>PPYE01758482.1_pt1 | contig 379110 bp, 248 predicted proteins | sample 1559881 | NCBI WGS metagenome assembly PPYE01 (sample SAMN08240022, study PRJNA423297) | Human gut metagenome, whole genome shotgun sequencing project.
TGGGAAAAGGCTAATGACTAAAAAGGGATCATTAGCCTTTTTATTTTAATACACTATATAGAATCGCGGAGACGCTTACCCAATTAGTAGGTTTTGAACGAAAATAAGCTTATAACAAATTGATACATAAAGATACAAATTGATACAATCAATTGTTAGTCAGCGATTTAACACTGGTTAATATGAATGATAGTAGTTTCTAAAACAGTGATTTTAAGGTTGTTTTTTAGTTTCTTCTTTCAATCTGATAGTAGTTAATCAATTCAATCCTTACTTTATGACAAAGTAAGGATTATAACTATGTGATTATCAAAGATATAATAAATTTAAAAAGAACCGGGTGGGTGTTTGGGCGACTGCGGATGCCATACGCGCCCTATAGGGAATTTCCCAAGTCCGATTTTAGTAATAATCTTAAGAAGATAGATGGAAAATGAAGTGTTAAATCGCATCAATACTGAAGAGATGAACAGCGGTGCTGGGAAATGATACAATCGTTATAGAAAGGCATTTATAGTTTGACAAGAGATAAACTGTCTATCCCTGTACTATCTATTGGAAAGCTAATAATCCGGCTCTTAATTATTGATAGAACTGAAAGTGGGAGTTGAGATGCTAAAATACTCTGCCCAACTGATGTTGAATAAGTCGTAAGAGAAGGGTAACCTTTACAGCGAAAGGGATTTGCGGTTACTATATATACAAATAAGTTTAAAGGCTATCAATTTAATACTACTTGTTATATTGCAAGGAAATGGCTGCAAAGTATTGATAGGTTCGTGGTTGTCCCTTTTTCGTTATGTTTAACTATCGATTCATACTAAGTCCGTTTTATGTAAAAAAAATAAAGAATATCTTTCTTGGTGAGTGAAAACCTGATTTTTCTTCCTTTCCAATAATCTTTTTTTATTATTCGTATATTTGGAATATATTTATTCTTGGATAAATACAACATTTACCAATAGGAACAACATTCACTAACATATAATAATATGGAAAATATTAATGATATTATTCAAAGATACGATGAATCAGGACGGTCGTTAGTCGAATCGCACTATGTTATTTCCAAAGATATTTGTTAATACAGGCACAATTATGGACACTGGCAAACAGTAAGCCACCATTGGAGGAAAGGTCGGGAGCATCGAAATTTACCTTGATTTTTTTTACCGCTAAGCGTCTTAGAGAAGGAAATAACTTTTTCTTCTTGCAAATCTGGGAATAATGGGCTATTTTTGTCCACTAGGAAGTCGTTTTAGTTGTTTGATTTTTAGCACAATAAAATTACTAAATATTGTCGATAAGACAAAATACTTCCTCGCTTTTTTGCCACCTATGAATTATTCAAACTAAAATTATATCACTATGGGAGTATTTATAAGTTACTCATCTAAGGACAAATCTTTCGTTGAAAAATTGTCAAATAAACTGGTAGAGAATCGTGTTGGCGTATGGTTGGATAAATGGGAGATGAAACCCGGAGATTCTCTGATTGACAAAATACAGAATGGTCTTGAAGATTCGTCTCATTTATTAGTTGTGCTTTCTAAGAATTATGTTGAGAGTGAATGGTGTCGCAAGGAACACAATGCGGGGTTAATAAAGGAAATAGACAATAAGCAAGTGGTTGTTATACCAATATTATTGGAAGACTGTACAATACCAATGTTTTTGCGAGAAAAGGTATATGCCGATTTTAGAGGAGATTTCGATACTGGCTTCACTGAACTTTTTAGGTCGCTTTCTGTGATTGCAAATGACCATATGGGACGTTTTTATAACAATGGATTAGTCGTTGATTTTGCTTTTAACTGGGGGATAGTAGACAATAGCTTCGTTCTATACTTAGACTTCATAAATTTTCTTGATAAGGCAGAACGTACTTTTTTATTGCAAGTTGAAGTCAAAGGAAATAATGTTGCTACGATGCGATTTAATGAGCAAGTTAAAATTGGCAGAGAATGGTTGATGCCAGAAACTGTTCTTTTGATGCTCCATGAACATCCAATACTAAATGCTCTTAACATTAGGATTATAAATGACCAACCCTATTTTAATAGGATAGGCATCAAAGACATTTCTACTGAGCAGATATTTTATGTTACAATTAGAGGAGTTCTGATGGGAAAAGACGATGGAAATGATGTTTTAGTACACTTCAGCGATTATACTCAAAATATAATGGAGGACAGAAAAGAACGATTTTTGGGTTATAGAAATAACAAATAGTCCAATGGCATTAACATATGAAAATGATACAGCATTGCATGAAGCAGGTCATGCAATGATAGCATATTTAATTTCAGATGTATTTGAATTTCAGTATGTAACTTCAAATGAAAATTTCAGCAGATCACATGATTCCACCTCAAAAGGAGGGTTAAAAGGAAAATTAAGAAAAGATGGTAATGAATTAACTTTCGAAGATTGTGATAAAATGATTCTTCTTTTTTTAGCGGGCTTTGTCGCAGATGAAATTAATAATTGTAACTGCAATATAGATGAATCATTTTATGACAATTCCATTTGATTTGGGCAGCAAAAATGGAATCCGTGAAATATAGTGGCGATGTTTATAATTATGTCCCATTTTTATATAAAATACAAGAAGAATTTAAAGTACATCAAAGAGACTACACCAAGGGTTGACAAAATATTTTATGCGATATTTTTACCACAAAATGGATTAACGATTTGTTGTTGAATGTTAGAAATATCATTGAAAAAACAGAAAATCAAACGGTAACAGGAGAGGAAATAACCCAATATTTAGATACCACAAATTTAAGAAATTGGAAAAATACAGAATGGAACTCAATAATAGATTCCAGAAAAAGAGAGTTTTTTCATAGAGTCTAATAAATGCGTTTTTTTAAAGAGATTCTTTTCTTTGCTTCAATAAATAATACTTATATCTACCTACCGTATCTACGTTTCTTCTTTTTCTTACGGCGTGGTAATGGCATATCATCTTTCGGGTGATTTTCCGGTTCGGGATTAAGAATTGAGAAAAGCCCTCCCATTATACTATCGGAATTGTGGCTATTCTCACAGTGCGCACTTGGCTGTTCGGTGTTCTTATAAACATCGGAAAGAAGGGCGTCTTTAACAGGCTCTTGTGCCTGTTCTTGTTTTTTCACCGTACAGATCATGAAAACACTAGCGGAAATAGTCTTTGCCCAATCCCTAGTACTATTGTCCCTAGGGATACTGATGATTGGAGTTTCAATGTTCAGTAAATTGTCGACTGAAAGATATCGCTTAATCCGTACTATGTGGAAATTAAATTGTATCCAAAGATAATGTAGAATATTCGGAACCGAATTATAAAAAAGGAAGAATTTTATTTTATACAGCCTTAATAGCTGGAATTATTTTTATTATATCTTCCATGGTGACGTTAGTTGTTTTCATTGCCATCAGGGATGAGATTTTCAATTATCCAAGCTCTGGTTTATATGCATAGCCTTTACATGCAATGTTATTCATTTAATCACAATTTATAGTTAATCAGCCGCTATACATATTTGTGCAGCGATAAGGTGATGCATTAGTAATCCATGTTAATTCTCTTAAAAACAAAGCTGACTCAGCATGTATTGGGTGGATAATGCTATATCCTATCTTCAATATTTAGGATTAACTCCATTAGATATGTCCCAAAATTATGATCTAACTGAATTTTATCAACTCCCCATTGTAATGCTCCTAATGTACTTCCTCCGTTATTTGTAAGATTTAAACCAAACATCTCTACATATTCATTGGCTATATCCATAATGTACAGATTCTTATTAAACCACTGAGAACCAAGTTTAGGAGTAACATTATCAACCTCTACATACCAAGGCCATCTCTCATCATCATTACCTGAATAGATGGGCTCTTCGCTGGTCACTTTGAAAACGGATATTATTTTTCGAGAACCAACACCATAAGAAATAAGGTAATCTCCATTTCTTACAGCTTTCGGGCGTTTTTTGCAAAAATACTGTTCTTCTTCTTTTGAATAATCGCCATCATAGATGGGTTCGTCTGTTGAACCAATGGGTTTAATAAATATACGTGTATCCGAATCTAAATCTACTTTAAAAATATGTGGGATTATAAAGTCGTTTATATTTATACATGGTTTTTCTTGAGTTTGTTTAGGATGTTCCTTTTTGTATTCATCAAGTTTTAAGCTAATATCTTGAATGACATCTGCTGTCAATTGATAATGGATAGTAGAGTTGATATTTTGTTCTAAATGATCTATTGCAGACGTATCAGACAAGCAACATCCCCATTCATGGTTTCGGCTTAATCCATTGTGAGTGATATTTGCAGATGTAATTATAGCATTTTGGTTAGTGTTCCCGTTTTTAAATAGATAGACTTTCCCATGAAGACGATCATTAATGAATATTTTATTGTTTATGTTCAGCTTTTTAGCTTCACTTTGAAAGGATAGTAAAGAGGGGATTTTATTCATTGCTTCTTCATTTCGAAGTGTCGTGATGAGCGTTATTGATTGAATGTTGCTATGTGAGACAAACTTATCAAAAAAGTATTTGAAGTTGCCAAAACAGAATGGACTAACAATAACAATCTCATCCGAAATAGAGGCTAGTTTCTCAATTTCAGCATGATGATTATTTTCTGTAGTATTATCAATGATATACATAATGATTCAAAGTTTCCACAAAGTTAATAAATCTGCCTGTATTTTCACGCATCTAATTGATAAAAATAATGAGCGGAATACCTATAAAAGACCTGCAAAGTGTCGAGCCGGTGTTGAACAAGAAACAGAACAGCTAGATTTCGTAATGGATTCGATTGATTTCGATACTACGCTCAAGATGTCGGGTACAGAACAAAAATGTCGATTGGAACGAGAAGGTATATACATTCGTTTGGCGAGGCGACAATCTGCTTTCAATTAAAGGATATTTTGAGAAGTAAAAAGGGAGACCAATCGGTACTGGTTGCCTCCCTTTTCCATGATTAGATACTACAATTAGCGTCGGTTATATCTATTAATTTTTTTTGTGGCTTTCGCCTTTTTTCTTTCGATGAAAGCTTCGATCATCCCTTTTCTTTTCAGGAAATACTTGATTCCTTTTGGTGTCACATAAACAGTCGGGCCGAACTCTGTGGTTGAACTGGGATAACGTGTCTCAAGTATCCGCATTTGAGTTGATCTTCTCGTCGGGAAGTTGCGGTCGCTTTCTCCTTTCTTGTGCACGTAGCCGTTTTCACGGAAAAACTCATAGAGCTGGTTTCTGCCGATGTTGCATCCATTGCTTACCAGGAAGTCTGAAAACATGGTAACCGGTATGCTGTCTGAATTGTGGCGAACGGATTTTCCAAATTCGGCATCGGGCGTGAGTTCTTCCAGTGTATTTTCCAGTCCCTTGATTGTTTGATCGGCTACTTTTTTCTGTTCTTCCATCAAAGACACTGTGCCTTGTCTAAAAAGCTCTTTAATCTTTTTATTGCACCATATCCCAAATTCCGGGGACAGCCATCGGGCAAACTCCAGGGCGAGATCCTCATGCATCCAAGTACCGGGAGTGTCTCCACCATAGGTAACTTTCAGCAAATCAGCCAAGTCAAGAATCTCCGACTCGGAAAGTGACTTTATAAACTCTTTTGCTTGACTGGTGTGTAACCAATAAGAGGGCTTCTTTGAGTTTCCGAATGGTCTTGCCATTTCTGTGGCATTAATCATCGTATCCTTACCTCCCGTGTGAAACGTAACGTTTGTGTTTCCATACTTGAAAATCACGTCGGTTGTAATCATAATAAAATTGATTTTAATGTTATGCTATAGAATATGCGCTATGGGCGATAATACGCCCACAACTATCAATCAATTAATTTAGCTTTCTGAGCCAGCAGTTTCTACTCTCTTGCCGATGCTGGCGTTCACATAGAAAAACAGTTTCTTGCCGTCGATGTAAGGGGTATAAACCTCGAACCCGATTTGCTTTGCATACTTGCCAACTCCTGATTTGGTTGCCAGTTTTCCGGTTTCAGACTCGAAATACTCTGCCATTTCCTCATACGTCATTCTTTTTTTCAGTTCCATTTTCTTCTTCTTTATTTAAGTTACTAATAAGGGTTTCTTAGGTATAGGAGTGCGGATTATGGGAAAGTTGATTTTAGGTGGAACATTATTGTTAATAAACACTAATGCTTTTATTAACCCGTTACATCTTCTACTATCTCTGATTCCACACCTATTATTATATAGTGCTATCACTTTAGCTTCTTGTTGCAAGTCATCCCTTACATCAGGTTACTACTAAGTGTTTATCAGGTATAGGAAAGCGGGCTACGGGAAAGTTGATTTATGGGTGAGATTCTATAGTTAATAAATGCTAATGATAAATTAGGCGTGGAGCCGGGAAACTTACCGTGTCATTTTCAGAGGTGCTATTCCGAATTAATCTTTTATCGAAACTTCCAAATAGCACCTATATGGAAGTAACTTATATTGTGATGAGCTTTTATTTGTGCTGTATATTCTTCTCTTTTGAGGCACACCGCAAACTTGTGAATGATGCCAATTTTGAATTATTTATACATTTTCCCTGTTCTTGCTGTCAATACTGCAACAGGCAATTCTATATCAATATCCTATCATTCCGGCTTATCGTCTCAATTTGGATTCCTCTCGCCGCTTTCCCTCGTCGAAGATCAGAGCGAATACGGTTGGTTTCGGTTGGATGCATTCAAGCTTTCCCGGTCGATTTCCTGCGTTTTTAGGGGGCGGCGCTTTAAAGGGTGAAACTGATGCTTAGTTGCTCTGGGAATCCTCCTGGATCTTGCTTTTGGGGAGTATTTCTTTCGGGCATTGATAATGGAATCTCATTTAATTCTCTGAAAATAAGCCTTGTATTCTTGCTTTTGCGGATTCTTTTCAATATCTTTGCTTCCACTTCGAGGACATAAGCCTTTATGCCCTTAAATTGTTACATTCTCTATTTAGTTATTTTAAAGCTCATATTTCAACTTTACACTCCGGGTGGATAACTTTATCGTTTCGTGGATTAAAATTCAACCACGGGCTTTAAAAGTGACAAATTCGGCATATTAATCTCTATTTATGCTTCCTATGTTTTCTACTTACCCTTAAATCCCCTTTTTAGCTCCATATCGGGACTTTCTCCGGTTATACCTGGGGGAAGGTTCGGGATTATCGTTCAGGACTACCGGGGGAAGTACTGGGGATTGTCCTGAGCGAAGTTTGGGGAAGGGTATCGTATCATGCCTTACCGGTTTCAAAGGGGTTGTACTGGTTTCAAACAGGCTTCAAACCCTTACCGTACAAGTTTCAACCCTTAAAGTGCCCTTAATGCCCTTAAAATGCAGGTTTCAAATCCCTAAAATTAACTCTTCCAAAAAAAAAGAAAATACGCGAAGCGGATTTTCCATCCAGAGTAAGGTATACGAACGAGCTTTAGCGAGTTCGATATACCTTACGACCATCTTCTTTATCTTCCTAAAGAGAAAAAAAGAACCAAAAGTAAAGATTTGACTTCATACAAACGAACGTAGTGAAGTTTGTATGAAGGCAAATGTCTTCCTACTACACAACATTCCCTTAGTCTTCCTAATTCCACAAATCTTTGTTAGTCTTCCCTATAGTCTTCCTTAGTCTTCGTTATTAGCTTCTTATTGTCTCCACTATTGTCTTCTCTATTAGGGTTTCCATTAGTGTCTTCTTTCAGTTCTCTTTTTTTGTCTTCTCTATTATGTCTTATTATATAGTTATTATATATATTATATTCTTTTTCTTTTTGCTTCTTTTTCTTTTTCTTCAAAATTAAGGGAAAAAGGAAACCTTAAAGAGTTCAAAGGAGGGTAGGATTACAAGCACCTTACTTCCCAGCAATCCAAGCACCTTACTTCCCAGCAATCCAAGCACCTTACTTCCCAGCAATCTTCTTTTCTTCCTTCAATCTTGTTATCCGGAAGAGTTAAAGCTATGAAAGGGGCTTCAAAGGACAAACAAGAGCAAGTAGAACCTCTTTCCTTCCAGTTTAATCTCTTTCTTTGTAGGAGATATTAAGTTGGTTACCTGAAAGGATTAAGCTTCAAAAGGGCAAGTAAAAGCAAGTAAGAGCAAATAGAGCCTCCTTCCTTCCAGTTCATCTTTCTTTTCGATATGATACCAAGGGCAAGTAAGGGCGAAGCCAATACAAGGACTACTTCCTCCCAGCTCAAAACAACTTAGCCTTTTGGAATAAAAGGCTAAAAGATATACTGGCCCGCCGCCGCATTTGCCGCTTTATCTGCCCTGTACGAGACGAAGAGTGGTAAAAAGCAAAGGGACATCCCGCCAATCCAAAAGAAAAGCGGAACGCCCCTTAAAACGAGCCGAGCTAAAACCGCCCTAAAGCCTCGATATTTTCGGCATGACGGGGAAAGGAAAATTAACCACCCCATAGTTCTGCCCGTAGTTCTTCAGTGCTTCAATCTCATGGGTAAGCACGTTGTTCAGCGACCTTTTCTGTTTTTGTATGAACCATGTGAAGAACTCCTTTAGCGCATGGTAGTTGTAAGTGGTCCCGCAAACGGCGACGAGATTGTCATAGCCGGTCGGAAAGATTACAAACAGCGGCTTTCTATCCTCGGCGGTGGTTTCCTTTATCATTTCCAACCTTTCCAAATTCCTTACACTTTTGTCGAATACGGACTCATTCATGCCTGTCCTCGCCAGCCATTCTTCCTTCTTGCGGAAAGAACCGGGCTTGTACCGGGCAAGAAACTCAATGTCCACCATGTGCATCAACAGGCAAATCTCGTCCGGGCTCAACGCGTAGGAGAAGCCGGTGTAGAACTTGACATACGGGGCTTCCTTGCCGCCCCTTCCGGAAACCGACCCCAAAAGGGTGATCTCCCTGTCGGGGATGTCTTTCAGCCTGCGTCCTGTCTTCCTTACCGTATTAAGGAACTCTTTCAGGCGTTGTGAGTTATAAGTGGCTCCGCAAATCTTGACGAGCTTGTCATAGGCCGGCATATTCAGCGTATAAGTCACACGCTCGCCAGTCTCATCCAAGGTGTCCACCAGCAAGCCTATCCTGTTCAGTTCATATAGGCACCCGAGAAAGGGATTCTTGCCCATGCCCATCCTCTCGATATATTCCTCTTGCGTCCAGCATATATTATAACCCTTGTCATGCAGGTACTTGACATCAAGCAAGTGCATGACAAAGCAAACGGCCTCACTACTCATCACGTAGTTGAAGCAGGAATACCCTTTGAGGTATCGTGATTGTCTTTCCATCGTTTTATGTAATTTAAGTGTGAAGCAAGGGGAACCTGCAAGAAGTACCCCTGCCTGAATCGTTTCCTGTATTGTTTTCGATAATTCATGGTATTCATGTAGAATCCTTCCTTTTGGTTCTGATTAAGTGCGACTGCCTGATTATTGCCCGTCTGGTAGGAATGCAGCTTCCTTCACCCAACCCCGAATGAAGTAATGTACTTTCCTTTATACCGACAATATTCTCATCCAGCGTATCATAAATAGCGGATATGCTGCCGAAATAATAATCCCGCTTCTCAAAAATCAGATGCACGTGTATGACCTTTATTATTCTCATCTTTTCTTGATTGAGCAGCTAATTGGAAAAAATATTTTCGCGAAACTTCCAAATAGCAGCTATTTGGTAATTTCCTCCCTCATTATCTCCTTTACCCTGGCATCACACCATTCACCCGCCTGGGGAGAGAGCCACGCGGCATACGCCACCGCCACTTCCGAATACATCCACGTGCCGTTAATGACACCGCCCCGGCGCACGATGACAAGCGACTCCATGCGTATCCTCCTTGTTCCGGAAACCTGCCTGACAAGCTCCTTCGCCTTTTGGGTAGCCAGCCAGCGGCACGGTTGCCAGACCCTGCCGAAGGTTTTGCCTATCTCGCTGACGCATACCAGCACGGTTCTTTCGCCGACCACCACCGGGACCCGCGTCCCGTTGAAGTCCAATATCCTTAGTTCAGCCATGGCTCTAATCACAGGATATGGTTCCGTCACTGATTAGTTCATTCAGCTTTTCCGCGAACCAGTTCGCCAGCTTTTCGTTCGCCCATCTCAGGTACTCCATCGCCACAAAGGCTTCGAGCCATAGTTCAACGCTGCCGTCCACCTTGCGCACCTCATGAATGAGCTTGTCCGGCCTGCATCCCATCTGTTTGCAGGTAAGGTCAAGAAATTCCTTCACGCTTCTCTTGTTCATCCATACTTTCGGCTGCACATCCTTTCTTAATGATTCAGCCACCTGTGCCACGTCCAGCATCAGCTTGTTATCTTCGATGTCCATTTCAAAGCGGACACCGCTGTCTTCTATCAAATTCAGTTTCATATTCTTATATTATATAATGTATTGATAATAGGATGCCCCGCAGCCCCTGAAAGACCACAGGGGCATCCTTGTTTATTTCCCGATGATGCCGAACTCTCCGAATATCCTTAAAATCAAGGGTATATTCTTCACATTCAGCCACTCACGGGCTACGTTCCAGGCAAGCGACTTTGAAAAGTCGAAGCTCTCTTCCATCAGGGTATGGTGGGATAACCGCCCTTCCGTCGGCTTGAGCCCCCGGTCATGCAATTCACACAGCCCGTCCTGAAAGAAGACACAGCCTTCCGGAGTCTGCATCACCTGCACCATGGGCACGGGAAACGGTAACTTACCCAGTACCATTCCCACGCCCCATGCCGTCACTGCCAGCTTATCCTTATACCCGGCTTCGATCAGCGCCCAGATGTCCTGCGGCGTACCCAGGCACGGGGCACGCCTGCATTGGTTCCGGCAGGAAGCGCACCGGCAAGCCACAGGTTCACGTCCGGTTATCCGGATGATTTTCTCCGTCGTTGTTTCCGATATATCATTCATAGCCATTTATTTAAGATGTTTCCTGTTCCAAAGCTCGATGATAAACTCCCGTCCGTCCTGTGTCCAGCGGCGTACGCCACCCATCTTGTACGACTTACCCTTGGCATTCGTCCAATAGTACGGTACTTCACACTGGAGTGCGGAGTGGAACCCCGGTACTACCCATTGCCCTTTCTCCTTGCGGATAATCCCCTCATCCTCAAGGAACCGGTTGAGCATACTGGGTGTCACCTGCAACTCATCGGCAATGGTGGTTGTCTTGAACCAGTCACGGTCTTCGATGAAACGGTTGTAGAACTCCACCTTGTGCCGGCTCTCCGCCAGTTGTTTCTGCTGGTTGGCAGCCAGCAACAGGGCTTCCTCAAAGGTCTTTGGAACCGGGAAGTTCTCCGCAGGCGCATCGGTCTGTTCACTGTGCGGACGATGAGCGGACGGTGCTTCGTGCAGTGAAACGGCGCCATGTGTCATCAGGTCACCGATACGCTCGTTGCACCAGATGGAGAACTCCGGGGATAGCTCCCGGGCGTATTCGACGGCTAACTCTTCCTGCATCCAGGTCCCTCCGGCTGTTCCCCGGTTGGTAATCACCTGTTCATCCAGGGAGACTGACTTCCCTTCATTGACAAGGGAGTGGCGGAAGCGTTTCGTGGAAGCCTTATGCAACCATTCCGCCGGCTGTACGTCGAAGCATCTCGCCATGTTGGTGGCATTTATCATCGCCTTGCCGTTCGCCGTTTTGAAGGTTACCGGGTGATCCCCGTAGTTGAACACCACCGGCACCTCTTTCAGAACAGCTTCAATATCACTGTTCAGTCTGCCTGCCCATGTCTCCAGCTCCCCGCAAAGCTTTCTCATCTGCGAGTTTTCCTTCTTCACCAGATGCACGAGCTTGCGTATGTCACGGGGGACGATAGCCCATAGCGGCTTGACGCCCGTCAGGAAGACAATCTTCGTAGCGGACGGGCACAGGCTCATTGCCTCCTTCGTCTCCATCATAACGGGACGCTTGATAATCTTGCACAGGTCATACAGGCAAAGCCAGACACGTCCGTCCTCTCTCGTTATTCTGACGGGGCGGTTTCTGAACTCAACCTCGTCGTATTTCAGTTGTTTGTTATTATCCATTTCCTTTTTTCTTTTTAGAGGTTCTGTTTTTCCCTTTGGCCTTCTTGCCTTTGAGAGCCATAAGCTTCGGGCTGTGGTAGCTTCTTTTCTCGCCGCATAACTTGTCATACTCATTTATTTTGAGGCTGTTAAAGTCTGACTTCTCCAACTCCACGTTCTCATTGTCGAACCGGAAATAATGTGAACCGGCGGAGATATACTTGCCGGTACAGGCGAATGAGATAGACTGTGCCGAAACGGCGTCAAAACTAAAGTCGGAAAGTTCATGCAGGGAGCAGAACGTACCTACATACTTCCCCGCTCCATTAAAAACCATTACCTGTTTGGCTGGTTTAAAAGAGTCATTATTCATTTTAAATCTATTAAATTATAGTTGTTCCTTCGATAATCGGTCCTTAGCCATCAGGATTAAGAAGGTATCCGATAGGACGATACCCCTGAGTAACATCTCTGACATACGCTCCATCATATACACCCCGAAGGCGGGGTCGATGTAAGCGACGAACAGCAGGGCTAAGGCATAATCAATTAATTGGTGCCCGTTCGGGGCGGTGATGAACATATCTTCATCGGAAAGTGAATATGCGTCACGGACGGCATCAATCCAATGTGCGAACGCCATCCTGAAACCTTGTACGGAGTGTACGCCGGGGTCGCCTTTGTTCTTGATGTAAAGAAACGCGTCAAAATACTCGCATCCGTCTCCCCGCACCGTAAACAACAGTTCGGGAAATTCCCGGTAGCGAATTTCATACCGGGAAAAGTCTGATTTTACATTACTCATAATTGTTAAATTATTATTAAAAAATAACATCCTACAAATATATCTCTTTACCCGCTAAAAAAATCACCTTATAAATTGCCGAATTCTGATTACAAAGGTATTTTAAGCGATATTTCCGGACTTTTAAACGCCATTTTCACATCTTATTTACTGTAAATATTATTTTTCACTTAAAACGTTGATTTACCTGTCGTATTTACGAAATCTCCCTATCAATACTCATTTTGTAAAGAAAACTTTCAAAACGATTCTTCCCCTATACCTTGTTAAATAACTCTAAATCTATGCATGTAAACACAGAAGGCTCGTTTAACCGCGAGTTATTGGAAAGCATCTTCCGCACCTCGAAGAAGACCATTCAGGAATATGTGCGCGAAATCGAGCGCAACAACCGGTACAAGTCCGTCCGGTCAAACGTGGTGCAGGGCACGGTGCTGGATGACCGCAGCCGATTGATTGACCTTTACGATGCCTGCCTGCAACAGGACGCGCACATCCGTTCGGTCCTGGAAACGCTGGAGTCACAAATCCTCGGCGACCGCTATATGCTGGCCCGCATGAACGAGAAAGGAAAGTATGTCAAGGACGTGGAAGAGACACGTAAAATCCAGGGCACCCAGTTCGACAAGATCATCCGGGGCATCGTGGAAGCCAAACTCTACGGCTACACCTTGCTTGAAATCATGCCGGAGGTTGATTCCCGCACGGGAAAGCTGGCGGAAGTGAACATCGTCGAGAGGCGTAACGTGCTTCCGGAGCAACGTACGGTCGTCAAGCGCCAGGGTATCTGGCTCCCGAACTGGAATCTGGACTCCAAGACCTACCGGAGAAACTACATCCTTATCAACTCCGGGGATTTGGGGCTGTTCTCGGCCACTACACCGCTTATTCTCGCCAAGAAGTTCACCGTAGCCAACTACGTGAATTTCAGCCATACCTACGGGCAGCCTATCATTGTGGGAAAGAGTGTGTCGGAAAGCAACACCGACCGCAAAAGGCTGGCGAATGAGATAGCCAATGCCGCCCAGAACAAGGTCGTTGTTACGGGGCTGGAAGACGAAATCGAAATCAAGGCTTTCACCATGTCCAACTCGGAGAAAATCTACACCAGCCTGATCGAGTTCGTCAATAAAGAGGTAGCCAATCTTATTTTAGGTTCCGAATCCATGGCCGGCGGGATGCAGAGCTATGTTGGTTCCACCAAGGCGCATCAGGATATTTTCCGGGAGCGCATCGAGGTATACCGCCGCTACATCGAAAACATATTCAACGAAGAGGTATTGCCGCGCCTGGTGGCAATGGGCTATATCAGGGACGGACTGGAGTTCAAGTACTCCAACCGCATCGAGATGAACAACGAGGACCGCATCAAGCTCTACGGGCTGATTACCGACAAGTACGAGGTGGCTCCGGACGAAATAGAGAAAGAGTTCGGCATCATTGTGGGCAAGCAACTGAACCTGCTGGAAATGGATATGGGAATGGACAAGGAGAAGAAAGGCAATACCCATGACAGGCACATCATGTCCGAGGAAGAGTATTATCGCAGGTACGGTCACGGGCGGAGCAGCAACGTGGCGTCTTTTCTGATGGGGAGCGACTAAGCGGGAACCCGCTCCCCGACATGGAGAACGTATCCGCCGCCCGGGTTGAGCTGAAAGAAGACGGGGCGAAAGAGGAATACCCGCTTGTCCTTGCCGCCTTCCGCCGCCTGATGGACTCACTGGAAGACAGCGCCGAATCATGGCATATCATGGAAGAGATCATCCTACTGCGTACCGCTTCCCTTTACTCCCGCGTACTGGAAGGTCTGAAAATGGACTTTGACAGGGCGCTGGAATTATTGAGGAACCATAACGACTTCACCACTTTACAGGACAAGGAGGAACGGGACATATTGGTAGCCGCCATCGACAACCTCGTGGAGTTTGCCGCCGCAGAAGAATATGCCATGATGGATGATGTCCGGGAACATTCGGAAGATGAAGGCTTTGAGGATTACGAAGGCATCTGTGAAAAGTATAACCTGACGTATGGGGAAACGGAAAACGAACAGGTGTTGTATGCCGCCGGGATAGCCGGATGGTGGATAAACCGGTCTTCCGATACATTGATTACCTATATGACACAGGGTGACGAGCGTGTAAGGGACTCTCATCAGGCCCTCGAAGGACTTACCTTCACTAAAAGCAACTTCCCTTCAGACCTTATCCCGCCTATTGACTGGAGATGCCGGTGTTACCTGCTTTCAGACGGCAATGAAGCTTTTGTTTCCGCTTCCCTGAAAACTGATTACCGAAAGAAGGTGAATCCGGTCTTTGCGGAAAGCCTGGCGATGAAAGGCAGAATCTTCTCGGAAGCCCATCCTTATTTTACTTCCGCCTTCAGAAAGAACCGGAAGGTACAGACAATCATACGAAAACTAAAAAACAGACTCCTATGTCGGAAATAAGCCTTGCAGAATTTTGTGCGCAGTGGGTCCCGGCGCCCGGCAGACAATCCCTGACGAGCCGGCTGGCTTACAACGCTTCGGAGTTCGCCACCACAGCCGGTGCCTTCTCCCGGCGTTTCTTCCGGATGTCCTTCGCGCAGGGTGGGTTCTATGCCAGCGGCAACCGTTGGCAGACACGTACCTCCAAATGGGGCAAGAAGTTTACCCATCCCGTTATGATTGATACTGGCAAGCTGAAAGAGAGCATCGGGGGCGTTTTGAAAGACAAAGACCACGGCTCCCTGATGAAGATGCATGAGTTCGGCTTCAAAAGGCAGTATGTTTATGAGATAGAAACCAATGAAGAAAGCTTCGTGGAGAAAGGAAAGAGAGGGCGCAACAGGAAAGGCAAAGGGTATGCGGCCATTCACAACACCGATGAGAAGCTCACCCCTTATACCGTGAACCAATACTCCACCCGCAAGCCCGTCCAGCGGCAGTTCATCGGTTTTTCCGACAGGCTGGATGACTATATCAACGCACATTACGTACCTATCATCTTCAAGAAATTCCCATGATAAAAGACAAAGAAACCAAGAAAGACACCACAGAGGTTATTCCCGTCGGAAAAGAGGTCATTATCCCGGAAGAGGTATCGGAAAATCCTTTTGTGAACATGTACGAAGCGGTACGCCGGACTTTGCTCACCCTGCGTGAGAACCCGGAAAACCCTTTGACTCCCCCTTACTTCAAGACAATCCGGATGGACAACGGGCAGTTTGAACGGATCATCCGCTCGGACAATATGGAATACGAGACGGCGTTCCCGGCTGTATTCATCCATTTTACCAACGTCCGCTATCTGGTGCAACAGCAACGGCTCGGGGAAGGCAGGGCGACGATGCGTATCAGGTTCATCCTGAATAACCTGAACAACGGCGATGACGGGATGGAGTGCGAGCCCTTCCGGGTCTTCCAGCGTATCAACGTGGCTATCCAGGACGCTAAAAGTTACGAGCCCGCCCTGAACGAACGCTGCAACCTCCTGTACTTCGATATGCCTACCACATCGAATATGCTGCAAGCCTACTGGGTGGATTACGAAGTGTGGTTCCGGGAATCTTCCGCCTGGAAATACCGCAAATGGGTGGAGAGGTACGTGGTCATGCCGCCATTCACCAACCACGATGACGCGCCGAAGCACGATGAAGAGAACCACGGTAACCACAAGGCACCCGGCTACGGCGAGGTTTCCGGCTTTACAGGTGCCGGTGAAGGGTAGGAAAACAGAAAATAAACTCTTTGAGCCTAATATTCCTATACTTGGAAAAAGCCTAACTAAACCGACCTTAACCTGAACTATGAATATCAACGACCTTCAACTTGTTACCGGAGAAGCCAGGCCCGGCGAGGCGGCATCCATCCGGTTCTTCGGCAAGGTGACCGCCCAGTCCACGGCGCGGTTCAATGAAGAGTTCGAGTACCTCGAAACGGTCGTCCGCCCGTCGCTTATCAGAGTGCTGATTAACAGCGAGGGCGGCTCCGTTTTGCACGGTATGACGACTTATGCCACCATCCAGAACTCCACCATAGATACCGAGTGTGTCATTGAGGGCATGGCGGCAAGCATGGGATCGGTACTCTGGGCGGCCGGAAAACGCTCCCTGATGCGCGACTACTCCATCCTGATGATACACAATCCCTTCCTGCCGTCAGCGGAAGAAGGGGAAGCCTCGGAGCTTGTCAAAGCGTTCACCCGGCAGATTGAAACGATTTACCGCAAACGTTTTTCACTGACTGCCGAACAAGTACAAAACATCATGGCGGGGGAAACCGGGAAGGACGGTACCTACTTTGATGCATCACTGGCAGTCAGTGCCGGTATCATACCGGAAAAGAACATCCTGCACACCAGCCCCCAGCTCTGTGAGATGGTAAAGAACAGCATTTCCGGACTGGAAGATGCAGGCGATATACAGAATGTAATGAGCAAAATAACCGCAGAAGCCGGTAACCATCCTACTCCTGCACAACAGAACATTAACCTGAATACTATGAACGAAGAAAGAACCATTCCTTTTGAACTGGGTGCGGTGGCGGCAAGCCTGGGCATCAAGGACAAATTCGAGGTAACGGATGTCATGTCGCGTATCTCCGCGCTGATGAACGTGGAAGCGTCCCTTACCGAGGCCAACCGTAAACTGACGGACGCGCAGACGGTGATTGCCGGCAAGGACGCCAGCATCGGCAACCTGCAAAAAGACCTGGCCGAGACGGTAGCCAGACTGAGCGTATTTGAAAAAAAAGAGGCCGATGAAAAGAAAGCGCGTATCGACAAGCTTGTCGAAGATGCCGTCACAGCGGGCAAGATTGAAAAAGAGAACAAGGAGCAATGGGTGGAAATGGCGGGCTCCAATTACGAACTGGCCGAAAAGACACTGGCATCCATCCCCGCCCGTGAGAAGATCACCCATGAGATTGCCACCGACCCGGACAATGTGCAGGCAGCCAAGACGGCAGCCAGGACGGCGGAAGAGAAGATGGCGGAAAAAGTGAACGCCGTTGTCGGTGAGAGCTTCGAGTTCAAGAAGATGTCCTGACAACCCATTATCCCATTAACCTAAACCTTAAAACTATAAAACATGGCAGAAGCAGCTAATACGGTTTCCTTTCTCCAGAACGGCTATAACGGTGAAGTCCTCGAAGACTTGCTCACCTATACCGCGCAGGGAAACGACACCTTTAAAGAAGGACTGATTCATATTAAGTCAGGCATCCAGCACAAATACACCTTGCCGGCCATCCGCCTGGGCGATATCATCCAGGATAACGTTCCCACGCCGACAAGCACCCATGGCGCCAAAGGCGAAAACGGGGAAAACGAGTACGAATTTACAGAGCGCTACCTGATTCCGCAGGATTTCATGGTGTACCTCGAATTTAACCCCCGCGACTACGAGAAGTATTGGAAATTCGCCCAACCCGAAGGCAACCTCGTCTTCCGTGAGCTCGACCCGAAAATACAAGCCACGATGTTGCGTCTACTGATTGACAAAAAGAATGAGTACATCGGCAACGCTATCTGGACCAGTGCCAAAGGCGGTTCGGCGGCTGCGGGGATTACATGCCCGGCAGATTCCATCATCATCGGTCGTAACAAAGAGAAATATTTCGATGGCGTTGTGAAGCGCATCATCGACAACATCAACGCCACCGACAAGGAAACCATCGCGGGCGGCCAGTGTGTGCTTGCGGGCAATACCGAACTTCCGGACGGGGCAGCCGTGGAAAAAGCGCTCTACGGTATGTGGAAGAAATGTCCCAAGCAAATCCGCAAGAAGGCCGGGCTTACATTTGTAATGAATTTTGAGCAGTGGGATGCATACGACCAGTATGTCAGTGACAAGATGGTGAAGTACTCTGAAAATACGGAAATCAACCGTTACCGCTTCAAGGGAAAACGCATCCTTCCGCTGGTAGGCATCCCCGAGCATACGATTGTCCTGGGAGAGTTCACTACCGGCATGGACTCGAACTTGTGGATGGGTGTGGATTACGCGAACGACACGGAAGTGCTGAAAGTGGACCGCCTGCAAAGCAACTCGGAGCTGTTCTTCTTCCAGATGCGTATGAAAATGGACGTGAACATCGTACGTCCCGCAGAGATTGTAGTACACACCGCTTACAAGAAGACGCCCACAGCCTGACAACCTTACTCTTAACTCTATGGCAGGGGAATAGGAACCAACCTGTTCCCCTTTTTTAAAACCTTAAACCTTACCCTTGACTATGGCAAAACAAATCAAACCGGAAGGAGAACTTACCGCCGTACAGGAACCGGAAGTTACCAAGACGGAAACCGTAACCAAAAACGAACCCAAACCGGAGGCATACATACTTTCCGTATTGCAGGCGTTTCCGAATTATGAGCAACTGTATGTAGACAAACAGGGCGGCGTCTATGCCCCGGACACACCGGAGCACCTGCGCGAAATGGCCACCCTCTACAAGAATCCTTACTTCATCCAACCTTAACCCTTAAATCTGAACATCCATGTTAGGAAACGTATATATCAAGGACACGGACGGCAATATCCCTTACACGGGAGCCACCGGCAACGAGAAAGTTACGGGGTTGCTATTTGACGTGTCGCTGCAACCGGATCTGTTCACCTCCGGCTATGGGAAGAATAACGAGAGCAACGTCAAACTCAACGACGTGCTTTATGTCACTAACCGTAAATCCGCCATTAAAGATTTCGGCATCATCCAGCGGGTGAAAGCCACTGAAGACGAAGAGAACAACGTGAACTTCTTCCACGGCATCCCGTACTACCATATCTCCGAGTTCTTCCGCTTGTCCGGCAACATCGACGGCAACGGCAGGCTGTACGTGATGTTCGCCGACTGTTCCGCCGATTGGGATGCGGTGGATACCATGCAGCGTGCGGCAGGCGGTACTATCAACCAGCTCGGCATCTGGACGGAACAACCACAGTGGAAGCTTAACGGCGCCGAGGAAAAGTATAACCTAAACCTCGTCAAAGGTATCAATGACAAGGCGGTGGCTTTGGCAGAGCAGAACCAGCCGCTTTCCGTCATCCTGGCAGCCAACTGTTCCAACACCGGAGCCGATACGGCAGAAGGTCTGAAAGTGGACCTGAATAAAATTCCGACCGCTATCTGTGAATCCAGCCGTACATCGGTCGTTTTCGGGCAGGCACATTCGGAACTCGTGTCCACCATGCAGAAATGCAATAAGAACCATACGCCCGTAGGAGTTCTCGGCGCGGCACTCGGCTGCCTGGCACGCGCCAACGTACATGAGTCAATTGCCTGGGTGAAGCAGTTCAACCTGTTCAGTGACGACTTCCAGGCCATTGAGCTGGGCTTCGGTGACATCAACCAGACGGCGCAGGAAGAGTTCATCAGTACGAACCTGTATGAATCACTATCCCCCACACTGCTGGATGACCTGGACGAGAAAGGATACATCTTCCCGATCAAGTATGCCGGGCTGGAGAACGGGATTTACCTCTCCAAAGACCAGACCTGTTCCACGGGTGATTACCGGACGATTGCCCGGAACCGTACCATCAACAAGTCCCGCCGTGCCGTCCGTGTCGCCTTGCTTCCTTATGTAAACGCTCCTTTGATGGTGAATCCGGCCACCGGCTTGCTTGCACCTTCCAAGATTACCGCCTTCAAGACATTGATTTCCGACGTGCTTGCCAAGATGCAGACCTCACAGGAGATTTCCGGCTATGCGGTAACGATTGATGCCAACCAGAACGTACTTCTCAATGACACGCTGCGTATCGGATATGTGCTGGTTCCGGTAGGTGTGGCGACTAAGATTTATGTGGAGGAGGGCTTATCCCTGACAACGAAATAACCTAACCTGAAAAACAAATACTATGGCAATTATCAATAACGTAGCCTACAGTTGGAGCATGATTACGCTCGCTTCCTCCGCCCTTGGAATTGACGAGGGAAGCACGACGCTCGAAGGCGTCTCCGGTATCAAATGGAATAAGAAACGAAAGATTGAGAGCAACTACGGCATGGGCGGACGGCCCGTGTCCCGAGGTTTTGGGAACCTTACCTATACGGCATCCATTACCATGGACTATGCCACCCAACAGATGTTACGCTCGACTTACGGCAGTTTAATGGATATCGGAGAGTTTGACCTTATTATTTCCTTTGCCAATCCCATGGCATCGGATGATTGGACGACTACCACCGTCACATTGAAGGGTTGTATATTCTCTGAAGACGCCATGGAAAGCCAGCAGGATGACACGAACATTACACATGAGTTTGACTTAAATCCTTTTGATATTGTTGTTGGGGGATGATATTAGATAATTAAGATGTTGGTATGCTCTATCATAGGTTTTGATAGAGCATATTTTAATTAATATATAGTTAGCTTTGGCTATAAATTATAAAGAGTAGTCAAACTCTATTTTATTCCAAAACGATTAATATAAAAAGTACACCATATTTTATTACTTTTGTATTCGAAGTACTTATATATAAGTATGGCAACGTAAAAATAGTAAATAATATATTATGGTAGACAATAAACCTCTCGAAGAACAAGCTGAAGCTTATCTGAAATCAATGTTACTGAAACATAATTTTAATGTAGCAAAGCCTTCCTTTGATATATATGGGATTGATTTATTAATTATAGATAGCCCTGATAAGAAATTAACTAAAACACTTAAGGTTCAAAGTAAAGGTAGAACATTGGGCAAAAAAGGTACTAACGTTACTATTCCTATTTCGTATGTAACAGATGAGTTTGTGCTCTTTATTTATATAGATAAAGGAGATGAATCGAATTTATTATATATGTTTACCCGATATGATATTGAGAGTTGGTCTAAAAATGATAGAAACTACACATTGAGTATTACGAAGAAGTTATTGAACAGTGAAGAGATGGATAAAAAGAAGTTCAATAATGACAAAGCAGAGGAACTTAGGGCTATATTGACTGCTGCCGAAATAAAAGCAAATACTACCATAATTATAGACGGAGTGTTTTTGGAAAAGGCTATACAAAAAACGATGGCTATTTATCGTGAAATTTGGCCTGATAAAAAGTTTCAAAAGCTAAATGCAAGAAATGTCATACAGAATATCTTATATTGTTTTGACGTATATAAGGCTGAGAATAAGAGTGTAAATTGTTATTTGATCGAAAGTGATAGTTGTTCTTTAGAATCTATAATAGAGCTTGAGGCAACAAATACAATTTTTACTCTAAATGCGCATAAGGTGTATTTCTATAGAGAAAAGAATAGTAACATAGTTGGATTTGAGACAATAGAAAAAATTCGAAGGTTAGTTAATAGTGAAAACATCATTCTTCTAGCTAACGATGTGCTTTATGAGCCCCCTCTTAAAGAATTAAAAGAAAAAGGTGTTGATATTATATGTATTACTTTTAATTCTTTTGATGGACGCAATATGTATATTCCTTTTTCCTGGGGTGATGTTATTTATCCTTTAGGATTATCATTAGGATTAGAAAAACACGAGTTATAGTATTATGAAGTGAATTGTAACTCTCTCGAACGGGGACTCTCCATAATATTGTGTAAATAGAAAACTACGGGATTCTTCTCGTAGTTTTTTTTATTTATATATTAACTTTGTAAAAAAGCAGATTTTATGGACATCCCCAAAGAATTTTTAAGTAAAGAGTTCCTGTCTCAGTTTAAGACAGGTGAAGATGTTACCGCTTTCATGAAAGAGCTTCATACTCGTGTCTATGAGCAAATGTTGGAAGCTGAACTTGATAACCACTTAGGTTATGAGAAACACTCCAATCAAGGCGATCATAGTGGCAACTCCCGCAATGGTAGTTATAAGAAGCAGATTCAAACAGAGATGGGAGAATCTGTTATTCAGGTTCCCCGTGATAGAAAAAGTGAATTTGAGCCAGTTGTAGTCCCTAAGCATCAATCCCGTGGCTTGTCTATTGAACGTCTTGTAATCTCTCTTTATGCCAAAGGCATGAGCGTATCTGACATTGAGTCAGAAATGCAAGAAATATACGGTATCAATCTTTCCACCTCCGCTATCTCTATTATTACCAATAAAGTCAGCCAGGCTGCTTCAGAGTGGCAGAATCGTCCTTTGGAGAGCTTATATATGATTGTCTGGATGGATGGTATCGTATTTAAAGTCAGGGAAAATGGTAAGGTCATCAACAAGACCGTTTATTTATGTGTAGGTCTAAATAAGGAAGGCTTGAAAGAGGTATTGGGTATGTGGGTTGGTAAAAATGAGAGCGCTGCCTTCTGGATGGGCGTTTTAACGGATCTCAAAGCTCGTGGTGTAGAAGATATACTGATTACGGTTACTGATAATCTGAATGGATTTACAGAAACTATCAAGAGTGTGTTTCCAACATCTACCACTCAAATATGCGTAGTGCATCAAATAAGAAACTCCTGTCGGTATGTGGTCTGGAAAGAAAAAAAGGAGTTTACTTCTGATTTAAAGAATATCTATAATGCACCTACTAAAGAAGCCGCAAAGATGGAGTTGGAGAACTTTGAGCAAAAATGGGGGACTAAATATCCATATGCGATACGCTCATGGAGAAATAATTGGGAAGAACTCACCGTATTCTTTGACTTCCCGGTTGAAATTAGAAAGATCATATATACAACGAATCTCATTGAGAATCTGAACGGAAAAATTAGAAAGTACACCAAAAACAAGCTATCATTCCCAAATGATGATGCCTTGAAAAAGTCTGTGTATCTGGCTATTACAGAAATAGAAAAGAAATGGTATCAACCTATTTGGAATTGGGCATTGATTTTTAATCAATTTATAACTATATTTGAAAACAGGATTCAAGTATAAAACTCGAATCCTCTAGTTTTCTATTTACACAAAATCGTGGACAGTGCCCTCGAACGATGATTTCAATATTTGTCGTATATTGCTTCGATAAGTATTCACATTTTAATGTTCATTTCTCAGAACTCCTTGTATGGTACTATAAAGATTATATTTTCTCTTTCCCTCTAATGAACGGAGTTCTATTATAAAAATGATAGGAATAAAAAAGCTTTTATTCCTATCATATAATATTTACTTTCCTCTATATAAAAGTGCTTGGATTACCAAAAACAATGATTCCCAGTAACATCACATTTGATATATAAGTCTTTTCCCAAATATCCTGTCATTAAGGGCATTCCGCCCCGTTTCGCGATTTTGGTAATCGTATCTCCCAATTTAATTTTATTATCAGTGCCAATTGATACTACAGCAAATGTCCCTTTGTTTATTAGATTCTCATTGAAATAATCAATACAACCATGATGGGGAACTTGAATTACCTTGATATTTTGTCTGTATTTACCATATACGTAACACAGTTGAGCCCAATTCTTAGAAGCATTATAATCTCCCAAATATAAGCAACCCCTCACCATTGGGTCAGGTTGGATATCAGGCCCTGAATATAAAGTTTGGCTAGCAGCATTTATTCCTTTCTCATCCATTTTACTAACAGTATCACAGATAGCTTTTTTAATTTTATTCTTAATCCCTTTTCCCCCAGGTCTATCGCATAATGTATAATCTTCCCATAGTTTTTTCATATCAATTCTCCCCTTTGGTCGTGCTACTCCTAATATAGAGTACAATCTATTGATAAAATCGTCTATCTCTTTTGCCGATAGAGTTCTTATACACATAGGAATAAATACCCACCAATGTATATGCATAAAATATAACTTTGTACTAGACGAAATGTGACTTACATTAGATTGTGTCAATTGTTCAAATGAGATTGAACGATTGAAATCTATTGGCCCTTCTTCCTCGCTATCATCCACAAAAACAACTTGGGTCTCAGGACTAACCCTCTGAATAAATTCTTCCGGATTACGAACAAAAGCTTCCAGTTCAACTGTGTACGTCTGAAGAATTAACAGCATAAACCTTACACCATCAGGCATCATTGGCAATATAAGTCTCTTTACTCTGCAATAATTCAACAAATAATGTAACCCATTTATATGGTCACTGTCATAGTGAGATATAAAAACTGCTTCTATTGTATCTCCTTTTTTGAATGTGTTTTGGATAGCGTTCTCCAAACTTGTTATATTCTGCCCACCGCAGTCATAAACAATATAATGACCACTTATACTTTCTACTGCAAACAGAGCATTTCCTACGTTATGATACTTTATCATAGTTTTATTAATTTATTTTCCATACAAAGATAACTAAAAAGCACGAAAAATCCAATAAAAAACAATGAATAATCACGAATAACGCCCTGAAATATATGTAATTATAAATTTAAACAATTTCAATAAAATCATCCGGATTCGTCGTATATTGCTTTGACAAATACTCACTTTTCAGCGCCCATTTCTTCCCGGTTCCCTGTGCCGCTACCTTCAATATTCTCGTACCATATTTCTTATGTACCCTATCCAGTACTTCAAGTACCTTCTCATGTTTTAATCTGTCACGTTCATCAAACAGATTCAGTTGGACGCTGTTTTGTGGTTCGATATCCATTACGATCACTCCTGCCTTTTTATACTGATACCCCTCCTTATATATATTCTTCAGTGCCAATCTTGCATAATGGATCAACTCTGCCACGTCATTAGTCGGTGTCGGCAAGGTTATCATCAGACTATTATAATACTGGGCTAAATCCTCCCGGAACCGGTTGGTATGAATAAAGACCTGAATCATTCCCGCACAGGAACGTTGCGTACGGAGTTTTCTTGCACAGGACGCCGTGAAATTAGCTACGGATTCCATCAGAGTATCAAAGTCTTCTATCATCTCCCCGAAGCTCCGGGAAGTGCAGATGGTTTGTTTGGCAGGAGCGACAGGTTCCAATTCAAATGCCGGGATGCCTCTTAACTCTTTCCATGTCCTGACACCTATCACAGTCATTTGCTTTCTTACCCATTCTTCACTTTTTTGTGTCAGGTCATAAGCGGTTTTAACACCGTAATATTCAAGTTTCTTCTGGTAACGGCGTCCAATCCCCCAGACATCAGCGATATCAAATTGTTTGAGAGCCTTTATCCGCTTTTCTTCACTGTCAATTACACATACGCCTTTATAACCTCTGTATTTCTTTGCAAATTTTGACGCCACTTTCGCCAATGTTTTTGTTGGCGCTATGCCCATTGATACGGGTATGCCGGTACCTTTTGTTACTGCCTTGACTATCTTGCTTCCATATTCGCTTAGATCATAGTTCTCAAATCCTTTTAGAGAAAGGAAACTTTCATCTATTGAATATATTTCCATATCTTCAACAAATTGGCTTAGAATCGTCATAACCCTGTGCGACATGTCCCCATATAACGCATAATTACTGGAGAAGACAGCGATTCCATGTTCCTCTATCAGTTTAGCCAGTTTGAATACCGGTTCACCCATAGGTATACCAAGCGCCTTCGCCTCGTTACTTCTCGCAACGACGCATCCATCATTATTACTTAATACTATAATCGGTACATCCTTCAAGTTCGGTTGGAACACCCTTTCGCAAGATGCGAAAAAGTTATTGCAATCAACCAATGCATACATATTTTATCCCCTTTTCTTTCTTCTGTTTTCTTTGATCGTATGAGTCACGATGCCCCAAACAATAAATTGATTGTCCTCCGTTATCCTTATGGAAGGAAAATCCGGATTGGAAGGCACCAGCCATACAGTCTTCTTTCTTCTGTCTATCTTGACACGCTTGAGTGTAAATTCTCCGTCCAGAAAGCAAACACATAAGTCTCCATCCTCCAAATCCAGCGATTTATCTATTATTAGTAAATCACCAGGTTCTATTCCTTCGTTTTTCATCGAAAACCCTTTCACTCTCCCGATAAAGCTGGATGCAGGATTCTTTATAAGTTCCCTGTTCAGATCATAGCTTAGCTCCATGTAATCCTGCGCCGGTGAGGGAAATCCCGCTTGAATCCCATCATCAGCGTAAGGTAATAATTGTTTGCTTGAAGCATCAATCCTGAATATTTCGAGCCAATTCTTCATCTGAAAGTGTTTTCGAAGATAACAATCCGGATTGAAATTTGATTCATGCTTAGGTATTATTGTGCTTCATTTACGAAATATTGATAAACGTTTCCTTCCAACTCTTAAAGGATTATCTGCATACATTAATACATTCGGGTATGAACTTACCAACAATCGCATCGGGAAGGAATCGAAAGTCCGATTCAACCTTTTCTGATTTGTTCCCCTATACTTGGAAAAGAACATTAACCAATCTACAACCAACTTTTATTATGGAAGACAAATCACTCACGCTCGAACTGGAAGCGCAGATCAAGGAAACAGCCGGCAAGCTCAAAGCGGAAAAGAAACTGAGAAAAATCTACCCGCTGGTCGTTTTCGGTGACACCTCCTGCGGTGAAAAAGAGGTATACGTGGCCTATATGTCGGAACCAACCTTTCCCCAGTTCTCCAAGTTCATGGTCTCCTCCCGCAAGGACGAGGTGATGGCGATGAAGACGCTCGCCAAGGACTGTTTCGTCGATGGAGACAAGGAACTGGTGGACAACGAAAGCCTGTTCCTGTTCGGCCTGATGGGGCAGCTCACGGAAATCATCTCCACCCGCCAGAGCACGCTGGTAAATTTATAACCCGCTGGGAGGTACGTGACGACCACCGTATCCGGCAACGGCTGATTTATGTACGTCACTACTTTCCCGGCGTGAACCTGGAAACCATTGATGACGAAGAGTTCGCCATGCTCTCGGAAGAAGCACTCTGGCTGCATAACCAGATGATGATAACCAAAGCCGCCAATGCCGCGCTATCCGTTTAATCGGCTTTTCATTCTTTATTACTTTCATTCATTTTTCATTCTTTCATTTCCTTTGTTTTCCCCTGCCGCCACACAAGCGGCAGGGTTTTTCTTTTTTAATCATACGCTTTCCTTTTCACCTATTCTTACCCGAACCTAACCTTGCATCCGTATTATGACCCAAATCAAAGATTACCAGGTAAATTACAGCATTAACGTCACTGCTACCGAAGGTGTGCAGGAAGTCGAGAAATTCGCCAAGGCGATGAAACAGCTCAGTGACGCCCGCAGCAACTTCATGCCGGCAGTCAATAGCGTCAATGACATGATGCAGCACATCGACAAAGTGTTCCGCCCCAAGGGCAGGAAGCGGGAATATACCTACAAGTTCGACATCGACACCAGTAAAAGCGAGAAAAAACTGGGAAGCATCAAGGCGTTACTGACGGATATCAAGGAGCTCACAACCGGCATCAACGTGGTCGTCAATGCCGGACAAAAGCTCGACACCAACACGATACGCTCACAGGCAAAGGCACTGGTGGGCAAGAAGGAACTGGAAGCGCAGAAGAGAAGCATCCGCAAGACCGCCTCCCAGTCCCTGAAGACGGTCAATGAGAAACAGCGGGAGGTTACCGGTGTGATCGGCAAAATCAACTCCGCCCTTACCAGCCTGGAAGCCGGACGTGAAATCAATATCAGGACCGACGCGGCCAAAAACCGCCTGACGGAAATACTCGGCCTTCTCAGGCAGATAAAGACGGCATCCGATATCAATATGCCCTTCCAGATGGGTAGCGGCAAAGGAACATCTCCCGCCACTACACCCTTCCAGACCGGCTCTATCCTGACGGACAAGGTATGGCAGCGGCAGCAGAAACAGGTTGCCAAGGCAAGCGAAGCGCGCCTGATGCGTGAAATCGAAGCCGGTCAGGAAGCGGAATACCGCCAGAACATACAGAAGAAAAAGGATGCCTTCAGGCGTACGAACGAGTGGCTGGAGCGCAGGGCAAAAAATTACGAATACTACGAACGGGCAAAGGTGGAACGTGTCCTGAAACAGGAACGGGAAGAGGAACGCCGGCAAAAGCAGGAGGCCGCCGGGGCCGCCCGCCGCAAACGGGAACAGGAACGGGAAGAGAAGCGGAACGCCATGAACTCCGTGCGGAACATGCAGAGGCAGGCCGCCGCAGGTGAAAGCGCCTATGGCGGCAAACGGCGTGCGGCCATCAACCGCCTTCAGTACTCCCGGCGCCCGGCCATCCGCAGCCTGCCGTTGGTGAACATGTTCAATGCCTACATGGCATACGGGTTCATCAAGTCCGAACTTTCCTCCGCCGTGGATTACAGCAATATCATGGAGTCCGCCCGCAGCATCCTCAAGGTGGCTGACGGTGACCTCTCCACGTTTGAGACACGCTTCCAGCAAATGTCCTATAACGTGCGGAAGATCGGTGTGGACACCAAGTTCACCGCCTTGGAGATTGCTTCGGCAGCGAAGTTCCTCGCCATGGCGGGCATGGACATCGCCACCATCAACGCTTCCATGCGCCCCATCAGCAACCTGGCGCTCATAGGCGACAACGATGTGGGGCTTATCGCCGACTTGACAACGAACATCATGTCCGGCTATAATATCCATAGCGGCAGCATGGGTACCGTGGCCGATATTATCACTTCCACCATCTCGCGTGCGAACGTGAACGTGGTCGAGATGGCGGAAAGCTTCAAGATGGCAGCGGGATACCTGAAGCTCTCCGGCGTGGATTTCTCCGAAGCAGCGGCGGCTATCGGTATCTTAGGCAATGCGGGCATGAAAGGCACCATGGCGGGAACCGCCCTGCGTGCGATGTCCACCCGCTTTGCCAAACCTACCAAACAGGCGGAAGCCACGCTGGACAGGCTCGATGTCAAGTTTACCCGATTCACGGAGATAGCAGGCAAGAAAGTGGAAAAGCTCCGTCCGCTGGCAGAGATTTTCAAAGACCTTCACGATGCCGGGGCGAGCCTGGAAGATATGATTTCTATCTTCAGCAAAATCGGCGGCAACGCGGCGATGCAATTCGTGGTGAACTACGACAAGCTCCGGGCACTCACCACCCAGAACCGCGCTTCACACGGCATCTCCGACGAGCTGGCGCTTATCAAGCAGAATACGACCAAGGGACTTTGGGCACAGGTGACATCCACCCTGACGGAAAGCTTCATGCAGGCGTATGAAGTCGTAGAACCCGTCATCAAAAGCATATTGAAGGACTTTCTGCGTAAGTTCAAGGCTCCGGAGTTTGCACGGGGCATCGCCTCTATCGGGCGGGCACTGCTGGATGTCTGTTCCGTGCTGGCTAACCTGGGTACATGGATGACCCGTAACTTCCACTGGATAGAGCCGCTATTGTTCACCGGCTTTGTCGCTACGAAGATATTCAAACTGGCGGGCGCGGTAACGAACCTGGGTGTGGCCATCGGCTTTATCGGCAAACAGTCCGTCGCGTCTTCCACGCTCCAACTTATCGCTTCCCTGACAGGCGGCGGTATCAATGTCAAAGCTTTGTCCTTCGCCAACAAGCGCAACATTGTCACCGCCCTGCGCGGGGCGGGAATCACAGGTAAAGGAGCCATGATGCAGGCGCTTGCCTCTACCGGCATGGCGGGAATGGGCGGTCTGACCGCACGCAGCGCCTTTACCTCCCTCTTTGCCAACCAGGTGGTGACCGGGACAGGCATCACGGGAGCCGCCGCCTCATTGTCCGCCATGGGTGCGGGCGCGGTGGCGGCTACCGCAGGCATTGCCGCACTGGTCGGCGCGTTAGGATGGGTCGCTTACAAGACCTGGCAGGTGAAGAAAGCCAAGGATGCCGTACTGGAAGAGGTCAATGCCAACGAGAAGTACCGCTATCCTTCCATAGAAGCCCTGCACAAATCATTGCGGGATACATACCTCCAGGCTATCAAGACCAAGGAGGCGGTGGCGAACGTGACGGAAGGCAAGACGCTGGAAGAGGAATCCGGACAGAAAATCGGGGCGTTCACCGGTGAATGGTGGAGGGCGATGCTCTCCGGAATGGCAGCCGCCCAGACACATTCGGCACCCGATTATACCTATGATGATGCCTACCAGAAGAATGCGAAGGATGCTATCCACATCATCGCACGCAAGAGCGGGCAGCAGCAGATCATATCCGCCTACGCGGAGATGGGCAAGCTCTCCAGCGCTGCGGAAGTAAGCGCATTTATAAAGAACATCGACCATAACTACAGGTACAACACCAAGTTACTGGACAAAAGCCTGTACACGGTAAGAAACGGGCAGGTGGTTTACAATCCCGGCATGGACAGGATTACCGCCCGCCAGGCCGCGCAGACCCCGCACTTTGCGGGCTATCAGAATACGGAAGTCATCCGTTCCATACGGGTAGGCGCGGAAAGCTACCTGGATGCCCTCCGGTCACAACCGGGTGCCATGCGCAGGCTGCGGGAGAGCGGGTTCAGCTTTACCGAGCTCGGCAAGGAAGGATTCTATATGAAGGACGGGAAATGGCAGCAGAAAGAACCCGGAAAAAATGCAACGGAGGAAGAGGTCAGCGACCTGTTAGCCGCCAAGGGGCGTGTACGGGGCAGGCTTATTGAAATGATGAAGACGCTCCGGGAGAAGTATGGCGGCAGCGAGCAGATGGCGGAGAACATCATCAAAAAAGCGGGGTTCGACACGTCGCTTTATTCCAACGAACCGGGCTATAACGACAATCCCCTGGATGCCCTGCGGGTGACTACCGACGGGGCGGATGACGGGATGGCCGGCGGTAACTATTCAGGGACAGGCAAGCTTTCATCCGCCGCACCCAAGCAGGTCATCGTGCAAATCACCAACCTTCTGAGCGTGGGAACCATCGACCTGATGAAGTCCCCTGAAGGACAGCAGGGGGAGATAAAAGACCTGAAAGAACAACTGGCGCAGGCACTGATCGACGTGGTGCATGACTTTGACGCATCATGGAATGCATAATTATTCATAAATCAAAAAAACTAACTAATAATGAGCAGACTTATCAATATCGGTGTAAGCACCCTGCTGAGCGGCGGCATCATCGGCAGCGGCAGCGCGGAGAACTATGTCAGTGACGCCGCCCGCCGTGCCCTGGGCATGGGCTTGTCACAGTTTGCCGACGGGCAGGTGCAATACTTCAGCAAGGACAGGCAGATACTTAAACGGGCGCTGGTCCAGACCACCTCGCAGCTTGCCTACGGGATGCTGCGCTCTTATCCCAGGTACCTGAAATACTGGGAACAGAAAGAGAGGGACAAGTACCTGCAAACCATGTCGCAGACCAGCATCGCCAACAAGACGGGGCAATATTACCGGCTTATCAGCGAGCAGCAGGCGGTCGCCAAAAAGAAGAACTATTCGGATACCGTTGCCGGCAACATCGTTCCGGACTATCTGGAGCTTTCCATCAGTGCCGAGGGGATGTATTTTGACACCGGGACAAATAAAATCGAAACCAACTCCAAATACGGTCTGGTCACGTTTGCCGACCTCGGGCCGCAGGTGCAGGTCAGCAGCAAGAACAACATCGTCCTGACGACCGTTCAGGGACGGGATTATACCCGGAAGGAATTTATTTCCGGAGGCGACCTGGAAGTAAATATCAGCGGCAAGATTACCAGCAAATATCCCGACGTGTATCCGGAAGCCGAAGTCAGTAAGTTCCTCAAGCTGATGCAGTACAAGGGTGTGATCGAGTGTGACAACACCATCCTGCGCCAGTTCAGAATCGAAAAGCTGATTGTGCTCAACTACTCCTTCCCGGCAAGCGACTGCCGTAACATCCAGCCTTATACGCTTTCCTGCGTGGCGGTGGAGCCTTCCGAAGCGGTGGAACTCAAACTGGCATCAGAAGAAAAGGTGGACACTGCCATCAAACATACGAACAAATGGATTAAGCTGGTTCAATTCGGAACCAAAGTCGTAGATCCTTCCTCACTCTTAACACTTACCAAACAATGGCTGTAAATACACTGGACGTACTATGCTGTAAAATAACCATCGGGGATGCGGACCCGGCTAACCCGATGGCGATTCAGGACCCGGTTGTACTGACCGAGGTGCAGGAGATAGAGATCGTGGAAACCTATAAGAAGCTGACAGGAACCGCCAAGGTGATACTTCCCAAAGGGACGGTTTATCAAAGCACCATCATCGGCAATGCCACACTGGAAGGCAACGATGCCTCACGCATCACCACGGAAGTAATGGAAGACGGAGTAATCATTGAAAAGAGAAGTTCACAGGCGGCTGTGGGAAAGGACACCTTTCACACCGGGCAGAGAATCAACATCAAGCTGGGCTACAACGGCATCCTGAAGAACATGTTTGACGGCTATGTCACCGCCTATAATTCCGACAGCCTGTTCGAACTCCGGTGCGAGAACATGGCTTACAAGCTTAAACTCAAACAGGCTCCCAAGTTCGAGACGCCGCTATCCACCAAGGTGAATGATGTATTGGGAGACAAATACAACCTGCTTAAGGATACGGGCTTTGAGATACACAGCGAAACCAGACGGTTTGACATCAATATCGGCAAGGTCAAGATTACGGATAACTTCACGGTCGCCGACGTGCTGAACGACTGGAGCAAGTACAGGGTGTATTGCTTTTTGAAGTATGATGAGAACTCGCCCGATGCGATGCCCCGGATTGCCGTAGGGCGTCCCTATTCATCGTCAAAGGCGCAACAGTCCTTTCCGGGAAGTGACAACACGATGCCTTACAGGATATACTTCAATTACCATGTGGCGGAAAGCAACCTGAAAGTCCTGAAGGTGGACCCGAAGTTCCTGGCCGTTACCGCCAAGGCATTGGGGGCGGACGAGAAGTTCTTTGAAGTGACGGTACGCCTGAACCCCGACTATGATGCGGGCAAAGCCGGAAGCAAGGAGTTCCAGACCATCAATGCCACACAGATCAGCAAAAAGACACATAAGATAACAGGTAACACTACGGCATCGGGAGCGGCTACCAAAACAAAGGTGGATTTGAGCACCTATACGGTAGTGCCTTATATGTCACCGAACATGCGGATAGATTCGGATAAACTGGTGGAGGAAGCCATTGAATATTTCAGAAGCTACAATCTGAACGGGATAACCGGAAGCGTGACAATCTTCGGTGATTTCGGGCTGCCTTCCGCCGTTCAGGTGGAACTGATAGACGACCTGAACCCGAGCAAGAACGGGGTATATATCGTGGAAGAGGTAAAAACAATTTTTGGAACCAAGGGATACAGGCAGGTTATAAAGTTGCCTTATAAAGTAAAAAAGTAAACAATGGAAAACACGAGTAACGGCAGCCGGCAAGTGATAGCCGAGGCCATACGGAAAATAGCATTAGGACGAAGTGTGGAACGTATCGACATGGCTCCCGGAGGAACAAGCGGCATCGGTACGGCGCGTATGATACATGGCTATGTCGCCAAAGTACATGACAATCCGGGTGACAGTGAATACGAAGAGTATGCCGGAACCATTGACGTGGGCGAGTTTCCTGACGAGACGGCATCTTCCGAGCCGGTCATCCACAAAGGTGTATTGCTTGCCGGGCTTAAAGACAACTCCGGCGGATTCCTGATAATCCCGACCTTATTCTCGGACGTGACGATTGTAACGGATGCGGCGACGAAGTATGCCTATGTGCTGAACTACTCCCACGCAAAGGTTATCCAGCTTAGTTCCCATGACGAAACGGTTATTGGTGTGACCCAAACGGAAGAACTGGACGCGGGAAGCAATGATTCTCCCGATTATGACGAGCTGGAGAAGACGGGAAATGAAAGCTCCACCCGGTACACGGCGGAAAAGATAACCACCATCGTAAAGAACAAGAACGGAAAGGAAGCCAGCCGGACGATAGAGCCGGAACTAATCAGTACAAAGGTGGACAAGTCCGAAGTAACACAGACGACCGGTAAGGTACAACAGAAAGTGGGAAGCACGACCGTTACCCTTGCCGACAAAAAGGTGGCACTCGGAGATGAGAACGCAACGGAACCGTTGGTACTGGGCAACCAGCTTGCACAGTTGATGCTGGAGTTCCTGACCGAGTGCAGCAAGATAACGACCCCTACACTGATGGGAACCATGCCCGCCGTCAATGTGCCGAACTTCGCTTCACTCATTTCCAAGATACAGAATTTTCTCTCTAAAACCTCCTATACCCAATGACAGAACTCTTACCCGGCATCGGGGAACTGGACAAGGACAGCCTTTGTCACGCCATCTATTCCCAGCTTTACCATAACTTTTTCAATGCACAGGATGCCGGAACCGTCACCGAAGGCGACCAGACATCCATTCGCTTGCGCAATACGGCTTATAACTTTGCCAGTGCCATCGCCTCGGGCGTATCCGGGGAAGGTGACACGGGCGGCAGTGCCTTTTTAGGGTATCTGAAAAAGAGTGGTGGTGATATGAGCGGGCTGTTACGGGCTAACAATGGTTTTGAAGCCGGCATAGCCAATGAACGCATCCTGCATATATATAAGGCGGAACAAGAACGGGGTATCACCATTTCCGGCAACCTGAAACTCGGTGGGAATCTGTACCTGAACGGCAAACAGGTGCTCTCTTATGATGCTGTTACCCATACCGCAACATTGGAAAGTACACGGGTTGATTTCGGAAGCTCCCTTCTGCGTGCATCCGGTGAGCTTCTTATCGGAGAGGATAAGGAGACGGGCATCTACATGACACCGGCACTGTTGCAGGTAGGTGGCAGGAATGTGTATCATGCGGGCAATGCCAACCGCACAGATGTTTCATGGAGTATGCTGGACGCCTTGGTTTCCGGCAAGCTTCAGGTAACGGGTACTGCGGATATACAAGGCGTCCTGACAGCAGAACAAGGGGTCAATCTGGGCGCAGCCGGCAAGACGGTACTTTCCATCCATTCCGATACGGCTGACCTTAGCGGCTACCTTTCCTTTTCCCAAGGGCATGGTATCAAAATCAGCGGCTCTCCCGTTCTTATCCGGCTGGATGAGAAAGATATCCAGCTTGCGGCAGCAGGCGGAGATTTATTGTTGGGTAGTGAATCCACTAATAAAATCCGTTTGCAATCGGGTTTGTGGGATACCGACGGAGATACGATGCTAATCAGCAAGTACGGCTCTGCCTGTTTTCCCGGTTCACTTACCGTCAGGCATAATTACGGGGATGATCTGCTTACATCCTATCACAAGGATAAACAGGATGAAGGGATTGTCATTCATAAACGGTTGCGCTGGGGAAACTCTTCGGGTGCTTACCTGTATGGCAAAGACGATGCGCTTCATTTCGCTTCAACCGTTTACCGGACAGACAGCACGAACGGTCAGACGAGCCCTTACCCTTATGAAACCGCCTTCTCGTTTGTCCCTTCCACCAGCCTTTACAAACGGCAGGACCGGCACTCCGACACTTTTTTTCTCCATACGGACGCTGACTTCTTCGGGTTCAACAAACCATTGGAAGCATCCGGACATATCGGCATTGACGGTTCATTCACCCGACTGGCGGACAAGACGCTATTCTTCAGCGCAGAGAGTTATCTGCTTTCCGTAGCGAACGGCATCCGGCACTATGGGGATGCGTACTTCATGGACGGCATCAGCAGCGAGTTTTTCTCTTCGGGCTTTGCGGGCTCCGGCTGGGCCATCCTGAAGAACAAGGCTACGGGCAGCATACAGGCTACCTTTGACGAGGTGGTCGTCCGCAGGAAAATGCGCGTCTATGAACTGGAAGTCCAGAAAAACAGTGCAACGAACGGCTCCCTATGGGTAACGGACAGTTGCAGCGGTGATACGGTCATACCACTTTAATTTAACCTTAAACGATGTCTCTACTTAATTACAACCGATATAAGATATGTATCTCTCCCAAGTCCGCCAAAAGGCAGGGACTCCGTACGGGTGATGTGGTAAGGCGGCAGTATTTCGACGGAAAGAATGTCGTCTACTCCCTGATGGCCGTACTGGAAACGGGCATTGACCGAATAACCACGTTGGAAGGGGAAGAACAGGAGTCTCCTTACTTTATAGGAGCGTTACTGGATGGGGGTGTGCCCCAAAACGGGCAGATACTCGACTTTGTACGGGTAACCAATCTTTTCGATGAAGACCGCAGCGGTGCCATGTACCTGACTGCATCGGATAGCGAATCCCCTTACATGGATGTGATTGACGGCATGGCGCAGGAGAAGTCCCTGTGTTATCCCCGGGGTGACAACGGCTGCCGGTATACACTCACACCTGGAGGAAGACTTTCCGGAGAATACCTGCCATACAAGGACGGTTGCAGCCGGGTGTTCAGCATCCTTTGTGCCGGAATCCCGTTACAAGGTAAATGCGGACTGGAACAAACGATTGGCAAAGGATTGGAGAATCCGGAAAGGGTTATCATCTCCTACAAGATACGCGCTTCCGGGGATTTTCCGTCACTTCCCTTCTCTTTAGGATATGCTGACGGCACTGAAACAGACGGAAGCGGTACGGTGGCGGTATCAACCCTCTGGCAGTACAAGCTTGCTATCATCACCATAGACTATCTTCCCGAATATGAACGGAGTTTCAGGTTGGATTTATCCGGCATGGAACCGGATGACCGGTGCGAGATAGCCGAACTGAATATTATCCGGCTTTCGGACATAGCCACCTTCTCTGATTCAACAAAAGCCCGTGTGGGAAAAGTACAGGGAATTATCGACCCGACCTTCGGACGATTGGAAGGTTACGGCGCTTACTTCCAACGGCTCTATGCGACACGGGATGTAAACATAGCCGGCACCTTGACAGCCGGTGACGAAACGGGCTTTGCCAGCACTTTCTATGTGGGACGCATCCATAAGAATTGCCTGATAAACTCGCTGTACGGCAACTTTCTGCATCCAGTGGAAAAGGCTATCGGTGAACAACCGCCTGCCGGTATCGGGGATGTCTTTCTGATTCCTGCTGGCGGTGTTACCCTTCTTGCCCAAAAGCAAAGCTGGGCGGAGACGCATCAGGGAGAAAAGTATTGCTTCTCCTTTTGGGCAAAAGGGGTATCCGGTACTACTTTAACTATATCACAGAACGGACACCCGCTACAGGAGATAAAAATAGAGAATCAGTGGAAACGTTATCACCTACCCTTTGTTATCGGCTATAAAGAGCCGGAAGATTTGCTGATAGAAATTACGACGGATATCACCGGAGCCATGTTCTGTTCCCCTCAGCTTGAAAAGGGAGAACGGGCAACACTCTATCAGGCAACAGACGGCAAGCTGGCAAATACGGACCAGTACGGGGCATGGTTTGCAAGGGGCGGCATCGGAGGTACGATTCAGAACCCGCTCCTTAAACTCAATGCGGACGGTTCCATCTCCGCCGGTGACGGTTCATTCGTCATCAACCCCGACGGTACGGGCTATTTTGCGGAAGGACGGTTCAAATGGACGAAGGATACCATCACCTTGCAGGATGTTACTATCCGTTGGGAAGACTTTGACGACGAAGCAAAAGAAAACCTGCTTACCAAGTATGTAACGATCACCGGGACGAACCTCTTCCATTACGCGGATGCCCTTCAGGAAGATGCCTGCGAACCTGCTGAAATCACTCTCTTTGCCACTGAATATAACTTCACAGCGACGGCAAGGAAATGGCAGTATATGGGAAGTGAAGGGGACTGGAAGGACATACCGGGAACTAATTCGGACTATCTTAAATTACTACCTGCTTCACATTTTTGGGAAGACAGGGATGTATTGACAATCAGATACATCGCTACGCTGGATGAATCCGAGTATTTTGAAACCTACACCATTTCTAAACAATACGACGGTGCCGACAACTATTCCGTCTATATCGCTTCTGCCAATGGGAACGTATTCCGCAACGGTATCATTTCAACCACCTTGTCTGCCCGCGTACTCAAAGGCGGCGAGGACATTACGGAACGGATACCGGACAAGAATTTTCTTTGGACACGTACCGGCAATGATGCAGCGGATGACGACCTCTGGAACTCCGTTACCCATACGGGAAGGACACTGGAGATAACCGGTGAGGACGTCTATCGCAAGGCGGTATTTGACTGTGAAGTAATTATTTCAACCCAATAACTTAAACCTAAATCAACTATGGCCATTAAAGTAGCAAGAGGACAGGTCACCATCATCGACCAGAACGATGCCGTCTCCCTCCAGGCGTTTGTCGGCTCCAACCAGCCCCTCACGCAAGTTTTCAACAAGGACACGGGCGTTTTTGCCCCGAACTGGACGGCATCCCCGTATCTGGTGCTGACTCCTTCCTTATTTGTCAGCGGCAAGGGCGCCGCCGACCAGATTACCACCGTAGGAAATGCGGCGGTCCTGACTCCCGGTGTAAAATCCGGCTCCGCCAAATGGTACAAGAACGGTACGGCAATAGCCACGGGCGCAGACGGATGTACGATTGGGGCGGCGTCCGCCAAGTATGCGCTGACCGTCAAGACGAACCACATGAGTGTGAGTGTCCCGCAGGTACGCTATACCTTTGAGGCAATTTACATTGACGCCAACGGCCTTGAGATTCCCTTCCGCTCGGATATCCAGTTCACGCAGCACCTGAATGCGGGCGCGACCATCGTAGCGGTGGCTTATGCGCCCGGCGGCGTGGTTTTCCGTAATGATGAAGTGACCGCCCTCAAGGCGCATTGCGACCTGTGGCGCGGGGCGACCATCGACAATACGAACATCACCTATGCCTGGGGCATCAAGGATTCGTCCGTGTTCGCGCCGACCACCCTTACCGCAGCGGCGGCATCCGGGGCCACCACGATAACGGTTGCCAATATCGCCAATATGGAAGCGGGCGGAAAGATAACGGTCGGCTCGGCGCAATATACCATTTCTGCCGTGAACGCCAGTACCAAAGTGGTGACGCTGACTTCCGCATTAAGTGCCGCAGCCGCTTCGGGGGCGTCCGTTTCCTGCCCGTATTACAACTCCATGCTGGGTGTGAGCTGGTCCTGCCTGACATCGGCAAACCCTAAAGGCGTTACAGCCGGATGGACGACCAATGAGATTACAATCACGGCGGATGCGGTACTGAACTTCGAGACGTTCAAGTGCGCCATCAAGGACACGGACACTTCCGCCGGCAACGCTTCGGCCAATAAGGTGGTTTGCGATATTATTTCCTTTTCTGACATGTCAGACCCCATCACGGTGCATATCGTCAGCCAGAAAGGGTTCACCATCAAGAACAACCTGAACGATGTGGATGCCAAAGCCATCCTGTACCGGGGTGGTGATGAACTGGACAGTGCCGGAACATCTTATACTTATACCTGGAAACTCTGGAACGCGGCAGGCACAACGGTCGTAAGGACCTATACCGGAAAAACCGTAACGGTGTCCAAGGCGGATGTGACGGGAAGAGGTGTTCTTATGTGTGAAATTTCCAAATAGGTGCTATATGGAAGTTTGATGTTTTTTTAAGGCGGTGTCATACCGCCTTTTCCCGTTTATTCCCTATTCTACCTTAGACTAAACCTTAACCAATGGAAAAACAACTGATCGCACGGGGACAGGCGACCATCCTCGTACAAAAAGACTCCTACACGATTCACCAGTCCGTAGGTGAATATATCTTTCCGGCAAGTAATAACGGCGTCCTTTCACAGGCGGTCACCTTCAGTTCCACCATCAAGGTGACGCTGGGTGACGACAACCTGACGAACTTCACGATTGGCGCCGTTACCAAACCTGCCGGGTTCTCCGCCATCACCGTGAACAACACGAACAAGACGGTTACCTACTCGGTTGCCACCGGTACGACTACCATGGCGGACAGCGGGCTGGTGACGATTCCGGTAACGATTGCCGGACAGACATATCATATTACCTTCTCCTACGCCAAGGCAAAGACCGGTGCGGCAGGCGTCGATTCCAATATGCTCGACTGGGTAAGCGACTGGAACAGTGCCAAAACGGTGATCGGTTCCCAGTCGGTCATCACTCCCAAACTGTTTGCCGGGACAAAGAACGCGAACGGGACGATAACGGGTATTGCTATCGGCAAGTTCCCGCTAAGTACCGTAAACGCTTCCGGAGCGGTTGCCACCGAGACAATCAACGGCATCTACGGGTTCAAGGACGGATACAAGACATTCGCCATTGATACTACGGGAAGTGTGTTGCTGGGCAAGGGCAACCAGTTCATCCGTTATAATCCGGCAAACGGGAAGATAGAGTTCGGATCGGAAGTGACGCTGAACTGGGTGAACGCCATCAACACCGCCAAGACTGAAGCAATCAATTCCGCGGCGGCAACGGCGCAGGCGAAAGCGGATGCCGCGAAGAACGCCGCCATCGCCACCGCTGCCGCCGATGCAACGGGTAAAGTGGGCGCTATCCGGATAGCCGGACGTAACTATATCCGTAACAGTAATTTTACCGCTGCGCTGACAGGCGTAATAGCGGAAGGAACAAGCATATCCATTGATACGGCCACTCTTTATAATAACTACAGGACACTGAAGGTTATTCAGAATACCGCCTGTACGGACGCTAACGCAGCCAGCCAGCGCACTTACTTTATGGCTATCAACAGCCGGATATGCGCCCCGGCAAGTTTCTCCATGTATGTCAAAGGGGCGGTAGCTTCGGTTATGAAGATACGTATCGGCATCTCGGGCATCCGTACGGTGAACATCACAACCGCATGGCAGCGTATCGTCCTTGAAAATATCACGCCTTCATCCGCAGTGGTCCTCTTCGGTTTCCAAACCGTAGGGACATACTGGTGTGCCCTTCCCATGCTGGTTGAAGGTAGTAAGGCTGTGGACTGGAGTCCCGCTCCCGAAGACCTGTTTACCGGTATCACTGATGCCAGGAAGGCGGGTACGGATGCAAAGGCGGTTGCCGATGCCATTACCAACAAGGCGAATACGGAAGGTTGGGCGACCAAACTCACCTATATAGGCTCTACGGGCATCTTCACGGGAACGCTCTCTGCCAATACGGTGAATGCCGTCCGCATCAACGCTTCCCAAATTAGCACCGGAACCATTGACGCGGCGCGTATCAACGTAGCCGCACTGAAAACATCACTGATAACGGCAGGTAACATCGAAGCCCTGACGCTGAATGTGGTGCGCGGAAAGATCGGCGGCTGGAGCATTGATGCGGACTCAATTTACCGTGGCACCAAGAACAACACTTCCGGAGCATATACGGGGGCTTCGGGTTCGGTTTGCATCGGCTCGAACGGCATCCGGGGCTTTAAATGGCGGCTGGACGCGACAGGTGCGGGTGCTGTAGCGGGAGGCAATATTGCATGGGACGCGGCAGGGAATGTCACGTTCGGCGCTTCGGTAACCCTGAACTGGACGAATGCGGCCAATACAGCCGCCAATAATGGAAAGCTATATGTGCGCGGTACAGGTTACAACCGCGTCGCTCCCCGTTATATCTTACTGAACGGCACGAAAATCCACGAGTCTTCTTCCCGGGGACTGGTACTGAGTGTAATCAACCGGAGCGACCTGAAAGCGGTGAGCCATACGCATTACGACGTTTATGCCAGCGATGCCAACTGTAACAGCCTGGCAACGGCAATGAATGCCCTCGACAGTACCAAAATTGTCATCCTGACCTCCTTTGACGCCATCCGTATCAATGCGACGCTATCGGCGGCTATCCAGCGCTGTGGCGGTTCTGATTATATGGTAACCGATGCTAGGGTCCCTTATGCCCTGATTGGTATTCCGGGGATAGGCAAGAATATGGGGCTGACCTCCATATACGGTCTGGAAGCCACCGCCCCGTTCGCTGAAATCTCCACCGTCATAGTGAACGGTATTCCCCAGGGAGTCAATGCGGATGGAAAACTGAAAACCTACCTGAGCGGCAACGGCATATACACAGGTACGCTAACCGCCGCACAGGTGAATGCGGTAGCCATCAATGCCGGAAGCATCACAGCCGGTACACTCAGTGCGGACAGGATAGCTACCGGGAGTATCACCTCTACCAAACTGGATGCGGCGAGCATTAAAGCCAACATCATCAACACCGCTTATATCAACGGGCTATCCTGCACATTTGTACGGGGAACCATCGGCGGGTGGACGATTAACTCCACTCAGATATACAAGAACAGTGTTTACCTGGGAAGTGACGGCTCTATCAGTAATGGTACCAAATGGAAGTTCAATAATGACGGTTCAGGGCAAGTGGCAAACGGTAATATCAGTTGGAACGCTGCGGGAGCGGTGACGTTCGGGGCATCCGTCTCCCTGCAATGGAAAAATGACATTGAAACTTCCAAAACGACGAACTACGGCTACCGGTATTATAAGAGAATCGTCGTGAACGGTAGCTCCGGGACCTATTACCCTATTGTCTTCAAAGGCGGTGACCAGACGATAAAAAGGGATATCCTCATACGTCGGAGCTACAGCGAGCAGGCACCAACGGACTGGGATAACAACAGCACCACGCACAAGGGCGGCCTGAGCCTGTTACTGAAAGTGAACTTCGGAGGCTGGGGCGGCACATCTTATTCATGGGATATCTACGAGCTCTCGGAAGTCTATTCGCGCATGTTTGCCGGCGCCGCTTATTGCGGCAATTACTGCATGTTCTCCGTTTACCTGCGTGGCGGGGGCGATACCGGTGCGGTTTACCACCTGTATTCCGACCAGCCGATTGAGAGTGCGACGTACAGCCCTTCACCCATTCCCCCGGCACCCCAGATCGCTTATAATTCGGACCGCATCTTCCAGAGCGGGACGAGTACCGCGAACGCTCCTGCACCCCGTACCCTAACGGCTACCGTGGAAGAAGAAATCCGCCGCCACCGTTTTATCGGGCTGGCACAAGGAAACGATACCACCCTGAAAGCGCATCCCCTGACTTACATCGGTTCAACGGGCATCTATACGGGGACACTGACGGCAAACCAGGTGAATGCGGTGGCCATCAATGCAGGCAGCATCACTGCCGGTACACTCAGTGCTGACAGGATAGCCGCCGGCAGCATCACTTCCACGAAACTGGATGCGGCAAGCATCAAGGCTAATATCATCAATACCGGCTATATCAACGGATTAGCCTGTACGTTTGTACGGGGAACCATCGGCGGGTGGACGATTAATTCCACACAGATATATAAGAACAGTGTCTATCTGGGTTCTGACGGTTCTCTTACCAATGGCACGAAATGGAAATTCAACAACGACGGTTCGGGACAAATAGCAGGTGGTAATATAACATGGAACGCTGCGGGCGCCGTTACCTTCGCTTCTTCCGTATCCCTGAACTGGACCAATGCGGCCACCAACGCCTTGAACTCCGCAAAGAGTTACGCCGATACCAAGAAAACGGAAGCCGTCAATGCAGCAGCTTCGGATGCGACAGCCAAAACCAATGCCGCCAAGGAACTGGCTCTGGCCATGGCTTTCGGCAAGATGATGTACCGCGACCCGGAGTTCCGTAATGGCAATAACAGCATCAACGTATATAACAATAATGGAAACGGTACGGTAACGATTACCCGGACGGGATTCTCCAGTGCGCCCAATGACAGCAAGACGGTATTGGAAATAAAGACTACCGGTAGCGCGGCACCGAATAACGGCGGCTTTTACTTCGGTACTCCCTGTTCCAACCGCAAGGTGTTCATTACTAAAATAATAGCCAAAATACCAACAGGCAGAAAACTGTTATGGGCGAGCAACGCCATCGGCGCTTCGGGCAGCAGCAAATGGCTGACGCCGAATGCCGGTACGGGAGACTGGGCAGAGTACATATACAAGGTGACGTGCGGTACTTCGGGCTTCTCTTCGACGAACTTCTTCTATCTGGACGGCGCACAGGGAACTGCGGCGGCTCCCGTCATCTGGCATGTCGCCTACGCAACCGTGTTCGACACGACTTCTTCGGAAAGGTATACCACCACCATCGACGCCAACGGAGTATATACCGGAACGGTGCGTGCAGGCCAGGTACTCGTTGACAGCGCGCTGGTAGTGGGCGGCAGCACGTATAACGGCAGCATCTCGGTAAGGGATGCGGGAAACAATGTAAAGGCGACGCTCGACCGCACCGGCATAACGGCTGTTGCCGGGAAGATCGGGGGCTGGAACATCACTTCCGGCGCCATCTATGCCTGCGCGCCCGCCGGTGGACACCGGGTGTACATCACTTCCAGCGGATACCTCTACAACGATGACGGCACACAGGACTACTGGGGGCTGCGGGCGGACGGCTCGGCGACGTTCGGCTATGGGAAAATACTGTTCGACAATGACGGTTCGGGGTATGTGGCGAACCAGAACATCAAATGGGACGCGAAAGGCAATGTGGAAATCAAAGGCAACATTACCGCCAATTCGGGACTGATCGCCGGCTTCACCATCTCCGGTAACAAACTTGTCAATACGGCAGCCGACTCTTCCATCGAGTTCTCATCCATGATGGGCAATGCTTCCATGACCATCAACTCATACAGTTCCCTGCTTTCCCTGCGTGCCGATTCGGCACGAACGGGCATTGCTATCCAGACCTATGCCACGGGAGCCGTCGGACTCTCCATTATCGCCAACGCCGGTTCCAACTTTGCCATTGAATCATACGGGCCGGTGCAGTTCGGACAGCGTGCCGGCGAACGGTGGTGCGTGCCGGGTGTCCTGTACATCGGTTGCAAATACAATAGCGGCAACAGTGCGAGCTTCAGTAAGATATGGGGTGAAGGATGCAATGTCACATCCTCTTACCACATGGGAAACGCCCAATATAAATTCTATCATAATCTCGGTCATACGAATTACACCGTATTCGCGCAAGGCTGCCAGAATACAGGATATTACGGTTTCTTCCGGTTGCTGGAAAGGGCGTCCTCCTACTTTGTCATCCAGAACGTGGGAAGCAACGGCGGCCCTGACGGTTCCCCTTTCGACTTCGTAATCTACGGCAGGAACAAATGGTATTGACCTTACTTACCTTTTTTGCCTTCAAGAGTCCTATTCATGGAAAATGACTTATCTATGGAAATAAAAAACATCGTTGTAACCAAAAGCATGACGGCCCTGACAGCCAACGCTTACTACCAGTTGGAAACGAGCGCGTCCAACGGAATCCTGAACCGTATCTCCGCCAACGTGCTGACTCCCGCATCCGCCCAGGGGCAGGAAGAGTACCTGGGAAACATCAGTTATGAGAACCATAACCTCTCCTGTAGCTTCCTCTCGGTGGAGGACGTATCGGCGTACTTTAAGGACTTTGAAGGGTTTATGGCAGAGATCGGAACACAGCAGCAGCAAGAAAAGCAAAGCGAGTGACAACATCTTCGGCTAACTTTCCCTATTCCTTGAAAAACAACTTAAAGAACAAGAATCAAACTTATGGAATTACTAATCAAAGACCGGCTTTATATTCCGGCATTCCTTCCCAAAGAAGGCAGTTTCAAAGACTTCAACACGAAGAAAAGCATCCTCAGCAAGATTGAGATCACGCAGGATGAACGTGAAGCCGTAGGGCTCAAAGAAAACGCGGAAACCAAGCGTATTGAATGGGACGTGGAAAAAGACACCCCGCTGGTAGTGGACTTCTCAGCCGACGAGATGCAGTACCTGAAAACATCCTGTGAGAAAATCTCCGACCAGAGTCTCCCGGACGATATGTGGCAGACGGTTGAAAAGCTGTATAATGCGATTCAGGAACCGGAAAAAGAATCATAGGAATCATTTGTAACATAAGATTTTGATAACCCGAAAAGGATGTCCCACCACCAAAGGGGCGTCCTTTTCTTTTTTAATTAGCTATGGCAAGACAAGACATCAATATGGACGCCTCCTGCGGGGAGGTGAACCTGGCGGATAACCTGACGGACAAGCGCATTTATCCTTTTGAATATTTAGGAACGGATACGGACAGATACGCCTACGGGGAAATCCGCGTGGCCGGTAACTTCGAGAACCGGTACAACGACCGGGACGGCATCCGGGTGCACATCCCGTATATTCCGCAGTACAAGGAGCTGAAAATCCGTTTCGCCCTGGAAAAAGGGGACGGAAACGAATCCTACCTGAGAAACCGCAACGACAACAGTACATGGTTTACGGTACTTTCTCCCGACCTGCAAACGGTCTATCTCTCGGCCTTCCGCACAGTCAATGAAACGAACCGCTTCAACCTGCTCCTGCATGAAGGGAAGCTGTTGCTGTACAGCGCCAACGAAACGGACTTTATCATCAAACCCTCGCTGGAACAAACAAAGGTATTCCTTCTCAAAGCATCCGCCGGGAACCTCTACCAGCATCCGACCACGGGTGTAGGACTAATCAGATACCTGCACGGAAACTTTGAGAACTCGAACCTGCCGGGCAAGTTGCAACAGGAGTTTGAGGCGGACGGGATGATTATAAAAAACGCCTATATGGACTCTGAAACAGGGGAACTATTACTGGATGTGGATGAAAAACAAACGGACTAAAGCAATACGATGGGAAAATACAAAATAACAGCCGGACAGAACATTTACGATGTAGCCATGCACCTGTACGGAAGTATCGAAGGCACCGTGGACTTATTGATAAACAACCCGGAACTCTCTTTGGATGACTCCCTGAAGAGCGGTGAAGAACTGGAGTACACCGACGGCTTTACCATCAGTCCCGATATTGTCGCCTATAACAGGATGTACAGCCTCCTGCCTGCAAACGGGGAAAGAAACGTCTATCCCAAGGAACCTTCCGGCAAGCGTTTCATGGAGCTGTACGTGGATAACAAACAGACAGCCGCTTCGCTGTTACTAAGCGGCAACGGTACACTGGAAATAGACTGGGGAGACAATACGGAACTGGAAGTGGTGGTGCTGAGTGATGAAACAAAAGAGCTCCGGCATTACTTCAATGACAAGATCGCGTCCGTCCGCAGGATGAGTTTCTATGGAGAGGTAAGGTTCAGGATGCTGGACATAAGCCGTTCGCACGCGTCATCCGTTTACCTGCTCCGTCCGGTCAGTATGGAGAAATTAACCTGTGAGAAGATGGAACTGGATATCTCTTTCCTTTCACTGGCGGAAGATACATACGAGCTTTACTTTGCCGGATTACAAACGGGCAGCCTTCTATCACTTTTGCCACTGAAAAGATTAATGAGACTGGACTTAACCGGTTCGAAAGTGAAGCCTTCAGTTCTGGACACCTACCTGAAAGCGTTGGTAACACAACACTACGGCAGACGGAATATGACCGTTCTCTTATCCACCTCACCGTCGGGCACCTACCGGAAGCCGGAGAAAGACGGTAACGGCAACTACCTGATTGCATCGGGCATGGAAGCCGTCTGGATGCTTACCCATGAACCCGCCTGGAACGAGGGCGGCGCATGGACATTTATTATTAACAACCAAACTTATACCTATGAGCCGGACGATACGGGAAATCTATAACGAAGCCATTACGGAGAGAAACAAGCGGCTGGAACTAAGCGAGTTCTCCAGTGATTCCAAAATGAGCATCATGAATGGAATTACATGGACGGTGGCCGCCGCTATCCACAGTTTTGAAACCTTGCTCGATGTGTTTGCCGTGGATATATCTACGGCTATTAATCTCCGTGTAAACGGAACGCCCACTTTCTATGCCAACGCCCTTCTCCAATACCAGAAGGGAGATGAACTCTCGGTAAGGGAAGACGGGCTGGCGTTCGGTTATGCCAACGTGGACGAGACAAAACGCATCATCACACAGGTATCCTACATCGAGAGCACGGACGATACCAACCTGGACAGCAAGCTGATACTGAAAGTGGCTACGGGAGAAAAGGGACACCTGGAACCGCTGCCCGCCTCGGAGATGGTGCCGGTCAATGCCTATATAGGTAAGATGAAGTTTGCCGGGACCCGTATTGAGGTCATCAGCCGTGAAGGGGACGTGCTTATTCCCCGTATCACCGTCTACTATGACGGCGCCATACCTGAGAGCGAAATCTATGACAGGATTGAAGAGAAGCTGAACGGATATATCATGGGGATGCCTTTTGACTCATCCGTCTATGTTTCCTCGGTCATCGAGGCGGTCCGCAGTACCGAGCATGTGACGGACGTATATATCGACGAGCGGGCAACACCCGAACAGGGAATCTTCATCGCCTCTTATGACGCGGACGGGAATCTATTGCCACCCGTAAAAGTGCATCGCATCACCAAAACATCGTCCGGCTTCATGAAACAGTCGTCCGCCACAGGCAAAGAACAGGAACTGCCAACATTCCGGCAGGCAATCAGGCTAATCGTTGAAGGATGAAAGAGAACCGTTATAAACTACCGACCGACAAGCTGGTGAACAGGCTGGTGCCTTATTACCTTTCAGGCAGGAAATACATCCTTTTTTTACAAAGCCTGGTTTACCCGCTACACTCCCTGAGTGAGAAGTTCCGCGTCTTTGCGGCGGAGAAACACATCGAGGCACGCATGACTTCACAGGTGATGTACTTCGAGTGGTACCTGAACCATAAGTTCGCCCGGTATCTGAAAAACAGCGGGGAAAGGCTCGTGATTTCCCAGAGCGACTCGCTGGGAGTGGACATCTACCACGAAGATGCCGCATACGGCAAGCCCTTTACCCTTTGGTACAACCTCGAAGAAGTGACGCCGGACGTGAAGCCCGAAGAGAAGCCCCGCGAGTTTCACTTCCTGGCGGAAGAGAAGGCGATCAACCGGGTAAGCTTCATGGTGCTCGTCCCTGAAATAAATATCCCTGAGAAGGAGTTTGTCTATATGCTCTCCTTTGTTATCAACACCTATAAAGTGGCGGGCAAGACCTACCTGATAAAAATAGACCAAACTAATAATAACCCCTGATACTATGAAAGAATACATTGCAGACACGGGCGGAAGGTATACCTACGTGGATGACATCCTGAACCTTCAGGAACTCGCTCTTTCCATGACGGCGATCTTCAACGCCTGCGAGGACTTTATCATTTCCGGCTGCGAGATAACGGGCAATGCCATCTCGTCCGGCTATGTCTGGATCAACGGCAAAGTCCGTTACTTTGAAGGGTGCCCTTCGACCGCTTTCCCTTATTATATCTACGAGAAGAACGGCACCGACACGGTGGTCTATGCCGGGGACGTGAACAAGAAAGGACGGGAAAACTACCTGTGCGCAAGCAGTAGCGTCCTTCCTTCCGTAAAAGACACCCTGACAGGTAAAGTTCCCTGCCTTATTGAAATCACCAAAGCCTACGCGCCCCGCTTCCTGGATAAGTTCTTCGGGCATTACGCCGTCCTGCTGGATACTCCTTTCAGCAAACAGACCATTAAAAAGGACTTGGTTGTCACCGGAAAGCTAACCACCGAACAAGGGCTGGAATCCAAGACCGCCGTATCCGTTGTTTCCCCTTCAGGATATTCCCTCAAAGGGTTGGTCAAACAAAACGGGACAGCTTCCTTCGGCTCTTACCTGAGCGGCTTGCTCATCAGTGAGATTTGTATCTCAACCGACGGCAGTATTTCATTCCTAAAGGGCGGGGATGAACTGGCACGGATAGATGAAAACGGCATGACCTATACCCATGCCTCTTGTACCAGCTCACGCATCGGCTCGCTGCTGATTGAAAAGAACTCCATTGTCAATGTCACGGATACCACGGACGAAGGTTCGGTGGATATTAATACCGTCCGCCTGAACGAGGAAACGAGTACCTTCCGCGACTTCCGGGTGTTTGACGGCAAACAGGCAGCCATTCCCTTGCTTCATGTCAAAGGGAAAACGAAAGAAGTATGTGTCAGCGGGACTTTTACCGTGGCGGGCAAATCCATTACCATCACTTCCGCAGAATCAAAAATACTATCTTATACGGATGACGAAGGCGTGGAAACGGCGTCTATCGGATTCACTTCAAGCCAAAGCACAGACTTTTCCCTTAGCAATGCCATCGGAAACATCGAGCTTTCCCCTAAAGAATCCGTAAACATTGCCGGAGACTTAAAAGTGAACGGCACCAGCCTGAAAGACATCTATGTCAGTCAAAAGAGTTTTACGGATGCATTGGCAGGGAAAGTAAATACTGTGAAGGGCAAACAGCTCTCCACCGAAGACTTTACCACGAATTACAGGAAGAAACTGGATGCCATTTCCACCGGTGAAATCCAGACCGGGGGCGAAGGATTTGTTACCGCTACTCAGGTAAAAGAGGCGCTGGCAAAGAAACTGACGGCTTCCTCCAATCTTTCCGATGTACCCGACAAAAAGATAGCACGCACTTCACTGGACATCTATTCCCGGGAGGAAACAGGCTCCCTGTTCCTGAAAGTATCCGGCAACCTGCAAGAACTCGTGTCCCTGACAGCCGATGAAGTAAACGACCTCACGGCGGAAGAGGCGGCAGCCCTGAAAGCCCAAAAGCAAGCGGCGGTACGTGACAATCTGGATGCGGAAAAGAAAGGGACGGGAGCCTTGAAACTGGCGAAGGCAAGCAACCTTTCCGACCTGCCCGACAAGACAGCCGCCCGCAGGAACATCAGCGTCTATTCAACTACGGAAGTGGACAAGCTGCTTGCCGGAAAGCTGGGCACGGAAAATGCCTATACAGGTGTGGTCTTTACCGAAACCATGAAGCAAAAGCTGGAAGGAATCAAGACAGGCAGCTTTGCCTACGTGGACAATGACGACGTATCACACGCGGAAGTGGAAGGTTACGTGCTTCTTTCCCATGTCAGGAAAGAGCTGGCAAAGAAAGCCGACCGGATGCTTGCCGGATATACGGAGGAAGAAAAGAAAAGCGTTGCTGCCAATATCAATGTTTACTCACGAAGCCAGACCGATACGAAGTATGCGGCAATCGCCTCGCTCTTTCAGGACTATATCAATTACCTTGTCGCCCAGGGAAAGAAAGCCGCCGACGCGCAGAAGATGCTCCGGGACAAGCTGGATGTGCTCTCGAAAACCGATGTCAGCGGTACTTACCTGAGAAAGGACGGCAAGCTATCCGACCTATCACTACCTGATACGGCTGCTAGGAAACAGGCATGTAACGCACTGGGAGCCGCTTACGCCCCGGAATACCAGACAAAGATTGCAGACACGGGCTGGATGCAAATGGCGAACTCCGGCAACGGAACGGACACCAGTCGGCTGTTCGTACGGCAGATCGGAAATATCGTATCCATACAGGGCGTCATCAATACGGCCCGGCGGGACGGCAGCAACATGGGAGGAACGGTCGCCGTGCTTCCGAACGGGATTTCCGCACCCCGTTACGGAGTAAGGACAACACTATGCGACTGGAACGACGACGCAAAGTACAATAGGGGTACTACCTTTATCCTGAGTGGAGGAAGCCGGAACATCCGGATATTTGAAAGCGGATGGTACAATGTGAACACCGACATGAACTTTACATACATGGTATAACTAATAACTAATTATGAAAAAAATCAATATCCAAAAGGATCTGGACAGCCGCCGGGAAATCTCCCGGATGGCATACCGTCCCCAAAGTGTGAGAGTAACCGAAGTAGAACCAACCACCCAGCAAACCAATGACCAGAGCGAAGAGGAAATACGGCAGCCGGCAGACAAAATTCGTACCGGCACGGGAAAAAAGGGCGTTCGCCGACGGGCGTCCCAAGGGAACCCGTAAGAAGTTCCCCTTCGAACAGACGCCGCTGGGGTTCCTGCTTAAATATGAGATGCCCGTCGTATATGACATCCTGCAAGACAAGTACAAGGACCCCAGGCGTTTCCACCCCGCAGCCGAGGTAGTAGAACTGGTGTGCAGGGCATCCGGGGACCCGACCTACAAGAAGCCCAAATTCCGGCGCTGCATGAACGCGTACATCGCCGACGGGCTTTGTTGCAGAAGAGGCAAGGTTCTGACGGAAGGGCGCAGGGTCTATTACGAGTCGGTGCGCAGGAAGAAGATGGAGGCGTTCATTGCGGGAAACCGGAAGAAAATAAAGATTCTGGGAGAACAGGTTTTTAATAATGTATTTAAAAAAGATTCGGCAAGTGATGCCTAAAGATATATGATTCAACGGGTTGTATTCCATATTTGAAAATTTATTTAAACATACTTGGAGCGTAAGGAATAACCTGTTATCTTTGCCGGAAATTAATTGATTGCCGGGTAATTCCGGGCGGAAGAATTACTTCACTTTCCCCGTTACCCACCATATTGTAAATTGAGATGCGGCATGTCTATGAACCGAAGCAGCCAGGCATCATGTTCCGATTCTTCGGTCTTTTTCCAAAAAAATGCTTTTATGCAGGAAGAAAAAAACAACGGCACAGCCACAGTTGTGCCCGCCGGTGAGCTGATGAACCTATTCTCAGCCGCACAGGAGAGTTACCAGGAAGCGCAGATACGAACTGCGGAAGAAAACAAAGGGTTTTCCAGAACAGAATTTTTTAAACTTGACAAGCTCGGCACCTACAGGCTGCGCATACTCCCGGCCATCCCGTCAGCGGACGGAATCATTGACCGCAAGAGCTATGAGTGCCCGGTACACCAGATGCTGCTTGAGATCCAGAAGCCCTCTTCGGGAGGCAAAGCACAGTCCGTTTATGTCAATGCAGTCCGCGCCACCGATGCGGGACTTCCGGTTGACATCATCGACACCTACCGGAAAGCGGCGGTGGCGGCAGCCAAGGAGGCGGGCGACGAGAAGCTGGCCGAGAAGATTGCAGGCGGCAACTATGGCGGTGGACTGAAATACTCCTACGCACATTGCGCCTACATCTTTGACCTGAACGAACGCGCCAAAGGGGTGCAGTTGCTCACACTAAGCCATTCGCAGTACAAGGAGCTGGACGACCGCAAGTTCAAGCTGTGGCAGAAGAAGCTGGCCAAGAACCCGGGCTACCCGTGCCCCATCTCTTCGATAAAGGATGCCTATCCGGTAGAGATCGAAAAGAAGAAGAACGGCCAGAAGACCGAGTATGTCATCTCCATTGACAACGAATCCGACACTGACGAGCTATCCATCGAGGAACTGACCGCGCTCATGAACACCCCGCGACTGTCGGAAGCGGTGGTGCGTTACAGCCGTTACCAGTTCGGCGCTACCATCGAGTTTCTGAAGCAATGCGACGTCAAGTACGGCTTGCAGATAATGGATACGGACGAGATGAAGGAAGCCATTGCCCAACTGGAGAAAGCGATTCCCAAGACGGATACAAGCTCGTTCTCCTTTGACAAGCGCAGCAAGGACGACAAGGAAACTGAGGAAAGCGGCGCATTGTCCCTTGACATGCTGTTCGACCGCTTTGACGCGCTACAGGAACAGTCGATGGGTGACAAGACCGAAGGCGGACAGGAACTGCGCGGGATGATACGTACCTTTATCGAACAGGAGAAACTGGACATCCGGGTGACCCGCACCACTACCAATGCGGCACTGCTGGAGATGATCGAGAAGGAGATGCAGGGACCGGGGGAAGAACCGGAACCGGCAGAAACCGTAACGGAGGAAACATCGGTTGAAGAATCCGCCGCACCCGTAGCGGCAGCGTCTGAAGAAACTACGCCCAGACGCAGGAGATAAGCGATAATTTTTCCATCTGTAAGGGAGAGGCAAATGCCTTTCCCTTCCTAACTTATACCCTTATGAATCAACATCAACCCTGTATGTTGTTGCTCAACGACATACATATATCCAAAGACAACATCCCCGATTTTTCCCTGAACTGGAATGAAGCGCTCTCACACTGCAAGCATCTGGACATCCATACCATTGTACTGGGCGGAGACTTGTTCTTCTCACGCTCGGCACAGACGCTGGATGTGCTGCTGGCTGTACATGATGTCTTGCTGGCTGCCCGGAACATGAACATAGATGTCATTCTTGCCAATGGCAACCATGATTTAGTGAACCAGGAAGCCGTACGCGGTTACTGCCATGTTTTCGACCAACACGACAATGTGCTGGTGATTGACGAATACCACACTCTTTCCAACCCGGAGTGGAGTTTCATGCTCCATGTCATACCGTACTTTCCGGAAGACGGAAGCTTTGTGGAGAAACTGGATGAAGTCGTTCAAAATGAGGTAAGCACCGGCAAGCTTAACTACCTCTATATCCATGAAGGCGTTAACGGTGCGCTTTCCCGTCCCGCCGAAAATGAACTGCCTGCAAATATCTTCGGCGACTTCGACAAGGTATTTGCAGGCCATTACCACAACCGTTGCACCGTGGCTCCCAATATCGAGTATATCGGCTCGGCGCGCCAGCATAACTTCGGTGAAGACGAGGAAAAAGGCTATACCGTCCTTTATGCCGACGGTACGACCGAATTTATAAAGAACCGTGCCAACAAGCGCTATATGGTGCTCGATGTCCCGGATGACAAGGTGGACATTCACCTGACCGACCATCTGGAGGAACTCAGGGAAGACGGCAGGTACAAGGTAAAGGTACGTGTCCACTCGTCCCTCGCCGGTGCAGCCACCATTGACAAGGATAAATTACTGGAAGCCGGAGCGGGCAAGGTGGAAGTCGTTGTCGCGGAGCTGCAAGCCGTCCGGTCTGCCGATGCGGGAGTACTGGAGAAGTTTGACGGCGGAAAGATACGCGATAACTACCGCCAATTCTGCACGGAGAAAGGAATCAGTGATTGCCTGGGATTGTCTTACCTTAAACCGGACGCGTCATGTGGAAACTAAATAAGATCACCGCAGAGAATATCTGCTCGTTCAGCAACCTGCATTACGTACTGGACCAAGGGGTTACTACATTAGTATTCGGGCACAATCTGGACAATGACAGCCAGGGCTCCAACGGTTCGGGCAAGTCCGCATTGATAGAGTGCATCGCTACCGGCATCACGGGCAGCCCGTTGCGCAAGGTCAAGAATGAGGAAATTATCAATGATGCCGCCGATGAGTGCAGCATTCAACTGGAGTTCTTCAATGACACTTCGGATGAGGTCTTTACCATTTTGCGACGCATCCTGCGTAAAGGCGGTTCCACGGTAGAGTGCCTGATTGAACGTGAAGGCAAGGCTGTGACAACCGATGAAGCGGTATGTCCCGGTATAGATGCCTATAACAAGTATATCCTTGAGAAGTTGGGCATTACCAAAGACGAACTCTATAATAACTATCTTCTTTCCAGACATAAATACCAGGACTTCCTTTCTTCTTCCGACAAGGACAAGAAGGAAATCATCAACCGCTTTTCCAATGCCAGCCTTGTGGACGTAGCCATGGAGAAGGTACTGGAAGACAAGAAGCCGGTGGATGAAGCGTTGCGCAAGGCGGAACTGGAAATTGCCGGGCTGGACGGGCGTATTGAGATGCTGGCTGAACAGATTCTCAAAGAAGAGGATTCGGCTCAGGAAAAAGCACGTACGAAAGCCCAAAGGCTGGCGGATATGGAAAAGAGCATCGCCGGGAAGCGTTCCCTGATACGGGACTGCAACGAAGAGATGGAAATCCTGAAAGCTTCCTATCAGGGGATTGAAAAAGCGGACAAACAGATGCAGGAACTGGAAAACGGCGAATCCTCCATCGGGGAGTACCTGAAAGAAGTCACCGCCCTGCTCTCTCCCCTGCAATGCGGTTCATTATCGGACTGGAACGGGATAATAACGGACAAGAAAGGCAGGATTGAAAAACTGAACGGGGAGCTTTCCGTTTGGGACACGGCTTTGGAGGAAGCGGAAAAGAAACTGCAAGAGGTAACACGGATGCGCAGCTCCCTGCTGGAAGAATACCGTGTCTTCTTTGAAAACTTTAAAGTAAAATCGGACGGATACGATGCAGAACTGGAGCGCATGGATAAGGATATAACAGCTCTTACCGGCCGTATCACTGAACTGGGCGGGCAAAGGGCTGCTCTTATATCCTCCATCGAAAACCTGAAGAACAAGCTGGCGGGGACAATCGTTTGCCCGGCCTGCCGCCACCCATTCATTTTATCAGATGAAAACTTCGATGTACAGGCTGCCCGTAAACAGGTGGAAGACAACGAGACGGAAAAGGGAAAACTGGACAACCTGCTGGCGGATTGCCGCAAACAATCGGAAAGCATTGAAGAATCGGAGAACGATATCCGTACCCAAAAACGTGCCCTTACCGGACAAAACGCCTCCTGGGAGGAAAAGCTTCAGCAAGCGGAAAAGTCGGGACGGACCGCCATCGGGTTGCAGGAAGAAGCCGGCCAGGGCAAGGAACGGGTCATTCGCCTGATAAGTTCCCTGCAAACGGAACTGGACGGCATCCGCCGCAAGCTTTTTGACGAGGCGTTCTCACTTCTGGACGATGCCTATAAAAGCATCAGGCGGAACATCGGTAGCTGCGGGGAGGACATCAAAGCGGCGGAAAGCGCCATCGGAATGCTGGAAAATACGATAAAGGAATTGAAGGAGTCTTCGGACGGTGATATTCTCGTCTCCCTGAAAGCCTCGCTCAAAGAGTACCGGAAGCGGTCATCGGCAGCGGTTGCCGCATTGGACAAGCTGGAGAAACAGTCCGGGGAACTGATGCGCCAGGCGGAAGTCTTTGCACAGTTCAAGTCCTACCTTGCCAATACCAAGATCGCGGCGCTGGCACAAGTTACGAACGAGTTTCTGGAGAGTATCGGCAGCGACATCCGCCTGCAACTCTCCGGCTTTACCACCCTGAAATCGGGAAAGGTACGCGAGAAAATATCGGTCAGCCTGTTGCGCTCCGGCATGGATTGCGGCTCTTTCGACAAGTTCTCCGAAGGAGAGAAATGCCGGGTGAACCTTGCCACGATCCTTGCCATGCAGAAACTGGTGAACGGGAACTGCGAGGGGGACAAAGGGCTGGGCCTGATCGTACTGGATGAAATTCTCTCTCCGGTGGATGAGGACGGGCTGGCAAGCATGTTCGGAGCCCTGAACAAGTCCGGCATCACCGCACTGGTCGTATCGCATGGGAACATCAGCGAAAGCTACCCTTACAAGCTCATTATCAACAAACAGGATGGCAAATCCTATATCAATCACCCAAACCAATAACCACTATGAAAAAAGAAAAACCAAAAGCCGAAGAACTCAGGCGGGAGCATATACTGGCTCTCGACGTGGCTACCCTTTGCGGCTATTACAGCGTGCATGAATCCGGCACGTGGAACTTCACCGAAGGCAAGCACCGGAACGACAACAAGCAACACCTCGCACTGAAGAACACGCTGACGGACTTTATTGTCAAATACGGCATCCGCCGGATTGTGACCGAGGACGTGTCGGTAAACAGGCACTTCTTCGACATGCGCAAGCTATCGGAGTTCCGGGGCGTATTGCTCTGCGTCTGTGACGAGCTGAACCTGCCCGAACCGGAGTTCATCAACCCGAAGGCGCTCAAGAAGTTCGCCACGGGCAACGGGAATGCCGGGAAACAGGAGATGGTGCAGACCTACGTGCAGCGTTTTGGTCGGCAACCGCTGGATGACAACGAGGCGGACGCCGCCTGGCTATACCACTATTACATCAGCAAATACCGTATCAACTAAACCTTGGACATCTATGCAGAACAACCTTTATTTCAATGAATTGACAGCTACAGATTATATTCTGAAACTTAGCGGCTGTCACGATGGGGAAGGCAAATAGCTCGCCTTACCTGACGGATGAAGAGTCCGTACGCACCCGCACGGCCCTGTTCCATAAATACGTTTACCCGTACCGGAACCTGATCTACCACATCTGTATCAGGCAGACCCGTGACAAGGAGAATATCGACGACAACTACAACGAAGTGCTGATAAACTTCTACAAATATGTCAGCTCTTATGACCCCCGGCGGGAAATAAAGACGTGGCTTTACGCGATCACCGTCAGGATGCTGGCGGACCTGGAACGGAAGAACAACCGGTTCACCCGCGAAGGGGATGTGGGGGCGATGAGGATGGAACAGCTTCCCGATACACCCTGTACGGAAAGCATAACGCTCGAAAACTACCGGGACATGCTCGGCGATGAAGTGCTGGGAGCCCTGAAAGAAATCGGACCCCTGTACAGCGAGGCGCTCCTATTGCAAGTGGAAGGATACAAGCTGGAAGAGATAACGGACATACTCTACCGGAGGGGATGCCTCAGGACAAGGAGTGTTGAAACGACCAAAAGCCGGATTTTCCTGGCAAAGAAGAAACTTAGAGAAAGGCTTACAAGAGATGGAAAACGAAAAGAAAACTAAAGAGATGATGAAGGTGTTCGCCTTCCTGATGAACCGGGTGTATCCCGGCTTTGCTTCTCCGGGAGGCGCCGCTTCCCGGCGGGCTGTGGCTTCCTGCCTCCGCTCTCTGGAAAGCTCCGGGCAGCCGGACGCGGAGCGCATGGTGGACTTCTGCGTCTGTCAGGTGTATGCCCTTTCCAACTTCGGGGAGGAATATAAGAACCGCTGGAGGGTGACCCATTCCTTCGGGAAGAAGGCGCTCAGGCGTTACGCCGAATCCAAGCGGGAAGTGCGCTATTACGAGGACAAGTGGTTATGCGAGAATGAGTTGAGCCGGGAGTTGCTGTGCGAACTCATCCGTGACCGCACCTTCCATCCGCAGGCAAAGTTCATCTATCCACGGTATGAGGACCGGACGAAGAAAAGGCTGGTGGGGACGGCGTTAGGATATTACATCTGCGGCGCTTCCACGCTTCTGTGGACTCCCTTTTCCCCCGTCTGCGCCGACTGCCCGAAAGCCGCCGCCTGCGAGCAAAGAACCCGTACCGCCTATCCGGAACTCTACCGTATCCGTGTGGAAGAATTTAAAGCGTCCCTGAAATGATGAAGGACGGAATGAACCCGATGTCGGTGGAGTTCCTTTACGAACTGTTCGCCACCGCCCTGCACTCAGAGATGATCTGCGGGGTGGTGGCAAGGCACGTGAAGAAGGAATACCTGCCGGACAGGGCGTTTCAGACAATACTCCTGGCCATTTCCACCCATTACCGGAACTATAAGGAACCGCCATCGTATGCGGTGCTCAGCCAATTATTCAACGGCGACTACGACACGATGGAACTGGTGAATACCTTTCAGGAAAGCGAGGGTGAGAAGAACTCGGAAGTATTGCTGGATATGCTGGAAGCCTATATCAAGGGGGTGCGCTTGCAGATGACCTACTCGGAAGTAGGCAAGCTGTACAACCTGAACAGGCAGCCGGAGGCAGAGGGAAAGCTGAAAGAGTACGCGGAGTGGTTGTCGGGCTTTACGCTCAAGGCCACCGCCTTTGTGAACGTGGCGGAGACATTTACACAACGTTTCTACCAGAACCGGCAGAAGGACATTGACAACCGGAACTCCCCGCTGGCTCCCGTTACCCGGTTCTATATCCCGGATCTGGATGTGATGAACAGCGGCAGGAACCTGCGGGGACAACTGACCTGCTTCCTTGCCAGCACCGGCGTGGGCAAGTCGCACCTTGCCAAGCATATAGGTATCCGTGCCAACATTGACGACGGCTTGCATGTGCTTCATTTCCAACTGGAAGGCAGCGAGGAAGAGGCGCTGGACGCATACTCGGGAGGGCTTATCAGCAAGAACGCTTTCTACTATGAACGCGGCAGGATATCGGATACGGAGATGAAACACTTCGAGCAGCAGGTGGCCGCTTATAAGGGCAGCATCACCGTCCGTTCCTTCCCACGCTTCAATAGTAGAATCTCCACGCTGGACATCAAGAACGGGATAGCCGAATACCGGAAGCTCAATGCCCGCTCACCGGACATTGTGATTATTGACTCGATGGACTTGCTGACGGACGCCAGCCGGAGAAACTGGGGCGAAGACCACGAACGGAGCAAACGCATCGCCGTGGCGAACGACCTCAAGGACCTGGCGGCGGACGAGAAGGTCTGGGCGGTGGTAACGTACCAGGCGACGATTGAAAACAGGGACTGGCTGAATGACGAAAAGAATGTGCTGACGGAATATAACTGTTCGGAAAGCAAAGGACTCGCACGCCCCTGTACGCACCTGATCTCCATGAACCAGTCCTCGGCGGAAAGAAAAGAGAACGTGATGCGCCTGCATGTCGCCAAAGCCCGGTTCTTCAAGAAGGGGGAAACGGTGAAGATAGCCACCGATTATGACAACGAGGTATTCTATGACGCGCAGCGGAGTATGAACTTGAAAAGGTAAAACGAATATGGCACTGTCCTCAAACGATACGGAGTTTCTCATCCGGGAGATTACCAAAGAACTGGATGCAAAGGCGGACGGTGCGGGAAAGAACCTGATTGCCCGGTGTCCCCGTTGCGGGAAAGAAGGAAAGTACGGTGTCTATGTAGGCAAAGAGACACAACGGAAGAAGCCGTTCATGTCGCACTGTTTCAGTTGCGGATGTTCGACCTACACACTGGAAGCATTGCTGGACTTGATAGGCAGGCCGGATTTGATGGTGGCTCCAACGGCTGACATTGACGCCCGGCTGGATACGAACCTGTTGTTCCCGCTGGAGGAAGGCGAAGAGATAGACAACGCGCTGGGTGTGGTGGAATTGCCGGAGTTGTACCGGAGATGCTTTACCCACCCTTACCTGAAATCCCGTGGGTTCACCTTCGATGACTACGAGTATTTTCCGGTGGGAACGACAAGGGGGCTCAACTTCCGCTACGATGATTATGTCGTCTTTCCCATTATTGACGAGGGCGACGTGGTGGGATATGTCTCACGCCACACCTGGAACAAGGAAGAGATAGACAGGCATAACAGCCGGGTAAGGCGCAAGGGCGGATACCGGATACTGCGCTTCAGGAACTCTACGGAGAACGACTTTGTAAAGCTGCTCTATAACTATGATGCGGTAATTGAAGGCGTTACGGATACGGTAATTATCACGGAGGGGATATTCGACGTGATAGCATTAACAAGAAAACTGGAAATCTATGACAATGAGCATGTGGCCGCGGTCGCCACCTTCGGAAAGAAGATATCCCGCACGCAGATTTACAAGCTGCAATGCAAAGGGGTAAAGACCGTAATACTTGGATACGATGGAGACGCTGTTGAAGCCATAAAGAAGACAGCCGGTGAATTGAACGCTTACTTCCGGGTATTTATTGCCGACATACCGGATGCAGGAAAAGATTGGGAGGACCTCGGGGATGAAGAGATATACGGCATATTCTCTTACCGATTGAGGACTCCCGCCGAGTACCGACTTTTAAAAGTTCAGGAATTAAAATGAAAGAACTAATCAAATGGCTGGAAGCCAACAAAATCAAGTATCGACAGATAGACAATGAAGTAGTGGAGATGGAAGGATTGGGAAAGCTCTATGTGGCTGACCTGACGGAGGTGAGATCGGTGTTCCGGGTGACCGGTGAAGACATCCGGTTCAACCTGATGGAGAGCCCGGAGGTACTGGTTGCCGAGGGGATATTCCATGTGGCGTTCCCGTTCGGGGACAACTGGTATTATTATAACCTGACCGAAGGGTTCCGGTTTAATATCCTCAAGTATGCGGGAGTACGGCAGCCTTGTAAAATGCAGGTGCCGTTCGTGAACCTGGGCGTGCATACACCTTTTGAGTTGCTCAACGGCAGCGGAAGCATTGCCGACTGGGTACGGAAAGCGAAGTATCTGGGGCATACGGCACTGGGTATCTGTGATAAAAACACAATGGCGGCCACGCTGAATCTACAGAAGGAATGTGCGGCACAGGGAATGAAGCATGTATTCGGATATACGCTGGAAATGGAATACGAAGGGGAAAAGATAGGGATGAAAGTCTATGCGCAGACACAGCGGGGAATGAGGAACCTGTTGCGCATCCAGAAGGAAATCATGGTGGACTCGGATAACCGGACGCTATCGCTTCAGGGATTGCTCACGCACGGGGAAGGCAATGTGCTGGTGCTGGGAAAGCTTGCTTCCTACTGGATAAAGAAGAACCCGCATATCCTGGGAGCGATGGGGATTGCATTTGAAAAGGTATTCTATCAGGTGGACCTGAACGAATACAAGGCTGAACGTATCGACGTGGAAGTCCTGGAAGCTACCAGGTTCTTTTTTGATAATTTTTATGACATACAGACAGGCTCATTTCAGATTGAACCTATTCTGCTTTGTGACACGTATTATCTGGACAAGGACGATGCACGCAACAAGATTATCCTCAATAAGATAGCTACCGGAGCGGCCCACCGGCAAAGTGACGATCAGTATTTCAAGGATATAGACGAACACTACGCACTGTTTACTTCCCTCTTTGACGGGAATAAGTGGGAACTGGACAGCCTGTTCAGGGGGATGTGCGCCCATACGATAGAAATTGCCGAAGGGGCGATTGCCCGTTATGAGACGGACAGGAACTTCATGCCGCAGTATGATATGACTGACAAGGAAAAACAGAGGTACGGTAACAGGCACCGGATGTTCCTTGAGTTGCTGGAGGAAGGATTCAGGAAGCTGGTTCCCGCCGGACAGGAAGATGAGTATCGCAAACGGCTGGACTACGAGGTGTATATCCTTGAATCCACCAATAATGTGGACTACATTCTGAATCAGTATGATACGGTAAACTGGGCACGGGAGAACGGTATTCTTGTGGGCTGCGGCCGCGGTTCGGCGGGCGGTTCACTGGTACTCTACCTGTTGGGCATCACGCTCATTGACCCGATTAAGTACGACTTGATTTTCGAGCGTTTCCTGCTGCCTGAACGCGCGGGGCTTTATCCGGATGAGGTGACGATCATTGTTGGCGGGCTGGAATCCACAAAGATCGTGCATGTCACCTTAGCCAATGGTAAAGAGTATGTCTTTGACAAGGATGCCAAGTTCCGGGTGATGCGGGAAGGACGCAGCATGATAGTCTATGCCGACGAGTTGAAGCTGGGCGATGACATCATCTTTGATAACAGGGACTTATTGTGGACTATTAATTAATAATACTATGAAAATCGAATCTATCAATCAATTAGAATCAGAAACAGCGGTTCAGGCTATAGATTGCCTGACCGGTAACGGTTTCAGGCAGGGAGACGGCGGAAGTTTACCGGATATTGATACCGACTTCGCTTCGAACAGGCGTCAGGAAGTAAAGGAATACCTGGAGCGTCGTTATAATATGAACGGGAAACAGCGTGTATTCTCTGCCGGAACATTCTCGACGATGAAACTCAAAGCGGTACTGAAAGACGTATGCAGGGTATATAAAGTACCTGTTAGCTATGTGAATTATATTACCGCCATTTTCGAGGATGACAACATGAGTTGGACGGACCTGTTCAAGCTGGCGGCAACCAATAAGAAAGTAAACAAGTTCGTACAGGATTACCCGCAGGTGATTGAGGACATACGGGGACTGATGGGGCAACCGCGTTCGCCTTCCGTACATGCTTCGGCAATCATTGTAACACCGAACTCAAAGGACGGTGAAGATATGGAATGTTTCGACTATACTCCTATTAAAAAAGTAGACGATATTCTGGTATCGGAACTGGACGGATACTCTATTGACGAAACAGGACTATTGAAGAATGACTGTTTGGGTATCAAGGAACTCGCCAAGATACAGTCGGTCATAGATGAAAGTAACCGTGTCTATAATGCAGGCATCTCTTTTGAAGGGCTTGTACGTAGTGGACTGGATGATGAGAAGACCTACCGGATACTCGCCAAAGGGTACACCCAAAACGTTTTCCAGTTCAGCTCCGCAGGAATGACCAAGTTCCTGATGGATATGCAACCGGACTGCATCAATGATTTGATTGCCGCCAATGCCTTGTATCGTCCCGCCACATTGGAGTCGGGTTCGGCGCAAAAGTACCTGGACTGCAAGAGAGGTGAAGTGGCTCCCGTATATCTGTGGGGGACTTATAATGCGCTGCACTCGACTTACGGCATAATGGTCGGGCAGGAACAGCTTGTCCAAATGGCACGGGAGGTAGGCGGTTTCAGCCTTGGAGAAGGTATCAAACTGGTAAAATATATCTCAAAGAAGAAGGCGGACGAGATACACGCCATGAAAAATAAATTCATGGAAGGAGCTGCAAAGAACGGATGCCCCGGGGAAGATTCGAAGGAGATTTGGGATATGATTGAGGTTAGTTGTAAATATTTATTTAATTTCGCCCACGCAACGGCTTATGCCATCACATCGTATGTAGGTGCCTGGCTGAAAGCCAATTACCCGACTGCCTTCTACACCATCGCCCTGCAATGGGCGGATGACAAGGAACTCCCGCTTATCATGTCGGAAATGGAAGAATGCAGTTCTGCCAAGGTGGTGCCGCCCGATATTAACACCTCAGCCGAAAAGTTCTTCACGGATTACCGGACGAATGAAATCTTCTGGTCGCTGGGTAAGATAAAGATGCTGGGAACCAAAGCGGTGCAATACATCATTGACGAGCGCACCAAAGGCGGTCCGTTCAAATCAATCGAGAACTTTATACACCGTATCTTCAAATACAAGCTGAAAAAGTACGAATACTGGGATGATGCGGATAATGAGCAGGAGGCAGTCAGGGTTCCCGTCAATGCACGTCACGTAAAGAACCTGATTCTTGCCGGTTGCTTCGACAAGGTAAGCAATATCAGTGCCGTTGTGGAGAGGTATTCGATACTGGATAAGGCGGCTACGGAACTGGGATTCAAGATTCCCACCGGTGACTATCCCGACCACCTGATTAACCAGCACTACTTCTGGAGTATGCAGCAGATCGAGGTCTGTGGCATCGGGCGGATTGACTACAAGCGGATATATGACAACTCCTATTGCCGCCACCAGTTCAAAGGGCGGGCATCCTATTCTACCGTACATAACGCGCTCCTGTCCGGAAGCGAAGGAAAGAAGGTCGCCCTTTGCGCCACCGTCACGGAAATGGAAGAAATCTCCTACAAGGACAAGAAGACGGGAGAAAGGAAGCATCTCTGCAAACTGCATCTCCAACAGAACAACGACCTGATAAAGCTCGTATGCTGGAATGACTTCTACACGGAGAACAGGGCGGAACTCCGGGATATAAAAGGTAAGATTATCATCGTATCGGCAATCGTCAAGTACAATGACTACAGCGGAGGCAACAGCCTGAATATCTACAAGACTTCCCGGCTATTCACACTTAACCAATCATCAGAAAATCAAATAAACCAAGAAGATGGCAGCACCCAAAAATGAACCTAAGATATATACCGGCATCGGACTGGACTTCGAGACTTCCGGGCTGGATTGCGTGAAACATGCCTGTACCCAGTTGGCTATGCAGGCGGTACGTTTCGACACGTGGGAGATATTCGACAGCTATGTGAAATATTTCAAGCCGTATCCGAAGCAGGACATCGGCGGGACACATAAACGTAAGGTTCTCCGAACCAAGCAGGAACTGGAACGGGAAGAACTCAAGCTGATGGAATACCAAACAGAAGCGCTTACCTATTCGGGAATCACCATGGACACCTTATATAATCAGGGGGTAGACTTGAAAGAGATTGCCCGTGATGTTATAGACTTCGGAAAGGTAGCAACCCTTACTAATGGCAGACAGACAAAGCCGGTACTTATCGGGCAGAACATCACCTTCGATATTGGCTTTGTTCAGCAACTCATGTGCTATGCCGGACTGATGAAGGAGTTTGAGAAGGTCTTTGCCGGAAGCTATGATTTCCACGGGAACTTTCAGCCTAAATACATTGATACCATTGATTTGGGACGGCTTGCTTTTGCGAATGACCCGACGATGACATCCTACAAGCTTGAACTGATTGCCGAGCGGCTGGGCATCGAGCTGGATGATGCGCATGATGCGGGAGCCGATGTCACAGCGACCCTGAACGTGGCTATCGTTTGCTCCAACCGGCTAAGGAATAACAACGGCACCGGGACGAATCTTCAGAGAGCGGAAAAAACACGGTTACACTTTAAAATCTAAGCAATGGAAGAGGAAGAAAAGACGGTTTCATTCAAGCCGTCGGAAAAAATGTTGTATGGCGTGCTGAATTATGACGGTAACGAACTGATGGCGACCATATCGGGATATGACTTATCTATCTCGTTCAATATGAGACTGATAAATTCTCTTTCGGATGCGGAAAGCTGCGCGGATGCCTTGGCGAATGTCTTTTATGAAGCACTCATGGAACAATTAGTTGAAAAAAAATCTGCAATCTTTCAACCTAAACAGAACCAATGACCCCTATACCTTGATAAAGCACCGAAGTCCGGACTTATGCACCGGACTTCTTACTCGAAACATAATGGAAAAAGAAACTAAAAAAATACCACTGACCGCACAGGAAGAACAGCTTTGCCAGCTTTTCATAAACGGAGGCATGAAGTTCGCCGGAAAGCGCACTCCCTGTTACCGGGAAGTCTTCAAGGATGAATCACCCAAAGCGTACGCAGCAGCATACAAGGTGTTTGCCCGCCCGCAGGTAATGGCACGCATCAAGGAACTGGTGCAGGAAGTGGATAATGAAACAGAGACGATTGCCATGAAGCTCCAGATTACCGAGACACTGAAAGCGGTGATGGAAGAAACGGCAGACGCTTCGTATACGGACAAGTTCGGAATCAAACTCTCACCGGCTCCTTTGCGGGCGGTATCAGTCAATGCGGCAAGAACACTGATGGATATTTATCCGGTCAGGCACTCCGCTGATTCAAAAGGTAAGAATGAAGCGAGCAGCGGAGTGACGTTCAATGTCATCGTTCCGGTGCCGGTACAAATTACAAAGGAGGAAGACGGAGATGAAACTTGACCGAAGAAAAGTACAATGGACGGTCTATCTGATTCTGTTGATCGGACTCGTTATCTACGGTTTACGGGATTCAGAAGGAGCGGAAAGGCTTATCCGGGCCATCACAGACGCATTTGCTATTTTATTCAATAACTCAACCTAAACTGATGACACAACTAAGAGAATTTGTACTTAACAACTTCAAGACACTGGCTATCGTGCTCTCATTCGCAGTGACAATGTATGTACAGCACGTAACCAACATTCAAAGGATTAATGAATTGACACTCAGGTGCTCGTCGCTGGAACTCAAGATTGAAGACCAGTACGAGAAGATAGATGCCATCAAACTTGACAAGGCTGTTTTTGAGGCCACGATGACACAGTTTACGTCCATGCGTTCTGACCTGAGAGAAATGCGCACGGATATTAAGGAACTACTAAAAAGTATGAGATGAGGATATGGTTTATAGCAGCCTTGCTCTTTTTCTCCCTGCACGTCCACTCGACAGACTTATTTGAAGATGCCGTGCAATTGATTAAAAAGTACGAAGGTTGGCACCATGCACGCGACCAGCCTTATGTGGGCTACGGACACCGATTATTGCCGACTGACACCTTTAACTCTGATATATCGGAGAGTTTCGCAGATTCGCTTCTGCGCAGTGACCTGAAAAAGAAATGTGCTGTATTCCGGCACTTTGGGGCTGACTCCCTTTTACTTGGAGTGCTTGCCTTTAATGTCGGAGAGAGTAAGGTTCTTCGCAGTAAACTGGCTCGGAAGCTGGAAGCGGGTGACAGGAATATCAAAGGAGAGTATCTGTCTTTCAGGATGTACAAGGGCAAGGTCGTCCGGTCTTTGGAACGAAGACGGGAAGAAGAATATAATTTATTATCAACTCACTAAATAATATTGTAACTAATAAACAACGGTAACTTATGACTGAATTTAATAATTCCATATTAGGATTCGTACATGACTTAAAATATGATTTCGACGGACTGTATGAGCGCATTTATAAACGAAAGATATATGCCGGTGAAAATTGGATAAACTTAGCCAATGAATCTTTTGCGGCTGACTTGGCCAGTTTTTTTGAAGGAAACAACGCCCATACAAATGTCCTCTACAATTTGACAAATAAACTAAACCAAGTGATATTCTCTGACATTTCAGAATTTTCTCTTTTTAGTATTTGCGGTTTCCTGCCATTCCTTGAGTGTAAGGGGTTTGAATATAGCTATACAATCAAACAAGGCTTTAGTTCCTCTAAACATAGTACTATCCTGGCATCATCATTCAGTCAGGAAAGCTTTAACTGTTGGATTGATGATGAAACCAAATTAGATTCTGCTACCAAGGAATTTCTAAAGGATGAGGTTCTCAGAGTCCATACAGAAAGTACAAGAGGCTTTGACAATGGGATTGATTACGCCTATATAGACGTTATATCTTACCTCATTAATTTCTTTGAATACTACAATAAGCTGGTAAATCACGTGAAAAAAGAAAGCAAGCAAGAAAGAAACACACACTAAATCCAAGAAGAAATGATTAAAGAAAACGACATCGTAGTAATTAAGCCTTCAGGCGAGCTTTCACTAATGAGACTGAACGATCTGGCAGGCAGAGAGGCTACAATCACACAAGACCTAACATCTATCGGACGCCTGAATAAAGGCTATATGGTAGAACTGACCGAACCCTACCTGGATGAAGTAGATTGGTTTATTCCACAGGACTCCATTGATGATGAAGATTAACCTGAATAAAATTCTTCTCCTGATTGCCCTGGGACTTGGGGTAACAACTTACACCTTATATAACTGGGGCAACAGGATGAAAGAAGAGAGGAATACCTACCGTAGCAATACACATGCGCTACTTGCGGATGTAGAGCACATCCGGATTGACTCGGCAATGATGGCATCCACTATTCAGGTTCTCAACCTATCACTGGATGAATTTGAAAAGTACCGGGCGGAAGATGCGGCAACCATTAAGAAGATGGGAGTACGTATCAAAGACCTGGAAGCTGCCGGAAGGCACGATGTGGAAGTCAATGCTCCGGTGGATGCTACAGTGAAAGATACGACAGTCGTCAGAGATACTACGACAATTATTGTAAAGGCGGTGAAAATGGATACGCCATACCTTAAACTGAGCGGTATCATTGAAGACAATCATCTGAAAGGAAATATCCACTTACCGGTGCACCTGCATCAGGCGTTTTGGGTAGAATACAAACACCGCTTTCTCTGGTGGCGGTGGAAAGTAAAAGCAATACACCAGACTATTGCAAGTGATAATCCGTATGTCGAAATTAAGTATACGGAACTAATTAACCTAAAGAATTAATCTTATGAACCAACTACAAATTTTCAACAATCCTGACTTTGGGTAGGTTCGTACCATTGAAAAGGATGGCAATATTCTATTTGCCGCAAGTGATGTAGCAAAAGCACTTGGATACTCAAAAGCACGAGATGCAATAGTAAAACACTGTAAATCACCCCACGCCACGATTTGCGGCGTAGGGGTACTTACAGGAAAAAAAGCAGATGGTACTCCAGTATTTCAAACCGTACAAATGAAATTTATCGACACCGGAAATGTTTACAGATTGATTGCTCGTAGTAAACTGCCGGAAGCTGTTAAGTTTGAAAGTTGGGTATTCGATGATCTTATACCTAACACTTTGAAGAACGGAGGGTATCTTATTATTAAAAAAGAAGACACCCCTGAAACTCTTGCTGAAAGAGGGCAGCAGGTTCTTCAAGCTTCAGTGGAAAGGCTGACAAAGCAACTTGAAAAATCCGAAGCAGAAAACGAAAAGAACAAAGCATTGTTGGAAGAGATGGCTCCGAAAGTTGAGTATTTCAATGAAGCAATGGATTATGGAACCACTTATTCAATAACAAAAATAGCAAAAGGTCTGGGAATGGGAGGACGCAAACTAAACAAGTGCTTGCATCAGCTAAGAATACAATACAGGCAAGGTGGAACATGGCTTCTTTATTCTAAATATGAGAATCTTGGTTTTACTAAGCTTGTTCCTGGACAGTTGGAGAATCGTAATGGAGATACATATCCTATAGTAAATAGTAGATGGACTGAAAAAGGACGGGCATTTATCCACCAACTCAAAAGAGAAGGTAAGATATAGTCATTACTTTCTATTAGAACTCATAGGTATTGGGGACGCCCTAAAACAAGGCGTCCCTGACTATTAGACACTTATCAATTTTCAATAAAAAACTCAATTACTATGTTATTCAGAAAATCATTCCAAACCCAAATCAATGGTGCAAATCGGGTATTCACAGCAACAGTGGAGAAGCTGAAAAACATTCAGGCGGGCATCACTGCCAGAGTTGAAAAGAATCACGCTAAAGTTCAGAAGCTGACTAGCGAGAACGAAGAACTGGAAGACATGAAAGCCAAAGCGGGACGACAAATCGAAGAAATCAGTAAATTCATTATCTAAATCAAATGGCAGAAATAGATTGCTACGAGCACCAGCTATTCGATGCAAGGTGGCTCAACGGTTACAGCGTTCCGTACTACAATATGCATATCAATAAGTATTACGCCAAGTCCGTTTATGACGCTAACATTGTAAGGCGGTCTTATAGTGATACATTGCGGGAGTTGAGACGGAAGATGAGAAATTATCAGTAAACACAACGAAAGGGACTTAGGTCCCTTTTTTAAATCTTGTCTCCGGACAGGAAGGATTGCAGCATTTGTTCTATCGTGCCAAACTCATAATCCTCACCAAATGAATTCTCCGAAGCATCGCCAATCGCATATTTATGCTTTTCCAAAAGACAACGAAAAGTCCACAAATCCCTTTGTCCAAGCCATAAGCATCCCTGTTCGTACCACTCAAAGATTAATATATTGTCACATTCGAAATACCCGAAGAAGCTATTGTTAAGCTTGAAGTATGCCACAAGCTCATCCATTATTTCAGTCGGAACACCATAATCCATACAATTCTTACGGAACTCTTGCAATTGGTTCTCAGTTGCCGGTTGGCAGGATAACCTATAATTGTCCCTATACTTATCAAAGAGTGCCTGTATTCTGTTCGTTTCCATATCTATACTTTTTAAAATTTAGGCTGCTTTCATTGGCGAGCCTTTGCTATGATTACGCAAATATAACAATAGTCAATATATAGACAACAGTTAAAGGGACTATTCTTTCTTTAAAATCTTACTTTTCAGTGTATATTATCCATACTAGCTATAACATAACTATTAAATAATGTAAAGGAGTGTCAGCTATCATATATACATATCAATAGTTAAGATGTGTTTATCTGTCTTTTATATTTAGTTTGTAAGTAATACATTTACCAACAATAAAAATAGAAACTATATGGACAAAGAAAAGAGAAGTGAAATAACACTTATTGGACATATCAAACGGTGTTTAGATATTGATGTACCCCTAAAAAACAACATTCTTGCGAAAGCTCTAGAGATAATTGAAAGCCAACGTAGCAACTTATATGGAGACAATGTTGATAAGTTTGTAGATGGTATTGTCGCTAAATTAATTGCTGGGAAAAAGTTAAGTGATTACGAATATGAGATATTCGTAGAAGCCCTGACTATTGGGTACAAAATACAACATGAACTCTAAATCTTCCTGCTCATGATAGTTGAGACAATGACTTTTGAAGAAATCGTGAAGGAATATGAGAAGATTCACAATTCTATATATCCCTCTCGCGTCAAAGACCGTATTGATTATCAAGGAATGCGGCGGTATTTTATTAAGAATAAGAACGAAGAAAATGTTTGGTTCAAACCCTTAGATTTTAAAATAGATCGGAATACTACATTTTGTGTCATTCCTTATTCTCGAAATTGGAGTGATTTTCAAAAAATAGGACCATTATGCCAAGTCTGTTTGATTTATCTGACATGTAAGGGTTATACATTATTAGTTCGTGGTGGAGTTTATGACAACGAGTACGCATTCTATACCTCTCATTTGTTTGATCGTTACCGCGAACGTGAACTACAAGATTTATCTTTATGTAAAATGGATGTTATCAGAGAGTTTTTTAAAAGGAATGGTAATATGTGTGGATTGCCTTTCCCAACTAAAAACAACCCTAATAATTCTTTGGAAATAACAGAAAAGGGTGTTTTGTTTGGAGAGAAGATTACTGATAATATTAGACTGTATAAAACATATATACGTAAAGGCCAATTGAAAGAAGGGCAATTTGCATCAGCAATGGAAGCCGAAGAAGGAATGAGTTCTTTGATACAATGGGGGGAGCAGATAAAGGAATTAGTTCTCAATAATGCACTCCACCCAAAATTAATAAGGAGATTTTATGTGTAAATTTACGAAATGAAGACTTGTAAGGTGCTAACTAATTAATAGTAAAGACTATTTTTTAGGCATACAAAGAAAGAATCCTTTTTATATATCATTTAGTCTTAAATCAATAGTAAAATCGCACCAAAACTGAAAGATTTTATCAAGCATTTCTGTACCATTAAAAAACGTCCCATCATTCATCACTATTTTTACGAAAGGTGGATTTTGGGAACTAAAAGAGTTACCAGCATAAACTTTAAGTTCTTTGAATTCAGATTTACTTCTCTCTAATTTCGAATGTTTGCTCATATTTGCGATATCATGCATTATTTTTAATTCACTGCATTTATTGAATAAGCATTCTCTATATCTACTAATATTTGAAAATCGAGTACGTAATTGGGGAGATCCGTTCCATATCCATTCATGTAAATGCCACAAATTGATAGATAAAGACTTGAAAGAGGATAAGCTACCTTGATTTGAATAGCCTTCGTCTGCGGTATAGTCGATGAAATTCAAGTATTGTTGAGTCATTTCATCTAATAAATCTGTTACTGTTTGCATTATCAGGTTATTTATAAATACTTCGGTTATATCATTAACATTATCTTTTAAGACAGGACAAGCCTTATCATTTCTTTTGTTATTTTTTTACTATGTATTTCAAACTTTACTAAATGGAACTATTTCAGAAAAATTATCATTGCCATTATCTCTATATTGATATAAAACTCTTATCAATACAATCGGAACATTTTTTTTCCATCTTGTATGTATATTCAATTCACCACAAATGAGAACAGACTTACGAAGTTCTTCTTCGGTGTACGCCCCTCTATTAAGCACTTCAGCTAATAAATCAGGCTTCGAATTCAACTTGATTTCAGATAGATATATTTTATATTTTTGATCGGAACATTTTAAACTATATTTGCTGATAATATGTTGATCTGGTTCTAAAAAATATAATCCAGGTAAATTTTGTTTATCCATAATAACGATATTATTGATAAAGTCTAAAGAATTGTCGCCTTGTAGATTATACAATTCTATACCATCAGATGTTTTATATAAAAAATCATTAACCTTAGAACACCCTTCTTTGAAGATGCTAAACCAATTCACATGAAAGCCCAAAACAATATGTTTTTCTTTATCATAGCCTAAACGTTGGAAAGCTTCCTCTATATTTTCAGCAAATACTCTATATTTCTTTTGCCTCTTTTGCAACAAGAAGGTTCTTAAAAAATTATACTGGACTCCTTCAATGAGTCTGTAACTTAATGATTCTTTGAAATTAACATAAGACATTGTTTTTTCATCAGAGAAGGCTTCAGAAGGCTCCAATTCACGAAGTCTCCCAGCAGTTTCATAATCATTATAATTCATATCAATTGTTTCTGGGAATATTTTTACCAGTTGAGATATATAATTATCTACAACAGTGGAAGCTATCTTATGAAAAGACAATATCTCATCATCTGATAGTGGTTGTTCTTCGATTTGACATCTTATACTATCATTGAGTTCACTTTCAATTTCATCAACTAAAAACACTATTTTTTCTCTCTTATTCTTAATTTCAGATTTTTCTAATGGTAATATTTGTGCCACCCATTCATCAAGAGTTTCATCTTTTAGTTTTTGTTTTATTATAGGGATATTGTTTAACCATCCTTGCTTTTCCATTATTTTTTTTGGCATTCCTGGAAGACTCAAAGAATTATAGGTCAAATAAGTTTCACCTACAGTAAACAAACGTATCATCAATAAGATTAGATATTGCTGTATCCATCCTTTAATAATATCTTCGTTTCTGACACCGCCCTGTAAATTCAAGAATGGAAAGTTCGATTCATAATAATAGATAGGAGAAAATGATAACAAATCCATATACAAAAGATATATTTCAGCAAATCTTCCGGGGATAAGTACATATTGAGGGGGTTGACTATTACTATAAAAAAGAATTTGTTTAAGCAAATCATGCTCTTTTTTATACAATAGTAAACCTCCAAATGCTATATGAAAATCATAAAATTTTTTTCTTTCAAAATCTCGCAATCTAACTTGCTCTTGATTTATCTGAATTGGATTTCCATTTGAATCTATTTCTCTTTGATTTTCATAATATTTTGGCAAATGGAACAAATAATACTGATGCGCAGATATCCAATAATTCATAATCCACTCTTGTCGATTGTAAAATAACTGTTGGCTTAAGCAAATCCAGATCACTCTAAATGTTTTAGGATCTACCATTGTCCCTTGCATTCCATCAAAGAGAATTGTAATAAAATCACTTCCGCTGGCAACAGAAATTGCTTTCTTTTTCTGTTCGCATAGTGCCTCATTAATTGCAATAATACCATCATAAAATACAGCAGGATATTCTATCGGTTGATTAGCTTTATTATTTCGTAAGCTAATAACCCACTCACAGAGCGCTTGATAAGCCTGGCGTTGCACATCTGAATTGTCTTTTTTAAGCATTACAACATATAACTCTAACCATTCATTTCTTTTATTTTGGCGAAGTAAATGCTTCTGTAATTTAATTGGATTGTGATAAATATAAATCAACCAAAACACAAAGAATAAGCTAATTAGTAAACTTATACAAGTTGTAACCAATAGAAAAGTAATTGAATTATCTATGAGCATATTAAAACAACCAAAGTCGTTTTTTCTAACCGGGGCTACTATTGAATAGAATAACAGTAAAATAACAACGATTAATATATATAAAAAGATTTTGGGCCAACGCTCCGTAACAAATGACCCAATTAATCGAGTAGATTGATATTTATCATCAATACGCTGAATAACGCCTATAAGCATTGGCAGTGCTATGCCCAAAATCGCTGCTACAAGAGGTATAATTAATTCTTTAGTACAAACACTACACATAAGTTATAGATATTAGTAACAAATGAGTAAATATATAGCTTTACTCTTTTTGTTTATGGTTTATTTTAAATCGGCGAGCTATTATGTATCAATTATATATATATCAAACTTATAAATTTCAAAGCATTATCAATAGTATGTGAAGTATCTGAATAATCTTTTTCAGTGCTCGTCAATAAATGAAAAGATTAATACAGACAATGTGCTTAGACAAAAATAACAATTAAATCTGAAACAGTCACATTTATTCATGGATATTCTTTTACTACTAACATATTTTCAATAATAAAAAAGTATACCACCACCTATACATAATCAATTTCTACTATTCTTTGCCGTATAACTTAAACTACACCAACTATGAAACTCACACTGAAACGCAAATTTCTCGGTGACAAATACACCGTCGGGGATTTATTCATTGACGGGAAGTTCTTCTGCAATACCATTGAAGACAAGGTAAGAGAACTTCCGGCAGCTTGCCCTTATACTCCCAAAGGACAATCCTGTAAATGCAAAGGGAAGACTTATGCGGAGACTGCTATTCCAGCCGGAACCTACAAGGTGACAATGGAGCACAGTCCACGATTCAAACGCAAGTTGCCATTTCTGCACAATGTACCACACTTTATTGGGATTCTCATTCATAGCGGTACAGCGGCAGTAGATTCAGCCGGGTGCGTGCTTGTAGGAAATAACACCATCAAAGGCAAGGTAACCGAATCACGTGCTACCTCTGACAAGTTGAACGCTATTCTATCTAAAGAAAAACACATCACAATCGAAATATTCAATGGCAAGTAAAAAGTTGGTTCCACCTAAGAACCTTCACATCGACTTCAAGCCTTCACCTAAACAGTATGAACTCTGGAAACTACTCCAGCCTGAATGCCCGTTATGTGGAGGTGAAATCGAACAGAAACTGATAGGCTACGACACCAATCACAACCCTAAATACAAACCATTTTGCATTAAATGTAGTAATTCTAACATTCCACAGTTGGTTCTTGGTGGTGGGGCCGCCGGCGGAGGCAAAAGTTTTCTTGCAAGTATTTGGCTTGTAAGTAGTTGTATTAGATTTCCGGATGTGCGTGCTATAGTGGCGCGAAAGACGTTGAAATCTTTAAAGGAAAGTACATGGAATACAATCCGTATGATTATTAAGAGCTGGGGGCTCGTTGAAGATGTGAACTATCATATTAACAGCGTAGCCGGAACTCTTCGGTTTTGGAATGATTCAGTAATTCTGATGCTTGATTTGGCTGATTTACCCTCGGACCCTAATTTCGAGCGTTTTGGTTCAATGGAAGCAACGATTGCGGCATGTGATGAGGTTTCCGAAGTAAGTCAGAAAGCAATTGAAGTATTGTTTTCTCGTTTACGATGGAAGACACATGAGACATTCAAAGTTTCTAAAATGCTCCTTACAACCAATCCGACAACCAACTGGGTAAGAACCCGATTCGTACAGGATGAAAACGGCGACAAGACAGTTACACGTGAAGGAGAATTTTATGTGCCTTTCAGTGTATTCGACAACCCCGACATCGCCTTCCGCCAAACCTACGAAGCCGCTCTAAACAAGATCAGCGACCAGGCAACGAAAGAGCGACTACTTTACGGTAACTGGGATTTCGTTGAGGCTAACGACATGGCGCTCTACAATCAGTTCGACGGGACCAGGCATTTGATTACCGGACTGAAAGAAAAGGTATATGACCCGACTAAGCCGCTGATCGTAGTATGGGACTTTAACGTCGCACCTTATATGTCTACTCTATTGGTTCAGATTGACTATGATAAGAAGAAGGTATATATTATCGAAGAGATACTGGGAAAGGCAGAGGATAAGGAGAACAATACGCCATCACTTGCCCGGAAAATCAAAAAGAAGATGTACCGTCAAAAGCACATCGGCGGATTGGATATAACAGGCGACCCAGCCGGACTCCAACGTTCAACCACCAATGAGGACGGCGTGAATAACTATACGATTATTAATGAAACGCTGGGCAAAGGAATATTACGTCCTAAGATTAAGCTCCTGAAGAAGCAACCACCACAAGCACCACGTTGTGAGTTTGTGAATGAAGTTTTCAAAGGTTACAACGGTTGGGAAATAATGATTGACCTGCGTTGCCGGAAACTTACACAGGACCTAATCTATCAGCTAAAGAACGAGGACGGAAGCAAAGGAAAGCCTAAAGTAACGGACTCTAAAACTGGAGTGAAGTACGAAAAGTACGGTCACTTGTCAGATTGCCTTGATTACTTGCTTTGCTATTATCTTAGAGATGCGTGGTATAAGTTCAAGAGCGGTGACGATAGCGGCAGCATCCTTTCTACAGCTACCATTTCAGAAGGATTTAACTACTAAAACTATTAATATGTATCGACGATTTCTTAATGATTCCGATTACTTGAGCCTTTTAACACCGGAGGCTCTTTCCCAGATTACCCGTAACGATACCGGACGCTTTATCCAGGCAGAAGAAGCGGCTGAAATGAGTATCGTAGAGTATTTGAGCGAGAATTACGAAGTAGTACAGGAATTGAACCGGGGAAAATATATTGCAGAGTATGACCGACGAATCACCTTTCCGGTCAGGGCGCATATCTATCTGGAGAATAGAATATATGAAGTAACCCAATCAATCAGCGGTTATAAAGTGCCTTCACTGGTTGAGTACTGGGAAGAACATCTGGACACGAACCTGGATTTGGACACGATAAGTAACTATTCCCAGTTCGGAACCTACTACAAAGGGAATATTGTGAAGTACAACGACATTCTGTATATGTGCCTTCAGGATAATGGGTATAAATTCGACAACATCAGAATCCCTTTGGTTAGTGGCTGGTTGGAAGCGCACTATTTCGATTGGGAACCGGTAGAGTACAATCTGTGGGATGTGATCCGTTATAAAGGCGGATTCTATACCTTGATGAGCCTTGACAGTTTCGACAATAATATCACGCCGTTGAAAAGTGAGAACTGGGGAGCGATAGCCGATTATGATTCCAACTATAATCAGTATGAGTTAAACGGGCACGAGTATGTGGTTTATGAAGGTAAGGTGTTCTACCCAGAACTCGATGTAAACTCGGATATTCCGAAAGTCGGAAAGAACCTGTCGTTACATGATCCGCGTAATTATAACCTAAAGAAGCACATGCTTAGACTGGCGGTATATGAGCTTACCAAACTAATCGCCCCCAACAACGTGAGTGTTGTCCGATTGCGTGACTATGAGGATTCTATGAAGTGGTTGAATGATGCGGCGAAGCTACGCCTCAATCCGCAGATTCCTCGGAGATTGGCAGAGGATAAGAAGCCGGTAATGGATTGGCAGCTTGCTACCTTTCAGACAAGCTATGACCCGTATAAGAATCCGTGGCTAACCTAGAGTTTATTCTTCTTTTTTATTTCTTTATAGAACATCTTTTCTTCTTTAGGGAAAAAAGCGAGAAATAGGAACCTAGATCCTTTAGCAAGAAGGGAATAGTCTTGTATTGCTTTATTGAAATACTCTTCAAGATTAAATAAATCGTCCATTTTCTTAATTTGAAAAACCATTAGTCTTAGTTGGGCATTGCATATCACTAATTTTTGAAAATCATACTTAAATCCGCTATATGCTACTTCTTTTATATGCTGTTTCTTGTTTGGGTTCCATTCACATTCTACAGCCAAAGGCACACTTGTCATCGTATAGTGATCTTCTTCTGTGTACCAAAGTAAGTCATAAAGCCATTCGTGATTCGCAAATTCAACATCTATTTTCTGTAAATCTTCATCGGTTAATCCGTTTGCATAGACCTTATATCCTAATTTATGACCTAGCACAGCTAGATTAACTTTAATCAATCGGGTATTAATAGGTCTCGCTCCTTTGAATATGTCACTTCGAATCCTTCCCAACCTACGTACTATTTTTCGAGCGTGTGTAGTACTTAATTTTACTCTTTCCCCATCATACATCAGCCATTCCATAGTATATAACATTTTAGTATAAGCCACCCGTAAAGCAAAGGTGGCTTATATTATCAATTTACTTCTTTGCTTCTTCAAGAGATACTTTACGGAATTCTTTCATCATCTTTTCTATTTCCAAAGAAGATTTACGAGCGCGAGTACCAGCTGCCTTATTACCTTTTTCTATTTGGAGATTTGCATCTTCAGTAAATGCAGCGAATACTTCATTTAATTTTGCTACTAACTCTTTCATATTCTATTGTTTATTAATAATGAGATGCAAAATTAAAATAAATAAATTACCTTTGCGCCCGTTTTGGACAAATTTTAATAACCCCCTTATGACAAAAGCAGATATTGTAAATCAAATCAGTAAAAGTACAGGAGTAGATAAAACGTCTGTACTATCAACCGTTGAGGCTTTTATGGAGATTGTAAAAGACTCATTATCAAAAGAAGAAAATGTGTACCTTAGAGGTTTTGGAAGTTTCACTGTGAAGAAAAGAGCAGAGAAAACTGCTCGTAACATTTCAAAGAATACCACGATCATTATTCCTGCTTGCAATGTTCCAGCTTTCAAGCCATCTAAAGAATTTGTGAATGGTTTGAAGAAATAACCGCTAAGCTACCCGCCCATTACTTCAATGTGGCGGGTAATTTTTTATCATCCTTCGTCGGTCGAAATACTCTCTTCAATTTGTGCTTTAAAAGTAAAGGACACCGAATAATAAGATGCCTTATCTTATCAGATAATATTGTTGATAGTCCTACGGATTTCATCCCGTTTAGTATTCTTGAAGTAATGCTTCTGGATTGCTTGAACGCTGTTCCCGGCAAATTCAGCGATGGTCAGGGTTGAAAAACCGGCCTCGTCCATCTTGGTAATAAACGTACCTCGGGCAGAGTACCAAGTGATTTTATCTTTAAACATTATCATACCACGCACGCGATCAAGGACTGCATTGACTTTTCTTTGGATGGTGGCAATCCGCGAATCCCTTTGCTTTTCAGTTGCATGTTTTTCTTGAAAGACTGGAAAAACAAAGTTACCGTGGCTCTTAGCCTTATATTTATTGATAATATTGAGCGCCTTGTCCGTCAGTACCATTTTTGCTTGTTTCCGGGTTTTCATACGTTCATAAATAAGCATATCGTCAGCAATACATTCCCATGTGAGGTAACATACATCTTTGTCTCCCATTCCTCCGGCGTAGAAGCTAAAGAGGTACAAATCCAAATAGAATTGCTCTTCTTCAGTAAAGTAGTCACGATCAATGTTCTCTATTTGCTGGAAGACAGAGAATGGAATTGTTTTTGGGACCACGTTATCCCAAACCATCTTTTCCTTAACACAGGTGAACTGGGATATTTTAGCCCCGGGTACATCTACCTTTCTCGCATTGGAACATACGCCGCGTAACATTCTCAACTTAGTGCACAGCCCACTTTTATTGCCTTTCTTTATACCTTCCTTCTCTAAATAAGCAACATAGTCTTTCACGAACTGTTCCGTTATGTCTTGAAAGAAATATGTGGAAAAACTCTTCCCGTACTGTTCGATAGTAAAGCGCTCTAATTGCAGTCTGAAATAATGCAAGTTCTTCGCATTTTGGGAACAAGTAAGTATGTTCCCGTTTTTAACCCTTTCAGTCTTTCGGCACGCTTCGATATAGTCTTGTATCCATTTATCGACAGTTATTACTTTGGGCTCATCCCGTTTGATAGCTTTTACATTATCAAGACTGTGCGACCATTGGACGGGCGACCAGGATTGATTGGTCGCTTCCCACTCTTCGACAACTTTAAGATACTGCATCTTCATGTCAAGGAGTAGCTTGTTCTTTGCAGCCGCTTCAGTGCCTTTGGATTTGAAAGTCTGAGTCTCATTATCCCAGTCTTTCATTGCGCCTGTTACGTCCAAAACCTTGGATACACGAGCGTACCCGCTTTGAAAAAATACCATTTCTAACTTGACAAGTTGCTTGTCTTTCGGGTTTTCCTTACCTTTGATGTTTAATGAATAAGACATAATTAGTTGTTTTTAGTTATCCATGTGATGTACCCCGCAATCTTGGGGCTTTTTCACCGTACACGGAAGAGTAGGTTAACTACTGCCTTTTTAGTTTATTTCGTGTGTCGTATATTTTGGCACATATCGAAATTTACTATAAATACACTAATAATCAATCAATTACCTCTTGTCTAAAAGTGGTTATGTCTATCATTCAAAAAATAATCGTATCACTATAGTCAAACGCAAAGATAACTATAGTGGAACGAAGAAAGATTCGCATACCGGATAACTCATAATAGGTAAAAAAGATATTAATGGTACTAATTGTTCAAATCTTATCCTCAATTGATTGCTAGCTGTATGTAGTCGTTTGATGCGCAGGTAGTTATGTTTAAAAAGAGAATCTAACTTTTGTTTAACTCTATAATAAATACGCTATGTAAATATATTAATATCATACAATATATTATACTACTAAACCTCTATAAAGTACTACGTTACAGGAATATCCATATAAAAAGAAACAAAGAGTCTTCATTAGAGGATAAAAAGATAAATCAACAATAAAGGATCTATAAACCAATATTTATAACTTAATAATTAAAGTATGAAAAGCAACCAAAAAGGTAATCACCTGTATGCCTATAAGGATACTATCCGACGGCTATTTCTTCTCACTTTGTTCTCCTTTTTAATAGTAGAATCTTATGCCCAGAATAAGACAATTTCGGGCACAGTTACAGATTTTACCGGAGAACCGGTTATTGGTGCCAGTGTGTTGGTTAATGGTACTACTAATGGTACAATTACTGATTTAAATGGCAAGTTTTCTCTTTCCAATGTACCAACCAAAGGTACAATCACTATCACTTATATAGGATATAAAAAACAAGAAGTATCCGTAGCAGGAAATACCAACTTTAAAATTACTCTTCAAGAAGATACCGAGACCTTAGACGAAGTAGTAGTTGTAGGCTATGGAGTACAGAAAAAAAGTGACGTAACCGGTGCTATGGCTCGCATAGGTGAAAAAGAACTGAAAGCAATGCCTGTAAGAAATGCACTAGAAGGGATGCAAGGTAAAACAGCCGGTGTAGATATTACATCCAGTCAGCGTCCCGGAGAGGTGGGCAACATTAATATTCGTGGACAACGCTCTATTAATGCGGAACAGGGTCCACTGTATGTGGTAGACGGTATGGTAATTCAAAATGGAGGCATTGAAAATATCAATCCTTCCGACATTGAAGCTATTGACATTTTAAAAGATGCTTCAGCCACAGCTATTTATGGCTCACGTGGTGCCAACGGTGTGATTCTTGTAACTACCAAAAAAGGAAAAGAAGGTAAAGTGACCCTAAACTATTCCGGTACTGTCACTTTTGAAACGCTACACGATGTTACAGAAATGATGTCTGCCGCCGAATGGTTGGATTATGCCCGCTTAGCCAAATACAATGCAGGTTCTTATGCTTCTGCCACTCCAACTTATGAAGCCGATAAAGCTGCATTTGGTAGCGTAACTGCTTCATGGAAAAACATCGAAAAAGCATGGGTAAATGGAGTCTACGATCCATCTTTAGTAGGATCATATGACTGGGCTTCGCACGGTAAACAGACGGGGATCACTCACGAACATACCTTAAGTGCATCCGGAGGGTCTGACAAATTCCAAGGCTATGCCTCATTCGGTTATTTGGATCAGAAAGGTACACAACCAGGGCAAGCATATGAACGTTATACGTTAAAAACCTCATTTGATGTGACTCCTGTCAATTGGTTCAAAATGGGATCTTCAATTAATGCATCTTATTCCACTCAAGACTATGGATATAGTTTCTCCAAGTCTGTAACCGGTTCGGGTGATTTCTATAGCGCATTAAGAAGTATGATTCCGTGGACAGTACCTTATGACGAAAACGGTGAATATGTCCGTTATCCGAGTGGGGATGTAAATATCATCAACCCTATTCGTGAATTAGACTACAACACCAACCAACGCCGCACTTTCCGTGCTTCTGCCAGTTTGTATTCGCAAATTGATTTCGGTAAAATCTGGAAACCACTGGAAGGCTTATCTTATCGTCTTCAGTTTGGTCCTGAATTCCAATTCTACACTTTAGGAGTCGCTAATGCAGCAGATGGTATTAATGGAGATGGTAACAATGGCGCACAATACAAGAACGAACAAAAACGTGCATGGACATTGGATAACCTGATCTATTATAACAAAGCCCTGGGTCAACATAATTTAGGCATGACATTGATGCAATCCGCTTCTGCCTACCATTACGAGATGGGAGATATGAGAGCTACTAATGTAGCCTCATCAGATGAGCTCTGGTATAATATAGGATCTGCCGGTACACTAAACTCTTTTGGCACAGGTCTGACCGAGACTCAAATGGCATCTTATATGATTCGTCTAAACTATGGTTATAAAGATAAGTACTTATTGACAGCATCTATGCGTTGGGACGGCGCCTCTCAATTAGCCGAAGGGCACAAATGGGCAAGTTTCCCTTCTGCTGCTATCGCATGGAGAATGGATCAGGAAGATTTCCTGAAAGACATCAGTTGGCTGAATCAGTTGAAACTTCGTATAGGTATGGGTGTTACAGGTAATGCGGCAATCAAAGCATATGCAACTAAAGGCGCTATCACAGGCTTATACTATAACTGGGGACAGAATGAGTCATCCTTGGGCTATGTACCTTCAGATCCTTCACAGAAGGAACCCGCCAAAATGGCTAATCCAACTCTAGGCTGGGAAAGAACTACACAATACAATGTCGGTGTTGACTATGGTTTCTTTAATAACCGACTTACTGGTAGTATCGATGCATACAAAACGAAAACTGATGATTTGTTACTAGAAATGTCAATTCCTTCACTAACGGGTTATGTTTCTACTTATGCCAATGTAGGTAAAACATCCGGATATGGTATTGACCTACAAGTAAATGCAATACCTATACAAACAAAAGATTTTTCGTGGAGCACTACTTTAACATGGTCAATGGATAGAAACAGAATCGACGAATTGTCTAATGGTAGAACAGAAGATGTGAACAATAAATGGTTTGTCGGTGAGGAAATCGGTGTTTATTACGACTGGGTATATGATGGCATCTGGAAAACAGAAGAAGCCGAAGAAGCTGCCAAATACGGACGTAAACCGGGACAAATCAAAGTGAAAGATTTAAATAATGATGATACAATAGATGCCAATGACGATAAAAAAATTGTAGGTCACACACGTCCACGCTGGACAGGTGGATGGAGTAACACTTTCAGCTATAAGAATTTTGAGCTATCCTTCTTTATTTTATCACGTTGGGGATTTACTGTTCCACAGGGAGCTGTTACTCTTGACGGTCGCTATATGCAGCGTAAAATAGACTATTGGGTAGCCGGTACAAATGAGAATGCAAAATACTATTCACCCGGTTCCAACGGTGAAGGAGCCGATGCCTTTAACAGCGCAATGAACTATCAGGATGGCTCATACATCAAAGTTCGTAATATCTCATTGGGTTATAACTTTACCCCACAACAATTAAAGAACTTGGGTATCAATAATTTGAAGCTATATGTTCAAGCCATGAACCCATTCAATATCTATAAAGCATGTGACTTTTTGGATACAGACTTGGTAAATTATGACAATAATACCAAAACATTTGGTTCACCTACCACTTTGAAGAGTTTTGTAATAGGTGTCAACATCGGATTCTAATAAACAAATTAAAGTAAAGACATTATGAAATTAAATAGAATATTATTTGCTGCTTTAATAGCCAGCATAACAGGAAGCTCGATCACTTCGTGCAGTGAATCTTTCCTTGATGAGAATTTAACAACTCAATATAGTACCGACCGCTTTAAGACACAAGAAGGTCTTGATGAATTAGTGACTGGAGCCTATCAGAAACTGAAATTCAAATTCAACTATATATGGGGGATTCAGTGCTACAACATGGGAGTAGATGAATTTACTGATGCTAATAATGTTATTCCAGCATGGAATCACTATAGTCAAGATTTAAATTCATCTGAAAATGCCGCTAACCAACCTATCTGGGACAATTACTACGGACTGGTTGAACCCGCAAACATATTGATCCAAAACATACCTCAATATTATAACCAAAGTTCACCTACATACAACACACGCTTGGGAGAAGCACACTTTCTAAGAGCCTATGCTTATTTCGAATTAGTGAAGCAATTTGGTGGTGTGCCGTTGAAATTAGTTCCGTCTACAAGCGCGGAAACATATTTTACACGGAATTCTGCTGAAGAAATATACACACAGGTTATATCTGATTTTGGAGAAGCCTACAGACTACTTCCGGATAAAGGTGAATCAATCGGACGAATTAACAAATATGCTGCTGCCCATTTCCTTGCAAAAGCACATTTATTCCGTGCCTCCGAATTGTACAGCGATTGGAATAGTAATTATATAGCATCCGACCTCGATGCTGTTATTCAATATGGTTCGGAAGTTGTAGACGCACATCCGTTGTGTAATGATTATGTAGAACTTTGGGACTATGAACAGCCGAACGGAGCCAATGAAAAAGTAAGTGAAGTGATTCTAGCAGCTCAATTCTCTAATGATGAATCAACATGGGGACGTTATGGAAACCAGATGCATCTTTATTATCCGGCCGTATACCAAGGTAATGATATAGGTGGATGTAAACGTGACATCTCCGGAGGACGTGAATTCTCATACGTAAGTGCTACAGAGTATACCATGCAGGTATTTGACCGTGTCAATGACTCTCGTTTCTGGAAATCATTCATCACCTGTTATGGAGCCAACGAAACCAAAAGTGCTCCCACCTGGACAGCAGAAGATATGCCATACGCTCCGGCAGGTGTAAAAGAAGGTGACAAACGTTTCAGTGGAGGTGAACTCGGTATGAAATACATCGTGAATGACCCGGGAGACAATCGCTATGAGAAATATCCCAACGCTCCGGCATATACTGTTTTGAAAGATGGAAAAATGTGTAACACGTATACATATGTACGCTATTTCAAAGGACAGGAACACAGCTGGAATATAAATGAGAAAACAGGTAATTATTACGATATCATACCTCACAAGCGTTCAGTAGCTTTATCTAAATTCCGTGATGGTTATCGTGTTTCCATCGCATCTCAATTCGGTACTCGCGATGCTATCATCGCCCGTTCGGCAGATGATGTACTAATGGTTGCCGAAGCATATATTCGTAAAGGTGAAGCCAATTATGACAAAGCTGTCGAATGGATGAACAAACTACGTGAACGTGCCGGTTATAAAACTGGTGAAGACCGTAGTAAGAACGTAGATGGTGGACAAGCTTATAAGAATAATCCTTATTGTTCCGGGAAAGGAGGCGGTCACTCCTCCGAAGGTGCTATTTACTGGGAAGAAAACACCTATTATGAGTCAAACAATATCGAACAGGAGACTACTGCTTCTACCAAAACTACGATGAAATTAAATAGTGTGGCAGACGTTTATAACTCTACAGTCGACACTCCTATCTACAACGAACTGGGATGTACATCCAATGCTGACAAAATGATGTGCTTCCTATTAAATGAACGTACCCGTGAGCTTTGTGGCGAATTGCAACGCTGGGAAGATCTGGCACGTACCAAGACGTTAGACGCCCGCTGGCATAAATTCAACGACGGTGCCAGCAGAGGTCTTGGCGAATTCAAATCGGAGAAACATTACTATCGTCCGATCCCCCAAGCCTTCTTGGACGGTATCACCAATTCAAATGGTTCTGCACTAAGCAATGAAGAAAAGAAAGCAATGCAGAATCCGGGATATTAAGATAAACAACTAAACTTATTGCCACTTGGCACTCTTTGAAATAGTATTCCTAATCAAAGAGTAGCAAGTGGCAATATTATTTCTTATATTTCCGTTGTTTTTCACTTCGTCTTCCTCATAAACATCTTAATCTGTTCACTAATCTGCTCCATCCCCTTTATCGAAGGATGACCGCTCTTTTTGTCAATATCATGCAGTTCAATACAATCAATGTTATAGTGATTGCAGATAGCTCTGACTGATTCATTAAACTCTTCCTTTAAACCAGAGTTCAGCAGAAAGTAGATTTCAACATTAGGATAACGATCAATCATGTGGTCAAGCAGATATGCCATAGCCGGACGGAATGTATATAAATCTTCCTTGGTCCACCCTTCATACTTGTAATCCCCAAGCGGTGAGCCGGCCCAACAATCATTCGTTGCACCGAAAATAAAGATGATATCCGGACATCCCAGCTTATCCATACGGGTAATAAAAGAACGATCCGAATAATCAGCCTGATTATAACCGGTATTACAAATCGTTGCACCGGAAAAAGAGTTGTTGACACAAAGGCGGTAGTTATTCTCTTTGATGAATTTATGCCACCAGGTCTGCTTTACGGAAGTTACATCCGTTTGCTGTCGCGGAGAAACATAATACCAAATGCTATTGGTATCGGGTTGCAGGTATCCTTCAAATGTTGAATACGAATCGCCTAAAATAGATATAGATTTCAGGCTTTGAGCAAAGCTGATACTGCTATATAGAGTGATTAGCAGTAATAAATAAAAGGATTTCTTCATCTTAGCATAAAGTTTTCAATTTTGCTGCTAAGATACTACATTATACTAAAATTATAGCATGAAATTTTCTACTACTTTCAGGAAAGGGTCATTTCCCTTTCCTATCATAAGTCACATTCTTTTCCACTACATTCTCTACATTATTCACTTTCTTCACGAACTCCTTTACCTCTCCTACTTTTACATCCCTAATCATTACATTCTTAGCCGGAAGTTTGGAGTTACCTTTCAGTTCGTAAATAGCATCTGCCGATTCACAAGTCACCTTATCCATATAAATACCATCAATACGAGTAATTCGTTCTTCATAAGTAGGTACCAGATCTTTCCATTGGTATAACACTTCGGTATCTATTTCGAGTACACGTTGAGCCGTTCCTGCCTTTACATTCTTCATATAAACATTCTCTATAAATCCACCTCTGCGATGATTGGTTTTCACAAAGAAAAGGCGCATCACAGAATTCGGAGCAGTACAGTCATGCATATAAATATTCCGTATTCCTCCCGATATTTCGCTTCCGATACCAAGTAAAGTATGTCCTTTTAGAATCTGACAATTACGGATAACGATGTTTTCACAAGGAGTATTCAACCGCCAAGCATCCTGATTACGTCCGGCTTTAATCACTACTGCATCATCCCCCTGATCGAAAGAGCAATCTTCCACTAAAAAGTTACGGCTCATTTCAAAATCAATACCGTCATTATTATGTCCGTGTGCTTTTACATCGAGATTACGCACTAATCCCCCGTCACACATATAGAGATGAATGGTCCAAAACGGACTTTCACGAATCTTAAACCCATCCAATAAAACATTCTTGCAACGATTGAAATGAATCAAATGCGGACGAAGATGGTTCTCCCCTATTGCCATCTGACGTTCGATCACAGGGATATTAGTCGAAGCTTTTGTATACAACTCCTTCAATGCTTCCAAATGAGGCTGAGGACGTTTGAACCATACTTTCCAGGTATCCATCTTCGGCTGAAGAGTCCCTTTACCTGTAATCGCCACGTTCTCACATTCAAAAGCATAGAGTAATGGCGAATAATTATAACATTCCAAGCCTTCCCATGAAGTCATCACTGCCGGAAGATAATCAGAAGGATTATCCGTAAAATTCAAAACCGCATTCTCCTCCAAATAAAGATTCACATTACTTTTAAAATGAATGGGACCGGTCAGCCATGTACCTGCCGGAACAACAACACGTCCGCCACCGGATTGGTTACACGCTTCAATAGCACTAGTAATTGCTTTTGTATTATCTACTCTTCCTCCATTGACGGCACCGAAGTCTGTAATTATAAAGTCCTTATCAGGATAGATAAACACTTTAATAGGTTGCATCGGAAAAGGAGCGGTTACTTTAAGCACTTCATAGTTGCCATTTTTCGAAGTAAAAGAAGCGGCCAACAAATAAAAACAAGTACAAGTTATTAAACTTAGAAAATATCTTTTAATCATATCATTACTCTATTATCCAACATACCAAGATAAAACATTCTTAGCTATTTCACACTCTGAAAATCGGGAATTCGTTTCACATTAGCGCCTTTCATTACTCCCTTCTTTATTGCTTCATTTGTGGCAGTAATTTCTTGTTTTACTTTCTTATAATAATCTTTTGTTAACCCATTGGCTATGGCATCTGACTCTGTTGCCGCCCAGAAATATTGATAATCTGTCAATATCAGATCCGGTGCCACTTTTGCAAAAAAGACAGAATCTCCTTCAAATTTTTCACGTAAATCTCCTAAATAAATAGTATCCGCCGGATTTATTTTCTTATCATTTTGAGATTTATTACTCGAATTACCAACACAAGAAGCAATTAATATTCCTCCAATCAAAAAACAATAGTTCAACAGTCTCATAATAAATAATTTAATTGTAACATAATTCTTTTCAACACTTATTTCACTGAAAACACAAATACACCCGCTGTAGGAATCTCTGTAGTCCCGATCAATGCTTTGGCTCCCTTCGATAAGTTGAAGGTATAAGGCTGATCTGAATAGTTTAATACAATTCCCAACCCATTCCGGTATTCCATTGTCACGCCATAAGGCAAATCCATTACCGGGATATTCAGCTGTACATATAGCTTTTTCAATATATCTTTTTCCAATGCTCCATTGTGGCTGTCCACTCCTACATAGGTAATCGTACCTTTCCCCAGTTTGCGGAAAGTCACAGCCGGACTTCCTTCATAGAATTCGTTTTTATAAGTAGCCCATACTTGAGCATCTGCCGGAGGATTCAGAATCTCTCCCCATGTATTCCAAATATACTCTTTTCCGTCTATAACAACAGTACCGGGATTTTCGGGAAGCAGCAAATCATAAAAGTTCATTTCATTTCCGGTCAGCGGAGTAATCATAGAACCAAAGGGAGCTTCCGGAAGACGACCATAACGGTCTTTCTGTGCCGTACGACAAGTCAGAATGAGGTTTCCGCCGTTCTTTACATAAGTGATCCATTTGTCTACCAGTTCTTTATCAGCTAATTGATAAGTCGGTGCAATAACAACCGGATAATCGGACAAGTTCTTTGCTTCGGAAATAAAATCGACAGGTGCTCCGAATGATTTTAAGGTACGGTAATACTTTTCAATATGTGCAAAAGTATCCCATGTCCGGTTCTGTTTCTGTCGCTCAATGCTCCAGGAGTTTTCATGATTGAAAAGAATAGCTGTACGACGGGCAAGGTAATCGGCAGGTTTGGTTTCACGGGAAGAGCTATGTTTACGAAGTTCACGAATCTCCTTTATAAATGTCTCATATTCTCTTCCGCCGGGAGTAACAGTCACTCCGTCCGTGCCGACAATTCCGTAATGATATTGTTCCGTGCCGTAAAGAGGCTGGCGATAACGATAGGTGCAGATAAAATCACTTCCACCGGCAAACACACTCCACATCCACAGACGAACTGCGCCCGGAAGAGGTTGGGGATTGATACTGCCCCAGTTCACCTGTCCCGGCTGTAATTCCATCACCCCATAAGTTCCCTGTATCGGACGGAAAAAGTCATTTGCCCAAGCTATCCGCAACGGATTACCTACCCGGTAGCCCCGACGACCAATCCCCTCATTATCACCATATACCATATAACGGGTATAACTTTGAAAATCAAGCGAGGGGCTACCACCGATGTGACCTTCATCATAATTCGGTATATAATTCGTAGTCACCCATTGGTTCTTTGCATATTTCTTTATCAACAGACATTGTTCGTTCAGGAAATCATTGGTTTGTGATGCAGCAAAACGGCGGTAATCCAAAATTTGATGATGATTCATAAACATCTGTACGCGCTTGGGAAGCGTTATTTCATCAAAAGACGAATAAGCCTCACTCCAGAAAGCAGTGCCCCATGCATTATTTAAAAGTTGAATGTCATTATTGTATTTGGCACGGAGAAAATCACGGAAAGCAAGCTCCGCTTTCAGATTATAATCAAACTGTACAGCAGGTTCGTTGTCGAGTTGCCATCCGATAATACGGGAGTCATTGCCATAATGTTGCGCCAGTTTTTCAATCATCTTGTATGATAATTCCCTGTAAAGAGGCGAAGCAAATGAAGCATGCTGGCGAGCACCGTGGTCAAGTATCGTTCCATCCTCATTCTTCAATAGAATTTCGGGGTATTTCCGGCTCATCCATACAGGAGGAGTGGCAGTAGAAGTACACATGATAACTTTCAAATCATACTTGGCTGCCAAAGCTACAGCCCTGTCCAGCCATGCAAAATCATAGCGTCCCTCTTCCGGTTCCAGTTGCGCCCAGGCAAACTCGGCAAAATGGGTAAATTCAAATCCCAATTCATGCATTTTCTTGAAGTCACGTTCCCACTGGCTCTCATCCCAGTGTTCGGGATAATAATAGACACCCGTCAAAGTCAGGTCTTTATCATCAAACCAGGGAGAAGTTTCAATTACAGTCTTTTGAGCTTGCTTCTGTTGAGTTCCGGTTGCCAGTCTCTCTGCTGCCTGTATTCCGGTAGAAACGGTTAATAGACCGGCACAGAAAGTAGCCAGAATTTTACTTTTTACCATATACTTCATAAATTCGATTGATTATTAGCGTTATAAAACGTTATTCATATATTTTCCATTCCCACAAACCGGCATCTCCCCTACGAATATGAAGACGGAGATAACGTGTCTCTCCTATCTCCTTAGCAATATGTGGAGAGCATACTTGTACTTTCCCTTGTTCGGCACACATCTGCCAATGTTTTCCGTCGATAGACTTCTCCAGTCGCCAGGTATGTCCTTCAGTGGGACGGGTAAAATAGAGCTGGCACTCCCCGACCTTACGGATTTCCTTTAAATCGACTGTAATAAACGGACTGCTATCCGTATCAGCCGCCATCCAACGGGTTCCATTCGATTCGTCAGCTACATGGGTAGCCTGATAAGTATGCGTGCGGGTATAGCTCTTCACCGAACCTTTTTCCGGCAACGGTTGATTGGGTTGCGTTTCGATATTGACCACGGAAGTACGGGGAGATTTCTCACTGGAAGCATAAAAATGCGACTGTAATGCCAGATTCGGCCGGGTCTCTTGGGAAGCAGCCAGATAACCTACACCACGCATATCGGGGATTAATGTCTTTATCGTTCCATCGTCATTAAATTCCATCCGGTTAGCATACACTTGACGGGTAGTTCCGCCATCTCCGTATTCCAGATAGAGAAAAATATATTCATCCGTTCCCTCGTCATAAAACATGTTGCCATGTCCCGGTCCCCACACTTGATTTTCAGGAGAAGAGAATAAAAAAATGTCGTTCCCCTCCGGCTTTACAAAACCCGTCAAAGGAGACTCGCGACTCATCATATAAGCATTGACATAATTCTGATGACCACTCAACGTATAAATATAGTAATAGATACCTTTACGCTTAAACATCACCGGACCTTCGGAATATCCCTGGCGGGCTGTTGCCAGAGTTACCGGCTCACCATCCAGATGAAGCCTGTCCGCAGAAAGCCGTCCCGCATTCCGGCGACGCCAGAAGATATATCCTGAACCATCGTCATTAATAAAAGGTTCTCCGTCAATATCATCAACGACAGCCGGGCTATCTGTTCCTTCTTCTCCGGGAGGCAAAAGCCCCTGTCCCGCAGTAAAATGGAAAGGACCATCCGGGCGATCAGCTACAAGTACATAAGTTCCCATCTTGTCATCCGGTTTCACAAACGTAACGTATAAATAAAACTTGCCGTCCTGCTCAATCACTTTTCCAGGCGCCCAATACCGGAAATAGCCCTTTTTCTTTTCACCTTTATCATTCGTGTAGTCATATCCTTTCGACCAGTCGAATCCACTGATATGGGAACCTTCGAAACTCCAGTTCACAAAATCTTTCGATTTCCATACGACAGGAGTTCCGGCACGTCCAAGTCCGTAATCCAGATCGGTAGTGCCATAAAGATAATAGGTATCACCAAATTTGGAGACAGACGGATCCGCCAGATTATCGGGAATAAGCGGATTATAGTTCCGGTCGGCAATCAGTGACTCCACAATGGAGACATCCACCGCAAACGCCGTTCCATGACGAATCCCCCTCGGAAAAAAGACCTGATCGGACACATCTTCCCATGTTTCACCATAGTCCAAAGAACGAACAGCTCCATAACGATGGTCACGGTATTTATCAAAATAGACATAAAGCGTATCACCTACAAAAAGAGGAGCCGGACCTTCCGCCCAATATTTTCCTGTAATAGGTGCCGATACTTTGGTCGGGAATCCTTTTTCTATCTTCTTTGTACGCGTCACACGCAAATTCTTTTCCGGCGGATTGGAATTTTCATTCTTGACTACCATTATCAAGTCTTCCCGCTTCGGGTCTTTCACAATAGCGGCATCAATCACACTGAAATCTGGATTGAAGAACATCTTCGTCTTTGAGAAAGTACGAAAATCCTTCGTTGTTACATAATAAATACGATGATTCAGTCCCTTCTCACTTTCACTGGTAGCCACTTCTTTGTGACGGCCGGGAATCGTAGTTGCCCAAAAGATATAATAAGTTTGTGAAGGTTCATCATAAAACAGTTCGGGAGCCCAACAGTTATGTGCATCCGGCTCGTGCATCATCACAGGGATTGCTTGTTGCTCACTCCAATGAACCAAATCGCGTGAAGAGGCATATCCGATAATCCGGTCCGTCCAACTGGAAGTCCAGACCATGTGAAAAGTGCCGTCCGGCGACTGGCAAATGCTGGGGTCACGCATTAATTTATCTTTACCAACCGCAGGGGTAAGATAAGAACGTCCGCCATGTAAAGGCAGCCAGTTCAATCCATCATAACTATATGCTAAATGCAGTCCGTCTTTACTGTCATTGATAAAATAAGAAAAGAGGTAAGCTGTCTCACCGGCAAAGACTGTCATCACCGACCAAAGACTTAGAGCTATCCAGATTACTACTTTTTTCATGGTTCCTTATTAAGATTAAAAAGTTTACCTTGCAAAGATAAGGCATCTCCGCCCCTCCTCAAAGATAAAGAGCATGGACAATATTTCAAATCCATGTAGTTTTGTACACGAACGCTTTTAGATGTCCATTTTGATACAATATTCTATGTATCTGTACATCTTTCTATTTACTAAACCCTTAAAAAGCTCTACTTTAGCGGCAGATTTTAAAAAGAATGAAAAACATATCAACTCTATATATCATGAAACGACTTTTAGTAAGTATTGCTATCGTATTTATCTCCATACTGACCGTAGCGGGACAAAATCACTCTTTCAGTTTATCCGGCAAATGGAATTTCCAGATAGACCGGGAAGATACCGGCGTCAAGGAACAATGGTTCAAAAAATCCCTCGACGATTCTATCAACCTACCCGGCTCCATGCCCGAAAAATTGAAAGGAGATGAAGTGACCGTCCGTACCCAATGGACCGGAAGCCTCTACGACAGTTCTTACTACTTCAACCCATATATGGAAAAATACAGGATAGAGGGACAAGTAAAGCTACCCTTCTTTCTGACTCCCGACAAACATTATGTAGGTGTGGCCTGGTATCAAAAGAAAGTGACAATTCCGGCTGACTGGAAAGGAGAAAGAATCACTCTTTTTCTGGAACGTCCGCACATCGAAACTACTGTATGGGTAAATCAGCAGGAGCTTGGTATGCAAAACAGTCTTTGTGTTCCCCATGTCTATGACCTGACTGCTGCAACCACCCCCGGAAAAACGTACCTGATTACCATCCGTATCGATAATAGAATCAAAGAAATCAACGTAGGTCCAGATTCTCACAGCATCACCGACCAGACACAAGGTAACTGGAACGGTATCGTCGGACGAATCGAATTACAAGCCACTCCCAAAGTTCATTTAGAAGATATTCAGGTATATCCCGATTTAAGCAATCAGAAAGCGCTGGTTCGCATGAATATACGGTCTGCTTCTTCCACCAAGGGAGAGATCACCCTTTCCGCTGCGAGCTTTAACACGGACATTCAGCACAAAGTGGCTCCCGTACATCAAAGTTTCAACATCCGTCCGGGAGATAATCCGGTGGAAATGGAACTTCCGATGGGAAAAGAGTTTCTGACGTGGGATGAATTCAGTCCGGCACTTTATAAACTGACGGCAAAATTGACCAACGGCAAGCAAACTGACACACAACAAGTACAGTTCGGTATGCGTGATTTCAAGATAGAAGGGAAATGGTTCTATGTAAATGGTCGCAAAACGATGCTTCGCGGTACGGTGGAAAACTGTGACTTCCCATTGACAGGCTATGCGCCGATGGATGTAGCTTCCTGGGAACGGGTGTTCCGCATTTGTCGTAACTATGGTCTGAATCACATGCGCTTCCACTCTTTCTGTCCGCCGGAAGCAGCTTTCATCGCTGCCGATCTGGTCGGTTTCTATCTGCAACCGGAAGGACCGAGCTGGCCGAACCACGGTCCGAGACTGGGTAACGGACAACCGATTGACAAATACCTGATGGACGAAACCATTGCACTGACCAAGGAATATGGGAATTACGCTTCTTACTGCATGCTGGCTTGCGGCAATGAACCTTCCGGTCGTTGGGTGGCATGGGTCAGCAAGTTCGTGGATTATTGGAAAGCAACCGATCCGCGTCGTGTATACACAGGAGCCTCCGTTGGAAACAGCTGGCAATGGCAACCTCACAATGAGTATCATGTGAAAGCCGGCGCACGCGGACTTAGTTGGGCAGGTGCGCAACCGGAAAGTGAATCGGATTATCGTGCAAGAATCGACACGGTGAAACAACCGTATGTATCACACGAAACAGGTCAATGGTGCGTATTCCCGAATTTCAATGAGATCCGTAAATATACCGGAGTCAACAAAGCGAAGAACTTTGAAATCTTCCGGGATATTCTGAACGATAACCACATGGGAAGCCAGAGTCACGACTTTATGATGGCTTCGGGCAAATTGCAGGCACTCTGCTACAAACATGAGATTGAAAAGACCTTGCGTACTCCGGACTATGCGGGATTCCAGTTGCTGGCTCTCAATGATTATTCCGGCCAGGGAACTGCATTAGTCGGTGTACTGGACGTGTTCTTTGAAGAAAAAGGATATATCAACGCAGAACAGTTCAGACGCTTTTGCAGTCCGACCGTACCTTTGGCACGTATTCCTAAATTTGTATATGCCAACAATGAAACATTCCATGCCGACATTGAAGTATCTCATTTCGGAGCTGCTCCCTTAGAAAGTGCAAAAACAGTATATACCATTAAGGATAAATTCGGAAAAGTATATGCTCATGGAACTGTCGGCACCCATCACATTCCCATCGGAAATCTTTATTCTCTGGGTAGTGTAGATATGACTCTGGAAGGAATCGATACACAGCAGAAACTAAATCTGGAAGTACGTATCGAAGGCTGTGATGCCGTAAACGACTGGGATTTCTGGGTATATCCGGCACAAGTGGAACTGGTACAAGGAACAGTATATACCACCGACACCTTGGACGCCAAAGCATTGGCAGTGTTGCAGGACGGAGGAAATGTGCTGATTACGGCTGCCGGAAAGATACAATACGGCAAAGAAGTCAAACAATACTTCACTCCCGTATTCTGGAATACTTCCTGGTTCAAGATGCGTCCGCCGCACACAACCGGTATTTTCCTGAATGAATATCACCCTCTTTTCCGCGAATTCCCTACCGAGTATCATAGCAACCTGCAATGGTGGGAACTGCTGAACAAAGCGCAGGTGATGCAATTCACCGACTTCCCGGCAACATTCCAACCAACGGTTCAAAGTATTGATACCTGGTTTATCAGCCGGAAAATTGGCATGTTGTTCGAAGCAAAGGTATTGAACGGTAAATTGATGATGACCAGTATGGACATTACTTCCCAACCGGAAAAACGAATCGTTGCCCGCCAGATGCACAAAGCAATCCTGAATTATATGAATTCGGATGCTTTCCGTCCGGCAGACAAGATAGCTCCGGAGCTAATACAAGCATTATTCACCAAAGTGGCGGGAGATGTGAAATCTTATACCAAAGATTCTCCTGACGAGCTCAAACCGAAAATTAACTAAATGGGAATTATCAGGCACGAATTACACGGATTACGCTGTTGCTTTATAAAAGCGTAATTCTAAAAACCGTGAAATCCGTGTAATCCGTGCCTAAATTCCATAAACAATATACATTAAATATCATTTTACATGAAAACTACGATCATAGGCTTGCTACTCTTAGCTACGGCAAGTGTCAATGCACAGGAGAAAGCCCAAACATACCAGTTGGCAGATGCTCCCCGCTACAGTGAGGAGACGGGATATGGATATGATCTCGTCGCTACTCCCGAAAAAGGCAGCAAGGCACCCTTCTTCTTTTCTGTCCGCGTGCCGGACGGTAACTATCAAGTAACCGTTCGCCTGGGAAGCAAGAAACAGGCAGGGGTGACAACAGTAAGAGGCGAATCACGCCGACTGTTCATTGATAACCTCGCTACTAAAAAGGGACAATTCGTAGATGAAACATTTATCATCAACAAACGCAACCCCCGCATTTCCGAAAAAGAATCCGTACGTATCAAACCCCGCGAAAAAGCCAAACTGAACTGGGACGATAAACTGACGCTGGAATTTAACGGCGATGCACCCGTATGCCAGAGTATCAGCATCGAGCCTGCCGATCCGTCGGTGATTACCGTTTTTCTATGCGGTAACAGTACCGTAGTCGACCAGGACAACGAGCCATGGGCAAGCTGGGGACAAATGATACCTCATTTTTTCGGTACGGACGTTTGTATCGCCAATTATGCGGAATCGGGCGAATCAGCCAATACGTTTATTGCCGCAGGACGTTTGAAAAAAGCATTGAGCCAGATAAAGAAAGGAGATTATCTTTTCATGGAATTCGGGCATAACGACCAAAAGCAAAAAGGACCGGGCAAAGGAGCTTATTACTCTTTTATGACCAGCCTGAAAACATTTATTGATGAAGCTCGTGCACGGGGAGCATACCCCGTACTGGTCACTCCCACCCAACGCCGGAGTTTCGACGCAACCGGACATATCCGTGACACACACGAAGATTATCCGGAAGCCATGCGCTGGCTGGCAGCTAAAGAAAATGTTCCGTTGATCGACCTCAACGAGATGACCCGTACGCTTTATGAAGCTTTGGGAACAGAAACGTCGAAACGTGCTTTCGTACACTATCCGGCAGGCACTTATCCGGGACAGACCAAAGCTTTTGAGGATAACACCCACTTCAATCCATACGGAGCCTATCAAATAGCCCAATGTGTGATTGAAGGAATGAAGAAAGCCGTACCGGAACTGGCTAAACACCTGAAAATAGACCCGTCCTATAATCCGGCACAGCCGGACGATGTAAATGGTTTCCACTGGAACGAATCACCATTCACGGAAATTGAAAAACCGGACGGAAATTAAGAGATAAGTAGTAGGTATTAAGTATTAAGAATCAGGCATTAGATAAATATGAAAACCAAAAGCATCTTTCCCCTGTTCCTATTGGCAGGCACACTTTTGACAGCAGCTTGCGCCACCCCAACGGCTAAACAGGCAGGAAACAACAGCTTCGAATGGGGGCAAGTACCGCAACAACCGGATTTGTCATGGGCCGATAGTGTAGGCAGCCGGCAAATGCCCGGAAACCATGTAATTTTATCCGCTAATTCTTTTGGCGCAGTAGCAGACAGCACGGTGCTTAGCACGGAAGCTATCCAGAAAGCAATTGACAGTTGTGCCGTCATCGGTGGAGGAACGGTAGTTTTTCAGCCGGGATATTATCAGACTGGCGCACTGTTCATAAAAAGCGGTGTCAACCTGCAACTGGACAAAGGGGTGACTTTACTGGCCAGCCCTTACATTCATCATTATCCCGAATTCCGCTCACGGATTGCAGGAATCGAGATGACATGGCCCGCGGCAGTTATCAACATTGTCAATGAAAAGAACGCTTCCGTCAGCGGAGAAGGAACGCTGGACTGCCGGGGAAAAGTATTTTGGGATAAATATTGGGAAATGCGGAAAGAATACGAAGCAAAAGGATTGCGCTGGATTGTGGATTATGACTGCAAACGGGTACGGGGCATCCTCATAGAACGTAGCTCGGACATTACATTGAAAGGATTTACCCTGATGCGTACCGGTTTTTGGGGATGTCAGATTCTTTACTCCGATTATTGCACGATAGACGGATTGACCATCAACAACAATATAGGTGGACACGGTCCGAGCACGGACGGTATCGACATTGATTCTTCCTGCAATATCTTGGTCGAAAACTGCGATGTAGACTGTAACGATGATAATATCTGTATCAAATCGGGACGGGATGCAGACGGACTGCGGGTGAACCTTCCTACGGAAAATGTGGTCATACGCAATTGCATCGCCCGCAAAGGTGCCGGACTTATCACCTGCGGAAGCGAAACTTCCGGTAGCATACGGAATGTATTGGGATATAATCTGGAAGCAATCGGCACCTCCGCCGTGCTGCGGTTGAAAAGCGCCATGAACCGTGGAGGGACAATCGAAAACATTTATATGACCGAAGTAAAAGCGGAAAACGTCCGTCACGTGCTGGCGGCGGACTTGAACTGGAACCCCAGTTACAGTTACAGCACTTTACCCAAAGAGTATGAAGGGAAAGAAATCCCGGAACACTGGAGAATCATGCTGACTCCGGTAACGCCTCCCGAAAAAGGTTATCCGCGTTTCCGCAATGTCTACGTATCAAAGGTAAAAGCGGAAAATGTGGACGAATTTATCTCCGCTTCGGGATGGAATGACTCGTTACGTCTGGAAAATTTCTATCTTTATGCCATCGAAGCGCAGACCGACAAACCGGGCAAAATCTGCTATACGAAGAATTTCAACTTGTCTGAAATTACATTAAAGACAGAAGAAAAGAATGTCATTGAACTAAAAGAGAATGAACAAAGTAATATCAACTTCAACTATGTTAAGACATCTCCTGACCATCGTACTGCTGGGAATCTTGCTCATTGATGCGCAAGCACAAGCACTGACGCCACCTGCCGGCACTTTCCGGTTGGGCATATCAAAAGGAAATGAAAGCCACTGGCTAAAACCTAAAGAAAAGATACAGGGAGTATCCTTCCAATGGAAAGCACTGCCCGATAGTCGTGGATTTATCCTGGAAGTAGAAGTCGCCTCTGCTCCGGAAGCCGATGCCCTATTTTGGAGTTTCGGCGATTGCCAACCGGATTCGGACATCAATGTATTCAGCGTGGAGGGACAAGCCTTCACTTGCTACTACGGAGAAAGTATGCAATTACGGACGCTGCAGGCTGTCACTCCTACCGATGATATCCGCTTGAGCGACGGACATAAGGATGCAACTCCCCTGATGCTTTACGAATCAGGCAAACGAACCGACCGCCCTGTACTGGCCGGACGTTGCAGTCTCTCCCCGGCTTCTTCCCGAAACGAAGGAAGCAAGCCTTCTCGGCTTTACTTCTGTTTCTACGAACAGAATGAAAAAGCGGATTACAACTACTATATGTTACCGGATATTTTTGCCAAAATCGACAAAAAATGAAAAGGATCTATTTATTATTCAGTCTGTTAATAGGTTGCATCTATCTACATGCAGCCATTTATAATGTAATGGACTTCGGAGCCAAAGCGGATGGGAAAACGATTGATTCGCCTGCCATCAATCGTGCAATTGAAGCGGCCGCACAGGCCGGAGGAGGCACAGTATATCTACCTGCGGGAGAATATGCGTGTTATTCCATCCGGTTAAAAAGCAACATTCATATCTATTTGGAACAGGGCACCCGTATCATTGCCGCCTTTCCCGGAAAAGAGGAAGGATATGATACCGCCGAACCGAATGAACATAATAAGTATCAGGATTTCGGTCACAGCCATTGGAAAAACTCTTTAATTTGGGGAATCGGACTGGAGAATATTACGATCAGTGGTCCCGGCTTAATCTATGGCAAAGGCTTGACCCGTGAAGAGAGTCGCCTACCGGGGGTAGGCAATAAGGCTATCAGCCTGAAAGATTGCAGAAATGTGACCCTGAAAGATTTATCCATGCTGCATTGCGGGCATTTCGCCCTGTTGGCTACCGGAGTGGATCATCTGACGATTATGAATCTGAAAGTAGACACCAACCGGGATGGCTTTGATATTGATTGCTGCCGGAACGTACGTATCAGCCAATGCACGGTGAACTCCCCCTGGGATGATGCCATTGTATTGAAAACCTCTTATGGATTAGGACGCTTCCAAGATACGGAAAATGTGACGATCAGTGATTGTTATGTCAGCGGCTTTGACAAAGGCAGTGTAATGGACGGCACTTGGCAGTTGGACGAACCGCAGGCTCCCGATCATGGTTTCCGTACGGGACGCATCAAACTCGGCACAGAAAGTAGTGGAGGTTTCCGCAATATTGCGATTACGAACTGTATCTTTGAACATTGCCGTGGATTGGCATTGGAAACGGTAGACGGAGGACATCTGGAAGATATTGTAATCAGTAATATTACAATGAGAAATATAGTCAACGCGCCTATTTTCCTTCGGTTGGGCGCACGTATGCGCAGTCCTGAAGGTACTCCTGTAGGTACCATGAAACGTATTCTTATCAGCGATATCAATGTATGGAATGCCGACAGCCGGTATGCTTCTATCATCAACGGAGTGCCGGGTGCATGTATTGAGGACGTAACTTTTCGGAATATTCACCTCTATTATAAAGGAGGATATAGCGAAGAGGATGGCAAACGTATTCCGCCCGAACAGGAGAAAGTATACCCCGAACCCTGGATGTTCGGCACTATTCCCGCCAAAGGGTTTTATATCCGCCACGCACGGAACATTACCTTCGACGGCATCCGCTTCCACTTTGAACAGCCGGACGGACGACCGCTTTTTGTAACTGATGACGCAGAAAATATAGAATACTATAACACACCGAAAGAATGATGAATAAAAGAGAATTGATAGTTCTTTGCCTGCTCGCCGCAGGTGGAGTAATGCAAGCACAACAATGGCCGGACACTCCGGTGGAAGCACGTCCCGGCGCCAGATGGTGGTGGCTGGGAAGTGCCGTAGACGAAAAGAATCTGACGTATAATCTGGAAGAATACGCACGTACCGGAATGGGAGCAGTAGAAATTACTCCTATCTATGGGGTGCAAGGCAATGACGCGAATGAAATTCAGTTCCTTTCTCCCCGCTGGATGGAAATGCTTAAGCATACACAAACGGAAGGAAAACGTACGGGTATTGAGATTGATATGAATACCGGAACCGGATGGCCTTTTGGCGGACCTGAAGTTAGTATAGAAGATGCGGCTACCAAGGCTATCTTCCAGACATACGAAATAGAGGGCGGCAAAGAGATTGAACAGGATATTAATGTGACCGATCCCAAGCAACAACCATTTTCTGTACTAAGCCGGGTGATGGCATATGATGAGAAAGGCAAATGTATCAACCTGACTGCTCACGTCAAAAAAGACAAACTGCAATGGAAAGCGCCTGCCGGCAAATGGAAAGTGATCGCTCTTTACATCGGAAAAACAAGGCAGAAAGTGAAACGGGCAGCTCCGGGAGGAGAAGGCTATGTGATGAATCATCTCTCAAAAAAGGCGGTAAAAAATTATCTTTCCCGCTTTGACCGTGCTTTCAAAAGTAGCAAGACAAGTTATCCACATACTTTCTTCAACGATTCATACGAAGTTTATCAAGCTGACTGGACGGATGATTTCCTGGAACAGTTCGCTCGTAGACGGGGGTATAAACTGGAAGAACATTTCCCCGAATTCCTGGATAAAAACCGTCCGGAAGTTAGCAGACGTATCGTGTCGGATTACCGGGAAACCATTTCCGACCTCTTATTGGAGAACTTCAGTCATCAATGGACAGACTGGGCACACAAAAACGGTAGTATCACCCGTAATCAGGCACATGGTTCGCCCGGTAATCTGATTGATATCTATGCTTCCGTGGATATTCCGGAATGTGAAGGTTTCGGACTGTCGCAGTTCCACATCGAAGGATTGCGTCAGGACTCATTGACCAAAAAGAATGATTCGGACCTGTCTATGCTGAAATATGCCTCCTCGGCAGCTCATATTGCAGGAAAAACGTATACTTCTTCCGAGACATTTACATGGCTGACGGAGCATTTCCGTACTTCCCTGTCGCAATGTAAACCGGATATGGATTTGATGTTTGTTTCCGGAGTCAATCACATGTTTTTCCACGGCACTCCGTATTCTCCGAAAGAAGCCGAATGGCCCGGATGGTTGTTCTACGCTTCTATCAATATGAGTCCGACAAACAGTATTTGGCGTGATGCCCCTTCGTTCTTCAACTATATCACCCGTTGCCAGAGCTTTCTGCAAATGGGACGGCCGGATAATGATTTCCTGATTTATCTTCCGGTATATGATATGTGGAATGAGCAACCGGGACGATTGTTATTATTCACGATACACCACATGGATAAACTGGCTCCTAAGTTTATCGACGCTATCCATCGCATCAACAACAGCGGGTATGACGGGGATTATATTTCCGATAACTTTATTCGCAGTACACGTTTCAAAGACGGACAGTTGGTTACTTCAGGCGGAACGGGCTACAAAGCATTGGTAGTGCCTGCTGCACACCTAATGCCGAGTGATGTATTGGCACATCTTTATGAACTGGCCAAACAGGGAGCTACTATCGTATTCCTCGAAAATTATCCGACAGATGTACCGGGATACGGTCAGTTGGAACAAAAACGCCAAAGTTACCAGCGTACGCTCCGGCAACTTCCGGCTGTTTCTTTCTCGGAAACAACCGTTACTCCAATCGGAAAGGGGAAGATTATCACAGGAACGGATTATGCACGCACATTGGCCAGCTGCAATATTTCTCCCGAAGAAATGAAAACCAAATTCGGACTACAAGCGATCCGAAGAGTGAATGATACGGGACACCACTATTTCATCTCTTCCTTGCAAAATAAAGGAGTGGACGGTTGGATCACATTGGGAACGAATGCAGCCGCAGCCGCTCTCTTCAATCCCATGACCGGAGAATGTGGTGAAGCTAAGGTAAGACAGGCAAACGGAAAAACACAAGTCTATCTGCAATTAAAATCCGGTGAATCGTTCATTCTGCAAACATATCAACAACCTTTGCAGGCATCCAAACCGTGGAAGTATGTCAAAGAGCAACCTTTCAGTCTTCGTCTGGATCATGGTTGGAAGTTACACTTCGCCGAAAGCAAACCGGAAATTCAAGGAACATTTGATATAGATCGCCCCTGTTCATGGACCCATATCGATCATCCGGCAGCCCAAACGAACATGGGAACCGGTGTTTATTCCTTAGACATCGAATTGCCGACTTTGCAGGCCGACGACTGGATTCTTGATTTGGGAGATGTACGCGAAAGTGCCCGTGTCCGCATCAACGGACAGGAAGCGGGATGCGCATGGGCAGTGCCTTATCAACTAAAGGTGGGCCAGTTCTTAAAACCCGGAAAAAACCACATCGAGATAGAAGTCACGAATCTCCCTGCGAATCGAATTACAGAATTAGACAGGCAGGGAGTGCAGTGGCGCAAATTCAAAGAAATCAATATTGTTGATTTGAACTATCGTCCGGCCAATTATGGACATTGGAGTCCATTACCCTCCGGCTTGAATAGTGAGGTACGGCTGATTCCGGTAAATGTGATGCCATAGTTGAGACATTGTCATATCATCATACCGCAACAAACTACTTTTTCAATCTTGTACTTAAGACTTTTCAGTGCAAAGATTAAGGGTTTTCAGTACAGAGATTAGTAGTTTTTTATGCAGTCGGTAAGTCGTCCCGTTACAATGGGACAATAGGCACATTGCAAGGTGACCAATATCACCTTATAAGATGATATTGGTCACTTTGTAATATGATTACCTGTCTTTGGGAAGATGAGAAGCACTAAAGATACAAAATTAAATAGTAAAAAGCAAGAGTGAGACAGGAAATATAGCTTCATCCCCTGAACGGATTGATTTTATTTCCGAACCGGGGAATGGACTTAAAAGACTATTTTAAATCCATTACAGCCTGCTCCAACTGTTTCAATGCTTTTTCCAGCGTAGCACGTGGACAAGCAACGTTCAACCGCATAAATCCCTCGCCTTCCTTACCGAATGTTGTTCCATCATTCAGCGCCAGATGAGCATCTTCTACAAAAAGACGGTTCAGTTCTTCCTGATTGAGTCCCAATGCGCGGCAATCCAGAAAGATCAAGTAAGAGGCTTGCGGACGGATCATCTTGATAGCAGGAATATGTTCTTTCAAATACGTTTCAGTGAAATCCACATTTCCTTTAATATATGCTACCACTTGGTCCAGCCATTCTGTACCATGACTGTAAGCAGCTGCTACACTTAAATAAGCAAAGAGATGTCCTTCGCTAAACTCGCTTGCTTCCATATATGTCTGGAAACGGTGACGAAGTTCGTCGTTCTCAATAATTGCATAAGAACTAGCCAATCCCGGCATGTTGAATACCTTGCTGGGAGACATAAAGACAAGAGAGTTCATCCGTGCCTTCTCTGAAATCAAAGCAAAGGTAGGATGTTTGTATGGAGGTAGGGTTAAGTCAGCATGAATCTCGTCAGAGATAACCAATGTGCCGCTTTCATAGCAGATGTCGGCTATTTGAGACAGTTCCTCTTTGGTCCATACACGTCCACCCGGGTTATGGGGGTTGCTTAGAATAAGCAATTTGCATCCTTGAATATCTTGACGGAAGCGGTTGAAATCAATATAATATTGTTCATCTTTCAGGACTAACGGGCTGAATACCACTTCACGTTCATTCTTTTGAGTGACTAAAAAGAAAGGATGATAAACAGGGGGCATTACCATTATCTTATCTCCTTTTTGCGTAAAGCAGTGGATCACAAAAGCCAAGCCGCGAACAATACCGGGAGTGAAAGTCAACATCTCTTCACGGATTGCCCAACCATGGCGCTCCTTCACCCAGTTAATAATAGACTCCGACCATTCTTTGCAAGCAAATGTATATCCGAGTACTTCATGCTCCAGGCGTTTTTTCAAAGCCTCTATGACAAAAGGAGCTGTGCGGAAATCCATATCAGCTACCCACATTGGAATCAGGTCATTGCGTCCCCAACGATTCTCTACTGCATCCCATTTTACGGAATCTGTACCATGACGGTTTATTATTTCATCAAAATTATAGTTCATACTGCATAATATTGTTAGGTTATGTGTATAATAAACAGTTAGCAAAGATAGTTGTTTTCGTGGTATTACCGAAAGGCAGCCTCTAATTTTGTATGCTCTATCAAAACATAGAGGGCCGGAGCAATACAGCATCCGACCCTCATATTCATACCCTGAAAAAAAACTAAGAACCTATTTGTCTTTATTATTCATTCCAACGATGCACTATAAATCCACGCTTACCATCTTCTGTTTTTAAAGAGATGAAATAGATATGCGGATGGCTCGTCGGACCTGTACCGATACGTTTTTCCAAAATAAACTCGGTCAGTTTAACGGCAGAGGCTGCTTTGTCTGTATACGAAGTCTTAGTGTCATTGATAGTCGTTTCAAACTTCGGATTACGGTTGGCAGCATTCACACAATTTAAATTGTTTGCCCAACCACCGTTAAAGTAGACATAATATGTATCTTTCACTTCACCGTTTTGTTGATACCAGTACATATCTTTTGGCGTCGCATAAGATCCGGTACTGGAAACTCCGGCCGTGTTAATATCGGCACGATAACCATCCCAATAAATACGTGGCGTCGGGTCGTCAAGATTGAGCGGTACCCATAAATCTATGGAACGGCTTTCCTTTTCCTGGTCGGTCACAGTAATAGTTGTACCACCGTCACCTACCACAGTAACAGTTACTGTAGTGCCGGAGATTGCCACAGTAGCTACCCCTTCATTCAGAGATTTAACGGTATAACCGCCATTACCGGTCAGTATTTTCATTTCACGAAGAATAACACCGTCATTATCCAGACGCAATACTTCCACTCCCTCCGGGAGCGATTCGAGTGTCAGTTCCTGAAGTTTACGTACTTCAACCGTCATGAGAGCACGATTGTAGCTATCATCCGAAAGACGAACGATGGTGCTACCTATGTCACTGCCTGTCAACAGTATCTCGTTGCCAACCACCTCGGCAGTCACCACATCCTCATTATCACTCTCTACACGATAATTCACACCGTCCAAACCAATACCGATATGCAGGACTTCTCCCTCAACGAGCACCGGATTGTGCGTAGTAAGCGGAACATTGACATAAGGGTAATACACATCTTTGTCATTTTCACATCCCGTCATCAAGCAGAGAAGAGCTAGAAAAGGGATAAAGGATAAATATTTTATTTGTTTCATTGATTCAAGATTTTTAAAGCCCGATTAAATCTCCCCAAGGGAATATCCGGACAGACTGTTAGTTTTATCAAGTTCTGCAATATCCCGTCTTATTAAAACAGAAAGAAGCATAATTGCCATCCCATTAATAATTAGGATTCTGATTTATCGGCCTGCTGCAACGAGGCACCTTACTGCCTACTTTTGTACATTACGAATGGTTTGGCAATATCAAAATTAACCATGACGAACTTTTCATCCGGATCATCGAGAAACTGCTTCCTATCGTAGAAGCGAATAATGAACCCAGAAAGGTTATCGTATTGTCCGACGTGCTTTTCTCGTTTGACGGAATGAGCGAAACGGCATTGACTTTCAAAATAAAAGCACTCAAGAAACTTGGACAAAAAGCGTATGCACAAAGTGTTTATGACCGTTTCCAAAAGGAGTACCAGCAACTCTATGGAGAGAAGTATAAGGAGAATTCGTTAGAAGAATAAAGACTTGATGCCATGCTTGGGAAACTTTTTTAGTCAAAAGAATAAAGGAACCTATTATAATTAATCATTTTATTAGGCACTTTTAAATAATTGTGTTCCTATCGATAAGAGTAGAGACTTAAAAAAAGCATAAGAGAAATCTCCTAATTGCTATTTACATAGAAAAATAGTACTTTTGTACTCCATTCAAAAAAGAATTTATGACGAAAGCATTATTTTTTGATATAGACGGAACATTGGTCAGTTTTGAAACTCACCGCATCCCGTCGTCTACCATTGAGGCACTGGAAGCCGCCCGTGCAAAAGGACTGAAGATATTTATCGCTACGGGACGTCCGAAAGCCATTATCAACAACCTCTCCGAATTGCAAGACCGGAATCTGATTGATGGATATATCACCATGAACGGGGCTTACTGCTTTGTCGGGGAACAGGTAATCTATAAAAGTGCCATCCCCCAGGACGAAGTAAAAGCGATGGGAGATTTCTGCGAGAAAAAAGGCGTTCCCTGTATCTTTGTAGAGGAACACAACATTTCCGTTTGCCAGCCCAATGACATGGTGAAAAAGATATTCTATGATTTCCTGCACGTGAATGTGATTCCGACTGTATCTTTCGAGGAGGCAACCAGTAAGGAAGTCATCCAAATGACACCCTTTATCACGGAAGAGGAAGAAAAAGAAATCCGTCCGTCTATTCCTACCTGCGAGATAGGCCGATGGTATCCTGCATTTGCCGATGTGACCGCCAAAGGAGACACCAAGCAAAAGGGCATTGATGAAATAATCCGCTATTTTGATATTAAACTCGAAGATACCATGGCTTTCGGAGACGGAGGAAATGACATCAGCATGCTCCGCCATGCAGCCATCGGAGTAGCCATGGGACAAGCCAAAGAGGATGTGAAAGCCGCTGCCGATTATGTGACAGCTCCCATCGACGAGGATGGCATCAGCAAGGCAATGAAGCATTTTGGTATTATCTGATTATGAGCGTAGACACCAATAACGCAGCGTTTCAAGACGCCCTGAACCTGATTCAATATACGCGTCAATCGGTTTTCCTGACCGGGAAAGCGGGTACAGGGAAATCTACATTCCTGCGTTACGTCTGCGAAAATACCAAAAAGAAACACGTTGTACTCGCCCCGACAGGCATCGCTGCTATCAATGCCGGAGGAAGTACGATGCATAGTTTCTTCAAACTCCCTTTCTATCCGCTGCTGCCGGATGACCCGAACTTGAGTCTCCAGCGTGGTCGTATCCATGAATTTTTCAAATACACCAAGCCTCACCGGAAGCTGTTGGAACAAATAGAACTGGTCATCATCGACGAGATTTCAATGGTAAGGGCGGATATCATTGATGCCATCGACCGAATCCTACGTGTATACTCTCATAATCTGCGCGAACCTTTCGGAGGAAAACAACTGTTATTGGTAGGCGACGTATTCCAACTGGAGCCCGTCGTAAAAAACGACGAACGGGAAATATTGAACCGCTTCTATCCTACACCCTATTTTTTCTCTGCCAGAGTATTCGGCCAGATAGACCTGGTATCCATCGAACTTCAAAAGGTATACCGCCAAACAGACCCCGTTTTTGTCGGCGTCCTCGACCATATCCGGAACAATACAGCCGGAGCGGCTGATCTGCAACTACTGAACACCCGTTATGGAAGCCAGATAGAAGAATCGGAAGCTGATATGTATATCACTCTGGCCACCCGTAGAGACACGGTAGACTCTATCAACGAAAAGAAACTGGCGGAACTTCCCGGAGACCCAATTACTTTTGAAGGAGTCATCGAAGGAGATTTCCCCGAAAGCAGTCTACCCACCTCACAAGAGCTCGTACTGAAACCCGGTGCACAAATCATCTTTATTAAAAATGATTTCGACCGCAGGTGGGTAAACGGTACCATTGGTGTCATTGCCGGAATTGATGAGGAAGAAGAAACCATCTACGTTATCACCGACGATGGAAAAGAATGTGACGTAAAGCGTGAATCATGGCGCAATATCCGTTATCGCTACAACGAAAAGACAAAAGAAATAGAAGAAGAAGTCTTAGGTAGCTTCACACAATATCCCATTCGGTTAGCTTGGGCCATCACTGTCCATAAGAGTCAGGGACTGACTTTCAGCCGTGTAGTCATCGACTTCACAGGTGGTGTATTTGCAGGTGGACAAGCATACGTGGCACTAAGCCGCTGTACCTCACTGGACGGTATTCAGCTCAAAAAGCCTATTAACCGTGCTGACGTCTTCGTCCGCCCCGAAATCGTAAACTTTGCCGGACGTTTCAACGACCGGCAGGCTATCGACAAAGCTCTGAAACAAGCGCAGGCCGACGTGCAATACGCTGCTGCTTCACGCGCTTTCGACAAAGGAGACATGGAGGAATGTCTGGAACAGTTTTTCCGCGCCATTCATTCCCGCTATGATATTGAGAAATCTGTTCCCCGCCGTTTTATCCGACGTAAACTTGGTGTCATAAACACCTTGAAAGAGCAGAATAAGAAACTCAAAGAGCAAATGCGCGAACAGCAGGAACGCCTCCGCCAATATGCTCACGAATATCTATTAATGGGTAACGAATGTATCACCCAGGCACACGACTCACGTGCCGCCCTCGCCAACTACGACAAGGCACTTAGTCTCGACCCTAATTATGTGGATGCCTGGATACGCAAAGGAATCACTCTCTTCAACAACAAAGAGTATTTCGATGCTGAAAACTGCTTCAACACTGCAGTCACCCTCTATCCGGCAAACTTTAAAGCTGTCTATAACCGTGGAAAGCTCCGGCTAAAAACAGAAAACACAGAAGGTGCCATTGCCGACCTGAACAAGGCCACTAGCCTGAAACCGGAACATGCCGGTGCACACGAACTCTTCGGAGACGCTCTGTTGAAAGTCGGGAAAGAAGGAGAAGCCGCCTTACAATGGAGAATTGCAGAAGAACTTAGAAAGAAAAAATAGCCTATTCTTCCCGACCTCCGCACCTATCCATCTTTGTCATCTACACACTTACATAAAAATCATCCTACACACAATATCTCCATCAAACAGTGCCCCCGCATGGCCTCCCGGCCTCGTTTTTCCGACGTCAAGCGCAGGTGGTTTCTCCGGCGTTAAAAAGGGCAGACTGTTTGAGCGTAGCGAGTTTCTGCCCTTTAGCCGGAGATCATTCTGATGTTCCTTCTTCCTTTCGCCTTCCAGGGAAAGATAGCCGACATTGTAAAAACAGAAGGCAACAAGATGCTTAATGCACAATTTGACTTTAAGAACCTTAACATTAGCCTGTTCCGTAACTTTCCACAGGCTTCTGTCACTCTCGAGGATTTCTGGTTAAAAGGTACTGGTGAATTTGCCAACGACACCCTTGTACAGGCCGGAGAAGTTACTGCCGCAGTCAACTTATTCTCTCTTTTCGGAGATAGCGGTTACGATATTTCTAAAATATTTATTGAAGATACACGTTTACATGCCATTGTATTGCCGGACGGACGTGCCAACTGGGATATTATGAAACCGGATACAACAGCAACAGCCGAAGCTCCTGTTTCAGAAGAAGAAGCATCTTCTCCTTTCAAAGTGAAGCTACAACGCTTTGTTATCAAAAACATGAACCTGATTTATGACGATCAACAAGGGAAGATGTATGCTGATATCCGCGACTTTAACGCAGTCTGCGCCGGAGACTTAGGAAGTGACCGCACTACTCTGAAGTTGGAAGCGGAAACCAAATCACTTACTTACAAGATGAATGGAATCCCTTTCCTGGCCAATGCCAATATCTCCGCAACAATGGATGTGGATGCCGACCTTGCCAATAACAAATACACATTAAAAGACAACACCATCCGCCTCAACGCCATTCAGGCAGGTATCGACGGTTGGGTAGCCTTGAAAGATCCGGCTATCGACATGGACTTGAAACTTAACACGAACGATATCGGGTTTAAGGAAATCTTGTCACTGATTCCAGCCATTTATGCAACGGAATTCTCCAGTCTGAAAACAGACGGAACCGCTACGCTTACTGCAACGGCCAAAGGTATCTTGCAAGGCGACACCGTTCCTGCATTCAACATTGATATGCAAGTCAAGAATGCCATGTTCCGCTATCCGGCTTTACTGGCAGGAGTGGATCAAATCAATATCAGTGCCAACGTCCAGAACCCGGGAGGAAATATCGACCTGACGACGGTCAATATCAATCCTTTCAGTTTCCGTCTTGCCGGAAATCCGTTTAGCCTGACGGCTAATGTAAAAACACCGATCAGCGATCCGGACTTTAAAGCTGAAGCTAAAGGGATTCTCAATTTAGGTATGATAAAACAAGTCTATCCACTTGGAGATATGGAGTTGAACGGTACCATTGACGCCGATATGCAAATGTCAGGACGCCTTTCCTATATCGAAAAAGAGGAATACGAACGTATGCAAGCTTCAGGTACTATCGGACTGACGGGTATGAAACTCAAAATGAAAGATATGCCGGACGTAGAAATCAAGAAGTCTCTCTTCACTTTCACCCCGAAATACCTCCAGTTGAGCGAGACAACCGTCAACATCGGAAAGAATGATATCACAGCCGACAGTCGGTTTGAAAACTATATCGGTTACGCATTGAAAGGTACTACATTGAAAGGAAACCTGAATATTCGTTCCAACTATTTCAATCTGAACGACTTCATGGCCGCTTCTGCGGATGAAGCGACTGCATCAGAAACTGCGTCTACCGACTCCGTAGCTACAGCTGCCACGGGTATTATGGAAGTTCCCCGCAACATCGACTTCCAAATGGACGCTAACCTGAAACAGGTGTTATTCGATAAGATGTCTTTCAATAATATGAACGGCAAGCTTGTGGTAAAAGATGGCAAAGTGGATATGAAAAACCTCTCCATGAACACCATGGGTGGCAACGTGGTCATGAACGGCTACTACTCCACTGCCAACGTAAAGAAGCCGGAAATGAAAGCCGGATTCAAACTCTCCAATATCGGTTTCGCACAAGCTTACAAAGAATTGGACATGGTGCAGAAGATGGCTCCTATCTTCGAAAACCTGAAAGGTAATTTCTCCGGAAGTATTAATATACTGACAGATTTGGATGCAACCATGAGCCCTGTACTGAATACAATGCAAGGTGATGGCAGCCTTTCCACCCGTGATCTTAGTTTGAGCGGAGTGAAAGCAATCGACGAAATAGCCGATGCCGTTAAACAGCCAAGTCTGAAAGACATGAAGGTGAAAGATATGACACTGGATTTCACCATCAAAGACGGACGCGTAGAAACCAAACCGTTCGATATCAAGATGGGAGACTACACATTGAATCTTTCCGGTAGCACAGGCCTCGATCAAACCATCGACTACTCCGGAAAAGTGAAGTTGCCGACATCTGTAGGCAATATCTCTAAACTAATGACTCTTGACTTGAAGATCGGAGGTTCATTTACCTCTCCGAAAGTCAGCGTCGATACTAAAAGCATGGCCAATCAAGCTGTCGAGGCTGTAGCCGATGAAGCTATCAGCAAACTCGGACAGAAACTGGGACTGGACTCTGCCGCTACCGCCAATAAGGATTCAATCAAACAAAAGGTGACAGAGAAAGCAGCAGAAAAGGCACTGGATTTCTTAAAAAAGAAACTCAAATAAGAGAGAAGGAGAATGAATTATGCTTCTGAAGCTATATGACAAAAATAATAACCCGCAGGATTTACAACGAATCATCGACATCCTGAATGACGGCGGACTGATTATCTATCCCACTGATACGATGTACGCCATCGGCTGTCATGGTTTGAAGGAACGTGCTATAGAACGGATATGCCGGATCAAAGAGATAGACCCTAGAAAGAACAATCTGTCTATCATCTGTTATGACTTGAGTAGCATCAGCGAATATGCGAAAGTAGACAATAATATATTCAAGCTGATGAAGCATAATCTTCCAGGGCCATTCACCTTTATTTTGAACGGAACCAACCGGTTACCCAAAATCTTCCGCAACCGGAAAGAAGTGGGTATCCGTATGCCGGATAATAATATCATCCGCGAAATCGCACGCCTGCTGGATGCTCCCATTATGACGACCACTCTGCCCTACGAAGAGCATGAGGACTTGGAATATATGACAGATCCCGAACTGATAGATGAGAAGTTCGGTGACATTGTCGATCTGGTCATTGACGGAGGTATCGGAGGTATAGAACCTTCCACTGTAGTGAAATGTACCGACGACGAACTGGAAATCATCCGGCAAGGGAAAGGCTGGCTGGAAGAGGTATAAAAGCCGAAAAATGAATCGAACTGGTATGCTATATGATAGGAACGTGAATAAATAAGTTTTATTATTAGTAGCATGCCAGTTCGTTTATACACAGCAAAACAACGATTGGTTATCCCCCCAACAAACCAAAACCATCATATTCATCATGAAAAAATTAAATCACATCGGCATCTTTCTTGTATGTCTATTCATTACTATCCAATCATTTGCAAGTGAACCCATACGGGTAGCGTGCATAGGAAACAGTATTACTTATGGAGCATTCATCCCCAACCGGGAAATGAACTGCTATCCGGCACAACTTCAAGCTTATCTGGGAGATGGGTATGAGGTCAAAAACTTCGGAGCCTCTGGTCGAACTATATTGTCTAAAGGAGATTACCCATATTCCGAAACAGATACCTACAAAGCATCTCTGGAATATCAGCCCGATATTGTATTAATCAAATTAGGTACTAACGATACCAAACCGCAAAACTGGAAATACAAAAACGAATTCAAAGACAATTACCAGACATTAATTGACACATACCGGAATCTGAAATCACATCCACGTATTATTCTCCTGACTCCTATCCGTTGTTTCCTGCCGGAGGGTTCGGAAATCAATGCACAACTGATAGAAAACGAGGTACGCCCCACGGTGGAAGAATTGGCCTGGAAAAATCAACTGGAAATTATCAATCTGTTTAATCTCTTCGGCGACCAGTGGGATTCGGTTATGCTACCGGACAAACTGCACCCCTCTTCTATCGGAGCAGGAGTCATGGCCCAAAAGATATATGAATATCTCGCTGTAAAAGCAACAGCTTCTCCAACAAAGCTGCAGACATCACTGGGAATACAAGATGCCAAACGATTCAACTTCCATGGACACCAAGGGTATGAATTTGAGAATGAGGGAGTAAAATGCCTTGTAGTAGAGCCCGCAAAAGAAGCCATAGGAAAACCTTGGATGATTCGTGCACGCTTTTGGGGGCATGAGCCACAGACTGACATAGCATTATTGGAACATGGCTTTCATATTGTTTACTGTGATGTAGCCGACTTATATGGCTCGGATAAAGCTGTTCAACGCTGGAATAGTTTTTACAAGCGAATGGTGAAAGCCGGATTCAACAAGAAAGTGGCACTTGAAGGGATGAGTCGTGGCGGGCTGATTGTCTATAACTGGGCGGCACAAAACCCGGAAAAAGTGGCATGTATTTATGCAGATGCCCCCGTAATGGACTTCAAAAGTTGGCCTATGGGACAAGGTAAATCTGCCGGTTCCGCCATGGATACGAAACAACTTCTCAATGCTTACGGTTTTAAAAACGAAGCTGAAGCGTTGAACTGGAAAAAGAATCCGATAGACTGTGCACCGACAATGGCAAAAGCCGGAATCCCCATCCTGCACGTGGTAGGTGATGCTGACCAAGTGGTGTCGGTTGCTGAAAACACAGCCATTTTCGAACAACGTATGGAGGAATTGCATGCACCAATTACTATTATTCATAAGCCTGGAGTGGATCATCACCCGCACTCCCTCAACAATCCCGAGCCTATTGTGCAGTTCATCCTCAAAGCTACGAACAGGGCGGAAAATATGTGTGTGCATCCTGTACCGGGAAATGAATTCCGTTCGGCAGCCGGATGGACCCAAAACTCGGACTGGAACAGCGTAGCAAAAGACATAACCACCACTCTCAATGGGAAACATTTAAAACTGTTGTTATTGGGAAATTCCATCACACAAGGTTGGGGAGGTAACAGAAAAGAAGTGACTTACAAGCCCGGCAAAGAGGCTATGGACAATGCCATAGGAAAGGATAATTGGGAAAGTGCCGGCATATCCGGCGACCGCACGCAAAACCTGCTTTGGCGTGTCCGTTATGATAACTACAATAGTTGCCACCCTGAAAACATAGTGATTGCCATTGGAATTAATAATCTGATAAGTGGAAAAGACAGTCCCGAAAACACGGCTGAAGGAATTATCGCAGTAGCCAATGAAGTACGGAAGCAATTCCCCGAATCACGTATCATTCTTTTAGGTCTGTTTCCATCCGGTAAGGAACAACAGAGTAAAGTGCGCACACAATGTGATAAGATTCATGACATATTACAACATCACCGATTCGAGAAAGTTGAATATATCAATCCCACCAAATGGTTCACCGAAGCGGACGGAACTATGAAAGACGGACTTTATGGAAATGATTACATTCATTTCACTGGTGAAGGATATAAAGTAGCAGCAACAGAAATAGCCAAAATACTTGCTCGTTAGACAATCATCCAAAATCTAATCTTCACATAATAGTATCAGAAATAAAAAGGGCTGCGTCACATTTTCAGTGCGCAGCCCTTATTTCTATTATTTCATTACAAATTACTTAATCAATGATTCCGGATCCAAATGAGCAGATTCGATATCTTTGAAGTAACGGTAAGTACCCACTTTCAATTCAGCTGTAGCAGCATCATCACAAACGATAATACCCTTTTCATGCATTTGCAATGCACTGATTGTCCACATCTGTGTGATAGCACCTTCTACCGCATGATACAAAGCACGAGCTTTGTTATGACCATTTACAATAATCATCACTTCTTTTGCAGAAAGCACAGTACCTACTCCCACTGTCAAAGAAGTCTTAGGAACTTTGTTGATGTCATTATCAAAGAAACGGGAGTTAGCAATGATGGTATCCATTGTTAACGTTTTCTGACGAGTGCGTGAAGTCAATGAAGATCCCGGTTCGTTGAATGCAATATGTCCGTCAGGACCAATACCACCCATGAACAGGTCGATGCCACCGTATGACTTGATCTTTTCTTCGTAACGTGCACATTCTGCATCCAGATCCGGAGCGTTACCATTCAGAATATTAGTATTCTCGGGTTTAATGTCGATATGACCGAAAAAGTTATTCCACATGAAAGAATAATAGCTTTCCGGATGTTCTTTCGGCAATCCTACATATTCGTCCATGTTGAATGTTACCACATTCTGGAAGGAAACGATTCCTTTCTTATTCAGGTCGATCAAAGCTTTATACATGCCCAGAGGAGATGATCCGGTGGGACAGCCCAATACAAATGGTTTCTCGGGGGTTGGATTGGCAGCTTTTATTTTAGCGGCAACGTAATGTGCAGCCCACAGAGATACGGACTGGTAGTCCGGCTGAATAATAAGTCTCATAAGTCGATTATTTTATAGGTTAGTTAATAAATTATCTCATTCACTGTTTTAACGATCTTTCTTCAAACGGTCCGCCATGGCACGTGCCAGATTTTCGCACTGGGTATAAGTCAGGTCTTTCATAGCCTGCTTCATCTCCACCGGATCACCGATCAATTCGAATTTACTCTTTTCAGCAAACTCCGCCAGACGTTTCACCGCAGCACCTGCCCATGCAAAAGAACCGAAGTAACCCAAATAGCGTCCCTTCACCTCACGCAGCAGAATCTTTGAAAGCAGCGCTTCCACCTCCGGAAATATCTGATTACTATACGTAGGAGAACCGATAATCAATCCCTTATAACGGAAAATATCCGCTATGATATAAGAAGGATGACTCTTTGTTACGTTATGCATAACGATATTCTTAACCCCCTGTGCAGAAAGCTCTTCAGCAATAGCTTCCGCCATCTGCTCTGTATTTCCATACATGCTTCCGTAGGCAATAACAACACCTTCATCCGCATCATAACGACTCAAACGATCATATATGCCGATCACCTTTGCAATATTCTCTGTCCATACAGGTCCGTGAGTAGAACAAATGGCAGAAATGGGAAGTCCACCTAATTTCTGCAAAGCCTTTTGCACGGAGCTTCCGTATTTACCAACGATATTAGAGTAGTAACGAACCATTTCTCCCCAGTACTTATCGACATTGATCCGGGTATCCAGGAATCCGCCATCTACAGTACCAAAACATCCGAATCCGTCACCGGAGAAAAGAACTCCATCCGTTTCATCAAAAGTCATCATCGTTTCCGGCCAATGCACCATTGGAGTCATATAAAAACGCAGTTTGTGACGTCCTAAAGCGAGGAAATCACCGTCCTTTACCAGATATTGTTCACCGGTTACCCCATAGAAACCTTCAATCATACCGAATGTTTGCTTATTACCCACGATAATAATTTCCGGATAATGTTGTTTAATCAATCGGATAGATCCCGAATGATCCGGTTCCATATGATTTATAATCAAATAATTAATGGGACGTTCTCCAATCACTTGCTTGATTTTACGCAAGTAGACTTCAAAATAACAGATATCTACCGTATCTATCAATGCCACCATTTCATCATCAATCAGATAAGAGTTATATGAAACTCCATAGGGCAATGGCCACATCGCTTCAAATCTGTGCTTGTTACGGTCATTTACTCCCACATAGTGGACATTTCCTTTAATTCTTGTTTTACTTTCCATCTTTCAAATCCATTAAATATTTCTTCCACTATTCTATACTCCGCAAAACAGCTATTTATTAAGTGGTAAGTTTATCGTTTGCAAAAATAATCCTTTTTTCCGAATCCCTATACTTCTTACCTTGATAAGCACCTCTTTCTTTCATTCTTTTTTGTAAACGAGCTACAAATTCATAATTTTTCAATCCCCAGTCCGGAGCTATTAATAAATCTTTAGGAGATTGGGAAACAAAACGTTCCACAACCATATCGGGACGGAGATGTTCTACATAATCAATCACCAGATCAATATATTCCTCAACCTCGTTAAACAAATGAAAGCCAGCAGGAGTTACGTCATACTCATGCGCCATTCGCGTACCACGGATCAACTGTAACTGATGGATTTTAAGTGTAGCTAAAGGCAGATCGGAAAGAATTTCGGCTTGTGCCACCATTGTATCATGTGTTTCTCCCGGAAGTCCGAGGATGATATGTCCACCTGTCAGGATACCACAGGCCGCTGTCTGACACACAGCTTCTACTGTATCTGCATAAGTATGCCCCCGATTGATGCGTTTTAAGGTTTCATCACAAGTGCTTTCGATCCCATATTCTACCATGAGAAACGTATGTTTGTTCAAATCTTCCAGATAACGCAACAAACTTTCCGGCATACAATCGGGACGCGTACCAATCACCAGCCCGACTACCCCATCCACCGCCAATGCTTCCTCATACTTACGCTTCAAGCCTTCCAACTCCGCATATGTATTGGTGTAGGCCTGAAAATAGGCCAAATATTTCATTTCCGGATATTTATGGGCAAAAAAGCATTTACCTTCTTCCAATTGAATAGCAATAGATTTCTCTGTCCGACAATAATCCGGATTAAAAGTCTGGTTATTGCAGTAAGTACATCCACCCCACCCTTTTGTACCATCACGATTGGGGCAAGTGAAACCTGCATTCAATGAAATCTTTTGTACTTTGTAAGGAAAATATTTCCGCAAAAAAGTAGGGAAATCATTATATAATAGCTGTGTAGACATATTCATTCACTTCATTCTTTATTTTACCTACAAACATAAGCAAAATCAACGAGTTACGGAAAGTTGGCACAAAATATCTTCAATATATTAAAAATTTCATAAATACCATAAGATAAATTAATAAATATTGCAATTCGAAAAACTATTTAATTAGCTTTGCTATGATTTTAGGTATTGGCAGGAGGATACTTGTGAAAGTCTTGTGCAATTTATTCCCCAATTATGATTTCATCTCACCATACCCCATGCAACTCTTGTCAATAAAATTATCCTCTTTATAATCTTATTCAGATTATAAAGAGGATTTTTTTAACTAATATTACTCTCTTATTTTTGTTCAAAACACAACATAGAGATCAATGCTGTATAGGATGAAGAGGAAAAAATAGGAAAAAACGAGTATTATTCGTTCAAACCACTTATCGGACTTTCCATTCTGCATTGTTTTGTTTATTTTTGCTATAAACATTAAAGTAACTACTATGAAACGGCTCCATACTTTATTTCTTCTTCTAACAATAGCGATCGATATAGCTGCTCAACCTATCTGCCAAGTTAAACATTTCTCCGTGAGTGACGGTCTCGCTCAAGGTAATGTAATGAGCATTTTACAGGATCAGAAAGGGCTTGTTTGGTTTAGTACCTGGAACGGGCTTAACAAGTTTGACGGATACACTTTTAAGACATATAAAACTTCGCAAGAGAGTAAATATGCATTCGGCAGTAATCGCATGGGAACTATTTCAGAAAGCAAATACGGAGATATATGGTGCCCCACTTACGATGGACAAGCCTGTCTTTTTGATGTGGAAACCGAGAAGTTTATTGATGTTCTCCAACCTATTGAACTTTCCACGAAACAAACTAACAATGTTACACGCATTTATTCGCTGGAGAAAGGGATTGCCTGGATTCTCTGTGAAAGCGGATATGCATTCAGAGTGGACGAACAATTATGCAAAAAAGGAGAAGGCATCACACTTTATTCAGCTTCCAACCACAACCTGAAAGGAAATCAAATATTTAACATTTATCAAGACTCTGAAGAAGATGAATGGATATTGACGGATAAAGGTGTTTCCATCATAGGAAAGAAAACACTGGATACTGACTTTCCTTTCCAGTTCATCACCCAAATAAAGGAAACGATCCATCTGATTGCAGAAAATGACAAGTTAGCCAGATATGACTTCCACACTAAAAAACTGAAATTCGTAGATATTCCTTATCCGCATCATAAAATAAACAATGTCACTACCATAGGAAAAGATATGCTGGCATTGGGAACGGATAATGGAGTGATTTTGTATTCTATCCCGAAGAACAGTTTCCAGCAAATAGACATCCGTACAGCTACCCAAACTTCCAACGATGTAGAATCTGTCTATCAAGACCACTTGGGAGATATCTGGATTTTTTCAAAAGATCCGGGCATTGTCCATCTTAACCTCGTGACCAATGAAAAAGAGCATCTGTTCACCCCAAAAGATGAGATTATCAAGCATGGGCGTAAAAGTCGCAAACTTATTTTTGAAGATAATGCGAAAAACCTATGGTTACTCCCCACGGAAGGAAACTTTTGCTACTATGACCGGAAAGAAAGAACTCTCAAACCGCTTCTTACGGATATCAATAATCCTAAGTCTATTTTCAGTCCGTTAGTCAGGTCTTATACATTGGATAATCAGGGAAACTGTTGGTTTGCAACAGCACGTGGTGTAGAGAAACTATGCTTCTTTCCACAGAGCTATCAATTTAACCTGACTGATTACGAGGCAGAAACACGTGCATTCCTGCAAGACAGCAATAAACGTCTATGGACAGCATCGAAATCTAATTATATCCAGATATTCGCACCGGATGGTAACCTGGTGGGGTACTTATCCAAACAAGGAAATATCATTAAGGAAAAACAATCGTTCTATAATGGGGTATATTCGATTCTGGAAGATAAAGATGGAAATATATGGTTGGGGACTAAAGAAATCGGACTTTTCCAACTTAAAAAGACAGGAGCAAATCATTACTCTATTCACCATTTTGAACACCAGACAAATGATCCTTATAGTTTAAGCAGTAATAGTATTTATGCTATCTTTCAGGACAGTCGTAATCATATTTGGATAGGATGTTATGGGGGTGGATTAAATCTGCTGGCACAAGCTAAAGATGGAAAAGTTTCATTTATTCATAGTAATAATGAGTTAAGAAACTATCCCATAGCTTACGGTATGAAAGTACGCAATATTGCAGAAGCTCCGGGAGGAGTGATTTTAGTGGGAACGACTAACGGACTGCTGACATTCTCGAACAACTTCGAACGCCTGGAAGAGATTAAATTCTACCGGAATATCCGTAGACCGGGAGATAAAAACAGTCTTAGTGCCAACGATATCATGCATATCTATACAGACAAGAATAAAACCACTTATATCATCAGTTTCACCGGAGGCGTAAATAAAGTGATATCTCCCAATCTGCTGAACGAGAATATCCAATTCAGAAACTACGACAAGAACAACGGGCTGGCTTCCGATTTGGCACTATCAATGATTGAAGATACACAGAATCAGCTATGGGTTGTTTCGGAGATTGCGCTCTCCAAATTCGATCCTGCCAAAGAAACTTTTGAGAACTATGAATTAAGTTCCATCTATCAGGAATTCAATTTCTCCGAAGCTCTTCCTATTATCAATGCCCGTAACCAAATTATCTTAGGAACTGATAAAGGCTTTCTGGAAGTTTCTCCGGAGAAGATGCGGAAGAGTAGCTATGTCCCTCCTATTGTGTTTACAGGACTCAAGATTCAAGGACACCTTACCGATCACTCTATTGACAATCTGGAAGAATTGGAACTGGAGCCCTCTCAAAGGAATGTAACTTTCCAGTTTGCTGCACTTGATTATGTCAATCCAAAAGGGATTTTATATGCCTATCGCCTGCAAGGACTAGAAGAAGAATGGAATGAAGCAGATAATAACCGTTCCGCTAGCTACATCAACTTACCTGCAGGCAAATATCAGTTGCAGATAAAGTCAACAAACAGTGACGGGGTCTGGGTGGACAATGTACGGACTCTATCTATACATGTACTCCCCACCTTTTGGGAAACCTACTGGGCATGGCTGCTCTATTTCATTCTATTCATACTCTTTACGGCAAGCATCGTATATGTGTTGTTTTACATCTATCGGTTACGTCACAGAGTGGATATGGAACAACAATTAGCAAATATCAAACTGCGATTCTTTACTGACATATCTCATGAGTTACGTACTCCGCTAACTTTAATCAGTAGCCCTGTGACAGAGGTATTAGAGAATGAACCGCTTTCTCCTTCCGCCCGTGAGCATTTGACTTTGGTACATCAGAACACAGAGCGCATGCTCCGACTGATGAATCAGATTCTGGATTTCCGCAAGATTCAGAATCAGAAAATGAAACTACTGATTGAAGAGACCGATTTGATTCCACTTTTGCAAAAGGTGATGAGTAGCTTCAAACTGATAGCTGAAGAAAAGAACATAAACTATCAGCTGACTTCTACCATCCAGTCGGTATATAGCTGGGTGGATAGAGACAAGTTTGAAAAGATATTCTTCAATCTGCTTTCCAATGCATTCAAATATACACCTGCCGACAAGTCGATTACAGTCAATATCACAACGAAAGAGAAGACGGTAGAGATAGAGGTTGCAGACGAAGGAATCGGAATTGCAGTAGAAAAGCAACATTCCTTGTTCCAACGCTTCGAGTCATTGGTAAAACAGAATATTCTGCAACCATCTTCCGGCATCGGGCTGTCTCTCGTGAAAGAGATGGTGGAAATGCATCATGGCACTATTACAGTAAATAGTCAACCCGGAGTAGGCAGCCGTTTTACAGTAAGCTTGCCTTTACAACGGGAAATTTTCGAGGAGGATGTACAGGTCGAATTTATCCTGAATGATAGTCAGAGTTCAGCGCCTCATCCCGTCGATAGCATGAAAGCGCCGGAAGAGGTGGAAGAAAAAGAAGACCTTGAGACTAATTCGGATGGTTTCTCCATATTGGTGGTAGAAGATAATGAAGAGTTAAAGGCTTTTCTGAAAAGTATTTTGTCGGAGAATTATACGGTAATCACAGCTTCCAATGGTGAAGAGGGATTGCAACATGCTGTTGACGACCTGCCCGATCTTATTATCAGCGATGTTATGATGCCGGTGATGGACGGTTTAGAAATGATTAGGCAAATCAAAGAGAACAACAATATTTGCCATATCCCCATCATTGTATTATCAGCCAAGGCCTCTCTGGACGACCGTATCGCCGGATTGGAACAAGGCATTGACGATTATATCACCAAACCTTTCAGTGCTACTTATCTAAAGACCCGTGTAGCCTCCTTGTTACGACAACGCAAAGCATTGCAGGAACTCTATATGAATAGGCTGATGGAAGGAAAGAATACCTCTTCTCCCGATCCTCTGACTCCTTCACAACCACAGATTACTCCATACGACGAGCAATTTATGAAAAAAGTAATGGCATACATGGAAGAACAGATGGACAATGCCGAACTAACGATTGACGAATTTGCAGAACAGTTGATGCTTAGCCGTACAATCTTCTACCGGAAATTAAAATCAATCGTCGGACTGACACCTGTTGACTTTATACGGGAAATACGTATCAAACGTGCCGTACAACTGATTGACAGCGACGAATATAACTTCTCCCAGGTAGCATATATGACGGGGTTCAACGATCCGAAATATTTCAGCAAGTGCTTCAAGAAAGTGATAGGAATTACCCCGTCAGAATACAAAGAGAGAAAAAAATAACTCTTTGATAAGAATATAAAAAGTCCCTTTATACCCGGTTGTCTCATTATTCGATCAATCGAAATTCGATAGAGTAAACTGATATAAAGGGACTTTTCATACAAGATAAAGAGATTTGCCTGTCAACAACACATCAATATCCAAACTTACATTGACAAACAAACACCTGTTTTTCCGAATCACCATTAAATACTTCTTCTTCAAATCCTCCATATTTATGAATAATACTAAAACCATTCCATTCCAAATATGAATCCAACTCTTGAGGGAAAAACATTCTCATATCCAGATTTTGAATAGAATTGAATTCACCATTGATAAAATAATGCCATTCGATCCGATTAATCTGGGTTTTATTTTCATATCGCATTGTCTGCTTTATCGAGACTTCTCTTCCATCGCCAGTTGTATACGTGGCTATTTCCTGCTGCTCTTTCTCACCTTCAACTATATACCGAATATTCGGATTAAAACAATCCAACAGAAATAAGCCTCCGTCTTTGAGGTGATTTTTAACGACATGAAGTACCTTAAATAAATCTTCATTCTCATATAAATGATGGATCGAATTAAATGGAATAAAAATAAGGTCGTACTTCTTCTGTAAATCCAGAGTCCTGATATCCGCCTGAATGAAATTGATTCTTAGTCCAGCCTCGGCAGCTTTCATCTTAGCCTGATGGAGCATTGAAGCAGTGTAATCAACCCCACTTATATCATATCCATCCTTTGCAATAGGAAGAGTAAGTCTGCCAATTCCACAGCAAAGCTCAAGTATTCGGGCATCCTTGTTTTTAGGTAACCACCGCTTATAAAATTGCAAATCATCCATGCTGGTATTCATTCCATCATAAATATTTGCATCATAAATTAAATCGCCAACTTTATAATCACTATTCATTTGCCTCCTCCAATATCCATTATTTACTATTATTTCTTATACAAACAAGAATATCCCCAACGCACAATGTACCAAAAGGATATTCTATAAATAACCGGAAGTATTACCGGTCGTTCGCAAATGTAGTAAATATCTATAAGCCAGCTATGATTATCCTCTAAAACCTTTACTTTAGTGATTTTCTATTTCGATAAAGGTTCGATATATGACCTTGCTGGATATTCTACTCAAATATGAAATTCTTAATAGATAAGCTCTTATTTGAACCTCCGAACACAAAATAGACTTTCTCTTTCTTTCGTAATTTCTTTACTTCAAAACTCTGCTTCGTCCACTCCCCGTTAGTAGATTGAATAGTGCAAGAAGCCAACAGTTCCCCTTGTAAAGAACCTCTTCTCATCTCAAGAACTCCTCCCGGATTCAAAGCCTGCAGTTCGAATGTTATCTTTCCGGGTCTTTTCTTAAATGTCAAGTTATTAAACACAAGCCAATCGCTGTCCTTTATATCCGTTAGAAATTGCATCGGACGTTTGCCGACAGGACGAACCAATGTCATCCCTTCCCGGTCGTCATAACGAAAGAAGTCTATTTCCGTAAATGCATCATAATGATTGCCGCGATGCGCACTTTCCAGTTCAAAAGAGTCAAAGTCGGCATATCCGCAAGGATTTCCTTTCATTACATTATAACAACAGAGTGCATGCCGTATCCCTAGAAATCCCCAGAAATTAGAAACACCTTCAGGACCGAAACGATGATATTGGCGATTATCCAAACTATAATGAAAACGAGTAGCCCCTTCTTTCGTTGTTTCTGTGCGCAGATAAATTCTCTGAACATCTTTCAATTCAAGACTATCCACAATCATCTCTGCCGCATTCCGGTTCCCTTTTCTCATTTCAAGCCAAAAGCGGTTGTCCTTCTTTCTGACTCCAAATTGATACATCATTCTTCCCATAATCCCATTTCCGGCAAAGTCACCTTCCTTTAAACCGGACAAGTCTAATAATACCGTGCCCGTGCTATACGGTCCTGTCACCTTTTGAGTTAACGAGTTCCTCGCCCAATAAAAACCTTTGGCATGTTGAGCATATATTCTAAAATAACCCGGCCTGTCCGTCAAGCTCCACTTCTCTTTATACGGAACATGATTAAATTCCCAGACCGGAGCCAATTCCGGTTTGTCAAAAGAATCGGAATGATGAGGATAATTCATCTTATGTTTACCTTTGACTGCCGGTTTCCGATAAGTAACCACTCCTTTCCCCGGTCTGCCTTCCGGTCCGACAACCGGCCATTCATTCTCCCATTTCATAGGATATAACATAAGACACCTCCCCATATAATCGCGATCTTGAAAAGTGTATGCCCAGGATTCTCCTTCAGCCGTTTCTATATACCCACCCTGATGAACACCTGCACCGGCATAATTAATATCATCATCTATCAGAACTTTCGTTTCATAAGGTCCATAAAGGTTTCGTGAACGGCTTATCATCTGCACCCCATCATACCCCAACGCCGGATTAAAGACATAATACCATCCGTTTCTTTTATAAGTGTGACATCCCTCAAACAAATGGCCGTAACCTTCGGGAGCTGTTATAATGAGCGTTCCTTTATCTTGAGGGTCGAGCACTCCCGTAGCATCATCTTTCAACCGCGTCAGATAGATTTTCCCTTTTCCGTGAGTGACATACTTTTTACCGTCATCATCAATAAAAAAGCCGGGATCATACAACCGCTTTTCAAACTTATGCATCGTATAAGGACCTTCCGGCCTCGTACTCTTAAACATGACGAAGCCATCATCCGCAATATTGACTCCTATATAATAAATGCCTTCATCATATCTGATGGTAGGGGCCCAGCACAAACGGCTATAAGCCGTTTTCTCATTTTCCATCCGATATTGAGGCTGGAAAGTGATACTGTCATAGGCATGACCGATAATTTGCCAATTAATCAAATCTTTCGAATGACAGACCGGAATTCCCGGCATTGCCACGAAGGACGAACTAACCATGTAATAATCCTCCCCTACACGGATAATATCCGGATCAGGATAATCGGCATTAATCACCGGATTGGTATAGGTTCCGTCACCATTATCGGAGGATAACAGGACATATCTCTGAACAGGTGCACAAGCTTGCAGGAACGTCAATATGCACCCCAGAATCAAAAGATAAGGTAAACACTTAAAAGAACAAGTCGAATGATACATCATAGTATTCGCATTTTAATCAATGAATAAACGCCCGGATGAGCTTAATTAACAATGCAATATTAAGCATTTCCTCCATCCTGCCAGAGTAATAATCAGTACAAAAGGAGGACAATCATACATACCCTTTCAAACAAACATTTCAGTATCTTTCTATTTACATTATAAAGTTCACGTTCTATTCAGCTAAAATGTTTTATCTTTGAACAGGTCTATGGATTTATCGGCTCCAAATAAGCCTTGCATAGGAAATCCTCCTTTTCTACCGGATATTCCCCACAAAAATAATGAAAAGCACGTACTATTGCAGTCTCAAATCTAAAAACCAAAAGAACTAGAAAATGAAAAAGCAATGGATCATTGCCTGTCTTATCGGAATTCAAGGGGTAAATGTACAGGCACAACAACCCAGCAAGTATCCCTATCAGGACACGAAATTAACTGCGGAACAACGGGCGGACGATTTACTTCAACGCCTCACATTAGAAGAAAAAGTGGCGTTGATGCAAAACAACTCACCGGCTATTCCCCGGCTTGGCATTAAGCCGTATGAATGGTGGAACGAAGCTCTTCATGGCGTTGCCCGCGCCGGACTGGCTACTGTCTTTCCACAAGCCATAGGTATGGCCGCTTCTTTCAACGACGAACTATTATACGAAGTCTTTGATGCCGTATCTGACGAAGCACGCGCCAAGAACCGCCAATTCAATGAAAAAGGACAATATAAACGTTATCAGGGACTGACCATGTGGACTCCCAACGTCAATATCTTCCGCGACCCCCGCTGGGGACGAGGACAGGAAACATACGGCGAAGACCCTTATTTAAGCGGACGTATGGGAATGGCGGCAGTCAGAGGTCTGCAAGGACCGGAAGATGCCGAATATGACAAACTTCATGCCTGCGCCAAACACTTTGCCGTACACTCGGGTCCCGAATGGAACCGTCACAGCTTCAACGCAGAAAACATTGCACCCAGAGACTTATGGGAAACCTACCTTCCTGCTTTCAAGGAACTGGTACAAAAAGCAGGAGTTAAAGAAGTGATGTGCGCTTACAACCGTTTCGAAGGCGATCCCTGCTGCGGCAGCAACCGTCTGTTAACCCAAATTCTCCGCAACGACTGGGGATTCAAAGGAATCGTAGTCACCGACTGCGGAGCAATCGGAGACTTTTTCCAACGCAAGAAACATGAAACGCATCCCGATGCCGCCCATGCCTCTGCCGACGCTGTTTTAAGCGGAACAGATCTCGAATGTGGCGGTAACTTCAAAAGCATCACCGATGCTGTGAAAAAAGGCCTGATTTCGGAAGAGAAAATCAATACATCAGTCAAAAGACTACTGAAAGCCCGCTTTGAACTGGGAGAAATGAATTCGACTCATCCCTGGAGTAACATTCCATTTTCTGTTATCGACTGTCCCAAACACAAAGAACTGGCACTGAAAATGGCACACGAAAGTCTGGTATTACTCCAAAACAATAACAACATCCTTCCATTAAACCGTCAGATGAAAGTCGCAGTCATCGGCCCCAACGCCAACGACTCGGTAATGCAATGGGGTAACTACAACGGCTTCCCTTCACATACCGTTACTCTACTGGAAGGAATACGCGCCAAACTACCTGACGCACAAATCATCTACGAACCTGTATGCGGATATACAAACGACACCACCCTGCACAGCCTATTCAATCAGTGCAGCATCGACGGAGAAGCCGGATTCAACGCCACCTACTGGAATAACCGCGAATATAAAGGCAAGATTGCCGCAACCGACCGTCTGACCACTCCTTTCCATTTCAGTGCAGAAGGTTCTACCGTATTTGCTCCCGGTGTAGGATTGAAAAACTTCACCGCCATCTATCGTTCCACTTTCCGCCCAACAGATTCCGGTGCCGCCACTTTCCGCGTGATGACTAACGGAGGAGTTACTTTATTCCTCAACGGCAAGCAAATAGCAGAAGCCACCAACATCAAGAATCATACCAATCTGTATTCTTTCAACTACGAAGCAGGAAAGAGTTACGACATCGAGTTGCGTTTTATTCAGGTTAAAGATAACCCTACACTGAACTTCGACTTGGCAAAACAAACTCCAATGGATGCCCGTGAAATCCTGAACAAGTTGCAAAGCGCAGATGTAGTTATCTTTGCCGGAGGTATCTCCCCCCTATTGGAAGGAGAATCCATGCGGGTATCCGACCCCGGATTCAAAGGCGGCGACCGTACAGAAATCGAATTGCCCGCCATCCAGCGCGAAGTTCTTGCTCTTCTAAAGAAGAATGGAAAGAAAACAGTATTCGTCAACTTCTCCGGTTCGGCAATGGCCATCGTGCCTGAAACGCAGAATTGCGATGCTATCCTGCAAGCATGGTATCCCGGACAGGCAGGTGGAACAGCCGTTGCCGATGTTCTTTTCGGAGATTACAATCCTGCCGGACGTCTGCCTATCACTTTCTATAAAAGCATGCAACAATTACCGGATTATGAAGATTATTCGATGAAGGGACGTACCTACCGTTTCATGACGGAAACACCTCTTTATCCATTCGGCTACGGTTTAAGTTATACCCGTTTCTCTTATGGGAAAGCGACCCTGAACCAATCGAAGCTGACCAAAGGCGAAAAAGCAATTCTTACTATCCCGGTAAGTAACGTCGGGCAGAGAGACGGTGAAGAAGTGGTTCAAGTGTACATCTGCCGTCCTGACGACAAAGAAGGTCCGCAAAAAACTCTTCGTGGTTTCCAACGGGTTAGCATTGCTAAAGGTAAGACACAGAACGTCCAGATAGAGCTTCCGTACGATTCTTTCGAATGGTTTGATGCAGCGACCAATACCATACGTCCTTTAAACGGAACATATAAGATACTTTACGGAAACAGTTCAAATGAAAAAGACTTGCAAACGTGCAGTATTCAGATTCAATAGGCAATGCTATTACATACAATTTGAGGCCGGGTTAATGAACTTAGGCTACATTGAGAATTTATAAAAAAATGGTTTTTATTGTCAGGCCAAGAGTTATGGCTTCATAAAGTGATTGTTTTCAAGCTATTACCCACTGACAATAGAAGCTGACAATAGGCTGACAATAAAGATTTTCGTCTTTTATTGTCAGCCTATTATTGTTTAAAACTGCACTATGCAGCTATTATCCCTTACTTACCAAGCCTGCATTATTCCGCAAAGACACCGTTATTGTTCAACTAAGGTGCCGTTATCGTTCTGCTAAAGTATCGATCTTGTTAGTTCTTCACGGCCGTGACGAGATCTTTCCACGGCTGTGGTAGTATCTCACCACGGCCGTGAGAAGAAGCTACCACGGCCGTGGGAAGGTAAAGATAGCGGCACCTTTGCCCAACTATACCGGCACACTAATCAAACTATACAGGTATACTTACTCAACTATACAGACATACTTACTCAACTGTACAGGCATACGAATGCAACTATATCAGAACCTTAAAACAACAATTCCAAGATGTCAGCATAACTATACAATAAAAAAACAGGCTGACAATAGAACTCTTAATTCTTATTGTCAGCCTATTGTCAGCTTCTATTGTCAACATATATTATACTGTAATTCACTTCTTTAACTTCCGTTCTGACAGATTGACAATAAAAACAGTATAAAAACGAGTAGTACAGTTAGTTCTTGGTCAGCAACCGTTTCTCTGAAATCGTTCCCAGATCTTTTCCGTTAATGGTGATATCCGTTGTATTTTCGATCTGTATCATAGATTGGTCAGGAGTGTCAATTTCAACATTCTCGATGTTGAGCTTTGCCACTTGATTCACTACAATACCCTCTTTAGCACCAGTAACCACCATATTCTTGATGGAAATATTCTCAATCGGCATTTCGGGAAGTCCGTTCAGATACGCCGCCCGTCCTGCTCCCCTGCAAAACACATCCGAGATATAGATGTTCCTAAAAGCAGGAGTCTCTTCACTCACACTCGGAATCGGTTCACCGGGAGCACTTTTGGCCGCATAATATAAATCGGCAATCAAAGCATCATTAGGAATATCAATCATATTTATATTATTGATGTAAATATTCTCCACGACGCCACCACGTCCACGGGCACTTTTAAACCGCAACCCGACATCCGTACCGATAAAAGAACATTCGGACACATATACATTCTTCACTCCTCCGGACATCTCACTACCAATTACGAATCCGCCATGACCATGCAAAACGGTATTGTTTCTCACAATCACATTCTCACAAGGTTCACCTCTGCGACGGCCATCTTCGTCTTTACCAGACTTCAGGCAGATTGCATCATCTCCCGCATCAAAGAAACAGTTGGCAATCAGCACATTCTTGCATGATTCCACATCGAGCGCGTCTCCGTTCTGCGAATACCAGGGATTGAACACCTTTACATCATTCAATATCAAAGATTCGCACGAAAGCGGATGAAGACACCAGCTCGGAGAGTTTTTGAAAGTCACGCCTTCCAGAAGCACCTTTTTACTCTTCACAATACTTAGCAGTACAGGACGCAGCCAACTTTTCATCTCCTCCCATTCTTCACTCGTGATTTCAGCCTGTTGATTCCCCTGGCCAGACATGAGAACGGATGCTTTCAATGCCCCTTCATTAGGATACCACACCTTGCCGTTCTCATCCACATTACCACCGGAGTTCACCAGATTCTTCCACTGTCTGTCCGTCATTTTATCCTTCTTCACAGGACGCCATCTGTCTCCCGCTCCATCAAAAACGCCATAACCGGTAATAGCTATGTTTTCTGCATTCATTGCCGAGATAGGCGACTGGCAGCGCCGTGTATCCAGTCCTTCAAATGAAGTCGTAATAATCGGATACAACGAGGTGTCACCGCTAAACACAATCAAAGCATTCTTTTCTGCATGCAAATTGACGTTACTTTGCAAAACAATGGGGCCTGTGAGCCACAAACCTTCCGGAATGATTACTTTACCCCCTCCTTTGTCGTGCACTACTTTGATAGCCTTATTAATAGCCTCCGTGTTCAGCGTCACCCCATCGCTTTTTGCTCCGAAATCACAGATATTTACCTGATAATCGGGAAAAACGGGACGCTCTATGGCGGGCATGGAGAAAGGAAGGTCTGCATACATTGCCTTCAAATCTGTCTCCACATCCACCTGCTTGGCAGTACCCTGACAAGCACAAAATAGTCCTATGATGACCGATACCAAGCCAGTCATTCGATTCAATCTATTCATCGTATCTTTTTACCTAAACATTTTATTATTTGAACCAAGCCACATCGGTATAGCCATCCCAACTCATGATGGTTTCACGTGTACCGAAGTATTGATCGTATTGTTCCTTACTAAGTTGCAGCACTGTATTGCGCACCGTTGCCGGAATAGATTGATAAATATCAGAACCCGATTCAGTCTTGCAGTTGTAAAGTTTGCAGCCGGTGGCAACAGTAGGTACAGCCGGTGTCAGCGGTTTATTCTCTCCTACAAAGTTAGGACCGTACACATCGGCAAACGTACAGTTTAAGAAGGTCAGATTGTCCGGCTCAAACTGATAAATCAAAGTAGAGTTAGTAACGCCTTCGCCTACCGTGAAACGGCTGTTCAAGAATACATAACCCAAGTAACCCGCACTGACACGCGCTTGCATTACAGCACGTGTACCGCTAGGTGCATGGATCTGACAATCTTCAAACAGTACCACCTTACCCGACCCCCAGATGAAATCGGTAGCTCCGGCTATGAAACAATCTTTGAACCAGTTGTAACCTCCACCGGGAAGCAAAGTATCCTGGAAACTCAAGACACGGCAATTGATAAAAGCAGCCGATTTGTTGTTAATATAAAGTGCCTCGGCCTGACCATTCTTGCCTAGTGTCCAGCCATACGCATTCTCTATCGTCACATTTTCAAAGCGGATTTTATCACTGTTACCATCGAGTATCACCACCGAACGACCTCCGGAAGAGGGCACAATAGTGCCGGTAGGGGCAAACTGATCGATATTGGTTCCGCCGCCTATACCACCGTTAATATCATTGCTGTTATCATATTGAATATTGACAGCCGTATTATCACTAGCATTTCCTTTTACTGTGATGTTGCTTTGATCGCGCAAGTAGATAATCTCCTGATAGATACCGTCATCCATCCGGAATGTCTTAGCAGCATTCAAATCGACATGTGTGGCACAGAAGTCAATAGCACCTTGCAAAGTATAGAAGTCAGCATTGGGGTCGGTGTGACTAATTTTCACCTCATAGTTCGGTCCGGTCAATGCTGGTGCCGGCTTCGTCTTGAACGTCCATGCACGGCCATATACTCCCTTGAAGTCTGTTTGTTTCACTGCTGCCTGTTCGATGGTTACATAATATTCGGTGTCGGGTTGTAAGCGCTGTTGATGAGGCTTGATAATGAAGCTCTTACCTTCCACCCGTGCCGGATAATAATTGACGATACGACGACTAACGGAAGAACCGGTAGGCGTAACGCCGATAATATCCATCCACGTATTCAGTTGGGTCTGACCGTTTACGATAGACTGTCTGCGTTCTGCCATATTGATTTCATCTACCTGTTTATGGTCGCTCATACGATAGATGCGGATACAACCACTCGTACCAAGTTCGGGTGCAGTGCCTTCAAAGGCGATTTTCAGTTCGGTATCTGCTAGTGCTTGCTGCGTGCCGTCGGCAGGTGTGAAGGCATATCCTGATACAGGAGTCTTGTCACCTTCGGCCGTTCCGTCCTCACTGCTTCCGTCTTCCCAGGGAGCTGATGAGTTTCCGCCTTCCACATTTTCAAGACGTCCCATTTCTACAAAGCCGCTGTCGTCTATGTAGAGTGCGAATGTGTAGCTATAACCTTTGTGGAATTGCGGCAAAGCAATGTCCAAATTAGTAAATATCCACTCTTTCTCTCTATCGTCCAATACGAAAGACACTTTATAGCTGTCTGTCAATGCCGATGGAAGAATGATAGCTTCGTAGAATCCTGTTGTAGCATTGTGATAAGGGTTGATTGTAGCAACAGAGCTTTCGTCAACCGTCAGTACATCTGTTTGTATATTGAATGAAGCGGCAGTTTGCATCCCCTCAATCCGTACATCACTTACTTCCAACGGTTCTTTTTCCATATTCACAAACTTCAGAATCACTTTTGCCAGACGATGGGTAAAGTTTAATGAGATATGGGGTTCGTTCTCCGGAGAGTAGGTGTATTCTTCTTTCGTGGCAGCATATAGTAAGTCGCACGCCGTACTTCCTCTTTCTTGAGCGGCCAGTTGCACGGGATAATTAAAATTACGTACATCGGCATTATACGGATAGTATGCCACAAACTTCACCGGTGTTCCATCATTTTGCACTTTCAGCGGTGTAGTGGAAGTGAAAGAAACCGACGCACCCTCTTCCGAGCAGACATAAGGTACATTCGCTGCTTCTGTGACAGGTTCAAGAGTCTTCATATCCAATACGTATGTTCCGATCTTATCTCCGTCATTCCATGACGATCCGTCTTGGGTGACACGGGTTGAGAAACCTGTGAGGTCTACACCGAAGGTAACCTCTCCCGCAGTAGTAGGTTGTTTTGTACCTGAATCTTGCTCATCATCCGAACAAGAGAGGCAAAACAAACCACCTAACAAGGGATATAATAATGAATGAAATAATTTCATAACTGTAATGTTTAATCAGTATTACAAGAGTAATTCAATGGTTATTTTACATTCTTATACCAACGCGGGTCACCTACTTGAGCATCAATTCTCAGTTTGAAGTTGCCGTTTCCTGCATCTTCAAACAGTTCGGTAACTGTTTTGGACGTATCTATCCAGGCATTAGGAAAAGTATTGGTATCAATTGCTTTTCCATGTACATTCAATACAGGCATCTGTCCGGCTTCGGTAGCTGCCGCTGCATAGTTACCGGAGAATTCCCGTACATCCATTTTATAGCCTATGTTAGGGTTACTTGTAACGAAGCAGGCCGAAATATTATTCTTATAATAGAGATTACCATTCGCATATCGGCTTTCAAATGGAGTCTTTGCCATATCTGCCAATGTGCAATTTTCGACAGTGATAACTACACTATTGGCATCTTTCACGTAAATAACGCGTTCTGTCATTTTATAAAGTGTAGAGTTAGTGATAGTGATTGCTTTAGAACCATAATAGTTGAAGACATTTTGCATATTGGCAAACAGACAATCATCGATCACTACAGCAGAAAGTAAGTTTTGTGCCCCGTTATCTCCGGTTGACCAGTCACAAACAGTCTTCATGTTACTAAAGTTACACTTCTTGAAATCTACCACAGCATCAGTAGCGAGTTGGGCAGTTTCATTGTTAGTCAGCAGAGCGGTTGAGTTATCACCTGTAATATCTAAGTTATTCAATGCTATCTTTTGAAGACTGGTATATTGTATCTGTTTCAGATTCATCTTCACTTGTTTTTCTGTATCACCAATCAGTAACAACTCTGTTACAGCTTCGGGCACTACCATTGCATCGCTAAAGGTATAACCTTCTGCATTGGCAGCAAATACTAACGCAACTTTACCGGAAGCACCGGACAATATTGTCGACAGGTTTGTTTCTGCATTAATCGCTTTTTGAGCATAATCAGCAGGAATTGCTTCATTCTCTGAAACTTTATCACCGTCGCCATCCTCGCTGCCACCATCACCCCAAGGTGTGTTGCTGCCGGAACCACCGCCTATTTCTCCGCTAGTCTCTTTTCCTACATTGATATTGAAGGTATACTCATAGCCTGCAACAAACTTATCTATCTTGCTGCCTTCAGGCACTGTGTACTGATACTTACCACCGTCTGCCATGATAGTGAGCGACATTTTATTTATCAACTCTTCAGCAGGCAACATGATACCAATAAAAGATTTATCTCCTGTTTTCTGCAGGGAAATAGACTTCTGCGTATCCATGTTAGTCAATTTCCCGTCTATCAGGCTGAAAGTAGCTGTGGTATTCATCCCCCCTACCGTTATACTTGTCACATTCGACACGTTTTCATTCGTAATCTTAACACGTAGAAGCACTAACTTATGATGGAAAGTGAATGCCAATCCACCTGCCAACAATGATTCCGTTGACTGGTTGGCAGCCTTTGCCCACATTAAATCGTGGGCAGAGATACCGTCAGACTGATCGCTTACATCTACTTTATAAAGTGCTGCTGTGGCATCAATAACATCTGCAGATGTAGTATGCGGATAATAGGCTACGAAATTCGTAGGCATATCATAGATTGCTATTCCGGGATCGGACGAGAAGTTCGCCGTAAGCCCCTCGCCAATCGTCGTATATTTCACGTTAAGGGCATCGTTCAACACATTCTTATCTTCCGTATCGAACATATATATACCAATAGCATCACCGTTCTCCCATTCACTGGTTTCGCTATTCAATCGTGTAGTGAAACGGTCGTTGCCCGAACTGATAGTGCGAAGCATTCTTTGACCATCGCCATCAGTAAGAGAATTTTCATTAACTTCACTACAAGCTACTGCCAACGTTCCGGCAACCGCTAAGAAAAATAAATGTTTCAGATTCATAATATTATATTTTAATTTATTCTTAATCATGTAAGTTCATATTCTCAATTTAAATTTAAGGCAACCAACGAGTATCACCGGCACGGTTGCTTACAATCGGAGAAGAGGTATCCTTAATCGTCAAGTCTCCATTAGCCGGATCGGCAAACAGTTCGGCTGCCGTAATTTTCAAATCGGTCGCATTCATATTCTTACCTCCCAATGTATAGTCTGCGGTGGTATAGTTATTAGAGAATGTAGTAGTAGTGTTAGCACCGATAGCAAACAAGTCACCGCAAGGGGATGCCAACAAGATACCTTCCATTACCAATTTAGAACCTACGGCAGATTCAATGTTAATCAGACGTTGATTACGGCTGTAGTTGTAAATAGTTACATTCTTATATTCCAGGTCGATAGGTTTATCCATATAAGGAGCATAGAAAAGGTTACCCCAGCCATAACCATTGGTTCCATCATTGTCGTTGCTAAATGTACAGTTGCGGAAGATTGCACGGTCTACCTGGTCATAAGAAACTCCGTTATCTTTGTCGAAAGACTGAAGATTAAATGCACCATAAGCACTTGTTTGCCATCCACAACCTTCGAAACGGCATCCTTCCATTTCCAGATTCATAATGTACTTGGCATTAGCGGACTGATGGCGCCAGAAACCTCGGCGAAGACTTATGAAATCGCAATTTACAAAGCTGACATTCTCTATTGTGTATGCCTTGCTGGTATTCATAAAGTAGTTATTGTTTGCTTCATGACGGAATTCAATATTATCAAACTCCAGACTGGAGAGGTAAGAACCCTCTGCAATACTCCAACTACCTTCCAAAACAACAATAGGTTTAACTCCATCACGACTACCGGCCAAACGGAAGCCTTTCATCAAAGCGAACGGAGTGACGCGGTAAGAAGAACCTGCAGGCAAATAGTATTCTGTACCTTCGGGCACTTCAGGATCGACATCGTTGTTCAGCAACATCGCAGATAAATCGTCATCCAAGCCTACCGGTATGGACATAGCCGACGGGCCTGCCGTACGGAACGTTACCTGATTATAAGGTTTGTCATATTTACGCGGTTTACTGGTATCATACAGGTTGACAGCATACAGTGTATTCTTCGTTAAACCATCCACCTCGGCAAATCCCTGCATCATTTCTTCAATGGTCAGATAGCGGCTAATACCAGGCAGTGTCGTATTCATCATAGGGATAATGCTTATACTATCCACCGGATTCTGTTTATTGTCTTTCTTCCAGCGAATGATAGCCGATGATTCCGTAATTTCGGTTTTGGAAACATCTTCCACCAGTTGGGCATATTCCGGACGAGCTTCAGTAGAGGCACTGGTGTATTTCCATTGCGAGTTGTTGGTAGCGTTGGCAGCATTACTGCGTACACGAATATAGAAAGTAGTTCCGTAAGGAATATCATCGATAAACACATAAGGATCAGTGGTTTCTATCTCCATAAACAAGCTGGTATAATATTGATCCTGATGTAGTTGTACCGTATAAGAGATAGCATCGTTCACTTTATACCATACCAATGTCACAGAGTTTGCTTTCACCTCCGGTTTCTCCAATACAAACCGGGGCTGGAACAGGTCGTCCACTTTCGTATATTTATCATCTGCCTCGCAGCCTATGAACAGGGTGCCGCAAAGGAGTGCGGGCAGCATAGCCGTTGCAAGTTTTCGTAATAACTTTATCATAACGTTTGTCTTTTTACTGATTAGTATCCATAATAGTTCCGAATCAATCCGCGATGGTCTGTTATAACCTTTGCAGGATAAGGACACAGGTATCTCACAGGATCGGTAGGTTTCACTAATTGATCGTTGTTCTTGTTGATAAATCCACGGAAACTCCATGAAATAGCATCCAACGTTTCATAAAGCTGTGTTTCTTTGTTCAACACTCTCCATCCCAACGCATACTCCAATACTGTGTAACCGGCAGGGCGACCTACACCGGGACCATATTCGTCAATACCTACAATGTCTAATACCTTTCTATCAGAATGTTCAGGGTCCGTCACTTGCTTGTAATAGATATTAGACGGTACTTTCTCAATGCCTGGTACGTAAGCTCCGTTAGCTACCAATCCCCAATTAGTCATCTCGTTATAAAGATTGTAGATAACTTCACCATATTTATTCCAACGCGCAAGATCGTATTTACGAATACCTTCACCACCAAACTCCCATTTACGCTCATCCATGACTGCTTGGAAGAAATCTGCTTCATTAGTCAGGCTCTCTACATAACTTTCTACTTTATCCGTCCATTGAGCCGCATCGAAAGCACGGCGGCGAACACGCTTCAGTGCTTCTTTGGCATCGTCACGCGGTCCGTAAAGTTCATTGACTGCTTCAGCATACATCAGCAAAACATCTGCAAAACGCATACGTACACTGTTGATACCTGTATTAGAACCACTGGAAGCACCCAGCGGAGACTGCATATAGAGTTTGGACCATTTACCAACACCCATACCAGTCACTCCCATATCAATCTCCTGATTCAGGTCTTTATCATATTTATAAGGTACACAAGTCATATCACGACGCAAATCATCCTTATCAAACGAATAAACATACGTACCGCAGAAAGTTACATAGTTGCGGGCGCTGCCATAAGAGTGCTTACCTTCTGCAATAGTAACACCGATATTATAGCCATAACGACTGGTGACACTTTTCAGCATCGGAACAGCGAACATGACATCATCGTTGTTGGCAGTCTTCCAGTTACATTCATTTACCCACAAGTTTTCAAAACTTTGAGTCAAGTCGTGTTTGCTTTCTTTGATTACCTTCCCCAGATAAGTGATGGCAATCTCATAATAATGTTCAAAGTTATCACCTCGTTCCATGTAACCTACGTGAGTCACATCTTCTTTGTCGGCACGAAGAGTCCAACCACCCCGATAGAGAGCCAACTGTCCGATAAGCGACTGGCAATATTCGCGTGAAGCACGTTCTACGCCATAATCCAAATCGACTGCATATTTCATCATCGGTTCTACAGCTATCAAGTCATCAATCAGATATTCCAGAATGACATTGCGGTCGGTAGTACCCAGGCTGAAGAAGTCATCGGTCGCTTCCGTTGGTTTGATAATAAACACTACATCTCCCCATGTACGGATCAAGTCCAGATAGAGCATGGCACGAAGAGTTTTCACTTCTCCATACATCTGTTGTGTTTCGGAAGGAGTATCACCTGTTACTTTATCGGAAAACAATGGTGACTCCTGCACAGCCTGCAAAAAGTCGTTGGCATAATTGATAGCATAATAGATATTGTTCCAAGTAGCGTTCAATACCGACCAGGTGGGACGGGAATCAAAGCAGCCTATATCCGAGCCATTGGTACTGACAGTGTTGTTCTTGAACGAACTCATTTCCACATCGGTATTCGTATTCAAACCGCTGGCAAGGTTACTTCCGTACAATCCGTCTTCCGTCATGGAAGAGTAGATACGGGTCATCAACGCTTTCATCTCCGATTCGCTGGAAAATATGTACTCGGGAGTAAAGCCGGAGGCGGGCTGCACATCAAGAAAATCATCGCAAGACGTCAAAGTGAACATAGTTCCGGCAATGAGTGAGTATATTAGTTTCTTATTCATTGTTCTTTCATTTTATAGATTTCAATTAAAAAGTCAACTGTGCACCAAATGTATAGGTACGGCTACGCGGATAACGGTTATAATCAATGTTCGGTGTCAAACCGGTAGCGATGTTCACCTCCGGATCATAACCACTATATCCGGTAAGGGTAAACAGATTATTGCCCGATACATAGAAACGCACTTTACTCAAACCGACTTTCTTCGTCCACACACTTGGTAAGGTGTAACCGAGGGTAGCTGAATTAAGACGCAGGAATGAACCGTCTTCCACGGCATACGACATACAGATGGGGCGTCCGATGGAAGTGGGATTCCACATGGTAGCATTCTTATTGAATTCTGCCAGTACTTCCGGACTGTAACGGATCTCATTACCCATGTCGTCGAAGTTACGCCAGCGTTTATCTGAAGCGATGTCCATCAGGAAGTTGTTCTCTTTATTGTCCGCCCAAGTGGTCAGCATAATTTTGTTGGCATTCAGTACATCAAAATCATACATAAAGTTGAAGAACATACTCATATCAAATCCTTTATAAGTAGCATTCAGACCAAAACCTCCCGAGAATTTCGGAGTAGTGTTGCCAATAACAGTACGGTCGGCTTCTGTCAGCTGATAAGGATTGGTGCTGTTGGGATCTACCGGAGTGAGTTTCTTGAACTTGGCATTACCGGGACGCGGAGTGTCGGACAATGGGCTTGAATCTACCACTCCTTCTTTCAGTTTCCATGTTCTGGATTTGGAGTCGAAAGATTCAAAATCGGCTACGGTATAGAATCCATCATTGACATAACCGTAAATCAAACCACTGGTACCACCCACATAGGCACGATAATCATCAGAGTTCACGACGTCATTTCTCCAGGCCGAAGTGAGAATCCATTCTTTTTCACCACTTGCCAGTTTATCAATCTTGTTTTTATTATGACCGATATTGAATGTGGCGTTCAGTGAGAAGTCTTTCGTTTCTATCAGCCAGGCATTCAGTTGAAGTTCTATACCCCGATTGGATGTCTGTCCCACATTGGTCATCAGTTTAGTGTAGCCTGTGTAACCTGGAATATCCGAAGGCACCAGCAAATCTTTGACTGTATTCCAGTACACATCAATCGTACCGCTAAGGCGTTCTTTAAAGAAACCGAAGTCAATACCAATGTTACGTGTGATGGTGGTTTCCCATTTCACATCAGGATTGTACACATATTTAGAGTTATAGAAGTTATAGTAATAGTGGCTGACTTCTCCCCATCCGGCAGGACGGGAACTGCTTACCCCATACAATTTCTGATAAAGGTCGGCATCGATACGGTCGTTACCGGAAGAACCGTAGCTTAATCTCAACTTTAAGTTGGATACGACCTGATTATCTTTCAAAAAGTCTTCGTTAGAGATACGCCATGCCAACGCTCCTGCCGGGAAGAATCCCCAACGGTTACCTTTGGCAAACTTGGAAGAACCATCGGCACGCAGCGTTACCGTAGCGAGGTATTTATCATTATAGCCATAGTTGATACGGCCAAAGAATGAAGAAATACGAGAGGGAGAGGCCGCTGACGAGGAGTTCTCATAAGGAGTACCCAGCGACAAATTATCAAAGACCTTTTCTGCCGTGATATTTTCCGGAAAAAAACGAGTAGAGTAAGTTTTGGTAGTAGTCTGGTTATGCTTGATTTCCTGTCCCAACATCAGACGGATATCATGTGCTTCTTTTAGCATAAAGTTGTAGTTCCACACGTTGGTAAGCTGCCACTTGGTACCTTGTTTCATGCTCCATTCCGCCACCGGCTGGTTATTGTTGCTACGAGCTTTACTGGTCTCCATACCCCAGAAACGGCGTTGTTCTTCAGAGTTATTCTCGAAACCAAATTCACTACGGAAAGTCATACCCTTCATAATATCCCAGGTCACGGCTCCCATCGTATTGAGCGACTTGTTGATTCTCTTTTTATAATTTCTTTTCGATTCTTCTTTGGGATCAAAAAGAGTTTCCTCTTCCAGTTGATCGGGATCGAAATACGTATCGTCTTCGGGAAGTTTCATATATTCATCCAGACCCTTAGTCGGTTTTTCACGCAAAGCAGTCAACAAACTAACGCCTTCCGTACCGGATCCATCTACTTCCTTATGCAACAAACGCGTGCGGTATTCCAACGTCAGGAATTTAAAAGGTTTGAAGTTGAAAGAAGCGTTCATATTGTTTTGTTTCAGTCCGTTGCCTACCATCACACTCGGTTGGTCCTGATGGATAAAGGATAGTTTATATTTGGCTTTCTCCGTACCACCATTCACACTAAGGTCTACATATTTGGCCACCGGATTGGAACCGAACACCTCGTCCTGCCAGTCAGTTCCGGCATTTCCCTGATAGATGTAGTGTTCGTAAGCATGTCCATACTTATTATTAAAAGCTGTAGGATTAGAGCTTTTCTGACGCGCATTTTCATATTGCATCAATACAAATTCGTAAGGGTCCATCACATCCAGTTTGTTGGAAAGTTCTTTGGTCTGCACATAAGTGTTCAGGCTAATGACAACCCGTCCTTCAACAGGACGTTTGGTTGTCACCAAGATTACACCGTTGGCACCACGCGCACCATAGATAGCTGTGGAAGCCGCATCTTTCAAGACCTCGATAGATTCAATATCGGTAGGTGGAACATCGTTCAGACTGCTTACTTCAAATCCGTCCAATATGATAAGCGGACTGTTATCTTGTGTAATAGAACCGCCACCACGTACCAAAATCTTAATTTCAGCATCCGGCGAACCGTCTACAGCTGTCACCTGCACACCCGGCAGTTTACCGACGATGGCTTCAGCAGCAGAAGTGGTCTGTACTTTCTCCAATATCTTGCCGGATACGCTGGCGATAGAACCGGTAAGATTACCTCTTTTCTGCGTACCATAGCCGATTACGACTACGTCGTCCAACATTCCAACAGCTTCTTTCATGTGGATATTAATGTTCGAGGTACGTCCTTTCAACGGTTCTTTTGCTTCTTCCATACCTACATAGCGAACTATCAACACGGCCTTGGCTACATTGGGCACACTGGTCAATGTAAATTTACCATCCAAATCGGTCGTTGCACCTATTGAAGTGCCTTGCACCGTTACTGTGGCACCAATTACCGGCCCCATATCGTCGGTCACCATACCGGTCACGGTAGCAGTCTGTGCCATAGCACCCACTGCTACCCACAGCAGGATAAATATGCTTATGATTATTTTATTCATCATTCTATGCTTTTATTGTAAATAGATTTATTTGCTCCACACCTTTATTTCTTTTCCATTACTATTCCGCCTTGGTTCTGATAATAGATAATGTGCTGAACCAAGTTGTGGAAATAAACTTCGATGTTCGGATAGCGTCCGTTAGGATCAACCGACGAACTGATTTTTTGTGCATCACTCGGATCGTTAGGATTCAACCCGTAAGCTTCTTCCCAAATATCAGGAATTCCATCACCATCCGTATCAGGCCAGGGATTCAACGACTTCACCTTAATGTAACCTTCAGTATCTGATACTGTATCAATGATACCGGGTTGCTTGGCTTTGCCGTCTTCTTCAGGTTTGGAACCGATATAGGTGTAAGTACCATTCTTTACTTCACGAACGATACGCTGATCTATCACATCTCTACGCAAAGAAGCTCCGGCATATTCCAATACTTTATCGTAAGCTTGTTCAGCCGTGTGACTGGTCAGTTTGCTGAAAGGTTGGTAATCTGCCATCTTCATAGCTTGCTTTTCTGCTTCAGGAACCGTACCCAGTGAAGAATCGAATTGTCCCCAAACACCCTCTGTCCAGTTATCAGCCGTGACACCTGTGTTACCTAACACATAATTGCCATTGATATAAGCTCTGGCAGTAGGATCACTTGACAGGATACGGTAAGAACGGTTGTTTGTTCCGGTAGCTGGCCCCGGTTTATAATAGCAGTTGGTCAGGTTGAAAGCAGCATACTTTCCGCCATAACTGCCTTGTCCTCTTCCACTCCAGTTGTAGTAGACATTATTCCTCACATCGAAATATCCGGTAAAGTCATAAGATTCTTGTGTACCGGGAGCAGACAAATCGGAGATACGCGGGCAGCGGCTACCGTGGTGTGCTAACAGTATGTGGTGGAAAGAAGCATTATCTCCACTAAACATAGCACCATAACCATGAGCACCCTTGGCATGGTTAGACAGGTTCATACTTTCAGAAGCGATACACCATTGTGCCGTGAAGTTCTGTACGCCATAGAAAGTCAGTGTTTCATCCACACTCCATCCGGCTGTAATATGGTCGATAATGGCATCTTTGAAATAGCGTCCGCCAATCGCATCTTCTCCATAATCGGCAAACTGATCGCCCGGACGGCAACGCAAGAAACGAACAATAGCATTCAGACTGCCACCTGCACCAATAGCTGGATCTTTCGACAGGTTAAAGGTGAAGTTGTAATTCTTCAATGTGATACCGTCGCCCGGTGCGGTCTGACCAATGATACTCAAATTAGGATATTCATTCAGATACAGCCCTCTTTTCAGTTCGATGATACCGGATACATCAAAAATAATGGTGCGTGGTTGGTTGGATTTCTCAATTCCATAGCGTAAACTGCCCTCAATAGGGGTTTCGTTTTTGTTATAATCTGCCAGCGTGGTCACACGATAGATTTCGCCGCCACGACCACCGGTAGTAAAACGACCGCCACCTTCGGCACCCGGGAAAGCGAGTATAGAAGTAGAATGATCGTCACCGATGCTTGTATCGGGTTTACCATATTGGAAGATGGTAATTACTTTATCCAACATCTCTACCGTTGCTGTACGTGGAAAGACTGTTTCATTATTTTCGATATTCAATACGACTTCATTGGCAGTAGAGTTTTTCTTATCCTGCGTAATCCAACTCTCGGATATTACAGCATCGTAATCTACCGGGTTTTCTCCTTGCGGAGCCGAGATAACCAGTTTAGGACATTTATAAGGAATGATATACTCATCCTGTTCTATCGTCACCTCACCGCTTACACCGTCTTGTGTCACTTTCAGGACACGCTGCAATGTATAATCTCCTACGGATTTGAATATCAGGACGGCTGTTCTGGTTTTGTTTGCATTTGCATCTACGGCAAATGTTACTTCATCCGTCACAAAACTGCGGGTTCTGGGAGTTGCTTCCTTCAACTTGATCCAGTCGTACTCTGCTGCTATCTCCAGTTCCCATTCCACATTTGCCACTACTTTGCAGGTGAATGTACCTCCCCGGAATGACAAAGGGTCTGATGAATAATCAAACAAAATATCGGGATCGGCCCCCAGTTGCTCTACGCTAATCTCTTGTTCCAATGTCGAGCCTGCACCCGACATTGATACTTTTACTGTTCCGGTGCGCTTGGGACCGTCTGTATTCTCGGTAAAAAACAAACGGAGATCACCATTCCCCTCTCCGGAGCTTTTTGATATAGTCAACCAGTCGCCTGTCGAGGTCACTTCGGCAGTCCATGTAGAGGTAGCCGTTACGTTGATTGTAAACGAACCGTCTACGTTACTCAACTTCACCTCATTCTTCGACACTTCCAGTTTGGCAGCTGTTGCACCCGCATTAGATTCGTCGTCCGAACTACATGCGCTCAACAATCCTACCAATAATATGAATAGAAAATATCTCATGTTTTATATCTTTATATTGTTAATACTCTATTGATTATTTAATCCAATGCGGATCACCAATTCCATTTGTATATACTTCGGAGTTTTTATCAGTAATAGTGAAATCTCTACCAGCCACATCTTTGAAGAGTGTTTCCATAGGGAGAGCTGTTTCTACCGGTATTTCAGCAGTATCAACTCCCCAGTTAGCCACTACAAAGCCATTGGTGCGATAGTTATTCTCGAAAGTCTTGCTTGTGACGTTTCTTGTAGTGAACCAAGTTCCCTGTCCGACTTCACAAACACCACTAAAGAGATTATTACGGACAACTAAGTGGAATGAAGAGGTATTCTTCGGATTTAAGTCGAAGAAGGTCATTGCAGCAGGAGCCATACTCACAAATGTACAATTCTCTATTGTCACATTCAATTCGCCTGTCATACTGCCCAAACCGGTTATCAAAGCTCTTGTCAGATTGTTGGCATGGAACGTAGAGTTCTTGAACACAAAGTTGTGTACCGGCGCGTCCTGCTTGGTAGAAAGACCGAACAGGCCACTTCCACCGGAATTCAAACCTAAGAAACGACAATTCTCAATCACAATATGATCGGCAATCTGTTTCTGTGCAGCATCTACTTCCTGATACCACATTGTACGTACCAAATCGCTGATTTCACAGTTCTTCCAAGAGATAGTAGATACATGGAAAGCTTGGTTTTTAAACTTAAAGAAATCGGAAGTTGTCACCTTTATTTTCAGATTCTCGAAGTGGAAGGCTTCAATAATGGCATCAGGACAGTTGATACTCATGTTGCCCATTTCCATAAATGCCAATTCTTCACCATCACCCGGTGCCTGTCCCATGATGTAGAGAGCTTTCGGTATTTCGGTCTGTGTACCTAATTTATAGGTAGCACCTGCTTTCAGGAAAAGTTTCACCTCATTTACAGAAGCATCCGCCAGCATTGATTTACAGATTGATTCAAGGTTCTCTTCCGGACTTACATATCTGTATCCGTCAGGAATTCTCATCGGAGCTTCCGGATTGATATCTTCTTCGTTCCATCCTTCCGAAGCAATTGTTACAGTGTAATCTTGTATGATCGGTTCATCTACGTTGTTCAGTGCAAACGCCACTTGTACCGTATCATCAGGCAAGATGGGGAATGTGCCATCGATAGCTTTAGATTGGACTACCGTATTATTCTTATCCAGATAGTCGATACGCACAGATACTGTTCCGCCTTCGCTTTGCGTTTGAAACAATACAAAGTCATCGGTGTAGTTCACTCCACCGGTTGTTGTCTCTTTCTCGCGTTGCACATCTGTCGGAGCTTTTACAAAAGTAGCATCCGATAGTTTATATCCTGATATTGGTGAAGAAACGACTGCGCGTAATTTCGAGTAGCTTTTATCCGATTTACGATCGGTAGACTTCAGACGAAGCACACCTGTACGATTGTACATACGCACACTAAGCGGTTCGTCGAACGGGGATTTATACGCCACCGGTGCCGAAATGGCATATTTTGTTTTAGCCGTCGGATCCTGATGTATCACAATATCATTCAGATTCTTCGGACTGGGAATAGAATCGGATTGTGTGGTAGAAATAATGTTATAACTCCCATTGGGCAACTGAAAGCGATAAAGCGACGAATAGTTGGCTACATACTCACCATCGGCTGTATAGATAAACAGGGGTTTGTTAGAGGCACCTGTGTTCACCGCCCACGGTTCGTCATCCAGAAACAGTTGTATCTCTTTTACTACCGAAGTGGCATATCGTTCTTCTTCCGAACAAGCTGTTATTCCCAACAGGAGCATTATTCCCGTCAGTGAATAGAATATATTTCTCATATAACTCCTGTTTTAAAATTCTGAAACTTCTATTGTAAACGGTTGAGTGGATGTACTCTTATACATGACTGTGCGTACCGAAAGCCACGGCTCGTCCAAGTAATTCTCATCCGTAATTTTCATATGTACGGTAGAACGCTTGGAAGACTCAAAGCCTATACCGGTATCAAGAGGGCTGATGATGCGATTCACCTCCTCGCCTCCTTTCAGATATACCACATCTATAGATGTTCTGGAATCTCCATTCACTGTGGGAAATGAATAAACCGAAGCTCCAAAGCCGGTAGAAAGATTAGTGGAGATGGTCACATTTTCTGTAATACATTCTTTACTCTTTACTTTATAGCCTATTGCCACATTTGTAAAAGTGACATTCAACTGGTCAAAACGAGTGATAGCACTCAATTCCTCCTCCGTCTCTTTCGGCTGGAACACTGCTTGCCCGACTAAACGTTTCAATTCTACGTTGAGCGAACTGACCGAGTTATCTGAAGTAAAGCCTACGACATCCGAAATATAAACCGGCTTTTGAATATGAGCATCCTGATAAACTACAACTTTGGAAAGACTATCTGTATCCACCAGATGATCGGCATTTGCCACGATGAAGGTTTGCAGATTTTCTCCTAAAGGAAGGTCGACTTTTAAATCTCCATTATTTAAAGGGAGATTTTTTCCATATACCATGGAATCTTGCAGGTAGACATAAACACCGACCTCTGTAATTCCATGTTCAGCAAAAGTTTCAAGACTAGCCCTACTGAAAGAAACGCCAACCGGTTGGGTTTCGGGCACATTGGGAAGTTGTTCATTCGGTTTCCATTCATCATCCATTTGCTGTGAACAAGAACAGCAAAGCAGAAATGACAGAAGAAATAAACTTGCTAGATGTTTCATAAATATTAGTTTATATATAATTTAAAGATATACAATTATTAAAAGAATAAAAATTCTATGCCCTTTTTCTTTAAAAGGCGGATCCAAGCCTAAGGAGGATTGGCTATTATAAGTGCTGGCTTCATGTTTCTCATTTGTTTAGATTTTCATTGTACATTAATGATGTTTTTCGCTAGAGTGATTTTTTTGTTCTTTCACCAGTGCAAAATTGAGGATTAAGCAAGAGAAGATAGAGTAAGATTTAGTAGAAAAGGAGTAAAAAACGGACTGGGGTAAAAAAGTGCCCCTCTGGTATAGCCATGCACAAAAAAGATATGCCCTTCAAATGTTATCATAAAACACCTGAAGGGCATATCATCTAAATTCTCCGCATTGAACGGGGAATTGCTGATTACCTATTTGTTCTGTGCATCGACTATATGTTGCACCAAACTATTCAAATATACCTCAAGATTCGTATATTGTCCATTCGGATCTTTCGTTTTTGTATTTCCATCTACGGGATTATTCGGATCAAGTCCGTTTTTTATTTCCCACTCATCAGGTATGCCATCACCGTCCGAATCTACCGGTGCCGAAAGACCTGCTATTGATAATTCCGGCCAGGGAGAATCGCCTGTGTCTTTGGGGCTATTGATAAATCCGGGTTTATTTCCTTCTCCGGTGAAAGTTGCCGTTCCTTTCCGGGTGTCGGAAATGATACGTTTGTCTACTTCATCACGATAATTACAGCAACCTGCATAGTTCATCACCTGTTCATAAGCCTTGTCAGCCGAATAAGTAGTGATTACTCCAAAATCAAGAGGTTCTTTCAGACGGATAGATTCTTTGGCATCTTCTGTCCAGAGGAAATCTACTTTTTCATCATTCTTCAACTGGGCATAGACTCCGTCCGTCCAGTTATCGGCAGTAACTTTGTTGTTACCTTCTATCTTATTTCCATCAATATAGAAAGTTCCCCATTTCTGCAGGTAAGGTTGAAAAGCCAAGTTCTTTTTGGGTTCTCCATCAACGTAAACATAAGCTTGCGGATAAACTCCGACTTTGGCAATACGATATTGCACCTGTTTGGAAGCCTGTTTTGTTGCCGGTCCCGGTTTATAATAGTTATTGACGATATTGACATGCTGATCTTCCCCGCCATAGCAACCGTTTCCAGCCCAGTTGTAGAAAACATTATTCCGGATATCAACACATTCGCCAAGAGCTAATGTAGAAGGACGAGGGCCCAGACGAGGCACGCGACTCTCACAGTGAGCGATCAGGTTATGGTGATAAGAAGCTTTATGTCCTCCCCAATTGCCTCCATATCCATGTGCCCCTTTTACATGAGTCGCTTTTCTTAATGCTTCAGAGCCAATACACCATTGTACCGTAGAGTTTTCCATACCATAAACGGAAAGACATTCATCTACACTCCAACTGACAGAGCAATGGTCTACCATAATATCTTTCTTATCACAGCCGCCCAACCCATCGGGTTCTTTCCCACTGGCTTCTCCGGGGCGGAAACGAAGAAAACGGATAATTACATTATTAGAATTAATAGAAAAGCCATAATCAGCCAGACAGATTCCTCCGGGAGAAGTCTGTCCTGCAATGGTGAGATGATCTTTCCCTGTTCGTAATTCCGATTTCAGATGAATCGTACCTGCCACATCAAAGACAATCGTTTTAGGTCCATTTTGTTTCAAAGCCCAACGTAAAGTCCCCTGCGAACCATCGTCTTCCAAAGAAGTCACATGATACACTTTACCACCACGGCCGCCTGTCGTGTATCTACCGTGTCCTTCAGCTCCGGGAAAAGAGATCACTCGATCTTCCCGGCCGCCTGTCTCCTGTTTTTCGGGTATGTCATAGGAAAAGGACATCATTCCTCCCGCAACCATTGCCAGCAGACAAACATAAACTAATTTTCTTTTCATTTCCTTATTCACATTATTAGATGATGGAAACAAAAGTAGTGGAAGCTTTTCATTCTGACATTCATTTTTTGACCGATATAGGGGAAAAATCAGTTTTTATGATAAGATTGAACAAATTTTAGATCCCCAGCCGCTCTTTTAATAACCGGTAACCGGAAAGACTTACTTTAAGTTTCACGCCAGTCTTCAATAACAACTGATAAGTTTCTTTTCCGAAAAGCTCGACCCGCGAAATTTGTGTTACGTTGACAATCGTAGAACGATGCACACGCACAAAAGTATCAGGAGACAGATGGGTCTCAAAATATTTCATAGTTTGTTCTTTCAGATATTCTCCGGTAGGGGTTATCAACATTACATAATCTCCACAGGCTTGTATGTAGATCAGTTCGTCTGTCTTTACCAGATGAATGCGGGAACCGTCTTTCACCGTAATGCGATCTATTAATTCTGTCTGTGGTTCTCCTTGTTGTTCGGTCACAGTTAGCTGATGTGCAGCCAATTCTTTATCCAGTTCCTGATTCTGTACTTCTTCTTTAGTTACGATCAGGCGATACCATAAAGTAATGGCAATCAAGGTTGGCAGCCCGAACAATAACCGGAAAGGTATGGTCTGCACAAAAGGAATATAGGATATGCCTACAATCCTCACCATGATATCACAGATCATAAAACTACCCGCCAGCCATAATAGGCTTCCAACGATTATCATGATTATATCCGTCTGGAACAACGAAACAAGACCGACCACAAACCAGGCCAAATAGGCTATGGCTGCCAGCCAACCAATTGTTGCCACTCCATCTACCAGAGCAGGAAGATAGTCGTTTCCGGTATATCCACAGACTAAAGCCACCTGTGTCGCAACCAGAATAAACGCCAGCACCAGCATCGGAATCCAGCGGAATGGATAATCTATTATCGGATGTGGTTTCATACGCTAGTCTTTAACTTCCAAGCCTCCGAAAGAAAGCGTTCCACGAATGACCAATATATTCTCCTTGTTTACATTCCCATTTTGCCAGCGTTTGTCATCACATCCTCCAAAGAAAGCATTGCATTTGAAGACGACTGTCCAATCCGACGGGACATAAATCTCAACTCCTCCCCAACTGCAATCCAAATCAATATAGGTTTCTCCCGGTGCAATATGGGTATGGCGAAGATCAATAGTCGTCCCCCCGAAAGAGGTACGAATCATGGCTCCTTTAAACAACTCATCAAGTACTACGTGACGTGCAGCTCCCCAGACATTCTCCGAACGCAAAAAGCCATCTACTGATTCCGATTGTTGTTGCTCACTCTCAAAGTTCATGCCGGGTCTACCCTGATGCATCTTCATCCATTGCCGACGATGTTCCATTGTATGCTGACGAGCCCATTGCGCCCTCTTATTTCTGCCGGGTTTGAAGATAAATAAAACACCTGCTATTATCAGAGCGAGGGGCCACACCATTGCCTGTGAATTTTCCGGTAACCAGGAAAGTCCTCCTATCAGAAAATAAACACCCGCCAGAAAAAGGATGATTCCACCGATGAAATGGCGGCGAATCATTGCATATATACCTAATAATATAAGGAGTGAATGCCAGGATACGATCAAATCAAATACTTCTGAAGTTATCCATCCCATATTACGGGCAAACAGTAGAATCCCGGAAAGGATAAAAAGCAAAGCTATCAGTATTTTACCGGAAAAGCCTGTAGCACGGGGAAAATTTTGTTTCTCTTCCATTGTTTCTATTATTAATTGATTAATGGTTCAAAGATACATCATTTCCCTATGCTTCCACAGGCTTTTCAGTTGATTTACGGTATAAATTCCGATGAATGCCGGATAAAAACCGGTGAAAAAATCAATTTATAAATCTCTGATTCGTATATTTGCCGGCCTTTAGAACACAAATAACACCCTTCAAAGCTAATAACTACACCTCGCAACAAACTAAAAAACAAAAAATACGAGGTGAAAAACAAATATTGCACATCACTATATCTTCATTCTCATACTTTTGTAGCGATGAATGAACTCTCATCGGGATTTTTATGAAATATCAAACAACAACCATTAATTAATAAACATGCAAAGAATGTCTAACAAAGTGAAAAACATGCGCTCCTTATTGCTAATACTATTTTCAGCAATATCGCTTAGCGTATCTGCGCAAACGATTACCGTAAAAGGTAACGTGAAAGACACCAGCGGAGAGCCTGTTATTGGAGCCTCTGTTGTAGAAAAAGGTAATACTACCAATGGTACGATTACAGATTTAGATGGTAATTTTTCTATTAAAGTTGATGGCAAAAAAACATTGGTTATTTCATACATAGGTATGAAAACTCAAGAAGTAGCCGTTCAAGGTAGAAAAACAATTAATGTACAAATGGTCGACGACTCGAAAGCTTTGGACGAAGTCGTAGTAATTGGTTACGGTACGGTCAATAAAAGAGATTTAACCGGTTCTGTAGCCTCTGTTAGTGCCAAAGACTTAGCTGCTATACCAGTAGCAAGTGCATCTGAAGCCCTTACCGGTAAACTTGCCGGAGTTAGTGTTACTACTACTGAAGGTTCTCCCGATGCAGATATAAAGATCCGTGTTCGCGGTGGTGGTTCACTATCACAGGATAACTCTCCTTTATATATTGTAGACGGTTTCCCTGTTTCAAGCATTAGTGATATCGCTCCCTCGGAAATTCAAAGCATCGACGTATTGAAAGATGCTTCTTCCACAGCCATTTATGGTGCCCGTGGTGCAAATGGTGTAATCATCATTACTACCAAGAGCGGAAAAGAAGGTAAAACGCAAGTAGACTTCGGTGCTTCTTTCGGTTTTAAACAGGTAACCAAACTGACTGAAGTCTTGAGTCCTTACGATTTCGTTGCTTATCAGCGTGAAATCGGTTCTCTGGATTATGGAAACTTTGCCGATATGGATATCTGGCGTTCTATTGATGGTACCGATTACCAAGACGAGATGTTCGGACGTACTGGAAACCAGCAACAATACAACATTAATGTAAGTGGCGGAACCAAGCAAATGACTTATAGTGTCAGCTATGCCCATAATGAAGAAAAAAGTATCATGCTTAATTCCGGCTTCAAAAAAGACAATGTAAATGCAAAAATTAAATCAGAACTGAATAAATGGATGACACTGGACTTTAACGCCCGGTTAAGTTACTCTACCATTGACGGTTTAGGTGGTGGTGCTGATACCAATGAATCCAATGCTGCCAATTCAACTGTGGCTAATGCTACCGTATTCCGTCCGGTTGATTCACTTAAATACAGTGATGACGACGAAGAAAACAGTTCGGCACAACAGAAATCTCCATTGGAACGTCTGCTTGCAACGGATAAAACCCGCAATACTTTCAACCAGAACTACAATGTAGGTTTAAACTGGAAACCATTCAAGAACTGGACATTCCGTTCCGAATTCGGATATGGATGGAAGTTTGACGATACAGAACAGTATTGGGGAGTAGATGCAGTATCTAATTCTAAATATGGATATAACGGTCAGCCACAAGCCTACCTGTTGAGAGAAAAGACGATGAGCTGGCGTAATGCCAACACATTGACCTATGATAACAAAAAACTGTTCAAAGGTCGTGATAAACTCAATGTATTGATCGGACATGAAGTAAGCAGCAGCCAAAGGAAATCAATAGAAAATGTATCTGTAGCTTTCCCTGTTACTATGAATTTCGATGATATGAAAGCAAATATGGGTTCGGGCAAAGCTTTAGCCAACCAATCTACCATTGCTGCAAAAGAAAACATATTATCATTCTTTGGTCGTGTGAACTATACTATGATGGATAAATACTTGCTTGCTGTTACAGTACGTGCAGACGGTTCGAGCAAGTTCGGTTCCGGAAATCGTTGGGGTGTTTTCCCGTCAGCAGCTTTGGCATGGCGTATCTCTGACGAGGCTTTCATGAGTAACACTCAAGACTGGCTGTCAGCTTTGAAACTACGTTTAAGCTTCGGTACTGCCGGTAACAACCGTATCAATTCCGGTTTGCTTTCCACCACTTACTCTTTGGGAGGTAATGATGCACGCAATCCTTTCTTCAACGGAGAAAGCACTACCATGTTGGAACATGGAACGAACTTATACAACCCCGATTTGAAGTGGGAAACAACAGTTACCCGTAACATCGGTATTGACTATGGATTCTGGAACAATCGTATCTCCGGTGCTATCGACTTTTACTGGAATACAACCAGAGACTTATTGATGCGTACTGAAATTCCTTCTCTCTCCGGATATAACTATCAGTACAAGAACTTCGGACAGACATCCAATAAAGGTGTAGAATTGTCTGTTAGTGCTGTTTTATTTGATAAAAAGAATTTCTCTTTGAACTTCAATGCCAACATTGCTTACAACCGCAACCGCATTGATAAACTGAATACAGACTCTCCCTGGCAAAGTAGTAACTGGTCAGGTAGTACAATGGCCAAATACGAAGACTTCCGCGTAGAGAAAGGCGGACGTTTGGGTGAAGTTTGGGGATATAAGACAAACGGTTATTATACTGTATATGATCCTGTCACCAACCCTACCGGCGAACTGGTTTGGGCAGGTAGCGAATGGGGATTAAAAGACGGAATGCAAGATAACAGTCCTACTATCACCGGTGGTAAATACTATCCGGGTGGTTTGAAACTGGAATGTGATAAAGATGGTAACCCTCTCAAACAACGTTTGGGTAACACTATCGCTCCTACAACCGGTGGTTTTGGATTCGATGGTCGCGTAGGTAATTTCGACTTCAATGTATTCTTCAACTACTCTCTCGGAAATGTAATTGTCAATGGAACAAAACTGGCAGCTTCTTTCCGTTCAGGTTCAAGAACCGGTTATAACTTAAACAATGATTTCAGACTGTCTAACCGTTACACATGGATTGATCCGGAAACTGGTTTGAACCTGTCGTCCAGCTCTACAGATGTCCTTAATACCTATGGAGACATGACAACAGCAGGATTACGTCTGAATGAAATAAACGCTAACGCCAATATGTACAATCCGGCCAGCGCTACTACCATGCAGCTGACTGATTATGCAGTAGAAAAAGCCTCATTCCTGCGTTTGAATAACATTACTATCGGATACTCTCTTCCGAAAACAATTGTAAGGAGAGCGTTTATGCAGAATGTGAGAATCTATCTGACAGGATATAACCTGTTCTGTTGGACTAACTACAGCGGAGCAGACCCTGAAGTCGATACAAGCAGTAAGAAAAATGCGATGACTCCGGGTATAGATTACGCCGCTTATCCTAAGAGCCGCACATTTGTGGGTGGTATTAACGTTACATTCTAATTAAAACATTAAACAGATTGATCGTATGAAAATATATAAGACATTATTCCTGGGGCTGGGGTTAATTGCCCTGTCTTCCTGTTCGGACTTCCTGAATCAGACCTCACCGTCTGAATTGGATAATGAATCAACTTTTAATAATGCCTATTATACAGAATTGGCACTTAATAAAGTTTACGGCAGCCTGACGCAAGACCAGACTTATTCTAACTTCCTACCTATCATTGCCGGAACCAATACCGACTGTGAACTGATTGACGGTTTGGGTACGGATGCAAGCAACACGTCCAGCGAACGTGGTAATATGAACTACAACGCTAATCCGGGATGGTCACAACTTTCCAAAGTATGGGATGCCATGTACGGAGTAATCGAGAATGCGAATCTGGTAGTAGATGGTATAAACAATAGCCAACTGATACAACAAGCAGGAGCAACCCGTACCAGCATGATGAGATTCCGTGCAGAAGCGATGACATTGCGTGCGATGATTTATTTCGATCTGATCCGCTTGTTCGGTGATATTCCTTTCAAAACAGAATCTTCCAACAGCGACCTGTCTAATGTTTACATTGGAAAGGCAGATCGTGACGATATCATGGATGAATTGATAATTGAACTCGAGGAAGCTATCGGATATTTACCTTGGGCTGGTGAAGACGGTTATACAACCGAACATGTAAGCAAAGGCTATGCTCACGCTCTCTTGGCTAACATTGCAATGACACGTGCCGGATATGCTATCCGCGAACAAGCTAAAGACGGATATATCACCGGAGATAACAGTGACGCTACTTATCCTACTCAACGTTGCAGCGATACCAAACGTAGAGAACTATTCGAATTGGCCGAAAAACATCTGGCAGCTGTTGTCAGTTCAGGAAAACATAAACTGAATCCTTCTGTAGAAGAATACTGGCGTTTAATAAATATCGGACAACTAGATCAGACTTATCAAGAAAACCTGTTCGAGATTCCAATGGGACTAAACAAAAGTGGTGAGCTGGGATATACTATCGGATATCGTATAAACGGTGCCAGTTCCCTATTCGGTCCGAAAGGTAACTCATCCGGTAAGTTGAAACTGACTGCTCCTTATTATCTGTCATTTGGCGAAGGAGATATCCGCCGCGATCTGACTTGTGCTATTTCACAACTTTCTACAGACAAAAACACCAAAGTATTTAAAGAATATATGTTAGGAAATGCTCCTTTCGGTCTTTATTGTGGAAAATGGGATTATCGTAAGATGATGGAAAACTCTGAATGGTACGCAGCTGTATTGGCCAGCGATCAGAAAGTTTGTTCCGGTATCAACGTAGTGAAAATGCGTTATCCGCAAGTATTGCTGATGTATGCCGAAGTTGTGAACGAACTTTATGGTAAGGGTGCAACAGCCGAAGGTTGTACATTAACAGCCACAGCAGCCCTGAAAGAAGTACACGACCGTGCTTTCACCGATGCAACCAAACGTGATGCTGCATGGACTGCTCTAATGGGAAAAGACTTCTTCGATGCAATTGTTGACGAAAATGCATGGGAACTGGCAGGAGAAGGTGTTCGTAAGTTCGACCTAATCCGTTGGAACCTGTTGAGCGAAAAAATAGACGAGTTCAAAAACGAATATACAAATGCAGTGTATAATGGTACATATCCACAGTATGTGAACTATAAATATCGCACGGACAATCCGATGTATATCGATATGACTTCTCTCGTATTTGGAGCTAAAGTAGGTGGAGAATATGAAAACAAGAGCTTCTTCGGAGCTGAAACCAGTGACAAGGAGCAAAAGAATCTGAAAGTAAACTTGCCTAGTATTTCTGGCGGATTGAACAAGGCTGTGAAGAATCGTTATTTATTGCCGATAGCTTCTACAACCATCTCTACCTCAAACGGTAAATTACATAACTCTTATGGTTATTCGGATTAATCTTAAAATCGTAAAATGATGAAGAATATAAAAAATATATTGGGAATGGGAGCTTTCATGCTCCTGGCCTCTTTGGCTGTATCTTCGTGTACAGAGAAAAGTGATTGGGATATTGACTCTTCCTACAGCCGTCCTTTCGGAACTGATGAAAACGGAATCAGTGTAGAAACAGACAGTAAAGTAGCCAGAGCGGTAGTAACTTGGAGCTCAACATCTAATACCGACTATTACATTATCGAGATTAGTCCTAACGAGATGACTGACGAAACTCCAATGGGATCAGAAGAAAATGGAAATATCGTTTATGGAAATGATCCTGCCAACCGGATCAAGCAGTCACCTTACACAATGGATAATCTGGCTGTAAATACGACTTATTATATGCGTATCAAGTCTATTTCCGGAGAGAAAGAATCTCGCTGGGTAAATTATAAAAAGACTTTTGCTTCAGTTAAGGAAGAAGCTATCCTGAATATCCCAACTACTGAAGACTTACCTGAAGGTCAAGGAAAAGTACGCATGTCATGGGAAGCCGGATTAGCAGTCGATCATTTCGAAATCATGGAAACAGGTGCCACAGAAGCAACTTCACGTGTTATTTCGTCAACAGAAGCTGCCGCAGGTGAAGCATGGGTTGAAAATTTGAAGTCGTTCACTGAATACACAATTACTATTTATAATGAAAATAATCCGCGTGGTTCACAGACTGTTACCATTCCTGGTTTGGAAATCGAATCTACCATCAGTGATATAACAGCAAATTCAGCTGTATTCTCATGGGAAGAAACGGTGGATGTAGATGAATATGCTTGTGTTCTTTCTACCGAAGGAGTACCTGAATCAGGAACCCAATTATCACCAGCAGATATTGCTGCACATAAGGTGACAATCACAGGTTTGGCTTCCAGTACGGAATATACGGCTTATGCTTTCGCAAACGGCTCTATATGTTCCCGTATCACCTTTACAACTAAGAAAGGTAAACCGACGGGTTATACTGAAATAGAATGGGAAAATGTAGATTGGTCTACTTTGAGTGGAAAGGTACTGATTAATATAAGCAACGATGCATCAATAATTCTGCCTAATAACAGTATTCCTGCTGACATTGAGGAAATTGTATTCTGGGGAAGCGAAACAAAACCAAGTGTAGAAATTAATAACATTGATTTCTCTGGACAATGTAAAAAGATTGAATTCTATAATCTAGATATTTATTCTACAAATAAAGGTGGCAATTTTGTCATTTATTTGGATAATCAAGGTAAGACTAATTCTGGTTCTGTAGAAAAGTTAGTTATCTCATCTTGTATGATAAGAGATTTCCGTGGTGTTATTCGTGTACGTAAAACAACAAGTAATGCAAATACAACAATAGAAATTGACGATTGTATTATCAAAGGATTACAAGGTGGACATTATGGCATTCTACATGCAAGCGATATAACAGGAAGTAGTGGTGCAGGTTCTCTCGCATCTCTCAAATTAAATCTAACCAATTCTACCATTGCAAACTTCATTGGAGCCGCTTCATCAATAGTAAGAACAGCAAACACTCAACAGAATGTCACTACTAATATTGAAAATTGTACGTTCTATGGCTTAACAACATCTGGTGAGCAATTAATGAGAGATATTACTGGAGCAACATGTACATTTAATGTTTCAAATACTTTGTTCGCTGCAAGTAACACTAATTATAAAGTCTTTAATTCGGCAACAGTTGCACCGTCAAATGTTAGTTGGCAGAAAGTTTATGCTACTAGTGACTTCAAATTCACTAATACAACTAGTTCTACAACATATGACACTATGACTTTAAGTTCATCTGAATTATTCTCATGCACTGATTCTAATTCCGAATTCACATTGACTTATGGCAACAATGTTTCTGAAGAATACAAAGTCATCGGTGACCAACGTTGGAACAAATAACTAAATAAAACTACAAGGTTTTCCGTCAAGTCTGGAATTTGCATTTACTTGACGGAGAATCTTCTCTAAAAAGCAACAGATATTATGAATACAAATTCAATCAATACAATAAGTAAATACTTACTTCTGCTCTTGTTGATTCTTACAGGTGCTTCCTGTAATGACAACGATGATGCAGAAGATACAAGCATCCCTGTTCTGATTTCACAGAATATCAATGATGGTGATGTAGTAGGTCCGAGCGGATATGTAGAACTGACTTTCAGCAAAGCTATGCGTCAGGCTCCAGACACAGAAATCTATTTCAACGGAGGAGTAGTGCGTGTATCCATCAACTACGAAAAAGTACGTTATACCTTCTCTGGTATGGAAAACAAAGAATGTACTTTCGAAGTTCCTGCCGGAGCATTAACGGATATGCAGGGAAGAGCTTACGACGAAGACTTCTTTTTAAGCTTTACTGCCAAATCTGAAATTTCGGGTGGTGGAAAAGTATTCGATGCAATTGTTGATTCAAAAGGGAATGGCGATTACACTACTCTCCAGGCAGCAATCAACGCCATCACTACTCCACCGACCAGTCCTTATAAAATCTTCATAGCCAACGGAACTTATAATGAATGTGTCCGGATCAATAAGAATAAACCATTTGTTCATTTAATCGGTGAGAGCCGCGATGGTGTTAAAATCCAGTTTGCAGTAAACTGTGTAGATGATTCAAGTAATGCTACCTCATGGCCTTATTCTATTTTCAACGAAAACTCACCAGCCCGCAAAGCCGGATATAGTGAAGAGCAAAACACAGTAGTGTTGATTGAAGCCACAGATTTTTATGCTGAAAACATTTCAATCATCAATCTTTATGGTGCATTCTCAAATCGTCACACTGGTGGTTTAGGTAAAAACGGACAGGCAGAAGCCTTGATAAACCGTGAAGACCGCTTTGCTTTGAATAATTGTTTGCTTGTCTCCTATCAGGATACATGGTGGACCCAACACCAAGTTGAAAATGGATATTATAGATTCACACTGGGGATATGGTGGACAAGTACCTACACTATATGCTGAATATAACACTATCGACAAGAATGGAAATATGATTGCGGAAAGTAAAACAATCACCTCCGGAAACGTTTCCTTCACTAGTTCAGTGCTAACAGCATCCGAAGCTGCTAAATATACATATGAGAATATAATAACTATTGACAGCTGGAACCCGAAAGAGTATATGGAAACTCCCCTTGCAGCACCTACCAATGTCAATCTGTCGGGAAACACTCTGACATGGGATGCAGTATCCGGTGCTGCCGGTTACCTCATCTTTATGAATGGCAACTATGCAGGGCAAACTACAGACACTACCGTTACACTGACCAACACTGACGAAAGCAATATTTATACAGTGAAAACTGTAAGCCAGTACGGTACAGTAAGCGAATAAAACCAATAAGATTTAATAAAGAGTTCTTTGTCACATCATCAGCAAATATAATGTATGAGACAAAGAACTCTATTTTTTTAAAAGATAATTTGTATGCTCAAATCTATTAAAATGGGATTATTGTGCTTCTGTGTAATCAACCTATCGGTTGCTTGCAGCAGCGAAGACCCAAGTATCACTGATGAAACACCGGGACAGAATACCGGTAACGGTGGTAATGAGAACGAAGGTGGTGAAGAAGAGACACCTGCCGAAACGCGTTATGCCTTTCCGGGTGCTTACGGTGCAGGTCGTTATACTACCGGCGGAGCAGGCGGAGAAGTGTATACAGTAACTTCGCTTGAAGACAACGATAACACAACACAAGGGACACTACGCTACGCATTAAATCGCACGGGAAAGCGCACGATCGTATTTGCGGTAAGCGGATTGATAGAACTGAAAAGCCCCTTGAAGATAACCAACGGAGATGTAACGATTGCCGGCCAGAGTGCACCGGGTAACGGTATTTGCCTGAAAGGACATCCCGTATCCGTACAGGCAGACAACGTAATCATCCGTTTCATGCGTTTCCGCATGGGATCGGACAACTTTACAACAGAAGCAGAAGCCGACAGTGGTGATGCACTGTGGGGAAAGCAACATAAAAATATTATCATTGACCATTGTTCGATGAGTTGGAGCACTGATGAATGTGCTTCTTTCTACGATAACACTAACTTTACCATGCAATGGTGTATCATCAGCGAAAGTTTGAATCGTTCGGTACACACCAAAGGTAATCACGGTTATGGAGGAATATGGGGAGGATCACCCGCTACATTCCACCACAATTTATTAGCCCACCACAGCAGCCGTACACCACGTTTATGCGGTAGCCGCTATACAGGGAAACCGGAAAATGAAAAAGTCGATTTACGAAATAATGTTTTCTATAACTGGGGACCGACCAATGGTGGCTATGCAGGAGAAGGAGGAAGCTATAATTTCGTGAACAACTACTACAAGCCCGGACCAGTTACCAATACCAAGAAAAATATTGTAAACCGTATCTTCCAACCTAACGGTGATGACGGTACAAATAAAAACACCAAAGGTATATGGGGTACTTTTTATCTGAAAGGAAACTATTTTGATGGCACATGTCCTGAATTGAAAGCCGAATATCAATCTCTGCTTACTTCTGTAAACAATGACAACTGGCAAGGGTTACACCCCAATGCAACAGAAGCCGTTCCTTTACCCGATGGAGGAGAAAAAGCACTTCAGTCAAGTAACGAATTTACTATTTCCGAAGATGCATCCGAATTCACTCAATCGGCAAAAGAAGCTTATGAATCAGTATTAAAGTATGCCGGTGCTTCCTTAAAATATGATGATGTCGATAAACGCATCATAGCCAACGTTCGCAACGGAGATTATACGACAGACGGCAGTAATGGCAGTGAAAAGGGACTTATTGATAAAGCCAGCGATGTAGGTGGCTGGCCGGAATATAAAAAGGAAACCGGTCCGAAAGACACCGACGGCGACGGCATCCCTGATGAATGGGAAACTGCCAACGGTTTGAACCCCAAAAGTAAGGCCGACGGTTCCAAATATACTCTAAGTAAAACGTATACCAATCTGGAGGTTTACCTCAACAGTCTGGTAGAAACGTTGTATCCCAACAAATAAATCGTCTATATCCCCAAACAGTTAAAAGATAATGAAGCAGAAAATATCTCTATTTTATGTAGCTATTGCATTCAGCATCGCAGGATTATGTACCTCATGCTCTTCCGACGATCCTGTAGATGATACAGGTGGAGGAACAAATAATCCAGGTGGAACATCTTCTGATGTCAAGCAACTGGATTATGGAGAACTTCTTGCTTTCCCATACGCCGAAGGTCACGGTCGCAATACCACCGGAGGACGTGGGGGAAAAGTTTATCATGTGACTAGCCTTGAAGACGACGCCAGTGGAAGTATCAGCGGAAGTCTGCGCTGGGCTATGAAACAAGACGGTCCTAAAACGATTGTATTTGATGTGTCGGGTACCATCTATTTGAAATCGGAATTAAAAACCCAGAAAGATGATCTGACCATTGCCGGACAAACATCACCGGGCGGTATCTGTATCGCCAATTATCCATTTACGATTAATTCCAGCAATATCATCATTCGTTTCATCCGTTTTCGCCCCGGAAACTCTAACGTAGACTGCGACGGATTAGGAGGTTGTGACAAACAAAATGTAATCATCGATCATTGTTCAGTAAGCTGGGGAAGCGATGAATGTCTTTCTGTCTATGGTATGCAAAATTCTACCGTACAATGGTGTTTAGCTTATCAAGCCTTACGTGTGACTGATGTAAAGATCAATGCTGCCACAGGTAAATTCGCTTCTCACGGATATGGCGGTAACTGGGGAGGAAACTATGCCTCTTACCACCATAACCTGATAGCCCATTGCGAAAGCCGTGTTCCACGCCTTGGTCCCCGATATACTACATTAGCACTGAACAACAACGATGGAGAGCGAGTGGATATGCGCAACAATGTTTACTACAATTGGGGAGGCGAAGGCTGCTACGGTGGTGAAGCGCAACACGTGAATATCGTTAACAACTACTACAAGCCAGGCCCCGGAACCGATGAAAGCGGTAAAGCAGACCGTGCTTACCGTATCGCCAAGCCGGATGTATATCCGGAAAATTACTCCGGCGAAGCTTACAAAAAATGGCTTCAAACTTGGGGGAAGTTTTATATCGACGGAAATAAAGTGGTAGGCAATACGACTGTTAGCAATGATAACTGGACAAAAGGCGTATTTGAACAAATGGATGAAAAAAACTGTGCAACTACGGAGCTTTGGAACCAACATACCCAGATAAAGTCAAATTCACCGGTAGTTAAGGCAGGAAATGTAAGAACTCATACGCCGGATGAGGCTTATGAACGTGTGATGAGCTATGCAGGAGCCAGCAACTATCGTGATAAAGTCGACGAGTTGATAATCAGCGACGTTAAAAACAGAAAAGCAAGTTGCACGGGAGATGCCAGCAAATGGAAAGATCTTTCCGGCTACTCACAAAACAAAAGTGGATATATCAACGACCCGAAAGATGTCTGCACAGCCTTAGGAGTAAATGATCCCTACGATGTTCTGAAATCTGTAACCAATGCAAACGTGAAAGATACGGACGGTGACGGTATTCCCGACTACTGGGAAGAAGAATATGGTTTGAATCCCAAGAAATCTGCTGATGGAAAAGAAACGACTATTGACAAAAACGGGAAGTACACTAATCTGGAAATGTATCTCAATAGTCTGGTGCACGAAATCATGGTAAATGGTGCGACAGGTGGCAGTGTTATAGAATAAATTTAGTAAATTCGAACCCAAATGATAAATTAGTAATGAAAAAGAATATATTAGCAATCTGTAGTTTGATATTGGCTTTTCCTCTAGTGGGACAAGCCATGCAACCTGCCATTTCGGTTGAAAAAACATCAAAGGACTATCCTACCCCGGATCGTTCCAAAGTTCTCGCCTTCCCCGGTGCCGACGGAGCAGGAAAATATACCACCGGTGGTGCCGGAGGTGCTGTATACACTGTTACTTCCCTGGCAGACGACGGTTCGGAAGGAACACTTCGCTGGGCTATCAGCAAGAAAGGTCCCCGCACCATTGTCTTTGCGGTTAGCGGAATTATTGAATTACAAAAAGCATTAAAACTCAGCAATGGTGATGTGACCATTGCAGGACAGACAGCTCCGGGTGATGGCATTTGCCTGAAAAACTATACATTCTCTATTCAGGCAGACAATGTAATCATCCGTTTCATCCGTTCCCGTATGGGAGTCGACATCAAACAAAAAGGTGACGACGCAATGAATGGTACAAAAGCGCACCAAAACATTATCATAGACCACTGCTCCATGAGCTGGTGTACGGACGAATGTGCCACATTCTATGATAACCGTAATTTCACTCTTCAATGGTGCATCATCAGTGAAAGTCTCGCCAATTCTATCCACGAAAAGGGAGCGCATGGTTATGGAGGTATCTGGGGTGGACAGCCTGCTACTTTTCACCATAACTTACTCGCCCATCACACTAACCGCACACCCCGTCTTTGCGGAAGCCGTTATACGGGTCGTCCGGAAGATGAAAAAGTGGAATTATTCAATAATGTGATTTATAATTATGGCAGTGACGGTGCTTATGCTGGTGAAGGAGGTTCCTACAACTTTATTAATAACTACTATAAACCGGGACCTTTCAGTGCGACAAAAGGTTCTTTCAAACGCTTGTTTACAGCGTATGCCGATGATGGCAAAAACAACAATAAAGCAGGTGTTCATGGTGTATTCTATTTCAAAGGTAACTATATGGATCCTACCTGTCCCAAACTGACTGACAAGCAGAAAGAGGCTCTTTATAAAGTGAATATGGATAACTCTTACGGACTGGTTATCAAAAAAGACTTTGCCACAGAAAAGGAAGTACTGTCTAAAAAAGCATTTGACATAGCCGAACATACTTCTTTGCAACCTGCCAAGAAAGCCTACAAAGATGTTCTCGAGTTTGCCGGTGCTTCATATCGCCGTGACGCCATAGACCAACGCATCGTAGATGAAACTCTCAAAGGCACTTATACTTACGAAGGTTCTCACGGAAGCACGAATGGAATGATTGACCAACCGTCTGATGTAGGAGGATGGCCGGAATATAAATCAGAAACAGCACTTGTTGATACAGATGGTGATGGTATTCCCGATGAATGGGAAAAGAAACACAACCTTAATCCCAATGATCCTTCAGACGGAGCCAAATATACATTAAGCCCGGAATATACAAACCTGGAAATATATATGAACAGCCTTGTGAATCATCTATACCCTAAAAAATAATTTCGGATAACCAAGATGAGGGTAAATGTATCGGAACTCTCATAAACAAAAAATCACCCTCGCCACAGATAGTTGTAGTGAGGGTGATTTCGATAAAAGGGGAGCTTTGAACATCCCCCTTTCTATTTCTTTCCTTTCCTATTATTATCTCCCCACTCTATCCCGATACTCTGTAGGCGTCATTCCAACCTGTGCTTTAAAGCATTTACTGAAATAACGCGGATCATTAATGCCGACCATATACGAAATCTGGGTCATATTAAATTCTCCGGTTTCTATTAATTGTGTAGCCCGCTTGATACGCATTTCTTTGATAAATTCAATCGGAGCCAATCCGGTAAGTGTTTTCAGCTTCTTGAAGAAGACAGAACGGCTGACAGCCAGTTCCCGAACCAAATCATCTACCACCAGTTCTCCATTATCCATGTTCTGCTCCATCAATTCAACCAATTTATCCATAAACTTACGGTCGTTGGGAGACATTTCGAGAGTTGTAGGTGGAGTTTCGGACACATCTTCTTCAGCAGACGGCATATCCGTAGCCACAGGCACTTCCTCCTGACCGGTAGAAATATTGATATGCATCAGACTATCCCGGTAGAAACTTTGCAGTTTCTTACGCTGCATCAACAGATTTTCCACACGTGCTTGCAGATAGGTAGCACTGAAAGGCTTCGTTATATAATCATCCGCACCATATTCCAATCCCTCCAGTTTGCTTTCAATCGTAGTTTTGGCAGTAAGCAAAATGATAGGTATATGGCTGGTCGTCATATCCGCACGCAGTTCACGCGTCATTTCGATACCGTCTTTTTCAGGCATCATCACGTCACTGATGATAATATCCGGCAGGTACTTCAAAGCCTTGCTTGCCCCCTCCTTACCGTCAGCAGCTTCCACCACCCGGTACATCGGAGAAAATATACTGCGCAAGAATTCACGTAACTCCTGATTATCTTCGACTAACAGCATCAATTCTTTGGAGTTCTCTTCTTTCGCAAATTCTTCCCCATACACATCATCAATCTTCTCCGAATCATCGCTTACCAACGTTTCAGACTGAATGGAAGAATTGGCAATATCCACTACCTGTCCCATTCTTGCCGGAGCATCCGCATCTTCCAGAATAAACTCGGCTTCCTTATCGTAATGTTCTTTTCCCTTGAGGAAATCGACTTTGAAGCAACTCCCTTCTCCCAAATGACTATCAACGGAAATAGTCGCTTTATGCATTTCCACCAACTCTTTCACCAATGAAAGTCCGATACCCGTACTAGCCTGATTGAAAAGATTCTTATCTACCAGATTCTCAAAACGGACAAACAGTGACTTCTTTTTGTTTTCCGCGATACCGATACCCTGATCTTGCACACCGATAGAAACCATCTTTTCATCTTCCCGGATAAACATCGTAATCATCTTGCCATTCGGCGTATATTTAAATGCATTGGAAAGCAAATTGAATACAATCTTTTCCAGCTTATCGGCATCCACCCAAAGATAAAGATGTTCCTTTTCGGTCTGGAACAGGAAATCAATCCGATGTTCCTCGGCCACAGCTTCAAAATTTTCCATCACCTTACGGACGAAAGGTACAATATCCACCCGCTGCACCTGCATCTTCATCTTCTTATTCTGAATCTTGCGGAAGTCCAGAATCTGATTGACAAGACGAAGCATCCGATTGGTGTTCCGTTCAACCACCACTAACTGTTCGCGAGCATCAGCCGGCAATTTATCATTCTTCAAGACCTGCTCCACCGGACCGGCTATCAACGTAAGCGGAGTACGCAACTCATGCGATATGTTAGTAAAGAAACGCAGTTTTATATCTGAAATCTGCTGTTCGACCGAAACTTCATGCTTCAACCGATAAATAGTAAACAGGATATAAACGGCTACGAGAATAATAATCAGAATAAAAAGAACATAAAGCACATAAGCTACCGGCGTCTCCCAGAAAGAAGGCAGAATAACAATGTTCAGTATACGTTCATTATCCACCCACACACCATCACTATTCGTTGAACGAACACGGAGCACATACTCTCCTTTCGGAAGATTCGTATAAGTCACACTACGCTGCTTGTCGGCAAAAGTCCACTGTTTCTCAAATCCGTCGAGAATATAAGCATACTGTATATTCTGCGGATTAGTATAATCGAGTGCAGCGAAGTGAACGGAGAAAATATTCTCTTTGTGTGAGAGCACCAATGGGTCGGTATCGTCAATATCCACCTTCAACAAGGAGTTATCTCCGGGCGTAATATCCTCATTAGTCACCATCAGTTTGGAGAATACGATAGGTGGGATATAGCTACTCTTACGAATAGAGTCGGGATTAAATATAAAGACTCCCCCACTGGCACCGAAAAGCATACTTCCTTTAGCCGTCAATGTGGAAGCCGCTTCACTAAAGCGCACTGGGAAAGTAATACTACGTTCGTCGTAACTTTCAAAACGTTCTTCAGACGGGATAAATTTACAAATTCCATTCTCCGTACTAATCCATAAATTCTCCTTACTATCTTCGCGGGCAGAAAGCAAGACGTCGGAAGGAAGACCGTCCAGTACGGAATATGATTTGAACTCTCCGTGGCCGTCCTTACTGATAGATATCAGTTTGTTGAGTCCCCCACCGAAAGTAGCCAGATACAGTTCCTTTTTCTTAGTGGAAATAATCCAATGGACATCATTATTACTCAGACTTTGCGTATCGTTCGGCATACGGGAGAAATGATAAAACTGCACATCCTCCGGTTTCTTAAAGTTCTCATCAAAAGCAACAGCTCCCGTAGTTGTACCTACCCACAGGCGTCCATTATTATCGGAAGTAATGAAACGCGCTTTGTAGCAAGGATCAATCGGATACCCTTTCAGATTATTCCGGTGATTGATAAACAATGTCTTTCCTGCTTCATTCTGCGTGATATAATTGATACCTCCGGCAAAAGTAGCTACCCAAATACGACCATAATGATCTTCATAGATACAATACACATTATTATCGCTCAAACTGTACATATCCTCTTCACGATGAAGATAACGGGTCAGTTTATAAGACATTCCGTTGGAAGAAGTCGGCTCGGCACGGACAAGTCCGTCTCCTTTTGTTGCAATCCAGATGATTCCTTTCGAATCCTGAATAACAAAATAAACAGTTCCCAACATGGGAGTACCGGTAGTAGAAACGATGCCGCTTTCGGTCAGGTATCCTTTATAAGCTTTATCGGCATCATACATACGAAGCATACCATCTTTCAAGCCAACCCACAGATTACCCAGTTTGTCTTCGCACAGGGCACGTACCTCATTATGCAATGATTCATGTTCATGCGGCATGGGAGTCATCATCGCAAAAGGTACATTCCGATAAGTCACCTTCTCCAATCCCTTGGAGTGGGTGCAAAGCCATAAATTACCTTGTTTGTCGGAGAAAGCCGAATGAATCTTATTGGAGAAGCGCCAGTCACGGCTACCCAGTCCGTTATAGAAAGGAACCAACCGTTTTTTTTGAGGATCGAAGTAAGAGAAACCTCCTCCGTAAGGGTGTACCCAAAGATACCCGTTTACATCTTCATGGATATGGAAGGCCGGACGGGAACGTTCGGGATTACTGTATTCAATAAGAATCTGTTCACGGGTCACCACTCCGGTCGAGGGATTAAAATGGGCTACAACACCCGGTTCTTCCTGCTCGAACCACACTTCCGAAGAACGGTCTACATAAGCAGAAAGGATTGGTTTTGCGGGTAAAGCCTTACAAGTCAGGAATGAGTAATGCACATTTGTTTTGGTCCGCAGATTGTAAGTAAAGAAACCATCCGAATCGGTAGTAATTACAGAAACGTCCGGTGCAACGGGGTGAATGGAAGTGATCTGTCCTTTTGTAGGAAGTTCGATCAACGTAAATTCTCCGCTATCTTTCTGATAAGACCAGATACGTCCATGATCCGAAGCAAAGCAGATGTCCTTATCCCGCTCCTGTACTGCATAGAAGGCTTGGTTTATGCCGCCAAACTTTCCTTTTGTCTCCGTAAAATAGGAATCCGGTTCTTTCTTTCCGGGGCGGATCATGCCGAGACCGTTATCTGTCAACAGCCAGTCATTACCTGCTTTGTCCTGATGTACTTTGAATACATGTAAAGAGGGAAACAGTTCCGTCTTACTGGAATAAATATCCCATGTCAGGCGATGATTCTCATTTGGATGAGTCAGGATGCGGATAGCTCCGTCATTTTCTGTCAGCAGCCAGACGGTTCCGTTCGGCATCACCTCAATGGTATGCACATTGAAAGCACTCCCCTCCTCTCCGGCAGCAGGTACTTGTTCGAAAGTCTCTGTCTTCGGGTCGAAACGATGGACACGATTATCATAAGTCAGTAGCCACAAAAAACCATAACGGTCTTCATAGATACGGTCTACGCGATTATTGGTCAGACTGATGTAGTTTCCCTGACGGGCCTTATATGTTTTGAAGGTATAACCGTTGAAACGGTTGATTCCATCCCAAGTGGCAAACCAAAGGTTGTCTTTGTGATCTTGCAAGATGTTCATCACCGTATTCTGGGACAATCCATCTTCAGTAGAATAGTGGGTGAAAAAACAGTGCTGCTGCGCATGTGTCAAGAACACAATAGCTAGCAAAAGAATTACTGAAATTAAGGTTTTCTTCATCATATAACTAGGTTCTGTGCCGTAAAGATAGAAAAATAGTTGTACTTTTATGCAATCTTTAGCGGCTATTTAACAGAATCGAACCATTCTATAGGACAAGTGATCTATTGTCTTTTATATATCCATTGTTTTTTGCTTAGTAATTCATTTCTTTACATATTCGTCAAGTCAACGTTTCACTGTTATCAGTTTGTTTCCGTCCGCTACCGGACTCCATCCATCTTCGCCTGCCAGTACAGTCGTAATCTCGTATCCTTGCAGGTTTTTCAGTTGTTGGGAGAAAGCGGCACGCGCTTTCGGATTGGCTCCTTCGCCCCGACTCTCATATTCGGCATAGAAGACTGTATTTCCGTTCTCTTTCTTGCCCCAGTTATTCCAACCGACAGGGAGAATGTGTTTACCTAGTTCGCAACGGATAAATACAGCTTGCGCATACGGACGCCAAGGACGGGACAGATACACTTTTGTGGCTTCCGGTTCCGCAGTCAGTCTGCAATCATAGAATACATAGCCATATTTTTTACCTTTATCAGTAGAGGGAGCGGTGACATAACCATCCCGTTTGCTATGAATGTGACAACGGTTGAAAACAGCCGTAGACCAACCGAAGATAAAATCTACCGTTCCTTCGATGTAGCAGTCTTCGTAATATTGGCGGCTTTGCTTGCTGTATGTATAAAGCGTATCCTGGAAACCTAGAAAACGACAGTTCTTAAAATAGACACGGTCGGCAGACACAAAGCAGGCAACTGCCTGTCCTACGGGACCAGCAGAGTTCTCAAATGTGATATTCTCCGCATAAAAATCGGGGGCATAGATGTAACAGCTGGACGAACCGGAAGTTCCCATGTTCTCGCCAAATACATTTTTCTTGTTTGCAAAACCGTCATAAGTCAGTATCGCACCGTCTTCTCCAATCAAAGATATATTAATCTTGGATTCAGGGATGATGAGTTTCTCTTTATAAGTTCCTTTACGAATCAGGATAGTGGTACGGACGTCTTTGCGAAAATCGGGAACAGCATTGATAGCTTCCTGCACGGTAAAGAAATCACCGCTACCGTCTTGGGCCACTACATAATCGAATTGACGGATATATTTCGCCAGTTCCGGAATTTCCTTGCCGATAGCATCCACTGCCAGTCCGGCAATTGTTCGTGCTCCGTATACGTTTAAGTGAGTATTGTCTTCACGACCTTTCGGGAAAGCCGGCACCTGATTGGGTTCGACAAACATGAATAGTTTCTTTGATTCTACTGGTCCAAGTCCCTGCACCAGGTCATGGGTGATTTTGTTCATGTCGATGAAAGTCACTCCCAGTTCTTTTGCCACATTGCGGGGAGCATCCAGATAGGCACCATGCGTATCGAATAAAACGGTTCCCTCTTTCGGTTGTTCCTTTTCCCCCGGTGTACGGCGGACATCTTTTGCGATGGCATCATCCTTCGGCTGCACAAAGTTTCGACGGACGATAGAGTTGAACAATACCGGAATTCCACCTTTGGCGCGGGTTTCATTCACATACCGACGAAGAATTTCATCAAAAGTACTACCCGGATCGGTGTGACGGGTAGAGTCTGCTTTCTCATCATTATGGCCGAACTGGATAAAGACATAATCTCCTTTCTTCACCTTAGAAATTACTTTTTCCCAGCGTCCTTCGCTGATAAAGCTCTTGGAACTTCGACCGTTGGCGGCATGATTGTCTATCCGTATGTCTTCGGAGAAGAATCCGGGAAGTATCATTCCCCAACCACGTTCGGGATTTCCTCCGTCTATTTTCTTGTTAGCCATTGTCGAATCACCTATCATAAAGATAGTGATGACCGGTTTATCTGCACGAAATGCAGAAAAAAGAATAAGAGCCGTTGCAAGTAGCCCTACCATTTTAACCCTAAGTGTTTTCATATTCTTCATCCCCTCCTACGAGTTTTATTTTTTGTTTTTATCTGCCACCTGCAACGTTTTGCTTGTATCTTACTTGCAATCAACCGATTGCAGCGTTGCAGATACTGTTGCAGATACCGTTGCAGATGTTTATCTGCAACACCTTATATAATCCTATTTTGCACGCAGACAAATTCAGTTTCCACGTATAGGAACTACAGTTTCCCCGGTAAGAAACGCTAGTTTCCACGTAGAGAAACGACAGTTCCCACATAGGGAAACTGCAGTTTCCTGCCTTGGAACGGGAGTTTCAAGCTAGGGAAAGCAAAGAGCCAAGCCCGGAAACAAGAATTTCAAGCTGCATAAACAGTCGGAAACCCTACGTATTTTTATTTATAAGGATACCAATTACTGCTTTCCTTAAAGATATTTTGCGGAGTATACTTCATTGCCTCCTTATTTGTCAACTGTTTAGCCCATGCCACACGCCCGGAAGTATCTGCGCCCGCACCCGTATTTCCGAATTCGGCATAACGGGCTGTCTTTTCGTTCTCCGGATTCCTCCAATTGTGCCATCCTTCGGGACGGATATGATTACCAAACTCACAATTGATAAAGACCGTTGCCGCATAAGGACGCCACGGACGACCCAAATATACTTTTTTCACTCCCGGAGCGGCTGTCAGCTTACAGTTTTTAAATACATAACCGAATTCTTCACTTTGAGGAGTGGAAGCGGCAGTGATATACGAATCACGTTTACTATGCAGTTCGCAATATTCGAATAGAGCGGTGGAAGGACCAAAAATAAAATCGGTAGTTCCCTCGATATAGCAATTCGTGAATAAGAGACGCGCTCCTTCGGTTCCTGTATAAATAGTATCCTGATTTCCCAGGAAACGGCAGTTGACAAACATCAGTCTGTCACCTTCGGTGTGAAGAGCTACCGCTTGCCCCAGTGGAGCCGCATTATTTTCAATCGTCAGGTCTTTGAAAGTGATGTCATTCCCTTCCACTTTTACCGTATAGGTGCGGAAAGTACCCATCTTATTGATATTGGCATGGTCATCGTAAGTGATAATCGTTTTTTCTGCGCTTTCGCCCACTAATTGCACATTCTTTACCCAGGAAGGAATGACTAGTTTTTCTTTGTATATACCATTCTTGATATAGATCGTCACCGTATAATCCATAAAAGCGCGGACGGCTTCCACGGCTTCCTGAATGTTACGATACTCCCCTGTCCCGTCGCGTGCCACGACTAATGTGTCTTTGCGTTGCTGTTGTTGTGCATAAACAGATGTTGCTCCCACACCCAGTAGAAGCAAACACATCATTCCTTTAAAAATAGTCCTTTTCATTGTCGGAAATTACTTTTGTAAACGTTCGTATTCCAAGCTAGCCATAATAAAAGGTCCTACGGCTTTAGGATCGTTATTGCGGATAGTTTCATTAATATAATAGTCATAATCGCCGGAACGATATACCTTTCCTCCCAATCCTGCCACTGCACAAGCCTTGGTGATGGTTACCAATCCGTTCTTGTCCACTTCGATAAAATTATCCAGGAATCCTTTGTAGCCTTTCAATGCCACATCCAGATAAGACTTATCAATATATCCCAAACGAACCGCCTTAAAGAGCGAATAAATGAACATAGCGGAACAAGAAGATTCTACGTAATTACCCTTATCACCACTCCGATCCATCACCTGATACCATCCTCCGGTCTTCGGGTCCTGAAGTTTCTTCACCTGCACAGCTACATTATTCAATATATCAAGCAGGGAATCTCTTCCGGCTTCATGCTGCGGAATAAATTCGAGCACATCCACCAATGCCATCGCATACCATCCCATTGCACGTCCCCATGTATGTTTCGACTGTCCGGTCACCGGGTCCGCCCAACGTTGAGTGCGGCTTACATCGCACGCATGACGATAAAGACCATTTTTAGGATCGTACGTATGACGGGCACAAGTGACAAACTGGTTGATTACATCTGCATAGTCCTGCGGAAGATTATTACGGAATGCATATTCCGCGTAGAAAGGAGCTCCCATGTAAATTCCGTCCAACCACATTTGGTGGGGATAAATCTTTTTATGCCAAAAACCACCGTCCTCATTACGCGGTTGTCCTTCAAACTGGCTATAAAGCAGGTCGAGCGCTTTCTTATATTTAGGATTCTTGGTCTGCTCATAGATACGGAAAAGGATTTTTCCGGAGTTGATACGGTCGAGACTGTAATCGGTTAATTTATAAGCGGTAATGCTTCCGTCCTCGTGCACCATTGTATCCGCATACGCGATGGCGTAATCGCGAATTTTCTTGTCGCCATAAGCGTCGTACACATCGAGCATGGCTCCCAGTTCAAGTCCGTGGCAATAATCCCACTTCAGTTTCGGCTGAAAGTCGAGCTGCCAGGATTCGGGGTAACGGATCATTTCCGATTCAGTCAGTCGCACAGACCAGGGAAGTTTGCTGTCTACCTGTTGTGCCGATACAGAAGCGGTCATTGTAACCAATAAAGCCACTATAAAAAAATTATAAAAAGGAGTTCGTCTCATGGTTTGTTATTTTAAGGATTCAACATAGTCTTTTTTCACGGTACGAAAGTAGTGTTTTTCCTCCAAACCCAGTGGGATTTTTTAGTCAAGTAGGTGCATTTTTTGTTTTTCGTGCACGGAAACGACTAATTTTGTGCACGCAAACGTCAAAAATGTCCATTTTTGATGCAATATCTCATAAATTAAGAGTTTCGTTTTGGAAGAAAGCAAAAAAGGTCTTACTTTTGGCACGGTTTACAACTAATACCCTCTGGGGAAACACAGGTAATTTATCATTAAAACAGAGAAAAAATAGAACAGAATGGAAGAAGTATTTAAGTACATTATCGGTCTTGGAGCGGCAGTAATGATGCCAATCATTTTCACGATTTTAGGAGTATGTATCGGTATTAAACTTCCCAAAGCGCTGAAGAGCGGTTTGTTGGTTGGTGTCGGTTTCGTTGGTTTATCAGTAGTGACGGCATTGCTCACCAGCAGTCTGGGTCCGGCATTAAGTAAAATGGTTGAAATCTACGGATTGGAATTGGGAATTTTCGACATGGGTTGGCCTTCTGCTGCGGCGGTAGCTTACAACACTTCAGTCGGTGCTTTCATCATCCCTGTTTGCTTGGGAGTTAACTTATTAATGTTGCTTACCAAAACAACCCGTACCGTCAATATCGACCTTTGGAACTATTGGCACTTCGCATTTATCGGTGCTATCGTTTACTTTGCTTCCGACAATATCTATTGGGGATTCTTCGCTGCTATCATCTGCTACATCATTACGCTGGTAATGGCTGATATGACTGCTCCTGCTTTCCAAAAGTTCTATGATAAAATGGACGGTATCTCTATTCCTCAACCGTTCTGCCAAAGTTTCGTTCCGTTTGCTATTGTAATCAATAAACTATTGGATAAAATTCCGGGATTCGACAAACTGAATATTGATTCTGAAGGTATGAAAAAGAAATTCGGATTGATGGGTGAACCGCTGTTCTTGGGTATCGTAATCGGTTGCGGTATAGGCGCATTGGGTTGTGCCAGCTGGAAAGAAGTATTGGATAATATTCCGGGCATTTTAGGACTGGGTATCAAGATGGGTGCGGTGATGGAATTGATTCCACGTATCACCAGCCTCTTTATCGAAGGTTTGAAACCGATCTCTGACGCTACCCGCGAACTGATCGCTAAGAAATATAAGAATAACACCGGTTTGAGCATCGGTATGAGCCCTGCACTGGTTATCGGTCACCCGACTACCCTGGTGGTATCTCTGCTGTTGATCCCTGTCACTATCTTCCTGGCTGTTATCCTTCCGGGCAACCGTTTCTTACCGCTGGCTTCTCTGGCAGGTATGTTCTACCTGTTCCCGATGATTCTGCCTATTACAAAAGGTAACGTAGTGAAATCATTTATTATCGGCCTGGTGGCATTGATTGTAGGTCTGTATTTCGTAACAGGACTGGCAGGCTTCTTCACACTGGCTGCTAAAGATGTATACGAAGCAACAGGTGACCCGACAGTAAACATCCCCGCCGGTTTTGAAGGCGGCGCACTTGACTTTGCTTCCAGTCTCTTCTGCTGGGGTATCTTCCACCTTACTTACAGTCTGAAGATTATCGGCCCTGCCATCCTCGTGGCACTGGCACTCGGAATGGCTATCTACAACCGTATCCGCATGACTAGAAACGACGCAAAGAACGCATTGAACAGTAATAAGGAATAAGTAGAAAAGCCTTTAACTGATAATAATAAGTGGTATATAATATATAACTCAATAAAAAACTCGAAAGATGAAAAAATTAGCAATTGCAATGATGTTGGGTATCGCAGCAATGTCTGCCTCCGCCCAGGTGAATTACAAGATGCAAGTGGCTTGCAGCCCGCAAGACGTGAAAACGTATGATACTAACCGCTTGCGCAGTAGCTTCCTGATGGAAAAAGTAATGGTTCCGAACGAAATCAACGTTACTTATTCTATGTACGACCGTCTGATCTTCGGTGGCGCAGTACCTGCGACAAAAGAATTGGTACTTGAAACAATCGACCCGTTGAAATCTAAATTCTTCCTCGAACGCCGCGAACTGGGTGTCATCAACATTGGTGGCGAAGGTATCGTAACCGTAGACGGTAAAGAATATACGCTGAAATTCAAAGATGCCCTGTACGTAGGTAGAGGCAAGCAGAAAGTGACTTTCAAGAGCAAAGATTCCAGCAATCCTGCCAAATTCTACATCAACTCGGCTACTGCCCACAAGGAATACAAGACTCAATTGATTACTATCGACGGACGTAAAGGTTCTCTGAAAGCAAACTCATTTGCTGCCGGAAAGCTGGAAGAAAGCAACGACCGCGTTATCAACCAGTTGATTGTTAACAACGTACTTGAAGAAGGCCCCTGCCAACTGCAAATGGGATTGACTGAACTGAAACCGGGTAGCGTATGGAACACCATGCCGGCACACACTCACTCTCGTCGTGTAGAAGCATACTTCTACTTCAATGTACCGGCAGGAAATGCTATCTGCCACTTCATGGGCGAACCTCAAGAAGAACGCGTCGTATGGATGCAGAACGAACAAGCTATCATGTCACCGGAATGGTCTATCCACGCTGCTGCCGGAACAAGCAACTACATGTTTATCTGGGGTATGGCAGGTGAAAACCTCGATTACGGAGACATGGACAAGATCAAATATACAGAAATGCGCTAACCGTTGCGTATTCCTGTATGACATATAATTTTTCAGACGCAGATAACGCGGATAGCACGGATCAAAAAATAAGAATCCGCATTATCCGCGTCATCTGCGTCTAAAAGATTAGACTCATTTGCTCTTGATTCACAAACTCGTTTATCTTCTTTCTGTATTACCCCCAACGTTGCAAATGATAATGCTATGAGACATTTTTATATCCTTTGAAACAAATAGCATATATAATGCAACGAATAATACATGATTTTGACCAATTTTTACAAATAAAATTCAGTCGAAATACCGACCTTTGTCAACGAAACAAAATCTATTTAAATCCATTATCATGAATGCATTTCAAAAAACAGGCGAAAAGATGACAAACTACAGATGGACCATCTGTGCTATGCTATTTTTTGCTACTACAGTTAACTATCTCGACCGTCAGGTTCTCTCATTGACGTGGGATGAATTTATCAAACCGGAATTCCACTGGGACGAATCTCACTACGGTACTATTACTTCTGTTTTCTCCATTGTATACGCTATATGTATGCTGTTTGCCGGTCGTTTTGTCGACTGGATGGGAACTAAAAAAGGATTTTTATGGGCTATCGGTGTCTGGTCGGCAGGTGCTTGTCTTCATGCCGTTTGTGGTATTGTCACAGAAGCACAAGTTGGACTTCATAGTGCAGCAGAACTGGCCGGTGCCACAGGAGATGTGGTAGTGACTATTGCTACGGTCAGTATGTACTGCTTCCTCGCCGCCCGCTGTATTCTCGCTTTAGGAGAAGCCGGTAACTTCCCTGCTGCTATTAAAGTAACTGCAGAGTACTTCCCTAAAAAAGACCGTGCTTATGCTACTTCTATCTTTAATGCCGGTGCATCTATCGGAGCATTGATCGCTCCTCTTACCATTCCTATTCTGGCAAAAATGTTCGGTTGGGAAATGGCATTTATCGTAATTGGTGGACTTGGCTTTATCTGGATGGGATTCTGGGTGTTTATGTATGATGCCCCGTCGAAAAGCAAACATGTCAATCAGGCAGAGCTTGACTACATCGAGCAAGATAATCGCGAAGCAGGCAGTGCTCCAATGACAGACGAGAAAGATGAAAAGAGAATGAAGTTCTGGCAATGTTTCAGCTACAAACAAACATGGGCCTTTGTCTTCGGTAAGTTCATGACTGACGGCGTATGGTGGTTCTTCCTTTTCTGGACTCCGTCTTATCTGAATACACAATTCGGTATCAAAACCTCCGACCCGCTGGGTATGGCGTTGATCTTTACGCTTTATGCAGTGACTATGTTATCTATCTATGGTGGTAAACTACCTACTATCTTCATCAACAGAACAGGTATGAATCCGTATGCAGCCCGTATGAAAGCGATGCTAATCTTCGCCTTCTTCCCGCTGGTTGTACTGTTAGCACAACCGTTAGGTACTGTTTCTCCATGGTTCCCGGTTATCTTAATCGGTATTGGTGGAGCTGCTCATCAATCCTGGTCGGCCAATATATTCTCTACCGTAGGCGATATGTTCCCAAGAACAGCTATTGCAAGTATCACCGGTATAGGTGGTATGGCAGGAGGCGTAGGCTCTATGATTCTTCAGAAAGTGGCAGGTAACTTGTTCGTATATGCTTCCGGAACAACGATGATCGACGGCAAAGAGGTGGAAATGACAAAAGAATTACTCGAACAAGGAGCACAATTCGTACACCCAGCCATGACATTCATGGGATTCGAAGGCAAACCAGCCGGATATTTCGTTATCTTCTGCGTATGTGCAGTAGCTTATCTGTTGGGTTGGGTTATCATGAAGGCATTAGTTCCGAAATACAAACCTATCGTATTAGAGTAAATCTATTCGAACAGATAGAATCATTAAAAACAAAAGAGTAACTCGTCGCCGAGTTACTCTTTTGTTTTAGCCAATTATTCAAAAAAATGAAAAATGAAAAAATAAAAAAGCCTCTTCTCACGAAGAAGGCTTTTTAGGTTTACTTATCCTGCATCATCCTCCTGCAAAATTTTTAACCGAAACACTAGAAACAGTGTTTTTGCATTCCTATAATGAAGTATAGTAAACGTTAAGATGAAAAAAAGGGAAGTCTCACGACTTCCACAATTCTTCTAACCTTAAATCTAAATCTCTATGAAAAAAACGTGTTGCAAATATAGACGTTTGTTCAACATAGAGGTGTTAATGAATTGCATAAAGAGAGAATAAAAACTAACATCTGCAAAATGATGCAATTTTTCAGAAGCTTTCTATTAATTTTAATAAACTTTTATAGAGTGGATTGCGTTCGAGTAGTTCGGGAACTCCTGTAATGAACATCTGTTTTCTTGCACGGGTCAAGGCAACATTCAGTTTCCGGTCGATCAAAACACCCTCTTCTTCCGTCAGATTGGATAGAAATTTTAGTTGGTAAGGGTAGTTGACACAGAAGGAATAGATTATTACATCACGCTCGCTTCCCTGGAACCGTTCTACTGTGTCAACTAGAATTCGGTTCAGAGCTGGAATACCTAATGATTCTATTTCTTTTTTTATCAATGCTATCTGACTCCGGTAAGGGGTAATGATCCCTAAAGTACGGGATTCGTCAAAATCTGTCCGATGATCTTCATAAATGCGAGCAGCTAAGTCGGCAACAATACGTGCTTCCGAATAGTTGATCTTTGCAGATGTTCCGGCCTTCTCCGGCACAGAGGGATAAAAAGCCAAACGACAAATGGTATCGGATGATTCTATTTGGTGAGGTAGGCCGACAGGGATCAGACGCCCTCCATAAAAGGCACGATTAGCAAACAAAGCAACTTCCGGATGCATTCGCCCTTGACGGCACAGCATATCGTAGGAGCGATGAACCGTTGCAGTACAGTTCCGGTAGAGGCGTTCAAACAAGGAATCTTTCAAATTGGTCAACCCGATAGACAGTAAAGATTCATCATAAATGGCCGATTGCTCCGTATTTTGCTGTACCACAGCAGGCAGTTGTTTATGATCTCCGATCAAGACAAACTTATCTATTGCATCTTTTCCGTCTTCTCCACGTGCACAGAGGATACCCAACAACTGCGGTTCCAATATTTGGGTAGCCTCATCAATAATGGCTACATCAAAATGCTTCAAACGAAACAGTTCCGGTTTGCCGGAAATAGCCGCTACCGTTCCCACAATAATCCGACAATTCCGGATGCGTTCGTACACTTCCGAACGACGGTTACAAGAGGATAATTCATTTTCAATCAGATGCCCGCGGTAGGCTTCATCACATGATAATTCACTTCCCACACGTATAAAATCAACAGCCGGAGCAATGGAAGCCAGCGACTTGCATATCTCATCGACAGCCCGGTTGGTGTATGAAAGCAAAAGAATCTGCGCATCTTTATCTGCATGAAAAGTCTCTACCATTTTCTTCAGGGCACATGAAGTTTTGCCTGTTCCCGGAGGCCCGATAAGAAGGAAATAATCCTGTGCGGCTTTTGCTTTCAAGGCGATTCGCGTAAAATCGTCTTCCGAACGGGAAATCATAGGATCCAATGATTCATCAAACCGAGGAGGACGCTGTGACAGCAACAAGTCACGGCGTTCCTTCCTTGCAGAAAGATAAATATATAACCCCTGATACATCGAGCGGAATGTTGTATCCATTGTATCATGTTCTATCGCATAAAGGCTTTCGGCAGGAAGTACGGATGGATTCTGCTGGGTAGCACGTAAGCGAATACCTATTTCGTTTTCTGTCAGGTATTCAATATTACCCTTGAAAACCATTTTATTGGTAACGTTATCTGTATCGCGGTTACGTTCATAAAGGATAATGGCATCGCCTTGACGGAAATTAGGTAGAGAAGTCTCTGTTTCAAGAGCTTCACTTCTGACAGTCTTACTTGCAGAGGCTCCATTTCCAAGAATATCATTTCCAATAGCTTTATCTCCGGTAATGTCATTTCCAATAGCTTTATCTCCAGTAATGTCATTTATGGTAGCCTCATTCAACAAAGTTTCCCCAGCCTTTTCCTTTTTAAAGAAAGAAAAAGTAAGTCCGGCTTTATGTTCATCGGCCGCATGATTCTCCTTTATTTTCAAATCATAAATGATTTCTCCGGCCTCGCATTTCTCCGCTAATGTAGAAAGCCATAAAGAAGCTGCCCCGGTACGTCCTTCATAATCCACATCACCGGATTTTGAGGTATAAAGTTCCTTTGTAATAAAGTTATACACCGCATAGAAGTAATTCTTTTCCAGTGGAGAAAGAGCTTTCAGTTTCGATTGAAAGTTATCAATAGAGGGACGCAGGTATGTTTCCCAAAAACGTCCTTTCAATCCTCGTTCATTCAAGGTGGAGGCATTGATTTCTTCCAGTTTTTGTGCCGTATATTCCAGACTATTGCGTAATTGGACGCCATATTCATCGGCCACAATGCGGTTACGCAAATCAATCACCCGACGTACCATCGCCCACGAAGGACGGGAGGGATAAAGGAGCGGATAACGGGTATAAAGCAAATAGGCTTTCACTTTCCGGTGATCCATTCCCATTGAATATTGCAAGACTGCTTGATAAAGTAACATCTGTACTTTATTATTCTCCTTCGGCTCTACCTTGCCCCGGATAGCGTATTCATCCGCCTTGCCGGATTTCATTTCTATGAAAGAAGACATATCCCGCTGCATATAGTCGAGACGTCCCTGAAGTCCGAGTGCTTCACAGATATAAGACGGTTCAAGCACGGCATCTGTCTTGTCCAGTTCATAACCGGCTGCATGAAAGGTATCATTAACCGTTTCACGAATATGATCGAAGTGCAGTTTGCAGTCCTCAAAGAATTGGCGTTCTTTCTCTTTGTCGCGCAAATCGGAACAGGCAGCCAGCTCAATAGGATAACGCCGGAAGGCTTTCTGCATACAGGTACGATAATCTATGTCTTCACTCTTCGCATGAATCCATTCGTCCAGAAAAAGATTGGCTATATTTCCCAGTAACAGAGGCCGGGCATTTTCGATCGGTTGAAGACGGGAAAGAAAATAATTGGCCGGATGATGCCCGTAATCACGGAAACACTCTGCCAAAGAACTGATGTCAAGTAAATAATCCGGTTCGAGTACAATGAAAGAAGGAGTCAGGATTCCTGTCTCATCCACTGCAACATCCAATAAATTGACCTGGGCATGACGCCAAAGCAATTTGCACGTTTCTGCAAACTCTTCATTTATTTGAGGGATATTATAACGAACTAAATATGGTTTCTCCGAGACTTCGTCCAAGGGAGTCACATACAAATATTGCTCGTCAGCATACTGGAAGCAGACACGCATTCGCTGCACTCGTTCGCGGGCAGGAGACGCAACCAGGTAGGTAGCATCCGCACGCGGAAGTAGCCGGTATAGTTCCATGGGAATATCCTCTTCCAGGAGTTTACGAATAAAGAAAGCTAACGTTTTCGCATCGCGCAAGAGTTGTTCCCGGTTGGGCTCCTGCTGGCGGTTCAAGATAGCATTCGAAGTGAGCCGGAAAGTATGCAGCCGGTTCTGCTCTGCAACAGAAAGACCGACCTTAGCCGCCACGAAACTGATTCGTGCGGAAAGGTCGGTCATCTGTAAACTTTCGTTTTGCATTTGCGCGCGACAAATACGCTCCAGCAAGTCGCGCATTTGCTTATATCCTACGGCAAGATAAGCATCTTCCGCCCGGCAAACTGCTAAAAGGATTTCATAAGATTCTATCGCTTCACTCTTCGGACAGGGCAACTTCATCTCCAGCTTCATCTTCAACTTCCTCTTCTGTTTTCTTCTTGTCCTTTATCATCAAAATACTCATCTCGTACAACAGATAAAGCGGAATAGCGACAACACTCAAGGTGAACGGGTCGCCCGTCGGAGTAATAATAGCAGCAGCTATCACTATGACGACAACCGCATGACGGCGGTATTTCCGCAGGAAGGACTTGTTGACCACTCCCATTAAAGAAAGCAACCATGTAACCAATGGAAGTTCAAAAGCCAATCCCATGCAGAGAATCAGCATCATAAAATTGTCGATATAAGAATTGAGCGACAGGATATTCTCCACTTCCGAACTCAACTGATAAGTAGAAAGGAAACGGAGAGTCAACGGATAAACCATAAAGTAGCCCAACAGTACACCGATGAAGAACATCAGTGTTCCGATAGTCAATGCTTTACGCACGCCCTTTCTCTCATTCGGATAAAGGGCGGGATTGATGAAACGCCATATTTCAAAAAAGATATAAGGCATAGCCGTCACCACCGACATCCAAAATGCTGTCGACATGTGAATAAAGAAAGGAGCAGCCAAGTTGATATTGACCAGCTTCACATAAAATTGTTGCGTGAAGAAGTCATCGGTCAAATCAAATGTTTTACCGATATGCCGTAATAAATCGTAGAATATGAAATCATTGTGGCAAGGCGCAAGTATTACATGGTCGAAGAGGTAGGGCATAGCAATAAAATAGCCTATTGCCAATACAAACCAAACTCCAACTACCCGAAAAAGTACTTTACGCAGTTCGTCCAAATGATCCCAAAAGGTCATTTCTGCCATCCGTATGTTGTGCTCTTTTAGTTCTTAGAAGGATCTACAGGTTTGTCCAACTCGTCTTTAGCCTTGTTTATTTCATCTTTCGCTTCGTTTACACCGTCTTTGAAGCTCTTTACGCCTTTGCCTAATCCGCGCATCAATTCAGGAATTTTCTTTCCACCAAAAAGAAGAAGGATAACCAAAGCGATAATAATCCATTCGGAACCACTGGGCAAAAAGCCTAACAATAATAAGTTTGTCATAAGTTTATTTGATATAAGAGGTTTTTAATAGTTGCTGCAAATATAATCATTTTCACCACAGATTACACGGATTCACACAGATTTATAGCTTATCTTTCGATTTATTGCTACTATATATTCTCTTCAATCTGTGTGAATCCGTGTAATCTGTGGTGAATTAATCCTGATAATATACCCGTTTCACCCGTGTCGATATACTTGTCAACACTTCATAAGGAATCGTTTCCAGCTTATCGGACAACACCGTAATCGGCAGATCATCACCGAAGATGATAGCCTGATCGCCTTCCCGACAATCAACATCCGTCACATCGATCATGCAAACGTCCATACAGATATTCCCTACATAAGGAGCTTTCTTTCCGTTCACCAGGCAATAGGCGTTGCCGCGTCCCAAGTGGCGGTTCAGTCCATCCGCATAACCGATAGGAATAGCTGCAATGCGTGAAGGGCGTACCAAATGCCCCATCCGGCTATATCCTACCGTATCTTCTTGAGGAACATCCCGGATCTGAAGGATGGTAGTCTTGAGCGTACTTACATTATGTATTATCGAATTGTCTATCGGGCTGACTCCATAAAGTCCGATTCCCAAGCGCACCATATCGTACTGTGCTTCGGGGAAACGTTCGATTCCTGCCGTATTACAGATATGACGGAGAATCTTATGAGAGAAGGCGGCCTGCAATTCTTGCGAACCTTTCTCGAACAATTCAATCTGTCCGCGGGTGAAAGCGTCGAACTGTGACGAATCACTTCCTACAAAATGAGAGAATACCGAACGGGGAATCACCGCGCTCTGATTCTTCAGTCGACGGATAAGCAATGGAATATCCTCTACCGCAAAGCCCAAACGGTGCATACCTGTATCAAGTTTCACATGAATGGGGAAGTTGGTGATTCCTTCTTTCTCCGCAGCTTTGATAAGTGCGTCGAGCAGATGGAAATTATAGACTTCCGGTTCCAGTTTATAATCAAACATGGTTTTGAATGCGGTAAGTTCCGGGTCCATAATGATAATAGAGGCGGTAATGCCTGCCTTGCGGAGTTCGGAACCTTCGTCAGCAACGGCTACAGCCAGATAATCGACATGGTGTTCCTGCAAACTCTTGGCAATTTCATACGAACCGGCTCCGTAAGCTGATGCTTTCACCATACAGATCATCTTTGTTTCCGGATGGCGAAGCATAGAACGGTAATGGTTCAAGTTGGCTACCATCGCCCCGAGATTTACTTCAAGAATGGTTTCATGCACCTTCAATTCGAGGGCTTCGGATACCAAATCAAAGTTGAACACGCGGGAACCTTTCACCAAAATCACTTCCGAATGAAGCGATTTGAGTATATTGGATGCAAGGAGTGCTTCTGTGTTAGGAAAGAAATAGCGTTCGAGATCATCATTAAAACGGGCGGAACAAGAAGATATCTCCTGCCCTACTCCAATCAGTTTATTAATCCCTTTGCTCTGTACCAATTGTGCTACACGCCGATAAAGCGTAGCGGTACTTTGTCCGGTTTCCAGTATATCCGACAGGATAAGCGTCCGTTTCAAGCCTTTCTTTTCCGAGCGGCGTACAAGGAAATCGAGAGCAATATCCAATGATGCCAGGTCTGAATTGTAGCTATCATTAATCAGTACACAGTTATTCTTCCCTTCTTTCACCTCCAGACGCATGGCAATCGGTTCGAGACGGGCCATCCGCTCGGTTATCTGGTCGGCAGGTGTCATCAGGTAAAGACAAGCTGCCAGACAATTCAGTGCATTTTCAATGGAAGCGTCATCGATGAAAGGAATACAGAAAGTATTATCCATCTCCAGATAACGATAAGATATAACGGTATGATCTTCTTTCTTGGTCACACGGCTAATATACAACGGGCGTTCAATGTCGGTACGGCTCCAGGCAATCTCACGCGCCGTCAGCATTGATTTTGCGACACAATTACTGATTAACTCGTTATCACCGTTGTAAATCACGACATCACAGTCTTTGAAAAGCGTCAGCTTTTCCATGCATTTCTCCTGCAAGGAGAAGAAGTTTTCCTGATGGGCACCACCGATATTGGTCAGAATACCAATGGTAGGCTTAATCATTCGTTTCAAAGCTCCCATCTCCCCCATCTCGGAAATGCCGGCTTCGAAAATACCCAGTTCGGCTTCTTCAGAAAGTTGCCACACAGAAAGTGGGACTCCGATCTGCGAATTATAACTGCGTGGAGAACGAACGATGCAACGATCCGGGCTAAGTAACTGATGCAACCACTCCTTCACAATGGTTTTTCCATTACTGCCGGTGATACCAATCACAGGGATTTTAAATTTATCACGATGTGTTTCAGCAAGCTTCTGCAAAGCTTTCAGAGGATTGGGAACGATGAGGAAGTTGAGAGTTGAGAGTTGAGAATTGAGAGTGGGCTGCGCACCATCATGCTGCATAGAACTCTCAACTCTCAACTCTCCATTCTCAACTTCTTTAAAGTCTTCTTCCGTAATTACAAAATTACGTACGCCCCGGTCATATAAATCGGGGATATAACGGGCTCCGCTGTTTCGTTTGGTAGTTAAAGCAAAAAAAAGAGTTTCTTCCGGAAAACTCAAAGAGCGGCTGTCTGTTAGCAGCCAATCAATAGTCGCTTTATGTTTGCCCACACGGCGGGCACCGATACTTTTGGCTATGGATTCAATCGCATATGACATAGTTCTGTTTCTTTTTGAAAATCTAAGTACGGGTATTTTCCGATAAGTCGTTCTATTTTTAACACTATTTGTCCTAAAAAGCGTTGATACGCCTCTGATTCGGGATGAAAGGGTTTGTGCGCCAAGTCCCGGCGGATGTCTTGCACAGCTACGATAACCTGCTTTGTTTCAGGAGAAAAGAAGGTTTCGGAGAAGCGTTCCCACAGGTAACGAATCGCCAGAGGAGACGGATGCAACATGTCATCGGCATAGAAGCGATAATCACGTAATTCATCCAATATGATTTCATAAGAGGGGAAATAGAACACTCGTTCCGGAAACAGTTGTTGCAATCGGTCGATGGCGAGCAGCAGAGTCGATTTGCTTAACTGGTTGGCGTGCATCCCGTCGCGTATATGACGGATCGGGCTGACTGTAAACAACCATTTCAGATCCGGATTCCGGGCTGACATTTCGGTGATGAGTGCTGTATAATCTTCTACAATTTCTTCTACAGACAGCCGGTAACGCAAAAAGTGACTCTCCGGCAATTGATGGCAATTAGCTACCACTTGTCCACTCTCCTTTTGTTTATAAACGTAAGCAGTTCCCATTGTCACCATCAGCCAGTTCAATTCCGGCAGTTTTTTATAAGCGTGGTGAAGACGTGAATTTATGGCATGCAATGTCTCTTCGGGCGTAAAAGCAGAAAAAGAGCCATGATGCATCGGGCTATGCCATAAATCTTTGTAGGCAAACAGATCTTGTTTGTTGTATTCCTTATTTCTTATAATCTCCCTCAAAGCAGATGAGACGGACAAAGGATTATAAAGAATACCAAAAGGATTCAGGTCCAGTTGAAATCCGGCATCCATTAATTGTCGCCCGATATTTTCCGCAAAACAGGACCCCATCAGAAGAATATGATCTGCATGACTGACCGACGGCATCCCGGCAGGTAATTCTACAGATGTTTGAAAGTTCATACGATTTTCCATCATTTCATTACGTTTCATGTGCAAAAGTAATCAAAAAACTATTTCCGCCCTCTTTTTCCTCACGATTCAATAATCTTAGGAAGCATAGAAAAACAGATACGTCTTTATACCGGATAAGATTTTATAAAAAAAAGGAGGTCGAATATACTTTCTTTTCGTATTTTTGCACTAAATTTCCTAGAATCATGAATAGTGAACCAACATATAACTTGTTAAACTCCATCAATTACCCCGAAGACCTACGTAAACTAACCGTAGAGCAACTACCGGAAGTATGTGGTGAACTAAGACAAGACATTATTAAAGAACTCTGCTGCAACCCCGGACATTTCGCCGCCAGCCTGGGGACCGTGGAACTAACCGTAGCTCTGCACTACGTCTACAATACACCATACGACCGTATTGTATGGGACGTGGGGCATCAGGCATACGGCCACAAAATTCTTACAGGACGCCGTGAAGCATTTTCCACAAACAGGAAACTCGGTGGAATCCGCCCTTTCCCGTCTCCGGAAGAAAGCGAATATGATACTTTCACGTGCGGACACGCTTCCAATTCTATTTCTGCCGCTCTTGGTATGGCTGTCGCAGCCGCCCGGAAAGGAGACGCCAAACGCCATGTAGTAGCCATTATCGGCGACGGATCAATGAGTGGCGGACTGGCTTTTGAAGGACTGAACAACGCATCTGCCACGTCGAACAACCTGCTCATTATCCTGAATGACAATGATATGGCAATCGACCGCAGCGTAGGAGGCATGAAGCAGTATCTTTTCAACTTAACGACTTCCAACCGCTATAATCAGCTACGTTTCAAGCTCTCGCGCATGCTGTTCAAGCTTGGCATTTTAAACGAAGAACGCCGCAAAGCGCTCATCCGTTTCGGAAATAGCCTGAAATCAATGGCGGCACAGCAACAGAATATTTTTGAAGGGATGAATATCCGTTACTTCGGTCCGATAGACGGACACGACGTAAAGAACCTGGCAAGAGTATTACGTGATATCAAAGATATGCAAGGACCTAAAATCCTGCACCTGCATACTATCAAAGGAAAAGGATTCGGACCGGCAGAGAAACACGCTACCGAATGGCATGCTCCCGGCAAATTCGATCCCGTCACCGGCGAACGTTTCATTGCCAACACCGAAGGAATGCCCCCGCTTTTCCAGGACGTATTCGGAAATACACTGGTGGAACTTGCCGAAGCCAACCCGAAGATTGTCGGTGTCACTCCCGCCATGCCCAGCGGCTGTTCGATGAATATACTAATGGAGAAAATGCCGAAACGCGCTTTCGATGTCGGTATTGCCGAAGGACATGCGGTTACCTTCTCCGGAGGAATGGCTAAAGACGGACTGCAACCGTTCTGCAATATCTATTCTTCTTTTATGCAACGGGCGCATGATAATATCATCCACGACGTAGCGATTCAGAATCTCCCAGTTGTTTTGTGTCTCGACCGCGCCGGACTGGTTGGCGAAGACGGTCCTACTCATCACGGAGCTTTTGATATGGCATGTTTACGCCCGATCCCTAATCTGACTATCAGTTCCCCGATGGACGAACATGAATTACGTCGCCTGATGTATACGGCACAATTGCCGGACAAGGGACCGTTCGTGATCCGCTACCCCCGTGGACGCGGCGTACTGGTGGACTGGAAATGTCCGCTGGAAGAAATTCCGGTAGGAAAAGGACGGAAACTGAAAGAGGGTAGCGACCTTGCAGTGATTACTATCGGACCGATAGGAAACGTAGCCGCCCGTGCCATCACCCGGGCAGAAGCAGATTTAGGTCTGTCCATCGCCCATTACGATTTACGATTCCTGAAACCGCTGGATGAAGAATTGTTGCATGAGGCAGGACGTAAATTCCAACGTATCCTGACCATCGAAGACGGAATTATCAAAGGCGGTATGGGTAGCGCTGTCCTCGAATTTATGGCAGACAACGAATACAAACCGACCGTGAAGCGTATCGGTATCCCTAATATATTTGTAGAACATGGGGCAGTTGCCGAACTATACCAACTGTGCGGCATGGATGAAGAAGGGATTCTGACTAAAATAAAAGAATTTATCAATTGACATGAAGATTATTATTGCCGGTGCCGGCAACGTAGGCACCCATTTGGCCAAACTGTTATCGCGCGAAAAGCAAGATATTATCTTGATGGATGATGACGAAGAGAAACTAAGTGCTCTTAGCGCCAACTTTGACTTGCTGACTGTTGCCGCTTCTCCTTCTTCCATCTCCGGATTGAAAGAAGTGGGCGTCAAAGAAGCCGACCTGTTCATCGCAGTCACACCGGACGAAAGCCGCAACATGACTGCCTGTATGCTGGCTACCAACCTGGGAGCCAAAAAGACAGTGGCGCGTATCGACAACTATGAATATCTTCTACCCAAAAATAAAGAGTTTTTCCAGAAGCTAGGAGTAGATTCGCTGATTTACCCGGAAATGCTGGCTGCTAAAGAAATCGTATCTTCCATGCGCATGAGCTGGGTACGCCAATGGTGGGAATTCTGTGGAGGTTCGCTGGTTCTGATTGGTACGAAGATGCGCGAAAAGGCTGAAATCCTGAATATACCGCTGCACCAATTAGGCGGTCCCAACATTCCTTACCATGTAGTAGCCATCAAACGCGGAACGGAAACGATTATCCCTCGCGGAGACGATGTTATTAAATTGCATGATATTGTTTATTTCACCACTACCCGCAAATACATTCCTTATATACGTAAGATAGCCGGCAAAGAAGACTATGCCGACGTACGCAATGTAATGATTATGGGAGGTAGCCGTATCGCAGTCCGTACCGCACAATATGTGCCGGACTATATGCAGGTGAAAATAGTGGATAATGACCTGAACCGTTGCAACCGTCTGACAGAGCTACTGGATGACAAAACAATGATTATCAACGGAGACGGTCGCGACATGGACCTGCTTATCGAAGAAGGGCTAAAGAATACCGAAGCATTTGTAGCCCTGACCGGCAACTCGGAAACGAATATCCTGGCCTGTCTCGCCGCCAAACGCATGGGAGTGGAAAAGACGGTGGCAGAAGTGGAGAACATCGACTATATCGGTATGGCAGAGAGTCTCGACATCGGCACGGTTATCAATAAAAAAATGATTGCTGCCAGCCATATCTACCAAATGATGTTGGACGCCGACGTGTCTAATGTAAAATGCCTAACTTTTGCCAATGCGGACGTTGCAGAATTCACCGTACCGGAAGGAGCCAAAATAACCAAACACCTGATTAAAGACCTGGGACTTCCCAAAGGCACCACCATCGGAGGAATGATCCGTAACGGAGAAGGTATCCTGGTGACAGGTGATACGCAAATCCGCCCCGGCGACCATGTAGTCGTATTCTGCTTAAGCATGATGATTAAAAAGATTGAGAAGTTCTTTCACTAAGTATCAACAAATACTTGTATATGATTAACTCGAAGATGATATTCCGGATTCTGGGTTTTCTGCTTCTGATAGAAACAGTTATGCTATTATGTTGTGGGGGTGTTTCTCTTTTTTATAAGGAGAATGACTTGCAGAGTTTTCTGGTTTCATCGGCTATTACCACTAGCATCGGTATTCTGTTGCTCGCCATCGGGAAAGACGCAGTGAAATCCCTGAATCGCCGTGATGGATATGTCATAGTCAGTGTAGCATGGGTCACCTTTTCCCTTTTCGGAATGTTACCTTATTATATAGGAGGGTATATCCCAAGTGTTACGGATGCATTTTTTGAAACGATGTCCGGGTTCAGCAGTACGGGTGCCACCATCTTGAATAATATAGAGTCAATGCCTCATGGAATACTTTTTTGGCGGGCTATGACGCAATGGATAGGCGGTTTGGGTATTGTATTCTTCACCATTGCCGTTCTGCCGATTTTCGGTGTGGGTGGGATTCAGGTGTTTGCAGCAGAAGCCAGCGGTCCTACTCATGACAAAGTGCATCCCCGTATTGGTATCACTGCCAAATGGATTTGGGGTATTTATGCCGGAATGACAGGGACATTGATTGTCTTATTAGTATTTGGAGGTATGAGTGTGTTTGACAGTATATGCCATGCTTTCACGACAACCAGCACTGGCGGATTTTCTACCAAACAAGCAAGTATCGAATATTATCATTCACCCTATATAGATTATGTAATCTCTATTTTCATGTTTCTTTCGGGCATCAACTTCACGCTATTACTGTTGATGTTCAATGGAAAAATAAAGAAGTTCATTCATGATGCAGAGCTAAAGTTCTATTTCTGGTGTGTCTCTTTCTTTACTATATTTATTGCAGTCTGGCTTCATCAGACTTCTTCTATGGAGATAGAAGAGGCGTTCCGTAAATCACTTTTCCAAGTGATTTCCTTGCAAACTTCTACGGGATTTGCCACAGCCGATTATATGCTTTGGCCTTCTATTCTTTGGGGATGCCTTGTAATAGTGATGATCATCGGAGCCTGTGCCGGCAGTACAACAGGAGGTATAAAATGTATTCGTATGGTTATCCTGTTTCAGGTTGTGAAAAACGAATTCAAACATATTCTTCACCCTAATGCCGTGCTCCCGGTGCGAGTTAACAAACAGGTTATTTCTCCTTCCATCCAGTCTACAGTATTGGCCTTTACTTTTTTATATGCAGTCATCGCTATCATCAGCATACTTATCATGATGGGGCTGGGAGTCGGTTTTCTGGAATCAATCGGAACCGTAATCTCAAGTATGGGTAATATGGGACCGGGACTCGGTACATGCGGCCCGGCTTTTTCATGGAGTCAATTGCCTGATGCCGCCAAATGGCTGCTTTCTTTTTTAATGCTCTTGGGACGTTTGGAATTGTTTACAGTATTACTACTTTTCACTTCCGATTTCTGGAAAAAGAATTAAGAATTCAATAAAGGTAGTCTCTTTAATGCAAAAGCTACAATAAGACATACATTATCAAGCTATTACAAAGAGTACTTATCTATTCATATATTCTCAACGATACTCACTGTAATGAGAAAAAATACTCATCGCAATGAGAAAAAGTTCTCATTACAGTGAGAATTCTTTCTCATTACGGTGAGTATTCTATCGTATTTGTACGTTGTTATCGCATCATATCTTTCTAAGTAAAATCTTTCTTACAACAGGCTTATTTATTTCATAAATCTTATTGATAAGAACATCCATTTCCTGTTGGCGAGCATCACGGACAGCTTCAAACATCATCTTTGAATACATATCACGACGTCCCTTCAACCAAACGTTTTTATCCAAGTTTTCATCCATCACCTCGATCGCTTTTCTGTCGTCAGCATACAACAATCCCTTTTGCTGGAAAAAGCCGAATTCACACCACGCATATTCTCTGAATGTTCTTTCAATTTCCCAACGATATTCATTCAGGTGCATCACCGTCAATGCTTGTTGGTACTGGGGAGTTTTGGATTCAGCAGCAAGATTAATGCCCTTTGCCAGTTCATCTCCACTCCAAGTTCCAATTTCTTCATCGTCTATCAACAACTTATAATTGCCTTTTAGTCCTGTTACTTTCAACGTTTCACGGTTCATCTCTTCCATAAAAGGAACAACTTTCAGCACTTCTGCCTGGCTCTTTTTCTGTCCCCAACCACGAGCAATAGTATCTAAAGGATAAGGAAGAGCTTCTGCCAAATAGTCAAAACTCAAATCTTTTCCATTCTTCTTTATATTTGAAACGGTACAATTTTCCGACTTAACGGCTTGTTTTTTATTAGCATTAATCTCCATATCCGCTACTTCCTTACCTACAAATCCCTGGGCTTTCAGGAAAAGATAGGCCATTACCATGTGTCCGTCGTTATCGGGATGAATACGGTCACTGCCACAAAGGGTAAAGGTAGGATCTTTCTGCTGATATTGCTGATTAATAGCTGTCATAGGAGCATTTAAATCGGTAAATTCCCAATTATTCTTAGCTGCCGATTCTTTCTGATATTCAACAAGCCGTTTGATGGTTTCATTTTTTGTCTTGAACGGTGTATTCTCTTTGAGTTGTACGGTTTCATCATACGGAGAAGTCCCGACCATCACGATACGGGTATCAGGAAGATCTTTAAAACGTTTCTCCATCTGCTGGTAATTCTTTATACTTTCCTGATATTTCTGCTCACCGAATTCTTTGGGCTTATCACCGTTATATTCAAAATATCCGGAATCATTCATACCAAAAGTAACCATCAACACGGAAGGTTTCATCGCAAAAATATCACCATCCAGGCGTTTATTCATATCATACGCCGTATCTCCACCAATACCACCGTTGAAAACACGGATAGGCATATCCGGAAAACGAGTCATATAATATAACCAGATGTATGAATGGTAATGCCCACCATCCGTTATACTATTTCCCAGGAACACTGCTCTCTCACCCTCCTTAAAAGGTTTCACAGTTTGTGCAAACGCAGCAGTACATGTCATACAAGCCGCTGCAATCAATACAAAAAGTTTTTTCATGTCTTAATTTCTATTTTATAAACTGTTATTTTCATTATGAACGTTTTCTTTATTTTTTGAGAGGATCATATACGGCAACTGCCACGCGTGAATCGGCACAGCCATAATATAAGAACCATTTCTGATTGTGGAATACAAGCCCTTCTATAAATACGGTTCCGGCTGGATATTGTCCGCTCTTTTCAAAGTCTGATTCGGGAATATAGAAAGGTTTATCCAAGCGATCGATTAGTTTAGTAGGATCTTTGGCATCAAATAAGGCTTGTCCGGCGCAATAAGAGTTGGCTGTATACAGTGTGTCTCCTTCTGCGCCCGATTTATTTTTGCCGTTATAAAATAAAAGGATTCCTTTGTCAGTCAGGATGGCAGGAGGACCACATTCGGTCAGGTCACTGTCGAACTTACCTGCGCGGGGAGTCATCACTTTCAGGAATTCTCCATTTTCATCCAACATCGGTTCCCAGTTGACAAGGTCCGTGGAAGTGGCTACATTCACAAACTTTTCTCCCCAGTACATCCAGTATTTGCCGTCAATCTTGGCAATCACTTGTTTGCCGTCAATTAATTTGGTTACGATAGAGGCAGATTTGGAAAATTCATCCATGAATCTTCCGTTGTATGCTTTTGCGAAAGCCGGTCCATGTTTTTCCCACGTTTGAAGATCGCGCGAGGTGGCCACTGCCAAACGTGCCTGTTTGCGGTTCCATTGTGTGTAATGCATTACGTAAAGCCCGTCTTCTGTTACAGCAACACGTGGGTCTTCGCAACCGCCGGGATTTTCCAGTTCTTTCTGACTGTCGTCTGCCGGATAAAATACAGGTACGGACATTCGTTTGAAGTGTAGTCCGTCGTCAGAAGAGGCATATCCCAAACGGGAGGTACGTGATCCGATACCGATTGCCGAGTTGTCTTCAGCCCGGTAGAAGACTACTACTTTCCCATCATAAACAGTAGCAGCGGGATTAAACGTATCACTCGCTTCCCATGCTACTGACTCCTGTCGCATCGGACAATAGAAAAAGGTAGTAGTGTCAGGAGAAATAATCGGATTAATTCCTTCCGGACGCTGGAAATCTGCCCACGCCCAATCCGGGAATTCTGCTGTTTGCTTCTTCTCGCCACAGGAAGTGATTAATGCGGCAGCCATCAGTAGATAAGCTATGTTTTGTAGTTTTCTTTTCATTTTCACGTTTGATGTTATAAATAAGTGCTCTTACAAAATTATCTTATATCATAAATTTATATACCTCGTTGATTTGCTTTAAGGGAAAGAGGGAGGCGTCACTTTAGTTCCCCACTTCACGTCAGGCTTGGACGAAGTAGTGTATTCTATTGTAGCCCCATTATTCAGTTGATCCCAATCGATCCATGTACTGTCATACGGTTTACCGTTTAGCTTCATGGACTTGATATAAATATTCTTTTCCGAACCGCCTTTTATCACCATATCCCCTTTCTTTAAATGAACTTTCACGGATGAGAATATCGGAGTGTTCACCGTAAAGCCTCCCACTCCCGGTATTTCGGGATAAAGACCGATACAAGCGAACACATACCAGGCGCCCATCGTCCCTAAATCATCATTGCCCGGCAAACCATCAATTTTACTTGAATACTGTTCATTCAATACACGGTTAATAATCTCCTGTGCTTTATAGGGAGTTCCGACCCAGTTGTATATCCAGGGAATGTGAAAGCTCGGTTCATTGCCGGAAGCGAACCAGGCATCATTATAGCCGGCATCCAGACGAGTAAAGAATTCATCCAGGCGTTTTTCTGCCGCTGCTTTGCCTCCAATGATTTCTATCAGACCGGCAATGTCGTATGGCACCATCCAGAAATAATTCTTATAGGTCGATTCACGGAAATCTTCAGTCAGTGGTTTCCACGAACCATCGGGATTGCGTGATTGCAACCATCCGGTTTCCGGGTTATACAGATTCTTCCATGAACGTGCAAAATGGAAATAACGCCAGCTTGCAAACTCATCTCCTACGGCATGTAAGGCAAATTGTGCGATTGCAAAATCAGCGGAAGTATATTCCAATTGTATAGAAGCGTTGTAATATCCTTTATCCAAATACTGTTTCAGGCCCGGACGAGCCTCAACCTCCTGTGACATTGCTCCCGGTTCTTCCGCTCCTTTTCTCATGGTTTTGAAAATCGGTTTCGGGTCATAATTGCGAGCACCAAAAGCGTAAGCATTGGATATCAGGATAGGAGTCGGATCTCCTTGCATCACGCCGGTCTCTATATTAGCCATCACCCAACGCGGGAAAGCACCACCAGCTTCTTCGGCAAACAATTGGTGAGAAATAACAATATCAGAGGCTACTTCAGGATCAAGGATTGATAATAGTTGAATCTGTGTACGATAGGTATCCCAGTTGCTAAAAGAAGTATAGTGCTTGGAACGGGATTTATGCACTCTGAAGTCAGCTCCCATGTATTCTCCGTTCACATCGCTGCATACATTCGGGTGAATGAATGAACGATACAGATGAGTATAAAATTGAGTGGTACGATCCGGATTGGTTCCTTCTACTTCAATCTTACCCAAATAATGATTCCATTTGGATTCTGCCTGATTCTGAATCTGCAGGAAATCCCATCCGGTATTCTCCGCTTTCAGATTCTCGCGTGCATTTTCTACTGATACATAAGAAACCCCAATCTTATATTGGATATTTTTCTTCTTATTTACATCAAAAGTAAAATAGACTCCGGAGTATTCTCCTTCAGCAAAAGTCGTGTTCGGCTTCAGTTCATCTCTTTTCCATGTTCCCGATTCCAACGCATCCGTATCAAACTCTGCTACAAAATAGACTTTATACGGTGTACGGAGTCCACAGAAATTACCGCCTTCTGCATATCCTTCACACTTATTCGGTGCAGTAATAACGATGGCGGCCTGCTCTATCGGAGTTGCGGAAATGCCTCCACCGATAATTACCGTACCATATTGCTGATCTGCCGGATATTCATAACTCGCCATACCGGTTCTTTCGGTTACTGTCAGTTTTGCATGAATATCTTCCTGCACCTTTGCTTCATAATAACCGGCATGTCCTTTTTCTTCAGAAATATTGATACGGTAATTGAGAATATTGTCCGGAGACATCTTCAGTTTACCTTTTACCGGAAAAGTGGGAAAGTTACCCATGTGCTCGCAACCGCCACCACTCAACTGATTGATGACGAATCCGGAACGTTTGGAAAAATAAGAGGGAGTGAACTGCACCATTCCATAAGGATAGGTGGCTCCGGGATAAAGATATCCCGAAGTCAAACCCACGCCCTTCGTTCCTATCAGGGTATTTACCTGACGGGCATAATTACTCCCGGCGCTCTGCGCCGAGAGACTCCCCCACCCTCCAATCAAAACCAATAATAAACCTGTTAAAATTTTATTTTTCATACTGTATTCTTCTTATATCTTTTTAGTTTCTTATTCTTTCGACAATGAGAAGGGAGCGGCATACTTCGACGTACATCGTTCTTTATTCGGTTGACTTCCCATTTCAAAACGGATAATTCCTCCGTCTGCTATATCGTCGTATCTGATAAAATTCTTATCCAACACACGTCCATTTAAGGTAGCAGACTGGATATAGAGATTCTCTTTACTATTGTTGTTCGCTTCAATCACGAATTTATTACCGTTTTCCATCGTTATAGTAGCTTTCTTAAATAACGGACTGCCAATTACATACTCATCCGTACCCGGACAAACGGCATAAATGCCTAATGAGCTCAAGATATACCATGATGACATACCACCTTGATCTTCGTCTCCCGGATATCCTCTTTCTGTGGAATTATACAATCTTTCAACGATCTGACGCACCCAATACTGGGTTTTCCACGGTTGGCCGGCATAGCTATACAGATAAGGCATGTGCTGAATCGGCTGATTGCCGTGTGCATATTGTCCCATACCCGACAATTCCATTTCTTTCATTTCATGGATCACTCCTCCGTAAGTTCCCGGTTTAATAGTGCTGGGAAGGGTGAATACCGAATCCATTTTGGTCGTAAATCTTTGGTCGCTTCCGAACAAGTCTATTAATCCTTCTACATCATGGAATACGGACCAGGTATAATGCCAGGCATTACCTTCGCAGAAAGGTCCACCCCACTCCAATGGGTCAAACGGTTCCTGCCATTTACCATCAACGCCTTTTCCACGCATAAAACCGATAGACGGATCGAATACGTTTTTATAATTATACATCTGACGGGCAAAGACTTCCTGATAGTGTTTGTTTCCGGTCATTTTAGCCAGTTGGTAGCCACAGAAATCATCGTATGCATATTCCATTGTCTGTGCACTCGATCCCATTGATTCCGGATAAGGAACATATCCCAGTTCAAAATATTCTTTCCAGAAACCACGTCCGTTGGCACCTCCCCAAGGACCTTTATTCATGGCTTCGTGCGCGTATGCTTTTAAGGCTTTCTCCGGATCAAAAGTCCGAATCCCTTTTGCCCACGCATCTGCCAATAATGAAATGGAGTGATTACCCAACATTCCTCCTGTTTCTCCGGGAGCTGACCAGGAAGGTAACCATCCGCATTGTTCTTGTGCGGCAAGCAAGGCATTCATGTAACGTCCCTGCATGGTAGGATGAAGAATATTAGTTAATGGAAATTGAGAACGGAAAGTGTCCCAGAAGCCATTATCTGTATACATATATCCATCATATACTTTGCCGTCATAAGGACTATAATAATAAGGTTCTCCATTCGCTTTACGTTCATAGAATTTGCGTGAGAAGAGATTGGCACGGAACAGGCAGGAGTAGAAAGTCTTCATTTGTTCGTCTGTTCCACCTTCTACCTGGATTCTGTTCAATAATTCATTCCACGTTTTATGTCCACGTATTTTGGTGGCTTCCAAATTCTTATCTTTACCCAGTTCGTCGTTCAATGTAATCACAGCCTGCTCTGCGCTGATATAGGAAGAGGCAGCCTTTGCCTGTACTTTCGATCCTTTCTTAAATTTGATATAAGCACCATAGCCTTTGCCTTCTCCTTCCAACTTTTTAGGATAAATCTCATCTTTCTGATTTTCCCACATACCGTAATCCTCAAATGCTTTGTCGAACTGCACTACAAAGTAACTACGGAATGTCTTAGAGTTATTTACAAAACGTTGGTTATTCACCCAACCGGAGATTTGTCTCTTTGCCGGATCAATCTTAATTTCACTCATATCCGTATATCCGTCAATTACCAGATAGGCGTCTTCGGTAGAGGGATAAGAAAAGCGTAAATGTACACCACGAGTAGTTGGAGCCATCTCGGTTGTAATTCCATTATCCAGCATCACTTTATAATAATGCGGCTTGGCAATTTCATTATCATGGCTGAACTTCGTTGCCCGCATCTCCTGATTAACGACTAACTTCCCTACCATCGGCATAAAGGAATACACTGCATAATCACTCATCCACGGACTGCATTGGTGAGACTGGCAGAATCCTCTGATATTATCTACCGCATATTGATATTTCCAGCCTTCTCCATTTTTCCCTGTTTGGGCAGACCACGTATGCATGGCATAAGGCATACCGGTAGTAGGGTATGTATTTCCATAACTTAATCCGAAATGAGAGTCGGTACCTTGCAGTGTATTGACATATTGCACAAGGTCTTTCATTTGGGCATATATACTTGTTGATAAGAAAGAGAAAATTACTAAATAAATGAGCTTGTTCATGGTTATTTTTTTATGTGTTACATCTATTTCACTTGGCAAATCGAAACAACTATATCTATTTATTACCATAAGAATACCCTGCCAGTCATCTGTACGGAAAGGGGACGCCGGAAGGTTAACTCCATTGTATAAATTACAAATTGGATTATCTGCCCAAGCATAACGCACTGCTATTGGGAAAGCAACTTCAGGAGATGAGACGATGATGGAATTACCATCAATCACAGCATCAGCCCAATGAAACTTATGATCAACGTCAGAGATAGTAAATCCTTTTACTCAAGTGGAGCATCGTTATCGTACAATGATTCCCAATTAAATACACGGTAGAAATAAGGACGATAGAAGTCAGCACTACCCGGTGCATTGAAATTATCCCAAAAGTTGGAACAGTCTGTATTGGTAGAGATCACCAATTCACCGGTACGTGATAAAGCCGGATGAATATTTACCATATAAACATGTTGATAACGTTGTTCGCCAATCTTATCAAGAAATTCGGGCAATGTAAAGAGAGTCTTTTGGTCGACAAACGGCCCATAAGGGTGCTTACTACGGAACATCAGCACGTCTCTCCCGAACCACATGGATTGTCCGATCATGTAGTAGGTATCACCTTTTTTAAATACCCAAGGCATAGAACATGCACTTTCCAAAGGGATAATTGTAGAATTTTCAGCATCTTGGGTTGAGGGGTACTGCGTTGTCCACGAGAAATGTCCTTGCGGATCGGCCACATAATATTCCCACTGGCTGCCAAGGTCGCGTGTAGCGGTACGTGCCACAGCCACCTTATAATTGGAAGTTGTGTAAAGATAGATATGTCCGTCTTCGTCTTCCCACATAGTGTCGCCATAACCTAAAGTGTGGTCGTTAAAATTATCATTACGACTGATAAGTTTCATATAAGTAGCATCACCCGGCTTTCCTTCCAAGCTATAAGTAGCCAAGCAAGTACCAAAGCGGCGCATCAAGTTGTTCGGATCGGTATTATCAACGGCTCCCCACAACATTTGCATCTGATTGTTATATATCGTAGCATCTCCTGCCCAATAAAGATAATCCTGATCGATTTCTCCAGCTTGTATTTTTTCATCCGATAGTGTAGCTTTCGGATGACGAATGTGAGTACGTACCTGATAGTATCTATCCGCATTAGGATCGTTGGTTTGTACGTAATCAGCTAACCAAACAAGATTTTCATCCTTCTCACCAGGTGTTTGTACCATAATACTGTTACGAGGGAAACTACAATTACCTCGTGAACGATTTTCATTGATTACGCCATAGAAGCTATCATTGAACGACCAAAATATATTCCCGTCAGGCAAACCAGTGGTGAACACACCGTCTCCTCCATTCCAGCCCAACGACCGAGTGAAAAGGGCATTGTATTTCAAGTCTTTGTAGACGAACACTTTCCAATATTGTCCTGATCGATTTGGCATTAGTTCGAGATTCCATTCGGAATCAATTTGAGGCATCTTCACTTCTGAATTGCCGTAATAAGGTTCTTGCTGGTCACCACATGCTCCTCCGGCGAGGAGTGCGATACTTAGGATAAGATGAATTGGTTTCATGTTTAATAAGATATTTAAGATTATTTAATTTGTTTCTGCACCTGTAAAGCCGATAATACAAGCCATAAAGGTTGACAAAAAGATGCGTCTCATAATGTTATACTATTAGAGTTTAGGATAAAGACGATTCAGGAATGAAAAACCACTAATTCGGATAATTCTTTCTTTAGATGTATTTGATTTACTATCATTGCTCGAATAATACAATGACCTTTTCACTGAATAATAATACGTGAAAAAAAAGTATTGTGTTTAGTGGTGTATATCTTGTCAATCGTCTTAATACAAATTCAAGTCGTGAATTAGTCTCGGCTTATTGGCTTTAAATTGTTTAATTTTAATTTTATAAGTTTTACTATGAAATTGTACATGAAATCATTAACGCTACTCCTATTTTTAGGAACAGTTGCGTCCTGTAATGACAGTTTCCTCGATCAAACCCAAACTTCGGATTTAAATCGTGAGACCGTTTTTGCAGATAGTACGTATACCGCCAACTTCCTGACCGGAATTTATACCGATATCGGGTTTGATATCAACTACAACCGATGGACATACCTTTTGGCTAATGGTGGTGGGCTGCAAAGCGCTTGTGACGAAGCTGAATTTTATCCTTCGTCAACCATCTGGACAAACATGATGTTTGCTACCGGTACGGTTAATCCGGTTACGGTGAGTGATGATGCATGGTCGAAATGCTACACTAACATTCGCCGGTGTAACGTATTCCTTGCCAACATCGACCGATCACCGATGGTACAGAGCCGGAAAGCTCAATACATATCCGAAGCACTTTTCTTGCGTGCCTGGTACTACTTCATTCTGATGAAACACTACGGTGGTGTACCTATTATCGGTAATAACGTGTATGATGCTACTTCGACAATGAAAACCTCGCGCAACACATGGGCGGAATGTGTAGAGTATGTGTCCCATCAATGTGACTCTATCGTCCAACTCAATGTACTTCCCGTGCGACGAACAGGTCAAGAAAACGGTCGCGCCTCATCGGCAGCGGCATTGGGTCTTAAAGCCCGTGTCTGCCTCTATGCAGCTAGTCCATTATTCAATGGAAGTGATTTCGCTCCTACTGATACCAAAGAATTAGTAGGCTATCCCTCTTATGATAAAGAACGTTGGAAAACGGCAATGGATGCTGCCCGCGCAGTAATCAACCTAGGAACCTATAATCTCTTTATTAGAAGTAAAGATTTGAACGGCAAAGCCGAACCAGGTTTCGGATTCTACGTCGTATTCCAAGCCGGTGATACACGAAATGCCAATTTAACCGATGATGATGGTAAAAACAATAACGGAGCCTTTGCCGGCAATATCCTCGACCGTAAGTATCAACGTGAGTCCGGACATGAAGCTGCTTACTATCCACCTAGTGGAAGTCACTCCGGAACACGCCACGGCGGGTACATATACAAAGAATTGGCAGATGCCTTCCCTATGATTGACGGTAAACCCATTAACAACAGCCAATACACATTCGATCCTCTGAATCCCGCTCAAAATCGTGATCCACGTTTCAACAACACCGTGATTTATGATGGTGCTTTGGTCCCTGCTGACGATACTTACAGTGCTACCACAGTTGTTAACACATGGATTGGCGTAGGGCAAACAAGCGATGCCGTATACCAAGGCACTGCCACTGGTTTCTATGTACGCAAGGGATGTGATCGCTTATGTAAAGGTAGTACATGGAACCCAAGCCGTCACAACGATCCACTGATACGTTACGCCGACATTTTACTGATGTATGCTGAAGCAGCCAATGAATATCATGGGCCCGATTTCGAAGAAACACTAGGCGGACAACAACTTGGTTGCTATCCCATATTAAAACTCATTCGCAAGCGTGCCGGCATCGAGCCCGGTGCAGATGGTATGTATGGACTTAAAAAGAATATGACACAAAAACAGATGCGCCAAGCCATTCAGGAAGAACGCCGCCTTGAATTTGCTTTTGAAGGACATCGCTTCTTTGATGTACGCCGCTGGATGATTGCTCCGCAAACCGAAAGCAAAACCATGCATGGCATTGAAATCACTCGCGCCACTGACGGAACAAAGACTTGGAAAGAATTTGATGTACGCACGCATGTATGGCGTCCGGCTATGTACTTCTTCCCAATTCCTTACAATGAAACGGTGAAGTCGAAAGATTTGCTACAGAATCCCTACTATAATTAATAAAATACCCTAAATATGAAACATAGCATACATTTGGCGGCAATAGCCTTGCTGACTACTCTGCTTGTGACATCGTGTGATACGTTCTCTGCTCCTGCTGATCCTGACAAAAACACGGAGCAGGTCAAAGACATATCAGGCACGTGGCAACTCACCACAGTGAGCCGCAACAGTAATGATATTACCGAAACCATGGACTTCAGCCAGTTCCAAATTGACCTGAAGAAAGATGGTAAGTACACAATTGAAAACTATCTGCCTTTTGTGGTACGCCACAATGGCACGTGGAAAGTTGACGATATCTATTATCCTTTTCGCCTCTATTTCACAGAGGATGGAGCCACGGAGCAGGCCAGTACCGATATCCTATTCCCCATTACCAATGGCGAACGTAACATCGTGATTACTCATAGCCCCGGGTGTGGTTCGAATACCTACACCTATGTATTCAAGAAAATATCAGAAAACTAAAAATCATAACGCTTTATGAAAAAGAAATTAATCAGCTTGCTTCAACGCAAACGGCACATCGTAGCGTTATCAACTATACTTATGACTTTCATCGTTATGAGTTGCCTCTTTATCGATTCTGTCGATATAACCCAAATGATAGATGGAAAAGCCGTAAACTATGCAAAGGCCGGAACGACTGCTACTTTCAAAATGCATGGACACATTAAGGTTCAAGGAGACCCACGCAATGACAAACGACTTGTTTTCGGTTTTTTGGCTCCTAAGAGTTGGAATCTGGCACAAAATGCCAGAGTTTCGTACACAGAAGATACATTTGATCCGAATATAGGTGAGCAAAACATGACGCTTATCCCATTGACCGAACAACCTAGCAACAAACCAGGATTGTCATGGTCGGCTGCTCTCATGCAGGAATACGGTGTCGGTACCAATATTCTGGAAGATATGGAATGGGCAGCCTATTGGACAAGACCCTATAACGGTGTCGCAGATGAAATTCATTTTACAATCTATGTCCGTGTACCGGTAGGAAACAAAAATCTGCGTTTCAAACCATCATTCTTTATTAACAGTACTGACGATAACTTCAGTACAAGTGCAGATGCAAAGAAATGTGAGGAAGCCGGATGTTTTGAGGTAGTAGAAGGTGAAGGACTTGTCACTGACTTCTGTAGTGAACACTTCAACAAAACCACTCCATTAACAGCATTGCAAAACGACTTTGTAACCTTTAGCTTCATTGGAGGCATGGACGACGAAAATGCACTTGTCAAGGCCGATAAGATCTATTTTGAAGGAACGGCGGTAGCTAGCGACGGACACCGTTATACCGTAAATGAGAAGAGTGACAAGACCCTGATGAAACGAGAGAATCAGTATACCAAAACATACAATATCACATTCTGGCCGGAAGGGTTCTTCAATGTACCTGAAGGAACAGAGCTTGTAAGTATTGAATATGCCTTCACTAATGCCGATGGATCTATCTCCGTTACACAGTCTGATGATGACTTCGTAATGTTAAATATACCTCTTCCTCCGCAGAAGGAACCATTCATATATACGTTCTATTGCGAGTGATAACCTTATATTCTACTGATAATGAAACAGAATATGTATAAAATGATAACGACGGGACTACTATGTATAGCTGCCGTCGCACTAAAGGCACAAGATGCACCGATAGATAGTGTGGATCACACTAAAAGTAATACCCTAGGAGCATCTTCGACGGTTTATACCAACGACTTGATAAAATATCAGTCAGCCACCATCCTTACCGGATTGCAAGGACGATTGAAAGGTCTTAATGTATCACCTTTCCGTGGCATGCAACTGTTACGGACTGATGCCAATACTAAATCCGATATAGTGGGAGCTATTCCTAATGTAGGTGGAGGTATCTACGGAGATAATTCGGAGTTTCTCATTTCAGCACGCGGACAATCGCCTGTAGCCATTGTCGACGGTGTAGAACGTGACCTGTATTCCATAGATCCCGAAGCCATTGAATCGGTTACCATTCAAAAGGATGCCCTTTCCAATATGTTTTTAGGAATGCGCAGTTCACGTGGTGCATTGATTATTACTACCAAAAATCCTGATGCAAAAGGTGGTTTCCATCTCTCACTCACCGGAAAGTTTGGTATATCCAGTGCATTGAAATCTGGCCCAAATCCACTTTCGGCTTATCAATATGCTTATTTGCTCAACGAAGCATTGCTCAATGATGGCAAATCACCACTCTATACGTATGATGATTTCGAAGCCTATCGTAATGGAACTTCCCCTTATCTGCATCCCGACGTAAATTGGAAAGATGCTATTATGAACAATTCTACTACGTCGCAAGCCTATAATCTGAATGTAACAGGTGGCGGACGGGTGGCTCAATACTTTGTAAGTTTGGGATATTACAGCGAAAACGGATTGTTCAAGACGAGCGATGCTAATAGCTACAACACCAATTTCAAGTACAACCGGTATCTCATCACATCGAAGGTAAACATCAACGTGACAGATGAATTTAAGGTAAGCATGTCTTTAATGGGACGTATAGAGGAAGGAAACCAACCTGGAGGTATTTCGGGGACAGGATACAGCGACCTTTTGAGCAACGTATGGCAAACTCCCAACAATGCTTATCCCGTCTTAAATCCCAACGGTACGTATGGTGGTAACGCTTCGTATACCCAAAACCTCTATGCACAGACCACTGGTTCGGGATATATCTCAAGCAATACCCGCGACGTCGTAGGAACCATTAATTTGAAATATGACTTCGATAAATTGGTGAGAGGACTTTCTGTTGGTGCAACGGGAAACATCTCATCGCAAGTGCGTAATGCTATCGTTCGTACTAAACAGGCACAAGTATTTCAATACAGCATAACCCAACAAGGCAACGAGGCTTATGACAAGTATGGAGATGTAAGTTCACAAACCAACAGTTACCGTTCAGTATCGACGTACCAATATATGTATGGCAAAATGTATGTAGACTGGGAACGCCAATTCGGTATGCATGGTGTAAAAGCTTCACTTTGGGGCGATACACGTACTATACTCAACAACTACGACCTGCCTATGATTCCGTCGAACATCGGACAGAAAGTTGAATACAATTACGATAACAAATACTTCGCGCAAGCAGCCGTAACGGAAAGTTATTACAACCGCTATGACAATGGACGTCGCTGGGGAACATTCTGGGCAGTAGGTCTGGGTTGGGATATCAGCAAAGAGAAGTTTATGGAGGCATCGAAGATAGACCAACTCAAGTTACGTGCCACATACGGTCATACAGGAAACGGAATCGACAATGCCGGTTACTTCAGCTATTTAAAGAGATACAATGAAGATGGCGGATTCTGGTATAGCAACGGTACATCCATGAGCAACGGAGGTTCAGTGTCAGAAATATCCCCATTGGCTAATACCCTCCTGACATGGGAAAAAGGAAGGAAGGTCAATGTAGGTTTAGATTTAACCTTGTTAAAGAATCGTTTGACTCTCTCGGCCGACTATTACAATGACTACTACTATGACATATTGCAATCACGTGGTAAGAGCATCGAATTGCTGGGTATTGCTTATCCGGCAGAAAATATCGGAAAAACACGTTACTACGGATTGGAAACACAACTTAGCTGGCAAGATCACATCGGTAAGGTGAACTATTATGTATCAGCCAACTGGAGTATGGAACAGAACAAACGGTTGTTCATGGACGAGCAATACGTACCTTACGACTATCTGAAAATGACAGGTCAACCCACCGGTACCATCTACGGATTGGTAGCTACCGGATTCCTCACAGCTAAAGACATAGCCGATGGTTATCCCGTAATGAACGGCTTCAACAATATTCAAGCGGGTGACGTGAAATACAAAGACATGAACGGTGACGGCGAAATCAACGAATTCGACCGTACTGTGATTGGTGGCGACAAACCGACTTGCTATTTTGGTATTGATTTAGGCTTTGAATGGAAAGGGTTGGAAGTTACAGCACTTATCCAAGGTGCTTACAACCGCGACTTATATAATAGCGACCGCACGTTGCTCGAAGGATTCCAAGTGATCGGACAAAGCTACGGACAAGCTTACACCAATTTGCTGAATCGTTGGACACCCGAAACTGCTGAAACAGCTACGTATCCGAGACTGACTGCCGGAGGCAATATGTACAACTACGGAAACAACTGGAACTCTTCACTCTTTGTACAGAACGGAAACTACATTCGTCTCAAGAACGCCACCGTATCGTACAAACTACCCGAAAACTTCTGCCGTAATTACTTAGGCGGACTGCGCGTGAAAATATTTGTACAGGGACAAAATTTACTCACATGGTCACGTACCCGCTTGCAAGACCCTGAAGTTACCTTCACCAGCTATCCGTTACAGCGCACCATTACGACTGGAATCAATCTTAACTTCTAATAAAAATGATGGATATGAAACAAAATAAATATGGCACATGGGCAGTAGGAGCATTTATGCTGTTATTGAGTGCTGCCGCATGTACAGACAGTTATGAGAGTACGCCTGTAGATATGTTTACAGAAGATTACCTCTTCTCGAAGACCGACTCCAACGGAACTGTAGTACGTAAATACCTCAACCGCATCTACTATTACATGCGTAATGGACACAACGGCGTAAATGGTGACTACCTGGATGCCGCTTCCGACGATGCGCTCTCTGTTATTTCGTCCGAGTCCGATGTATACAAACTGGCCATCGGACGTTACAGTGCCTCCAATTTTATTAACTCGGATATGATTTGGAGCGACCCTTATTTGGTGATTCGCCGCGTGAACATTCTGTTGAGTGGCATTGACGTAGTACCTTTCAACACTACTTACACTGATGCACTCGGTAATACACGCAGGCTCAATGATTCTATGAAAGCCGAAGCCCGGTTCCTGCGTGCTTACTTCTATTTTGAATTGGTGAAGCGCTACGGTGGAGTGCCCATTATCGGTGATAAAGTGTACGAATTGAACGAAAACATCGAATTGCCACGTAGCACGTTCGAGCAATGTATCAAGTATATTGTAAGTGAGCTTGACGATATCAAAGATGACCTTCGTTCGCTGCCACTACCTGATGCCGCTGCGAGCGCACACGTAGTAAACACACAGGCAGCCCAGGCACTGAAGATTCGTGTATTGCTCTATGCAGCAAGTCCGTTATTCAACGAAAAGCCCATTGAATCTGGTAATGAGTTGATAGGATATGCCTCTTATGATCGCGAACGTTGGAAAATAGCAGCCGATGCCGCCCGCAACTTTATTAACACGTACGGAACAGGTGACGGAGCTATCATGGGACTTGACGATAATTTCAAGAATGTATTTACCAATTGGTATTCAAACGAACATAAAGAAGTTATCTTCTTCCGTGAAAACGCAATGGATAAGACGGTGGAAACAGCTAACGGTCCATTGGGACTTAGCGGTGCCAAACAAGGAAACGGCCGCACCAATCCCACACAGAATTTAGTCGATGCCTTTTTAATGAAAGACGGTCACTTTATCAATGATAAAGGTAAATATGAATACAATGAACAGCTTCCTTACGCACAACGTGATCCACGTTTGGAATATACCATTATACACAATGGTTCGTCATGGGTGAACTCTACGATGGAAACATGGCAGGGTGGAGCCAATAATCCTCTTGGTTCGTCGTACTCGCTCACGAGTTATTACATGCGCAAGTTTATGGGTGATTTCGAAGCAGCCAACGAATATCAAGACACACAACACAACTGGGTGATGTTCCGTTACGCCGAAATACTTCTGAACTTTGCCGAAGCCGAAAACGAATATTTGTCTACTCCTTCACAAGCTGTATATGATGCTATCATCGCCCTGCGCCGACGTGCAGGTATCGAACCTGGTGAAAAGAATTTGTATGGACTAACAACCAATGAGCAGACACACAATTTGACGCAAGCCGAAATGCGCAAAGTGATTCAGAATGAACGCCGCATTGAATTGGCTTTTGAAGAGCATCGCTATTGGGACATTCGTCGTTGGCGACTTGCCGAACAGGTCTATGCACAGCCTATTCAAGGAATGTACATCACTAAATCACAGACTTCCACGACCTATGTTCCGCAAGCTGTACTCAATGTACAATGGGACAATAAACGTTATTTCTATCCGATTCCTTATTCGGAAGTAATAAAAAATAAGAATATGGTTCAAAACCCTAATTGGTAATATCTTATGAAAAGAGTAATTATAACATTCTTGTGCCTCCTCTGCATTGTACAGGCATACTCCCAATCGTTTACGATAAGCGGTACCATTATTGATGGGGAAAGCAACGAACCGCTTATCGGAGCTGGTATTCTGGTAAAGGGAGCCGGAAGGGGTACCATCACCAATATAGATGGAAAATATTCGCTGGAAGTGAAACGTGGCGAAACATTGGTATTTTCGTTTGTGGGCTATCAAAATCAGGAAGTCGCAATAACAAATCAGCGCACACTGAATATCGCATTAAGGGTTTCCGAAGCCAACAACCTGAACGAAGTTGTTATCACAGGTCGCGGCAGCGCGAAACGTATCACTTTGACCGGTGCCGTGAGCGGTATTCAAGCCAACGAATTACGTAGAGTTCCTACAAGTAGCTTACAGAATACATTATCGGGTAAACTGCCCGGCTTCTTCAGTCAGCAACGTTCCGGTCAGCCGGGAAAAGATGCTTCCGACTTCTTTATCCGTGGTGTCAGTTCCTTGAATGAGGACGGTAACAAGCCGCTTATTATGGTTGATGATGTGGAATACAGTTACGAACAGCTGTCACAAATCAATGTCAATGAGATTGAAAGCATATCTATTTTGAAAGATGCATCAACGACTGCTATTTATGGTATCAAGGGTGCTAACGGTGTGTTGGTAGTCAAGACACGTCGCGGTGAAGAAGGAAAACCTGTGATCCATGTGCGTGCAGAAGCCGGCGGTCAGATACCTGTCCGTAAACCCAACTTCTTAGACTCATACAACACCGCCCTGTTAGTCAACGAGGCACGTACTAACGATGGTTTGACTAAAATGTTTACACAACATGATTTGGAACTGTTTAAAGACGGTTCCGACCCATACGGACATCCTAATGTAAACTGGTACGACGAAGTGTTCAAAAAATCGGCTATGCAGTCGAACATCAATGTCGACGTATCGGGTGGTACCAAACGTTTGAAATACTTCGTATCCGGGGGGTATTTCTCACAAGGTGGTTTGGTTCGTAACTTTGCTAAAGCGGATGACGATGTGAATACCGGCTATTTTTACCGCCGTTTTGACTACCGTACCAACTTGGACTTTACTGTTACTGATAATCTGACTATGCGTCTGGACTTCAGTTCGCGCTTCATGAACATCAACGAACCGAGTAGTCTGAATGCTACAGGCGAGATTTACAATTTCACCGCCATGCACCCCTATTCGGCACCGGTACTCAATCCGGACGGATCGTATGCTTATCTTTCAGATGTGGACGGTTACGGACCTACATTGAATGCACGTTTGGCTAACGAAGGTTACACGCGTACACGCCGTAACGATAACAACATTCTCTACGGTGTGAACTGGAAGATGGATTGGCTCACCAAAGGATTGTCAGCCAATGCTCGTATTGCTTACTCTACCATTGACGAAGTCTTCCGCAAAGTAAACCGTGGAAAAGATGCGTACCCTACCTACCACTACGATCCTACTACGGATCAGTATAACATCAACCCCAACCGTAAATATGCTTATTCACAGTATGCTCTGACGGCCGGAACCAACCAGGCTGTGAAAAATCTGGATGTTCAGGCCTCCATCAACTATGCACGCATATTCAATGGAATACATGACGTTAGTGCCACGTTGCTGTATAGCCGCCAAAGCCGTACCGTAGAAAAAAATCCAGACGATACAGGAGAAAAGATTCCCGAAAACTTTCAGGGTCTTACCGCTACCGTAGGTTACAAATATAAAGATAAATATCTGGTCGACTTCAATGTTGCATACAACGGTACCGACCGTTTTGCCGAAGGACACCGCTACGGAATATTCCCTGCTATTGGTGTGGGTTGGCGTATCTCCGAAGAATCGTTCTTCAAGGATAACATTTCTTTCATCCAACTATTGAAAATCAGAGCTTCGTATGGTATTGTAGGTTCGGACGTAGCTATGGGTAACCGCTACCTTTACAACCAGATATATACAGCAACTGATAATGCTTATAATTTCGGACAAAGCGATGTCACTTCCACTGCTATTACGGAAGGTGACCTTGGCAATAGCAGTGTGACATGGGAAGAAGCCAAGAAGTTTGATATAGGTCTCGACTTCAATGCATTCGACCGCTTCTCATTTACTTTCGACTGGTTCTATGACAAACGATACAATCAGCTTGTGAAACGCAATGACATACCGCAGATCTTAGGTGTGGGTACTTCACCTATCAACGTGGCACGCACCAGCAATATGGGTTTCGACGGACAGATTGGTTATCAAGACCGTTTCGGTGAGTTCAACTTCAATACCAACTTCGTATTCTCGTATGCTAAGAATAAGGTAGAATTTAATGCCGAAGCACAACAAAGATACGATTGGTTGTCGGCAACAGGTCGTCCTATCGGTCAACCATTCGGTTACACTTGGATAGGTTATTATACACCTGAAGAAGTGGACTTGATTCATGCAGGAGCCGCAAATGCACCGGCTGTGCCCAATACCGACGTTCCTATCCAAGCCGGCGACTTGAAATACAAAGATTTGAACGGAGACGGTGTTATCAACGACTTCGACAAGGGAGCTATTGGTAAGCCAAACTTACCCAACACCACGTTGGGATGGACAATCGGTGGTTCGTGGAAAGGATTGTCAGTGAGCGTACTCTTCCAAGGTTCGTTCAACTACAGTTTCTCGGTAAACGGCACAGGTATCGAACCTTTCAAGAGTCAATTCCAACCTCTACACCAGAAACGCTGGACATTAGAACGCTACCTGAACGGTGAAGCCATCGAATTTCCGCGCTTAACAAGCAATCCGTCGACTGTAAACAGCGCAGCAGCGTATATGTCCGACTTTTGGTTGATTGATGCTTGGTACATCCGCTTGAAAACCATCGACGTCTCCTATCAAGTGCCCACAAAAGTGTTGCCTTCATGGCTTACAAACCTCCGTGTCTATCTCAATGCTTACAACATGTTTACATGGACAAGTTTTGATAAGTATCAACAAGACCCGGAAATCAAGTCCAACTCCGCCGGTGATGCATACATGAACCAGCGCGTGTTTAACTTAGGAGTACAACTTACATTCTAATAAACTGATAAATACTCATAGTAGTATCAATGAAAAAGGGGATGCGTCTTCATAGATGCATCCCCTTTTTCATTGATAACACATTGTAAATCAAGCATTATTATTTGATAGGAAGCCGAATCCGTACATGTAGGGGTACATGGCTTGCCGTAAACGAAAACGTCCCACTCCACACACAAGTCGGTGTGCGGAGCGGGACGAAAACTATTATAGTTGTCGTGCTAAAAATCTATCGGTTCATTCTGGTAAAAGCAGCTACTTGAGGTACTTCTTGTTTACATCTTCCAGTATCTGCATCTGCTGGATAGCTATCCGGTTCAGCCGGACAAGCCTTTCGTGCTGAGGAAGTCCTTCTCCTATGAATACGGCATTCAGATTCTCCATGTTCGAGAGACAAATCAATTCGTTCACCGTGGCATAGTCGCGGACGTTTCCTTTCAGGTCGGGATGCGCATCGCGCCATTCGAGGGCAGTGAGGCCGAACATGGCAACGTTCAGCACATCGGCTTCGCTGGCGTAGATGCGGGAAGCTTGTTGTGGTGTGACTTCTGCCGGGATAAGGTTTTGTTTGATAGCATCGGTGTGGATGCGGTAATTTATTTTCGACAGTTCTCGCTTGGCACTCCAGCCCAGTTGCGCGAGTTCCTGCTCCTTAAGGCGCTGGAACTCGCGGACTAAATAGATTTTAAATTCAGCACTAATCCACATTCCAAATTCAAATGCGATGTCCTTGTGTGCATAGGTGCCTCCATATCTTCCGGCTTTCGCTTGAATACCGATAGCATGGGTCTTCTCCACGTATTCTTTCACGCTGATTTTGAAACTGTTCAACCCCGACTGATTTCTAATTGTGGCGAATTCGCCATAATTAAATCCTGGGTTATACAACCGCTCCCATATACCGAGGTATTCCAGTGTATTCCTGTTTCTCAGCCAGTCTGATATGAAGAAATCGCCATCTTTGGCTTTTAGCATGTCAGTAATGCAGATATAATCTTCGTTATTAATAGACACTACATTGATGTCTGTAGTCAATACTGTTATTTTGGTCATCTTGTCTTCTCCGGTTAAACGATGGGCAAAGGTACACTTTTCCCTTCAATCCCTAACACATTATTTATGAATAGTTTTCGTTTACAACAAGTCAAAGAACGCGTCAGGTGAATAAAACAGAGCCTCTGTTTAAGTGAAACGAAGCCTGCATTTCACTTAAACAGAGGCTCTATTAAACGAATATAGAGGCTCTAAAAAAGAGACTGAACTCATCTCTCTTTTTTGCTTTCGGTTCGCTTTCAGTCAAAAACCTTTTTTACTGATGTTTTTGACTGGAAGCTATTTTTAGTAATCACATTTGGATTATAAGGATGAAGTTTAGTTCTAAACAGTACAAAAAGAAGATGGTTAAATAAACGAACTCCTCATTTATTGTATTCTCCTTTACAATTTCACTGTAATGCCTTTAGCTATATCACCAGAAGATTTATAAGTATGGCCAGCATGCAATACTTCTACCTTTATCATTCCAAAATCAATTTGGTCTTCCCCTTTATCGTCTGTCACTTTTACAATAAGATGATGCCCGTCTACTAACTCTGCTTTAAAAGTTAGCTGTTTATAATCTCCTTTCTGAAATCCCCATCCATCTCCTTTGTCCCAATACAGAGAGCCTTCCGCTCTGCCATCCTCATCCGGGCAAACAACTAAAGTCAATGGGTCGAATGAATTTTCATTCACATTCTGAATTATTTTGCCTACTGGAATAATAGAACCACCTCTCACTTTTAATTTAGCCTGATATTTACCTTTTGTATCTCCTTTAACCAAAGATAAATTTTCCCAAATTCCTTTGGGTAGAGAAGGATTCTTTGCAAATGCAGGAATTATCAACAGGTCTGTCCCCAACATGAAAGCTTGCTCTTCAGCACGCAAACTTTCATCTTTCGGATCGGCAAAGAAAACCGGAGCCATCACAGGCTGTCCATCTTTATGAGCCACATGAAAAGCAGTGTAGAGATAAGGCAGCAAACGGTAACGACGTTCTAATGCCATGCGTGATTCCTTTTCTATATCTTTAGTAAATGCCCACGGTTCCTTGTTATTTGTATCACAGGAAGCATGTCCTCTGGAAAAAGGGAAAAATGCACCGAAGCCTAACCAGTTTCCCCACAAATCGGGAGTCGTATTCCCAGCAAATCCACCTATATCCGGACCATTGAAAGGCTGACCGGACAACCCCAATGTAATAGACATCGGTACAGAAAGTTTCATCTGTTCATAAGTAGCTTCGTTATCGCCCGTCCACATGGCTGCATAACGCTGTCCGCCAATAATATTGGAGCGGGAAAGAAGAAATGGACGTTTGCTTGGATTAGCAGCCATCATGCCATTATAAGAAGCTTCGACCATCAGACGACCATAAGCGTTATGATACATTAAATGGCTACCAATAGGTAAATTGCCTCCTCCTAAATGAATATTGTTCTCCGGCATCGTTCCCCCAGGACCATCAAATACAGACGGTTCATTCATATCATTCCAAATGCCATCTATTCCATTAGCCATAAAGTCTTTATAAAGTCCGGACCACCAAGTGCGCGTCTCCGGACGGGTAAAGTCAGGAAATGCGCAAGCACCCGGCCATACTTTCCCGTGAAACTCATTACGATAGATATCACAAACAAAAGCATTTTGCTCTTTTCCGGTTTTATATACAAAATAGTTATCATCCACTTTTACGCCTGGATCTATCATATACACGGAATGGAATCCATTATCATGCAGATACTTATTCATGCGCTTCGGATCTGGAAAATCCCTGTTATTGATCGTGAATACACGGAATTCATCCATATAGTTGATATCAAACCATATTACATCGCACGGTATCTTCTTTTCACGAAAAGTATTGGCAACTTCTTTCACTCTAGCTTCCGGCACGTAAGAAAAACGAGACTGATGATAACCGATTGCCCATCTGGGAGGCATACTTATAGTACCGGTCAATTCGGCAAGTCCTTTTAATACTGCTTGCGGAGATTCACGATCTATGATATAAGTACGAAAAGGTGCTCCTTCAGTATTAAATTCAATTTTATCTGAATTAGTAATCAATTCAGCCTTCCAAAAACTATCAAACAATACGCCAAATGCTGTCCCGTCCGGACGAACACCCAATACCCACGGATGCGTTTGATACAGACGTGAGCCACCATCAACCCGATACATACCATTATCCGTATTCCACATTTTAATCTTTTGCCCATTACGCAGCAACGGACCGGTCACTTCACCACCTCCATACAGACTTGTTCCGGCTGGAACATCCAATGAGGCATTTGCCTTGCCATCAGTCATCGTAAATTGAGGAACTAATTTCCAGTTTTCCGGTACTCCACCTTTCTTTTCCGGTTCATGGGAAAGAATTAATGAAGGCGTACGGGAAACATCATACCCTACGGGGATAAATTCTACAATTCCATTTCCTACCAGTGTTACTTTTTCTGTTTTTATATTACCTGCCCAAGCTACCTGAGCCGTAAAGAAGAAAACAGCCATTTGCAATAACGATATTCTTTTTCTCATTTAAATATTATTTTAGTTATTAGTTCCGCCAACGGATTTTAGTCTGGCAATTGCATAATCAAAAGCTTTGAAAACAGTCCTCATGATATCATATTTTCATTTTGGTCAAACAGGATTTCCAGCAACTCCTCCGGTCACTCATAAAAGAAGAATAAACAGACCGGAGGAATATTGGGAATTTCAAACACCAATCCTAACTTTTTACCTATATCTATTGAACTTTATACTATGAACGCTTGAAATTTAAGAAACCACTAAAGAGAAATTTAAAAAGAATCATATAAAAATAATAATCAAAGCGATTAACTTCAAGTCCATTTACTGGACAATTTTCCTAAAGTTAATTTTGTTTCTGCACAGACTTAAATTAAATGATAAATTAGTTTATTACGGTGCGTTTTTAAATGTATCAATAAAAAATTCAGCAGCTTCTAGAGAAGATTTTTCATTTTCCTTTCTCATATTCTCATAGGTGACTGATAAACAGCAAATAATCAAATAAATAGCTTATGAGAAAGACTTTCTAAGACGGCATTTCTCATAATACGCCTTCTATTTTAGCTTAAAATTCACCTTATTCTCATAGTATTTCAGAGTATTTCTCATAGTTAAATACTATCTTCTCCTTTTTTCTGGTTGAAGATAAACTGTAGTTCCGATTGTCCCATATATTATGGGAAAATGTTCCCTAATATTATGAGAATTTATTCCCACAAAATAAGAGAATCTTTTCCCTACTAGTAGGGAACACTTTCCCACAATATATGGGACAAGGAGAATATGTACTTCCCTGATAATGGTTGACTAGCTGTTTCTTTATTCTTGTATAGGTTGATTAGAAAAACACTATGAGAAATGCATCCAACAAGTATGAGAAATAAGGTAAAATACGGGGTATTTGACGGAAAAACTATGAGAAATACCATCTTAAAAATCATTTCTCATAGTCTATCCTATTAGTCTTCTGCCATTTATGATTAATGAATGAGAATATGAGAAATGAAAATCATAAATACACTCTAGTAGGGTATCTATTTCAAATTAAATAGAAAATCATAATGCCCTGCTTCTACATCAACAGTCTGCTCCTTAACGCTCACTTTCTTCTTATTCTTTTTACATGAGACAGCATTATTAGGGATGCAAACTGTAGCCGTTGTTCCGGCAGGAATTGTCAATTGAAGATTCAACTGATTATCATCTTTCAACTTCCAATTAACGGCAATTGTGCCATAAGGTGATTCTTTCGTTACTTTTGCCCAGGTCACACCGTTTGGAATTTGAGGATCGACATAGAAGTGACGATATCCAGGGTTAGCCTCGTCAAGACGTATTCCTCCTACAGCCTGATAAAACCAAGTACCAATTCCATTGTAACAATTGTGCACACGACTTCGTTCTCCGCTCCAATATTCCCAAGTCGCTGTCGCACCATGGTCAATCATATATAGATAACCGGGATAATCACGTTTCTTCATCATTTGATAGAAGAAATCCACTTGTTTATTCCGAACAGCCCATTCTGTCAAAATAGGCACTCCAACCAAACCTACAGCAATATGTCCTTTATATTTTTCTTCGGTCATGGCAACGACATTCTCTTTCACTTTATTGTACAAAGAATCAGGTACAACACCTACCAACATAGGATAGCACATATCCAACTGTGAACCGGTAGAATAGATCCCTTCATCCTCACGGTAGAATGTCTGATGAATCAACTTGTTGAGTTTTTCTCTACGGATAGCGAACTCTTCCGCCTCTTCTCTTTTTCCTAATGTTATGGCTGTCTTATACATAGTGCTCAAGCATTCGCTGATAAAACAGTTACTTACCAAATCCACTGAAGCCTGATTACCTGCATCTACTCCCATAGGTGCCAGCCAATCACCCAAATACCAGTCACGGTATTTGGTATCGGGCCAACGTTTCAGCAAACCATCTACTGTATATTTATCAACATACTTAAACCACTCTTTCATTTGAGAATAATATTTCTCAATCAAGCGGGGATCATTATAGTTGACATACGTTCTCCAGGGAGCCTGTACAAAGAATCCGCACCAATACGGACCGCCGCCACCGGCACCCGGATTAGGACCAACATGCGGCAAACTTCCTCCTTCACGCATGGAGTCTCCCCATGTTTGCACCCAGTTTTCAAATGTTGGAGCTACATCGTACATCGTTTGCAAAGACATCGTTGAGGAGTTTCCATCACCACCATATCCTGCACGTTCCAAATGCGGACAGTCTACCATATATCCACTAAAAGTCAGACATTTCATCGTATACTGAATCATTTGGTGAATAGCATTCAAGTCGGCATCCGAACATTCAAAAGTTGCGGTCTGTTTATAATCTCCATAAATCTGCAGAGATTTCATAGCACCTGTTTCCGGTTTTTGAGGAAGATTGGAGATGCGCACATATCGAAAAGCGTGATGATTGAATTTATTTCTGAAGTATTCTCCTTGCTTACCACCAGATATATAAATATCACTTTCACCTTGCTTGTCAAATTCACCGTCTTTCGTCAAATTATCACTATATTCCATAATAACTTCATGACCCGCCGGCAATATAGGCATTTGCATCTCAAACCATCCGGTCTGAACCTTCCCCATATCTACCAGCCAGAGACTTTCACCCAGCTTCTTTACAGACACAGCCTGCAAAATCTGATGTATCTTGTTTACCTCACACATTTGAGGGGAAGCGATATGATCGGGAACATTCACTTTCACAACAGGAGTCCATTTCATTTTGTCTAAAGCATGTGTTGAAAGATCTCGCGGAAGAATCCTTCCATCCACCCTCTCACCTCCAAACTGCAAAGCACGCCAAGTACCTGTATCCGAATAGCCACTTTCACGTCCGTACCATGATCCGTCTGTCTTCGTAACGACTTCCCATTTACCATTTCTCAACACATCCAATTCTGCTTTTACCAGCGGACCTTCATAAGCTGCTCCGAAAGTCGTCGTTTTATACCAACCTTGTCCCAGCCAGATAAGCAAATCATTTTCTCCTTCTCGTAAATAAGGAGTAATATCATAAGTAACAATTAGTGAACGTTTAGATAAATGTGATACAGCAGGGGTCAGAACGTCCTCCCCCACCTTTCTCCCATTGATATAAATTTCGTGATAACCTAACGTATTTACATGCAGGAAAGAAGTCTCGCCCTGAGTCAATTTCACTTTCTTGCGAAGAATAGGAGCACAAATCTTGCCACCTTCAACAGAAGCCCCTATATATTCTCCTTTCATCTGTGACTGATCCAAGATGCCAACTCCAAAACGGGCAACAGGACTCCATGATGAAGCTTGTTTTTTAGCATCCCAAACGCGTACCCGCCAATAACACAAAGAACGAGAAGTTAAAGCCTTTCCCTGATAAGGTACCATAACCGAAGTTTTGGATTTCAATTTTCCGGTATTCCATAAATCAGCTTTATCCTGCACCAACAGAATACTATCCGAAGCTACCTGTATTTCATAATAAGTTTGCCCGCCTTTCCAGCCGTCCCCCTTTAACTTCCAACTAAAGTGAGGAGTTACATTATCAATCCCCAAAGGATCAATAAGATTCTCACATTTTAATTCCGCCAAATAGAAAGGCGAAGTTTTCTCATTTCCATATACTATCATCGACAGACAACAGAAATAACAAATCAAACCTAAACATAGCAATCGTTTCATTCTATTCATCTTCTATTATTATTCAATCCTTGCCAGCCTCACTTTATGAGTGACAGGTTTATTGATTTTATAAATTGTTTCAACGAGACTCTTCATATAATTGCTCCAAACCTCCCGTATTTCGGGATTCATCGCTTTTATATACCAATCGTAGCTCATCCTAAGAAAACCATCTTTAGGCAAGTATTCTTTTAGCTTATCGATAGCTTTTTGATCATCTGCAAACAGTAATCCTTCCTTTTTCAGGAATGAATATTCAGTCCATAAGTATTCTCTGAAACGTTTCTCCACTTCAAACCGTTCCTCATTCAGATACATGATTTTCGCAGCTTGTTGATATTGGGGAGTATTCGGGTAATCTGCCAAATTCACTCCATTCGCCAACTTTTCGGATGAGAGATTGTCAATAAACTGATTGTCTATAGTTAACCGATACATTCCTTTCTCTAAGTTTGTTACCTGAAAACGTTCCTGATTAAACTCTTCCATAAATGGAACCAACTGCATTGCATCACGTTGTGACCTTTTATTTCCCCAGCCACTTCTAGAAATAGAATCCAGCGGATAAGGAAGAGCATACGCCAGATAATCAAAAGTCAGATCAGCTCCGCTCTTTTTTAGTTTTGAAATCTTACAGTTCTTATGGGTTATTACAGATGAATGATGTGCATCAATAGATACTGATGACACTTCATCCCCAGCCAGTCCCTGTGCTTTCAGAAACAAATAGGCCATGACCATCTGTCCGTCATTATCCGGATGAATTCTATCTATCCTGCAGAATGTAAATGTAGAATCTGCCTCCTGCTCTTTTCTGCATATCTCACGCATCGGTTGGTTAAAATCAACAAAACCCCAGCCATTCTTTTTAGCCGATGTACGTTGGGCATCTATGATTTTTAAAATGGCGTTATTCTTATTATGCAATATAAAATTATTAAACCGGGAAGTCTCATCATAAGGAGAACCACCAATCAATACTTTCTTTATTTTATTTTTAGCCAGTAAGCGTTCTTCTATTTCCTGATAGCTTTCCAATGACTTTGCAATCCGTTGTTCCGACAGTTCTTTTGCATCGCCTTTCATGTAAATATCATAACCGGTATCATTCATACCGAAAGTTAGAGTCACATAAGTTGGTTTCCTGTTGAAAACATCATAGTCCAAGCGATCCTTCATATCCCACGCACTCTCTCCACCAATTCCGGCATTCATGATAGTAATCGGTTTATCCGGAAAACGAGTCATGTAATACAACCAGATAAATGAATGATAATGTCCGCCGTGAGTAATGCTGTTTCCTACAAATACCACACGTTCCCCTTCTTCAAACCGGGGTATTGTTGTTTGTGCCTGTAAGTAATCGCAATTTATATAAACTAAAGATAACAACAAGAGTATCCTCATTTTTAGTCTATTAGCCATTTTCTTTATTCTTTTAATCAAACCATAAAGATAACCGTACAACAATCAATCTGCTATATCCAGCTTATTCTTCTCTGCTTTCCCATACTGTTTCACCAATACACTTACGCCTCCTTTCAACAGTTCGGGAGTCGCCTCCATAGTGATAACCTTTTCTTCGCCTGGCATCAACGTCACATAATTATCGGACATAATAATTGGAAGTATTCTTTTCTGCGTAGCCTTATTAACAAGCCTCACCCGATTAGCAAAAGCCACAGTCCCGGAATTGTTCTTTACAACAATCTTCATCTTTCCGTCAGACATCGATTTATCCACCAATCGGCAAGACAAATCGGCCTCTGGGAGTGTATTCAGCAATTTATAATCAAGATCATTCACACCATTCCGCCAATAGAAGTTTTCAGAGATTAGATTACCTTTGGCATCTGTCAGTTCCAACTTGATAAAATGAAGCGGAGTCAGTTCTTCTATCTCTTTTGGTTTCTCACCGTAGATTTCGAATTCGAACAATGAATATCCGAACTGTGTAGCACGGCTGATGCCTGCCAGTTTCACATAACGTGCTGTAACTGGTTCCAATTCAATCTGTTCAGTACCACCTCTTCCATCTTTGTTGGCATAAACGGTTTTCCATTCTTGCGCATCATTCGATACTTGCAGTTCGTATTTCTTAGCACAAGCTGCCTCCCATTTCAAAATAACCTTTTCTATCTTTTCTTCTCTACCAAGATCAATGTATATCCATTGAGGATCACTGTATGCACTTTCCCAACGACTTCCCGCTCCTCCGTCAGTAACCATTGAAGCACTTTTAGAGGCACCTGCTGAAGAAGAAGCTACAGCCTTCTTTCCATAAGCCAGATTGAAAGGATTAAAGTTCAAAGAAAATGCTTCTGCAATGTTGCTGGCTGCCACATCGACCTGTTTTGTCTGTCCGTATGCAGGCACTTCTTTTCCATTCAGGTTGTAAATTGTAGCTTTAGCTATTGCAGCCTTCAAGTCCTTTGCTGTAGTATTTATTACTTTTATATTATTATTAGAAGCATTCCATTGGATATGTAAAGGTTCACAAGCCTTTTTTGCTCCCCAATAAGCACCTGTAGGATCGTAATAATAGTCATAAGTCTGCCATACAAACGAGGGATAAGCCGGATGGCTCATCCAGATCAGAAGTCCGGCTGCATCATTCCACATCTTATCGTTCCAAGCCTCATACATACCTTTCATCACTTCGATATTCAGCATTTGCGCTTTCTCGCAGAATTCTTCCAGTCCGGATGATTCTCCGTACTGTGTGTTCACTGAATTCTTATAATTAACCGGGTTGGCATTAGACGCTTCCTTACCGAAGAAATGTTTGTTCCATACATTGTCATCATCATTCTTCAACTGCTCATCAGTAGGCAGAGGCCACCAGTCTTTTTCCGGGATAAACTCTTTGATGCTTTCAAATGTGGGGAAAGTGGCCGTTCCTATTTCTGTACGCATACCGTAACCGTGATCAATACCGTATGGATAAGCCGGTGTATTAAATGCCAGATTACTGCCTGAAGTTTCAAAATGGTGTCTTGGAGGTTGATTTCCCCACCAACCACTTCCGGACAATCCATCCTGATTGGAGCAAGACTTATACATACGGTCATTATTGTCCTCCTTCGCAATCATTTCACGCAGGTAATTATCCAAATCAGGTGCCGGATGCGTTTCATTTGCTCCACACCAAATAGCAATGGAAGGATGGTTTCTAAGACGTCTGACTTTATCAAGGGCATTCGCTTTAAATGCTTCCGGTTGCGCCACGTCATTGTATGCTACATATAACCAGAAATCATTCCATACCATAATCCCATATTTATCACAATAATCATAAAACTCATCATCAGTAACACACCCTGTCCATAGACGGATCATATTGTAATTCATTTCCTTATGAAGTCTGATTTTCGTTTCATACTCTTTACCCTGACAACGAAGCAGATATTCGCTCATTCCCCAGTTTCCACCTTTCAGATAGATCTTCTGTCCGTTGATAAAGAATGTAAGAACAGGATATCCCACTACATTATCGACCATTTTATACTCATACTTCTTGATACCGAATGTCATTTCTTTTACATCCGACACTTTTCCATCTACAGAACAAGTCAGCTTACAAGTATAAAGATTGGGATCACCATAACCATTCGGCCACCAAAGTTTCGGATGGTCAACGACCAATTGCGCTATGTCATCTTTGTTAATAGATAGTCTGGCTGTTGTTCCTCCTTCTACCCGAATGTCTTTAGAGAAAGAAATATTCCCCGGCTGAATCACTCCGGATACAACGACTTCTTTTGGGGAAGAAGAAGCATTTCTAATATCTGTTGAGACAGAAAGCTCTGCTTTCTGCAAGGTCGGTAACTCTGAACGTACCCAAGGATCTTCCATCACTACATCTCCCGTTACCACAAGATAAGCATTGCCTGTGATACCAGCCAGACGTCCCGGTACGTATGGCATCCAGTCCCAACCGGCACCAGCCAGATAACTGAGGCTACACGCAACTCCATACGGGTCTTTAGCCTTACGCGTCTTTTTCTGATCGGCATCGGTAATCAGAACAGCTATCACATTCTTACCGGATTTCTTTATCAGATTGGTCACATCAAACTTCGAACGTAACATGTGACCGCTTACATCTTTAGTAGATGTTTTTGTTCCTGATATCTTCTCGCCATTAAAATAGAAATCGGCAAAGCGATTCGTATTGTCGAAATGAAGCCATACCCGCTTCCCCTCCGAATAAGAAGACGGGAGTTCGAATTCCGTACGATACCAGAAAGGACGGTTATAAAACGTTTCGTCTACTTTATAAATATTATCGGCATAATTAGGATCAGGAACGATTCCTGCTTCAACATAAGCAGTAAAAACAGTTCCGGGAACCACACCTTTAACGTAATCGGACATTTTAAATTCCGGAGTAGAAATCTGCTCTCCGGTTATGTTCTCTAAATCTGCCTGGGGTTTCACTTCCCAGATAATCCGAGGATTAGAGCTGTTCAAAGACATCCATGTACTCTGCTCTGCACACCCTGTCTGGATTAGAGCTAATATAACCGATACAATGATAAGCCCAAGTTTATTCATCATACTATCAAGATTTTAAAGTAACAATTTGTTTTAAAGTATGTTATTCAATCAAAGTCCCCACTCAACATTAGGTTTATCACCCATAAACAGCTCTAATGTACCTCCGGCTGCAATGTCCGCAAAATCAAGATAACATTTATTGTATTCCTGACCGTTCAACAAGGCCTTTTGTATGTAGACGTTATTTATGCTGTTATTATGAGCTATCACCGTGAATTTCTTACCAGTATAATAGCTGGGATCAAGATTGAACTCTACTTTATCAAAAACCGGACTTGTAATCTCCATACGTGTATTTCCCGGACAGGAAGGATGAATACCGGAAGCAGCCAACACATACCACGCTGACATCTGACCTACATCTTCATTGCCAACAATCCCTTCAACTTTGTTTGCATAAGCCTTTTCACATGTATAGCGTGTCCATTTTTGAGTATACCAGGGAACTTCAAGCTGATTGAACAAAAAAGGAACGAAGTGCACAGGTTCATTCGCATGGTTATAATATTCATTCCACAGCATATTAGAAGGAGTTTTATTAAAGAAATCTGTTAAATCCGCAATAACTTTCTCCTTACCACCCATCAAATTCACCATTCCCGGAATATCGTGAGGTACAAACCAACCTTGCTGATAAGGGTTTGCTTCTATACACCCATACCATTCTTTAAGACGTGCATTCTCCGGCCATTCTACCCATGCACCATCTGCTTTACGGGGACGGAACCACCCCTTTTCTTTATCAAAAATAGAATGATATGCCTGTCCCTTTTCATAGAAACATTTGGCATCGTCTTCTTTCCCCATAGCTTTCGCTAATTGAGATATACACCAATCAGTATAAGCATACTCCAAAGTGGTTGAAATACTCAATGGTTCCGGAGCATACCCCAATGAATCATTACCAAAACGACGGGATGTGTTAATGGCATAACGATACGCTTTCTCTGCATCATACGTACGAATCCCTTTGATATAAGCATCCGCCAAAACAGACAAAGCAGGATTTCCCAACATACAGCCGGAATAGGAATTCAGCAATTCCCAACGTTCATAGTATTCGCGCCCACTCTGATCTGCCATAGTAATCAATGAGTTCAGTTCATCACTTACTAAACGCGGATTAATTATAGTCTGCAAAGGAAACTGACTACGAAATACATCCCATCCACTGAATATAGTACGTTTTGTAAAAGTGCTGTCAGCCGTATGTATTTTATAATCACCGCCTACATAACGTCCGTCTACATCTGTATAGATACGAGGATCAATCATCGTATGATACATGGCAGTATAGAATATCGTTTTTTCATCATCCGTACCACCGGATATCCGGACACGATTAAGTTCTTTATTCCACAATTCAGTAGCTTTCTGCTTTACTTGTCCAAAATTTTTAGAGGCTATTTCTTGTTCAAAGTTATTTGCAGCACCCTCCATATCAACAAAAGAGATACCAACTTTCATCTCTACAGTCTCTCCCTCCTTCGTTGGAAATTCAGTAAAAAAGCCTAGATGTTTACCCGTCAGTTCTTTCTTGTCTTTTATAACCGGAGCTTGTGATACACGAGTCAAATAAGGAATACTCACTACTTCATCACGTTTCCGAACCCAATGTTCGGGAATATCTGCACTCCAAAAGCCATAATTAGTCAAAGGTTTACTAAATTGTGCATAATAATAAACGGTATAATCGGCTTTTCCTTCACCATTACCCCATCCACCACCATCAGGTGTGCACTTCATCCATCCTTGAATTGTATAATCATCTACAACTTTAATATACTGTGAAGTAGATGTTCCCCCTACTCTACGAGCTAAATCAATCTGAATACGCGATTGGTCACTAGAAGGATAAGTAAAATGTAAAATTCCACAGTGTGGTGTCGCGCTACTTTCTACTTTGATATGATAATCAGTCAATTCTACCGAATAATATCCGGCCTTAGCCGTTTCAGTGGCTTTGTTATAAGCCGAACGATATCCTTTTATACTATCATTATTCTCTTTACCTGCCACTTTATATAATTCACCAGTTGTAGGCATCACAAGAAAATTGCCCAAATCACCAAACCATCCCACACCACTCATCTGGGTAAAGGCAAATCCTTCGATTGTCTTATGTTCATCACTGTATCCGGAACCGTTATCACCTCCCGTTATTGTATTAGGACTAACCTGTACCATACCATACGGAGTCGTAGCTCCGGGAAAAGTTTTACCTAATCCGTGATAAACACCGGCAGCCCCTACACTAGTACTGGCACCAATAAACGGGTTTACATAATCAGTCGGAACCAAATCTTCCGATACGGTATTGGTTGATGAGCAACCCGTCATCCAACACAAAAAGCAAACAATTAAAAGATTAGCAGTCGCTTTATACATAACAATAATCTAATTATTTTAAGTCAAACTAAGAACGAAAGTCTTAATACCAAACCGAGGCATTGAAATCGTCATTTCCGATTTACCTGCACGTGTTTTTATCTTCTTTCTTTCGATACATTGTCCATTCAAATCAACTTCCTCCACTCCGGATAATGGCATGTCAATGGTAACCTTTTGTAATTTTTCGTCCCCTTCAGAATTGAACAGGCGCAATAGTACCTTTCCATCTTTCATTTGAAGAGCACTCACTTGATAACCAGTATTCTGTAAATCAATAAATGATTTCGATTCCGGTTTTGCCACTGGATAGCAAGAATGCAGCAATGGTTCATTCCAACAATCGCTATCATCTGCGATTGATGCTTTGTCCCATTTGCCACGATGAGGTATAATTGCATACTTCATCCTCAAAGGGTGTGTTATTTTATAATCAGGTCCCCAAAGTCCTCCACCCGAATATTGAGCAGTCAGTCCTAATGGATAGTCCTCTCCATAAGAATAAGAAGTAGTATGGTCTGATAATAAAGCCAGAGCATAGTCGCCTTCCTGTTCAGCCAAGTCAACCCAATGAAGTATAATATTATGTTTGATTTGATCCCAAGAACCAAAGAAAGTATCAGTCAGTTTGCTTTCGCATACATCAAACGGTGCATTTTTATAAACACGGGGAGAATGTAAATCAGTCGGGAATAATACACTTAGTTTAAACCGATCGTCACAATAAGCCCGACGATTATCACGCCAACGTTCCTCTTTATATTCACCAATACCTACATTCTTTTTCCAGCCAACCGTCAAATCAAAATCGATTCGTCTCGTTCCTTTAGTGAGAGTGATTACCTGTGTAAACGGATGGGAAGCAATCTCACCCTCTATCTTAATTTTTTGCTCATATACATTATCCCTTACTACTGTCAGCTTGGCCGGAGTCTCTATAGAAGAACGAAATTTGCCTTCTTCATAAAAAAAGCCTCGTAACTCCCCTAAAGCATATTTCTCCGTTTTACCTGCAAAATCCTTATTCCCTTCTTTTTTAGCTATCAGGCTTTTTATGGTTCCTCCCTTTGATAAGTCAAAAACAATTTTATACATATCATTTTCAACCACGTATTCCTGTTTATTCACCTTATTACCTTCCAAAACGAATCTACTCTCCGAAGCCTCTTTCTTACCGGCTTCTTTCTTTTTTATACAATACGTGGAATAACCAAAGGGAGGAATCTCTGCCTCAAAAAATAATCTTATCTCTTTACCTTCATTTTCTACCAAACAACCTATATCTTTACCTTTCCAGTCATAAACACTTAAATCCGCATTTTCAGATTCCGTAGGCAGAAGAACACTTACGATTTCCTTTCTTCTCATTCCTAATGTATTAAAAACACGTATATATTGCTGTTGAGCATTATTTTGCGGAATAAACTTTTCATTAAAGCTCTGCATAGATGCCTCAATAATTCCATCTGCAAGATGATTGGTACTGTCTGTCCATCGCTTAATCTGATCAGCCCATGTTCCTTTTCTATTCAGTCCATTATAAGGCACAATCCACGAATCATGATGTTGTGCCAACATCAGTGTACGCCAAGCCTCATCCATATCTGCTTGTCGACAAATATATTTATTTTCCAGATAAGCCATTACAGACATTTTCTCTGCCATGACAATTCTATTTTCTGAAACGCGTACTTCTTGCGCTATTTTTTGCAAAACCTGACTTCCCCACATAAGATTCACATGTATATCTTCCTGTGAAAAATACCAGTTATCATCCGTTTTTCCGATGGAGACATTTTCAATGTAATCTCTCCATGTCATATATATAGAGTTATTTTTTGTGTTCTTTCCACTTCCCAGCCATGGGCCGTTTTTCCATCCCGCATCCTGAAAACACATACCAACGGGGTGTTTGATACCTGCGTTACGGCAATCTTTTAAATAAGCATCCGAATTTCCCCAAGCAGTTGTCTGCCAAGTTGATCCCGGCTCTAGTTTTTCACAAGCATATCTGGGAACGGTCAAGATTGCAGTCCCGTCCGGTCCCACCCAATTAACCAATTCTCCGCCATAAGCAGCAGTATACCCTCCCCAACAGGTATTGGGACATTTTAATACAGCATATTTAAAGCCGAATTGTTTAAGGATTTGTGGCAAGCAACTTGTGAAGCAAGGTTCTTCTACCGAATAGGTTACAAAATCGACCCCCGGAAAATGTGTGTTTATTTTAGCAATACCATATTGAAACTGTCTTATTATACTCTCTCCCGAGATATTATAGCAATAAGGCTGTGCATAAGTAGGATTCGTAAACTCTACCTGATTACTAGTAGCCATCTCTTTAAAACGCAAATAAGCCTCCGGAGTCTGCACTCTGACTGTATCCCATGTTTCAGGCTCTATCTCCATACAAATCCGCCAGTCCGGATGCATAGCCAGCTGATCCACAATGAATTGAGTTTTCCACTTTACCGGATAATGTCCATATATCCCGCCATGATACCCATCAACAAAATAAGCTTGTTGAGAATAAACATTTGCATAAAAGAAAACAGTCAGTAATATGATATAAATTTTACTCATAGTATCCTAAAGCTATTTATCTTTGTGTTGCTCCATTCTACGCATAAATTCATATAATTTATGTTGGACAACTTCTTTATTATTTTCATATTCCGGAGATATCCAATCAACGAGTGCCAGCAAATTCTGAATTTCTATAAATTCTTCCTTCAGCCTTTCGTTGTTTTCCACTTCTATGAGAAACTCTGTTTTTTCATCAGAAGTAAATTCATCCGCAAAATATTTATTCAGACAATTCTCCATATACACAGTCCTTTTTTATCAAAGAACGATTATCTCAATAAATACCCCTAAAAAATACCGATAAAATCATTAAAAAGTTATGCAGCCAATGTTACATTGAGTTTTGCTCTCAACTTTTTTAGTGCTATTCCCATCTGACATTCCACTGTATTTACCGAAATGCCCAAACGTTCGGATATTTCCCTATACTTCAATCCTTCCATGCGGCTTAACAAAAATATGTCACGACATCTTTTAGGCAAACTATTGATAGCATCCCGTATCAGTTTCTCCATCTGATTTCTTTCTGATATATCATATACATCAAAACGATCCAAAGATTGCAATTTCAGATTCAACTCAATCTCAAAAGAAGCCTTCACATTCTCGACATACTTTTGCTCGAATACTTTATGCTTTAAATAATCCAAACATTTGTTTCTTACAAGCCTGAAAAGATAAGCATTCATATTCTCAATATGATTCATTGACTCTCTCTTTTCCCATAAGTCTGTAAACACATCTTGTGTTATGTTCTCCGCATCCTCTTCCGACATCACAAATTCTTTTGCAAACCGAACTAGTTTGGGATAATAAATAAGATACAATTCTGAAAAACTCATAGTTGTGTGTTTCTTTAGATTAGTATTCAGTTATCAAAAATCTTGTGATGCAAATATAGAGATGAAAAAAGCCTACTTCTTAATGGAAGTAGGCGGGAAAGTAAACGTTTTACAGATCAATTATTATATATACATTTAATAATCAACAGTTTATAACAAGACCATTTTTTAGTTTTGGTAAACCGGATAGAATCATTTTTGAGACAAAGAACCAAGCATTTTTACCTCCTCCTCAAAGATATTACTATCAAGAGTGGACATTCTCTTCACTTTACTCTTATAATTATAGATTGTCTGCACAGAATAATGCAAAAATACAGCAATCTGTCCAACATCGGTAATTCCTAACCGTATCAATGCAAATATGCGTAATTCTGTATTCAGTTGATCTTTTTCCAAACGGTAGCGTTCTTCCGATTTCAACAGAGAATTAAACTCGACTACAAAATTTGGGTACAATTTAAGGAACGCTTTATCAAAGTTATGATAAAGTTCTTCAAGTTCCTTTTCAAAAGGACGGGAAGATGATTTATATAAATCATCAATTTGTCCGGTCTTGATTTTTCTATTCACATTCTTCCTGTACTCATCGAGCTTATTAATATAAACGGCACATTGATTCATAAAATACCCAACATACTTCTCCTTAATCAAATTAGCTTCGTCAAGGTTCTTATTCAACCCGACCAGTTCTTCATTCATGGCTTTAAGATGCCGCTTAGCCCGAGATACAATTTTTGTTTGTTTATATGTAAAATACAGGGTGATGGCAAGAGCTACCACAAACAAGCTAGTCAGAAATATATAGAAACGAAGATTCTGTTTTTGTTTTTCCAACCGGATTAAGTACGTGTTCTCAATAATCGGATGTATACGGGCAATGACCGTATTCTTAAAACGGGAATTATAAAAGATAGCATCATCCAACGCTACTTTTATATAATTATACGCTCTGTCTATATCTCCCTTATGATATAAATTAACTGCTAATGTCAACAAAGCCTCATTCTCTTTTACGGCTAATTTTGTATCTGTCATAGCAGCCAGCATTAGAAACTTTTCCTCCAGTATATAATTCCCTGTTAACCGATAGGCCCTTGCAAGTCCCATAGCCATCATAGCATATCCATGAGATGCCGGTTCCTGTTTATTATATATCTCTTTCAGAATCAGAAGAGCCTCTTTTGTACTCCCTTTATCTTGAAGCTTTACAGCTTTTTCTTTTCTATATTCATCCGACTGGTCAAATAAAATACTCATAACAGTATCTCGATAAGCTTCTTTTTCTGCTATATACTCATTTGAGAATCGTACATCGTCCGTGTATTTAATAAGATTCTCATAATAACGTATACGATTCCAGCAATACAAAGCTTTAAGATGATCGGGTAAATCGGCACACCTAATCGACTTAAAAATATCATTAGCTTGAATAAACAAACCTGATAAAGAATAGACAAAAGCCAACCGAAGCTGCTCTTCCAAAAGATATTCTTTATTACCAATTATTTTTGCTATATCAATATTCTCATGAATATATTGTTCCGCCGAGTCACAAACAAAAGTCTCATATTGGTGGATAATTTCTTTATTTAAATTATATATATCCTCCAATGAATTAAGACCAACCTTCTTTTTCTTCAATTCTTTTATGGTGGCTTCTTTTTTCTGGGTATATATCAAACGTTCAGAAATCACTTTGTCCAACACCTTCAACAAAGAATCATTCTCACTATCTGCATAGAGATAAAACAAGGAGTTTAGAAGGAAAAATAAAAACCAAAGTGTGCGTTTCATATTAGTATATTCTTTCTTAATCTGCAAAAAAATGTATTTTATTTGTGTAATTCGCAAAAAAGAGCATAAATCATTCTTTTTATTGCATCTTTTAACAAATAAAGATAATAGAGATTATCCTATTCTAAAACGAGATTTGTGAAACCATACTGACTAAAAAACGAATCGTAAAGAAGCGGAGTTAAAAAAAGCTTTTTTGCCACTCGGACTTTGCAAAAAGTATAAATATTAGTTCTATATTTGCAGCCGTTAAAGGAGAAAGATGAAACAAAACTTAAAATTCGGACTACTTTTAGTATTGGCTTTGCTTATCCATTGTGCAACTAACGGAGCAATGGAAGATATGTGCAAAGTTTCCTCCCCGACTTATCGGCAGGAGAAATGCTACGTGTCGCAAGATTGTCCGATACAAAATGCTTTAGAACGTCTTTACAACCTTTACGCTACCCAATCTTGTGATATGAGTCACACGGACGTCACGCATGTCCCGACAAATAAAAGCGTACTGTTGCCAGTTGCTTTTTCCGGAGAACATCACAATTCTCAAAGACCGTACCACTCTTCATCTTCTCATCCCCCAACGTGCTATTATGATCCTATCTCCTATTATATATATGGGTTAAGAAAGATAGTCATTTAGCCTACAGTACAGTAGACTCTTTTACTCGTCATTTATTACAGTTGGTTTTATTCTCCACAGGGCGAATAGACTAATTGTTTATTTCTATATAATATTCAATCTAAACAGCTATTGAATTATGAATTTTACATTTTTAGTTGTTGTTTTACTGACAGCGCTTGCTTTTGTCGGTGTAGTAGTAGCTCTTTCGCGTGCTATTTCTCCCCGTTCATACAATCTGCAAAAGTTTGAGGCTTATGAATGTGGTATACCGACACGTGGTAAATCATGGATGCAGTTTCGCGTAGGCTACTACCTGTTTGCCATCCTATTTCTTATGTTCGATGTCGAAACTGCTTTACTGTTCCCATGGGCAGTAGTTATGCACGACATGGGACCACAGGGACTTATTAGTGTTCTCTTCTTCTTTATCATTTTAGTTCTGGGTCTTGCTTATGCCTGGAGGAAAGGAGCTTTGGAATGGAAATAACCAAAAAGCCAAAAATAAAATCTATTCCGTATGATGAGTTTATCGACAATGAATCATTGGAAAAGTTGGTCAAAGAACTTAATGCAGGAGGAGCAAACGTTGCCCTCGGAGTTCTTGACGACTTTATCAACTGGGGACGCAGTAACTCACTGTGGCCGCTTACCTTTGCAACCAGTTGTTGCGGTATCGAATTTATGGCACTGGGTGCCGCGCGTTATGACATGGCCCGCTTTGGGTTTGAAGTAGCACGTGCCAGTCCGCGCCAGGCTGATATGATTATGGTATGCGGAACAATCACCAATAAAATGGCTCCGGTACTGAAACGACTCTATGACCAGATGCCCGATCCGAAGTATGTGGTTGCCGTAGGCGGATGCGCCGTCAGCGGAGGTCCTTTCAAAAAGTCTTATCACGTGGTAAACGGAGTGGACAAGATTCTTCCGGTAGATGTATATATTCCCGGATGCCCGCCACGTCCTGAAGCTTTTTATTATGGCATGATGCAATTGCAACGCAAAGTGAAAATAGAGAAGTTCTTTGGTGGAGTAAACAGAAAAGAGAAGAAACCGGATTATTTAAAAAATGAAGAATGATTCTACATTCTGTAATTTAAAGGATTTATGCAAGAAATACAATTTATAGCCCCTGCAGCGTTACACGACGAGATGCTGCGCTTGCGAAATGATAAACAGATGGACTTTCTCGAAAGCCTCACCGGTATGGACTGGGGAGTAGCCGATGAGAAAGACACTCCGGAAAAACTCCGCGGTTTAGGCGTGGTCTACCATCTGGAATCGACCATTACAGGCGAACGGATAGCACTAAAAACAGCGACAACCAACCGCGAGCTACCTGAAATTCCATCTGTCAGCGACATTTGGAAGATAGCCGACTTCTATGAACGTGAAGTTTTTGATTTTTATGGTATCACCTTCGTAGGTCATCCTGACATGCGCCGACTTTATCTGCGTAACGATTGGATAGGTTATCCAATGCGCAAAGATAATGATCCGGAAAAGGATAACCCATTGTGTATGACCAATGAAGAGACGTTTGATACGACTCAAGAAATAGAACTGAACCCCGACGGAACCATCAAAAACAAAGAGATGAAGCTGTTCGGTGAAGAAGAGTATGTAGTTAACATCGGTCCGCAACACCCTGCTACTCATGGGGTAATGCGTTTCCGTGTTTCTCTGGAAGGTGAAATCATTCGTAAGATTGATGCGAACTGCGGTTATATTCACCGGGGCATCGAGAAAATGAATGAAAGCCTTACCTACCCTCAAACATTGGCCTTGACAGACCGTCTTGACTATCTGGGTGCACACCAGAACCGCCATGCACTGTGTATGTGTATTGAAAAAGCCATGGGCGTTGAGGTTAGCGAACGTGTGAAGTATATCCGTACTATTATGGATGAATTGCAACGTATCGACTCTCACTTGCTATTCTATTCTTGTCTTGCCATGGACTTAGGAGCGTTGACGGCATTTTTCTATGGATTCCGTGACCGTGAGAAGATTCTCGACATCTTTGAAGAGACTTGTGGCGGACGTCTGATAATGAACTACAATACCATTGGCGGTGTACAGGCTGACCTTCATCCTAACTTCGTCAAACGAGTAAAAGAGTTCATTCCTTATATGAGGGGAATCATCCACGAATATCACGATATATTTACGGGTAACATCATCGCACAAAGCCGCATGAAAGGTGTCGGTGTGTTAAGCCGCGAAGATGCCATCTCTTTCGGTTGTACCGGAGGTACAGGCCGTGCTTCAGGATGGGCGTGTGACGTACGTAAACGAATGCCATACGGTGTATACGACAAAGTAGATTTCAAAGAAATTGTTTATACGGAGGGTGACTGCTTTGCCCGTTACCTAGTGCGTATGGATGAAATCATGGAAAGTCTGAACATCATCGAACAATTAATAGACAATATTCCCGAAGGACCTTATCAGGAGAAGATGAAGCCTATCATCCGTGTTCCGGAAGGCAGTTATTATGCTGCAGTAGAAGGAAGTCGTGGTGAATTTGGTGTCTTCCTTGAAAGCCAGGGTGACAAAATGCCCTACCGCCTGCACTACCGTGCTACGGGATTGCCGCTTGTTGCCGCAATCGACACCATCTGCCGGGGAACGAAGATTGCCGACTTAATTGCTATTGGCGGAACAATTGATTATGTCGTTCCGGATATTGATAGATAAAAAACAAGTATTAAGTAACAGGTATCAAGTATTAACCGACTATACAATATAAAAGGTCATTTCCTGCATGGAATTAATACTTAATACTTAAAACCTAATCATTAAAAAATATATGTTCGACTTTAGTATAGTAACAAACTGGATACATGAGCTACTACTCTCCATTATGCCGGAGGGATTAGCCATCTTTATAGAATGTGTAGCTGTCGGCGTGTGCCTCGTAGCACTATATGCCATCCTGGCTATCATATTGATCTACATGGAGCGTAAAGTTTGCGGTTTCTTCCAGTGTCGTCTTGGTCCGAACCGCGTTGGTAAATGGGGTTCTATTCAAGTGGTCTGCGACGTACTCAAGATGATGACCAAAGAAATCTTCATGCCGAAGGGTGCCGATCATTTCCTTTACAATCTCGCTCCATTCATGGTGATTATCGCCTCATTCCTGACTTTCGCTTGTATTCCTTTTAATAAAGGTGCAGCGATTCTCGACTTTAATGTGGGCGTGTTCTTCCTGCTGGCAGCTTCCAGCATTGGAGTGGTCGGTATCTTGCTGGCCGGTTGGGGTAGTAACAACAAATTCTCTTTGATCGGTGCCATGCGAAGCGGTGCACAGATTATCAGTTACGAGCTTTCGGTTGGTATGAGTATTATGACGATGGTAGTGCTGATGGGAACCATGCAATTCTCTGAAATCGTAGAAGGGCAAGCTGATGGCTGGTTCATCTTCAAGGGACATATCCCTGCGGTAATAGCTTTCATCATCTATCTGATTGCCGGAAATGCAGAATGTAACCGTGGACCGTTCGACCTTCCCGAAGCGGAAAGTGAGCTGACTGCCGGATACCACACAGAATACTCCGGTATGGGTTTCGGTTTCTTCTATCTGGCAGAATATTTGAACCTGTTTATCGTGGCCAGTGTTGCCGCCACTATCTTCCTGGGAGGCTGGATGCCGTTACACATCGTCGGGCTGGATGGATTCAACGCTGTAATGGATTATATTCCGGGCTTTATCTGGTTCTTCGCTAAAGCATTCTTCGTGGTGTTCCTTCTGATGTGGATCAAATGGACGTTCCCACGTTTACGTATCGACCAGATTCTGAATCTGGAATGGAAATATCTGGTTCCAATTTCTATGGTAAATCTATTATTAATGGCATGCTGCGTAGCTTTCGGCTTCCACTTTTGATAAATGAAAATTATGGAATATAAAGATAAAAAATATACGTACTTAGGTGGTCTGATGCATGGCATCAGTACACTGGCAACGGGTATGAAAACCAGCATCAAGGTATACTTCCGTAAGAAAGTGACCGAGCAATATCCCGAAAACCGGAAAGAGCTGAAAATGTTCGACCGTTTCCGTGGTACGCTGAATATGCCCCACAATGAGAATAATGAACATCGCTGTGTAGCTTGCGGACTGTGTCAAATGGCTTGTCCGAACGATACCATCAAAGTGACCAGCGAAACCGTCGAAACAGAAGATGGAAAGAAAAAGAAAATCCTGGCAACCTATGAATATGATTTGGGCGCCTGTATGTTCTGCCAGCTCTGTGTCAATGCTTGTCCGCACGATGCCATCACGTTCGACCAGAACTTCGAACATGCAGTCTTCGACCGGACGAAACTTGTCCTGAAATTAAATCATGACGGTAGTAAAGTAATAGAAAAGAAAAAAGAAGTTTAGATATGGGATCAACACTTGAAACAGTAGTATTCTACTTTTTGGCAGCATTTATTATTGCAATGTCCATCATGACGGTGACTACCCAACGTATCGTACGCTCGGCTACCTACCTGCTCTTCGTGCTCTTCGGCACGGCCGGTATCTATTTTTTGCTGGGTTACACCTTCCTGGGGTCTGTTCAGATAATGGTTTATGCCGGTGGTATCGTCGTTCTTTATGTATTCTCCATCCTGTTGACCAGCGGAGAAGGTGATCGCGCCGAGAAAGCAAAACGAAGTAAGCTCCTGGCCGGGCTCATTACCATGATTGCCGGTTTAGCAATTATCCTGACTATCACGTTGAAACATAATTTCATGCAGACGGCTAATCTTGCCCCGCACGAGATCAACATTCATGCTATCGGGAACGCTTTGCTTAGTAGCGACAAATACGGTTATATATTACCTTTCGAAGCTGTCAGCATCCTGTTGCTGGCTTGTATCATCGGTGGTATCATAATTGCACGTAAGAGATAAACAAGTATTAACTATCAAAATAGAGTTCGAATATGATACACATGGAATATTATCTGGTAGTTTCTACCATCATGATGTTTGCAGGAATCTATGGATTCTTTACCCGCCGGAACACACTGGCTATCCTGATTTCTGTAGAGTTAATGCTGAATGCCACGGACATCAACTTTGCCGTGTTCAACCGTTTTCTCTTTCCGGAGGGAATGGAAGGCTATTTCTTTGCACTCTTTTCCATCGCCATCTCGGCTGCGGAAACTGCAGTAGCCATCGCCATCATGATTAACATTTATCGTAATCTCCGAAGCATCCAAGTGCGCAACTTGGACGAGTTGAAGTGGTGATTTGTTTCTCACCAAGAACAAATAATAATAAATCAAGTAATAAAAATAAAACTGTATGGAACTAACAATTCTAATACTCCTTCTTCCTTTCTTCTCCTTTCTCATACTGGGAATCGGAGGTAAATGGATGTCCCACCGGACAGCGGGCACAATTGGCACGCTGATACTGGGAGCAGTAGCGGTACTATCCTACGTTACAGCTATCCAATATTTCTCGGCTCCACGACTGGAAGACGGAACATTCGCCACACTGATACCTTACAACTTCACGTGGCTTCCTTTTACAGAGACCTTACACTTTGATTTGGGCATCCTGCTCGATCCTATATCAGTAATGATGTTGATTGTTATCTCTACCGTGTCACTGATGGTACATATCTACTCTTTCAGTTACATGAAAGGTGAGGTAGGTTTTCAACGTTATTATGCTTTCCTATCCCTGTTTACCATGTCTATGCTGGGATTGGTCGTTGCGACCAACATCTTCCAGATGTACCTTTTCTGGGAACTGGTGGGGGTAAGTTCTTACCTGCTAATCGGTTTTTATTATACAAAACCGGCTGCCATCGCTGCTTCCAAGAAAGCGTTTATTGTTACTCGCTTTGCTGATTTGGGTTTCCTGATCGGTATCCTGATTTACGGATATTATGGTGGTACATTCGGATTTACCCCGGACACGGTATCCTTGATAAGCGGTGGAGCTTCTATGCTCCCGTTGGCTCTCGGATTGATGTTTGTCGGTGGTGCCGGTAAAAGTGCCATGTTCCCGTTGCATATCTGGTTGCCGGATGCAATGGAAGGTCCTACTCCGGTCAGTGCATTGATTCATGCGGCTACAATGGTCGTTGCCGGTGTATATTTGGTGGCACGTATGTTCCCGCTTTTCATTGCCTATGCACCGAATACGTTGCACATGGTTGCTTGGGTAGGTGCATTCACCGCATTCTATGCAGCAAGTGTGGCTTGCGTACAATCAGATATTAAACGCGTACTGGCTTTCTCTACCATTTCACAGATTGGTTTCATGATGGTAGCTCTGGGTGTTTGTACTTCCATGGATCCTCACGAAGGAGGTTTGGGCTACATGGCTTCCATGTTCCACCTCTTCACACATGCTATGTTTAAGGCATTGCTCTTCCTCGGTGCAGGTAGTATCATTCATGCTGTACATTCTAACGAAATGTCCGCGATGGGAGGTTTACGCAAATATATGCCGATCACTCACTGGACATTCCTGATTGCTTGTCTTGCTATTGCCGGTATTCCTCCGTTCTCGGGTTTCTTCTCGAAAGACGAAATTCTGGCTGCTTGCTTCCAATACAGCCCTGTAATGGGATGGGTAATGACAGTAATTGCTGCGATGACTGCTTTCTATATGTTCCGTCTGTACTACGGTATTTTCTGGGGCAAGGAAAACAAAGAACTCCACGCACACCACACACCACATGAAAGTCCGCTGGCTATGACTTTCCCGCTAATGTTCCTGGCAGTAGTAACTTGTGGAGCCGGATTTATTCCTTTCGGACACTTCATCAGTTCGAATGGTGAATCTTATTCTATCCATCTCGATCCGTCGGTGGCTATTACGAGCGTTGTCATTGCGATTATTTCGATTGCAATCGCTACATGGATGTACAAGAATGCCAAACAACCAGTTGCCGATTCATTGGAAAAACAGTTCAAAGGTCTGCACAAGGCTGCTTATAACCGCTTCTATATTGACGATATATACCAGTTTATCACGCATAAGATTATCTTCCGCTGCATCTCTACTCCTATCGCATGGTTCGACCGTCATGTAGTGGATGGATTCTTTGATTTCCTGGCATGGGCAACCAACACAACAAGCGACGAGATCCGTGGTTTGCAGAGCGGTCAGGTACAACAATATGCATACGTGTTCCTTTGCGGTGCACTGGCACTTATCCTACTATTAATCTTATAAAGCACAGAACGATATGAATTTCTTATCAATATTCGTACTTATCCCCTTATTGATGCTGGCCGGACTCTGGGCAGCACGAGGAATCAAAGCCATCCGGGGGGTTATGGTTACTGGCGCATCGGCACTTCTGATTGCCTCCGTCGTACTTACATTCCTGTATCTGGGAGAGCGTAGTGCCGGAAACACGGCAGAAATGCTTTTCCGTGCAGATACGCTTTGGTATGCCCCACTTCACATATCCTATTCAGTAGGTGTTGACGGAATTTCGGTAGCCATGTTGTTATTGTCCGCTGTCATTGTGTTCACCGGTACATTCGCTTCCTGGCGTCTGCAACCGCTGACAAAAGAATATTTCCTCTGGTTCACCCTATTGTCTATGGGAGTATTCGGATTCTTTATATCCGTCGATTTATTCACCATGTTCATGTTCTACGAAATCGCATTGATACCGATGTACCTGTTGATTGGTGTATGGGGATCAGGACGTAAAGAATATGCAGCCATGAAGCTGACCCTCATGTTGATGGGTGGTTCTGCCTTCCTGCTGATCGGTATTCTCGGAATCTATTTTGGTTCGGGAGCAACGACCATGAATCTTCTTGAAATCGCACAGTTGCACAACATACCTTTTGCACAGCAATGCATCTGGTTCCCGCTGACTTTCCTTGGTTTCGGTGTATTAGGTGCCCTTTTCCCGTTCCATACATGGAGCCCTGACGGTCACGCTTCTGCCCCGACTGCCGTATCTATGCTTCATGCCGGAGTATTGATGAAACTGGGAGGTTACGGATGTTTCCGTATCGCCATGTATCTGATGCCGGAAGCCGCCAACGAACTTTCCTGGATATTCCTGATATTGACAGGTATCTCTGTAGTTTACGGTGCATTCTCCGCTTGCGTACAGACCGACTTGAAATATATTAATGCTTATTCATCCGTATCTCACTGCGGACTGGTTCTTTTCGCTATTCTGATGCTGAATCAGACAGCAGCAACAGGAGCTATCCTTCAGATGCTTTCACACGGATTGATGACAGCCTTATTCTTTGCTCTTATCGGTATGATTTATGGACGTACACACACACGTGACGTTCGCGAGCTTGCCGGCTTAATGAAAGTGATGCCGTTCCTTAGTGTATGTTATGTAATTGCCGGTCTTGCCAACCTCGGTCTGCCGGGATTAAGTGGTTTTATTGCTGAAATGACTATTTTCGTCGGCTCTTTCCAGAACAACGACCAGTTCCACCGTGTACTGACTATCATCGCTTGTTCTTCGATTGTGATTACTGCAGTCTACATTCTGCGTCTGGTAGGTAAAATTCTATACGGAACCTGCACCAACAAACATCATCTCGAACTGACTGATGCGACTTGGGACGAACGTGTAGCCGTTATCTGCCTCATCGTTTGTGTAGCCGGACTAGGTATGGCTCCTTTCTGGGTTAGCCACATGATTGGTGAAAGTGTACTCCCCGTAGTCTCACAACTGATTCCATAACCTTTAATTTTTAATCTTTAATAATTAATTTGTAAATATGGATTATTCACAATTTCTATATATGCGAGAAGAGCTGTCGCTCATAGCTGTCCTACTGCTGCTATTTCTAGCTGACCTCTTCATGAGTCCGGATGCACACAAAAATGGTGGGAAAGCACGCCTGAACACAATGTTGCCCGTTATTCTGATGGCTATCCATACAGCTATCAACTTAATTCCGGGGACTGCTGCCGATGCATTCGGCGGTATGTATCATTATGTACCGATGCACACAGTGGTTAAATCCATCCTGAACGTCGGCACACTGATTGTTTTCCTGATGGCGCACGAATGGATGAAAAGAGAAGATACTTCATTCAAGCAAGGAGAATTCTATGTACTTACACTCTCTACCTTGTTTGGTATGTACCTCATGATTTCCGCCGGACATTTCCTGATGTTCTTCATCGGACTCGAAACAGCTTCTATTCCGATGGCAGCATTGATTGCCTTCGATAAATACCGTCACAACTCTGCCGAAGCAGGTGCCAAATACATTCTGACAGCTCTTTTCTCCAGTGCATTGCTGTTATTTGGTCTGTCCATGATCTATGGTTCTGCCGGGACTCTTTATTTCGATGACCTCCCTGCTCATATCGACGGAAATCCGTTACAGATCATGGCATTTGTATTCTTCTTCACAGGAATGGCATTCAAGTTATCACTGGTTCCGTTCCACTTATGGACAGCAGACGTTTACGAAGGTGCTCCGAGTGCAGTTACCGCTTATTTAAGTGTTATATCAAAAGGATCGGCAGCATTTGTATTATTGGCTGTCCTTATCAAAGTATTCGCTCCAATGATTAATGACTGGCAGGAAGTACTTTATTGGGTAACCATCGCTTCTATCACTATTGCAAATATATTTGCTGTCCGTCAGCAAAACCTGAAACGTTTGATGGCGTTCTCCAGTATTTCGCAAGCGGGATATATTATGTTAGGCGTTATCGGTGGTACGGCACAAGGCATGACGGCATTGGTATATTATGTATTAGTGTACGCTGCCGCCAACCTCGGAGTATTTGCCGTTATCACTATCGTGGCATTACGCAGTCAGAAATTCACGCTCGAAGATTACGCAGGACTTTATAAAACGAATCCCAAAATCGCTCTCTTGATGACTCTGTCTCTGTTCTCATTGGCAGGCATCCCTCCGTTTGCCGGATTCTTCTCTAAGTTCTTTATCTTCATGGCTGCTTTCGATGCAGGTTTCCACTTGCTGGTATTCATCGCATTGGTAAATACAGTGATTTCGTTGTATTACTATCTATTGATTGTAAAAGCAATGTATATCACTCCTTCCGACAACCCAATTCCTACTTTCCGCAGCGACCGCTGCACAAAATGGGGACTGGCACTTTGCACGCTGGGTATCATCGGACTGGGTATTGCAAGTATTGTATATCAATCCATCGATAAACTGTCGTTCGGAATTTAAACGGACTACACCTTTTCACCAAAGAAACGGTCTTGGTTTCATGTCAGTATCAATCGACATCAAAACCAAGACCGTCTCTTTTATATAAAACCCACTTTTATTAATGAGGAAGGAAGATATTCACCTGCCTCATTACCACTCTACCGGGCACAGCCCACCTCTTCCGTCACGATCACCCCGGGAATAGTAAACCAAAACCTTGATCCTTTTCCTTTTTCAGAATCAACACCAATCCGCCCACCTAATTGTTCAACGATGCTCTGACAGATAGAAAGTCCCAATCCTGTACCGTGTACAAAAGAATTAAGCTTCACGAAACGCTCAAAGATATGTGGCAACTGCTCTTTTTCAATACCGATGCCTGTATCTTCAACATAGAATTCCAATTCGCCATCTTTTAGTTTATATCCCACATGAATACTACCTTCAGAGGTAAATTTCATTGCATTGTTAACAAAGTTAGAGATCACCTGATGTATACGATTACGGTCACTAATGACATGACAAACCGGAAGGTGATTATCAAGTACCAGTTCCACCTCTCCTTTCGCTTTCATCCCCATAGAGCGGACAATATCCTCACATAACAGATTTACATCTACATCTCCGCTGGTAAACTCAAATGTACCCGCTTCAATCTTTGACAAATCGAGTATATCTGAAATTAATTGCAACAAAAGATCATTATTCTCACGTACAATCTTAATATACTCCTGACGTTCTGACAACTCTTCAGTTTCCACCAACAAATCGGAGAAACCGACAATGGCATTCAGCGGCGTACGGATTTCATGGCTCATATTGGCAAGGAAAGCACTTTTCAAACGATCCATCATCTCTGCTTTATCGCGTGCCTGAATCAATTCGGCTTCAGTCTCCTTCAATTCTGTAATGTCATAATTGATACCGATGATTTCTATTTCATTTTCCTCCGGTTTATAATTAGTGACCATCACATTACTACTCACCCAATTCCATTCATTCTTCGTTCCGGGACGACGAATACGCATCTCACCCTGAAAATGCCTTCTTTTTCCGTCTCTGACTTCATCATAAAAATCAAGGAAACGCTTACGGTCTTCAGGGTGCATATGGGTATAAACACCCACAACCTCATCCAAAAGCGTATCTTCCTCCTCACCTAAATTCTTATACCACTGTTTTATAGCATATCCTTTGCGATTCAAGAGATTCAACTTGGCATAACCAACTTTTGCATAATCGGATATCATCAGGAAGAAATTCTCAAAATCACGGATACGATTCATTGCATCAATCCGTTCGGTATTATCAATACTTATTAATATATATCCGCTGAAGTTGCCCTCATTATCATACAATTTACTAACCTTCGAATACAGTTCTATCGCATTAGAACGATTTGTCTCATAATATCCTTCCGCCTGTTCAAAAGAATAATTAAGCCTGAAATCTACCAAATCTTCATTCCGCACACGATCACGAATCCCCTGCGGCACATTCGGATTCTCAAAGAAATTAACCCCTATCACATCCGATTTATTCACTACACCGAATATTTCTAAATCCTTATTATTCAAATCTATCAAATAGCCGTCCTTATCGTAGATCTCTACTCCTGCCGGAATATTAGCAAAGATATTCTGAAAGAGCTTCTCGCTACGGTCCAATGCCCGATTAGCTTGTACCGATCCTGTAGAATCGAGGAACAAACCGACTATTTCATCTTTTCCGGGAGAATAAATAACCCAATGCGTATACCGTTCCGTTCTTGGGAAATATTCATCTTTCTCTCTATAAGAATTACTATCCAGTATTTCTTCCAGAAAATTAAGTTTTTGGAGATAGTCAGGATGCTTTTCAGATGCCAAAGAACCAATATACGACTCCAAAGGAAGCCCGAAAAAGGTTGAACTGACCTCATTCGCATCCGTCACCCGATAATCACAAGGTTTATTATTCTCGTCACGGATAATGGACATACGTATATATCCCATCGGCATAAAATGAAACAGATTATTTAGGAAAGTCTGTTCGCGGATTACCTTGTCCTTAGTTTTACGCAACTCGATACAGATATTTATAATATTTCCCAATGAGGAGAACCATTGAAAATCTTCATTACTCCAGTCATGGTAAGTCTCAACCAAATCAATCCCCATATATCCCCAAACGCGGTCGCCTGTCATCAAAGGAGTCACCATTAACGATTTGATTCCCTGAACTACAAGAATCTGATATTCATCAGGAGCCTCTTCTAATAATTGCTCCAGTGTATTTAAAATAATCGGCTTGCCCGATAATATCTGTTCACTCCACCATTTTGACTCACTGGCAGGCATGTCCTGCAGATTGTCTATCTCTGCCGATACTCCTTCAGAAACAACTTCGTAGATACAACTATGATGGGCATAAATTTCGTCGTATTCAAAAATATAAACACGACCTTTTCCATTATAAAGATTCAGAATATCTCTTAAAATATCTGCGATACAAGATTCTACTGCCTCATCACGTAGGAAACGAAGCAACGATTGCGAAACAAAATTCTGACGACAAAGCAAATCATTCACACGCCTTAATGCATCCCTTTGATCTTCTTCCTTGGGAGCCTCAACGCGCTGGATTATTCCGAAGGACTTATCACCTCCATCAACACCCGTACCCTTCTCACGAAAAGCCAGACGGGTATGCAGCCAAACCTCACCATATTTTGAATGAATCGGGAAAGTTTGTTCGTAAAAGTCCTTATGGATAGAAGAATTTGCCCGGAACTCCTGGGCAATCTGCTTGCGATAATCTTCACGTATCAGGTTTAGAAAATCCGAAGTAGAGATGGTGTCGCCGTCCAATCCCAAAAGATCAGAAAGATAATCGGAACATAAATAATATCCTGCCGTTAAATCTACTTCCCACCATCCGATTTGTGCAAGAGAAGCCATTTTTTTGTATCGCTCGTTGTCTGTTTGCATATTTTGTATCGTTGTAAAATAATAGGTTGACAAATATACGAAAAAGGTAATCACTGATACCATAAAGGAGCAAATAAAAAAGCTAAAAGAAGATTACGAAAACAAATAAATAGAATATGGGAGAATCTGTTTGTTACAAATTCTCCCATACCTCCTATTAAAAAAGATACACTTTGCTACTCTATATCTTATTTATAAGGAAGAGAAATTATATCCGCTCCAAGTGAACAGGGATGCATCTGCACCTGTATTCGTAGTTGGCTCGGTAAATGTATTCAATGTACCGTTCAGCTTATTCTTAAAGTTCAATGTATGGGTGATGCTGATGCTGGAAGCAGCATTTCCTGCACCTTTACTGTCATTCATATCAATCAAATCGATTGTACCGCCTGAACCTTTGACAAAGGCATTGGTGATCGTAGCTTTTGCTCCACGACGGATTTTAATCACATCTTGCATACGGTCTACATTATCCGTTGTATTGGCAGCATTATTTACGATTGTCATATTTTCAACCGTAAAATCCGACTGACGTAAATGATCCGAATAGTCACCATCCAAGTTACCATCTGCTTCAATGCCGCGCGGATCTGCTTCCGTACTGGTATAACCGCTTTCCCAAACGCCATAGCAGTTTTTCAATTTACCGGAATATCCTTGAGTGAAGTCGAACATGTCATCATCCGGGTTCACAGCCAACAAGTTGGTTACATTCACCGTACCGCCAAAGAATTCGACGGCATCATCCGCGCTCTCAAGAATGTAGATATTCTCAATCTTGGTACCGTTTCCAACACCGTTCAGTGTCAATCCGTTGTGCTCGATATCGGCAGTAGAGCGGGCACCGGCATAGCAGATTTTCACATAAGTCAGTGAACCGGAATTGTCATTATCGACATTACCACCGTATTTATAGTTGTTGTCGATTTCCGTCAGACCTGTATCACTCTTATTGGCGTTCGAACCGGAAATCGGAGCTTTACCATTGATAATGATTCCTCCCCAATAGCCGGATGTAGGGGTTGTTGAATTGGCAGTGAAAACAATCGGTTTATCAGCTGTACCGTCAGCATAAAGTTTACCGCCCTGTGCTACCAGCAGATAACTGCTGAAACCTTCGCGAGCCTTAATCGTTGTTCCGGCAGGGATATTCAGACGGCCTCCATTTTCAATGACTACCGTTCCGTTCAGAATATATTCCTTAGCTTCCAGTGTCTGTTCTCCGGTCAGCGTGCCGGACAGGATATTTTCGCCCACAACAATAGAGCTACCGGTCCCACCGTTGTTTCCACCATCTCCGTTACCATCACCGTCTCCGTCACTATCACTGCTACATGCAGTCAATGTAAGTGCTGTTGCCATAACGGCAAACGTCATAAAGTTCACAAACAATCTTTTCATTTTGCTTTCATTATTAGTTAATAATCTTATTTCATCACCCGGCTTAGAATGTACACGACACTCCCAGGCTTATATTTATTCCTTTCTTATAATCATTCAATATCACCTTTTCCCCGTTTTCGTTCGCTTTGCGACTTAACTTATAAGAGGAATTCAGCAGGTTGCGGGCTTTCAGGTTAAAGGAAAGATGCTTGTTCAGTTTGGCTTGGGACACAAAATCCAGGGTCAGTACTCCCTGCTCCATTATATCCTGATAGCCCTGTGTGCCAATGGTATATATTTTATCACTCACATAATTAAGTACCAATGTATTGACAAAACTGCGTTCTCCTTTCGTGAAGTTATGCGAGAGGTCGAAATTGACAATCCACGGTGCGGCTCCTTCCAGTTGCGAACCGGTGGTAACCGTTGCCAAAGGCATTTTTGCATTCGTGTAGATATAAGAGCCATTCAATCCCAAAGAGAGTTTATTCATTCCGTGCGCAGCATTACTCACCGGACGGACAAACAGATTCTTACGTATTTCTACTTCCACTCCTGCCACGGTTGCCTTATCCGCTATATTCTCATAAGAAAGATAACCTCCGGCGCTTGCCACTTCGATGCGGGATATCGGATTCTTAATCAATTTATAGAAAGCTGTGAGAGAAATCAACTCGGTCGGAGTGGGATTAAAGTCCCACTTCAGATCAAGGTTATAATGATCCGAAGGTTTCAGATTGGGGTTACCCTGACTGTTGAAGTTCACGCCGACATAACGGTAAGGAGATATTTCCTTTGCCTGCGGAAGCGTATATGTTTTACTAGCTCCCAGACGAAGCGAGTTTTTATCATTCAGATTGTATTTGAGATTCAAGCTGGGCAGGAAATAATCTTTTTGGATGGTATTGTTTCCTTTAGAGCCTCCACGATTCACATTGTAATCCACTTCAATATCTACTTTGTCGTATTTCATTCCCAGATTCACAATCCAACGGGGAGTAAACTGGTAGGTAGCCTCGGCATAAGCGGAATGGATATTCTTTTTTACGGTATATTCATCTAAGTTCTTTTGTATCTTGAACCAGTCGGAAGCAAAGTTTTCCTGATTATAATAATCGTCAAGCGAGAAGTCGTCCAAAGAAGGGAGGGTAGAAACATGTCCTACGGTCAGGTTATATTCCGTAGCTTTGAAGTTATCATCTACGAATCGGCCTGTATATCCAAAACGGACATTCGAAATTTCTTCTATATTATCTTTCAGACGATAGACCAAGCCCGCTTTTACATTCAAGTCGTCTTCATCTAAAGTTGAGAAGTAGCGCTGTTGTGAGTTGCCCCTTAGCAACGTATAGCCGTCTTCCGCTTTAGTCAGGTTATTGATACGACGATCCGGTTCATACCCTTTCACCATATTATAGGAAGCACCTGCATCAAGACTTAATGATTTGGTCAATCCCCAGTTAGTCATCAGTTGGTTAACGATCAGCATATTGTCATTCGTTTGTTGGCGACGGGTGAATCCGAGGTTTTCATAGTCGTCACTAAAAATCGAGTTCTTGCCGTTGTAATCGCCCACCGACTGGGTATTGGCATGAATCATCATCAAATTATAACTGATGTGATGACGATTCTGCATATCGAAATCCACATTGGCAAGTGCCAGCTGACTGATATTCTCCGCATACTTCTTTCCATTCATATCTTTGTAGACCGTACCGCTGGTAGTTGTATTACGTATGATTTCATCCGTATACTGATAGTCCGTCGTATGTCCGGCGGTCAGGAAGAAAGAAAGCGGATTTTTGTCTTTTCCGACATAGAATCGTTTACCTCCGGAAATACTGTAACTCCGGTTAATTTGAAAATGTTGAGCGGAAGGGTCTAACTTATTTCTGAAGTTCCATGAGTTTTCATCGGCAGGTTCGGTACGATTGGCAAAGCCCATGAAGTTCACTCCATCCTGTTTCAGAAAATCGGCTGCTACCGTTTGTGTATTCAAGCCACCGGAAATGCCGAATCCCAGATTACCGCTACCAATTAGTTCTTTGGATACAATATCAATGGTTGCCCCTCCGACATCGCTGCTGCCTCCCGCGTTGAATGCTTTATTTACGCCTACGGACTGAATAATATCCGTACCGAAGAAATCAAGAGAGATATTCTTATATTCCGGATCTTCGGAAGGAAGAGCAAATCCATTAAAAGTAGTTGCATTGTACCGGTCACCCAATCCACGGACAAAGACATTTTTCACTCCGTCTTGTTTAGACACTCCGGCAACTTTCGTCACAGCACCTTCTGCATCCGAAACACCCTTGCGGGAAAGCTCCCTGACACCAACAGATTGTACGGCAATGACTGCTTTTTGCTGTTCGAGCAACAGCATATTCTCATTTTCCCTATTCTTCTTAGCTACAACCACCACATCGGCAAGTTCCTGTGCATCGGTTTCCAACTCCAGATTCAGTATCACCAGTTTTCCATTCTCCACACGCACTTTACGGCGCACTTCCGTTTTGTAGCCTACATATTTAATCTCAATATCATACATACCTTCCAACACGCCCATGCTGTTCAATTCGAAATTACCCTCCATATCGGTCACTGCTCCGGCTTGAGTTCCGAGCAAACGTATCGTAGCTCCTATCAAAGGTTCCTTGGATAGTTTGTCTTTCACAGCTCCTTTAATCTTAATATTGGCAGCCAATGCAGGAAGTACACACAACAGGCAAAAGAAGGCCGCCACTGAAAATCGGATAAGAAATAGTTTTTTCATCTAACTTTGCTCTACGTTTTAATTACGCTGGCAAAGATAGAGGGTGGGCATTACAACTATAAGACGAAATAAATACAATCTATTGAAAGAGTCGTTGCAAGATGATGACAAGATGTTACAAACGTATTATCAATTACTTACGCTATTAGTTCAACTTGTTTATAAGCAAATTTAAGACCGGAACTTCACTCTTTTATCTCTCATTATGCATAAAATTAATCGTCTGACAGTTGTGAGAAGGTGAAAATTTTGGCTGATAGTGTATTTCCACCCGCTTGTCGTCAAAGATATGTTTCATCGCTTTTCAATGCATTACGCAAAGAAACACCGATAGCTCCTTTCCCACTAAGTATATATCCAACGTTGGACTTTCTTAAAAAAAGAACAGGCATAATTGACTTGAAACTAAATATCATTATCTTTGTGTATGTTTCACGCTAAAAACAGATATGCGTCATGGAAGAGAATTTCAGAAGATATCCGATAGGAATACAGAACTTTGAAGATTTACGCAATAATGATTGTGTCTATGTTGATAAAACGGAATTGATTTATCGTTTGACTCATACAAATAAAGTCTATTTTCTAAGTCGTCCCCGACGCTTTGGGAAAAGTTTGCTAGTTTCTACACTAGAGGCTTATTTCCTGGGAAAAAAAGAACTGTTTCAGGGCTTGGCTATGGAGACTCTGGAAAAGGATTGGACGGTTTATCCGGTATTACACTTTGATTTTAGTGTGAGTAAATATATAACCGCTGATATGCTGTCAGCCGTTATTAACCGCCAATTGCTTTTATGGGAGAAAATTTATCAACGGGAAGAAGGAGAAACGACTTTCAGTTTACGTTTTGAAGGAATTATTCGTCGTGCTTACAAACAGACGGGTAAACAGGTGGTGGTATTAATAGATGAGTATGACTCACCAATGCTGGACAGCAATCATAATGATGAAGTTCAAAAGGAAATACGTAATATCATGCGGGATTTCTTTAGTCCACTGAAAGCCCAGGGACAGTATCTTCGCTTCTTATTATTGACAGGTATCAGCAAATTCAGCCAAATGAGTATCTTCAGCGAGTTGAATAACTTGCAGAATATCAGCATGAGGGATGATTACAGTGCCATCTGTGGCATCACCGAACAAGAACTGCGCACGCAATTGCAAATTGATATTGAACAAATGGCCCAAGCCAACAAGGAAACATATGAGGAAGCCTGTGTACATTTGAAACAACAATATGACGGCTATCATTTCAGTGAGAACAGTGAAGATATTTATAATCCATTCAGTTTGTTCAATGCATTCGCACAGAAGAAGTATGCCAATTTTTGGTTTTCGACCGGTACTCCCACTTTCCTGATAGATATTCTGCAAGAAAGCGATTTTGATATCCGGGAACTGGATAACACGACCGCCACCGCCGAACAGTTTGATGCGCCCAGCAATAGAATCACCGATCCTCTTCCGGTGCTCTACCAAAGCGGTTATCTCACAATTAAGGGATATGATCCGGATTTCCAACTGTATACACTGGCTTATCCCAACAAGGAAGTAAGAAAAGGATTTATCGAATCGCTGATGCCCGCTTATGTGCATCTGCCTGCACGAGAGAATACATTTTATGTAGTGTCCTTTATTAAAGACTTGCGTATCGGTCATTTAGAGGAGTGTCTGGAAAGACTGAAATCTTTCTTTGCATCTATCCCGAATAAACTGAACAACAAGGAGGAGAAACATTACCAAACAATCTTTTATCTGTTTTTCCGGCTGATGGGACAGTATATAGATGTGGAAGTGGATACAGCCATCGGAAGAGCAGACGCGGTTGTGAAACTTCAAGATACCATCTATGTTTTTGAATTTAAAGTAGATGGTACACCCGAAGAAGCATTAGCGCAGATTAACAGCAAGGGGTATGCTATTCCGTATCAGGCGGATCACAGGAAAATAGTTAAAGTAGGTGTAAACTTTGACAGCGCCACACGAACGATTGGTGAGTGGAAGATAGAACTCGGGAGTTAATCACCGAGTTCATAAAAGAAAATGCGCTAAATCAGTTTCTTTTTCTTCCGATAGTTCTCACGAAACTCTTTGGGCGAACAACTCTTTTTCTTCTTGAAGATCCGGTTGAAATTGGAAAGGTTATTAAAACCGCACTCATAACAAATCTCGGCGATAGACATCGTAGAATCTACCAGCAACCGGGAAGCAAAGCCTAGCCGAATATCAATGATATAATCGGAAAGATTCTTGCCTGTACGCAGTTTGAAGAAGCGGCTGAATGACACATCCGTCATCCCCACCATATCGGCCAACTGCCCCAGACGTATTTCTTCCTGATAATGTGTATTGATGTACTCCTGCACTTTCTGCACACGCCGGCTGTCCGAATGAATATCTATCTTGGCAAAAGACGAACTGGACAAGGTACGCGCTTCTTCTTCAAAGAGAGAAAGTTCATACAGGATCGTCATAAACTTAATGACCGCATAAAATCCCTGTTTTTCGGAAGCAAGCGTATCCAACAACGGATATATTTTGAGTATGGCAGACATCGGGAAACAAAGCCCTTTTTGTGCTTTATCCAGCATCCGGCGGATAGAGTCGAACTGATTCTTATTGATAAAGCTCTTGAAGAAAAGATCGGAAGAAAACTGAATCGTAATCTCCCGTATCTCTTTCGAACGGCACTCGTTCTGTTCCCAGACGTGCTCCAAGTCTTTTCCTGTTATCAACACCAAATCATAATCACCTATCACTTCGGAAGAGTCTCCTACAATCCGCCTTACTCCGGCAGCCTTTTCGGTGAAGTTCAATTCAAACTCGGAGTGGTTGTGTATAGGATAAGTGAATTCCGTTTTATAACGTTCCGCAATGTAAAAGCAATCCTTATCTGACAAAGGAGTGATTTCACGGATAATCTGGTTGGATAACGGTGTAGTCATAGTAATTACAATTTATAAACGTTTTATCGTTTGATTAGTTTTCTATCTTTACCCCTATCCGATGCAGGTCTGCCCCCGACGGGTTTTGGAAGACACGCAAGTCGAATTCGGGAATAATGGCAAGCACATGATCGAAAACATCTGCCTGTATGCCTTCGTAGGCAACCCATACTTTATTGGCAGAAAAGAAATAAAGTTCCAATGGGATACCGGTTTCAGTAGGCTGAAGCTGACGTACCATACAGGTCAGGTCTTGGTTGACGGTAGGCAGATTCTTCAGATAGTTAGTCAGATAGGCACGGAAAACTCCCAGGTTTGTTTGCCGGCGTCCATTCACTAACACAGAGTTGTCGATATGATGTTCCTTATTATATTCTTCCACTACCTTTTCCGTTTCATCCACATAGTCTTTCAACAGTTGTATCTTCCGGTATTTTGCCAACATCTCCGGTGTACAGAAATGCACACTGGTCATGTCTATATTGATGGAACGTTTCACACGACGTCCGCCGGATTCCTGCATTCCCTGCCAGTTTTGGAAAGAATCACTAATCAATAGATAAGGAGGAATGGTGGTGATAGTATTGTCGAAGTTACGTACTTTTACGGTATTCAATGTTACTTCTATCACTGTACCGTCCGCACCGTATTTCGGCATCGTGATCCAATCACCCACCTTCAGCATATTATTGGCAGAAAGCTGGATGCCGGAGACAAATCCCATGATACTATCTTTGAAAACCAACATCAGAACCGCAGCAGAAGCTCCCAATCCGGTCAGCAACACCACCGGACTCTGCTTTATCAGAATACTGATAATGATGATAGCTCCTATAAAGAAGAGAATGACTTGTGCTGTCTGCAAAAGCCCCTTCAAAGGTTTGTCTTTATATTGCTCACGCGCGCTATATACCAGATACACAGCCGTGAACAAAGCACTGACGAAGCGAAGAAAGACTGCAAGGATATAAATCATGCAAAGTCTTCGAAGAAAATCAAGCAAAGCAGAGTCTGCATGTTCGGGAAAAGCAATAGGAATAGATATATAGATCAATATAGGTGCCACCATCCTGCTGATATTCACCATTACTTTATCATTAAATACAATATCATCCCAAGTGGCCTTCGTCTGTTTCACCAATTTGGATACGGTACGCAGAATAATCTTGCGGCAAATCAGATTGGCAAGTAATGCTATTCCAATAATAAACAATAAGATGATAAAGTTATCAATCTTATCAGCCATAGCTTCATCCACTCCCATCGAGAGCAAAGCATGATTCACTTCTTGCATCACCACATTACCTGCTTCTTCCGGTTGCCCGTTTGCTAATGCCACACTCACTGTATCAACCACTTCTTTTACTTCTTTCATAAGCAATCGTCTCTCTCTTTTTTAGTTTTTCTTTTATTTATGATCTCTGTTTCTTTTCTTCTTTATTCTTTCCTTCTTCCAAATATTCACTGATATCCTGCCGTAGCCAATCATAATGGAAGAGTCTTTTGTAGGCTACATTCTTCTTGAGCATGATTTCTACGTTCACCTGGCTGTTCTGATAACAAGTCAGTTCGTTTCTGAACTGTTCATTGTGTTCGGCCAACCGCTTGATTTCCTGTTCCCGTTCACGGCGCAATACGGTGCAGACCGGAATCAGTAGTTTCATTACCACATTATCCATCACATGGTGTCCCTGCATATACAAGTAAGTGTTTTCCGGCACCAAGCCCAGCTCTTTAAATTCAGTCCGCAATCCATTCACCTGATTGATGTTATGGGGGAATTTCTTTTTCAACTCTGCCAACTTCTGATTAACCCGTTGTTGAAGGGATTCCAAGCTCTTTTCCGGATGCCGGAGATTAATCTCGCGCAAAGAAGTATAAGTATGGAAATCGTACATGGGGAAAGTGTAAGTATCCCGTTGGCGATAGAACCATACGTTCCAGAGGAAAAGCGGATATACTATTTCAGAGTACTTCTTCAGGTAGAAGTTGAAATCTAAAATGGAACGGTCATTCAACGTAGCCTGCACACATACTTCGTGAAGGCTTTCGGCAAAACAATGATAGTTTTCAATAGCATAGGTATAAGTCTGAAAAATATACCTGTTCCGGTTGATTTTACGGGAAGTATTGGTAGCTCCCTGCAACAGGAAATCATAGTCACTGTCCACACAGGCAATCAGACTTCTCCCCAATTCGGCTGTATTCAGCGTGTTCATGAGTACCATCTTTTTTCCTTTTGCCAGGGAGGTGGCCGAAGGAAGCATCACTTGGAAATAGTGTTCGTCGTCTTCAAACTCTTCAAGCAATGTGCGCCAGAAAGCGATGTCGTCATAGCTTTCTACGTAAGCGATGATACGTCGGCGGGCTTTCTTCGGATAAAGCTTATGGGCGGCATTGAAATAAGAAGAAGTCAGATTATCTCGTAGTGAAGTTGCCATTTGTTCTATTACAGGTTACGAATTACAAATTACAGTTGGGAGAATCCTTGTCGAGCTTGTGCCCTACGGTGGTAGATATATCGCTTACTTCTGTCACGGCATCCAGCCAGCCTTCCATAATGACGGCAGGCGAATGGGTAGTCAGGATAATCTGCACATTCGGATTCAGTTCACGTATCATAGCAATCAGTTTCTGCTGCCATTCTATATGAAGGGAGGCTTCCGGCTCATCCATAAACAATACACAATGGCTGTTGTCCTGCACGAGTACGGTCAGCAGGATAACCAGCATTTGCTTTTCACCGGACGACAGTTTATAAGGGAATAATAGGTCGCCATCCTGATAGAAAGCGATATCGTTCCGTTTCCTGTCTATCTTTTTGCGTGTATAGCTGAACAGTTCGTCAATCATATCCTGAAAACGACGTTTGGCTACAGATAATGTAGCTGCTTTACGACGCTCTTCTTCATCAATGCTGGAAAGCATTTCAATCATCTTATTACCAATGTTGACCTGATAATCGAGGTAACGGCGTTGCAAGAGATAGAGCTGCCAGTCCAGTTCAGACTTTACATTCTTGTCGGCCATGCGGGCTGTGAAGTCACCCATAATCAGGGGACGGTCGTAGCTCCGGATGACGTCATAAGGAATATAGGTTGCCTGGGGATTGTCGAAAAAGAGACGCACTCCGTTCTTCTCGTCACTTTTCATTTCACCGGAAAGTTCTTCGAGGTATCCCACCGAACGGTTCAGAATGGTAGTCTTCCCCACTCCGTTGATGCCGGAGAGGATGTTCACATCGGGACGCAAATCCCATCCTATATTAAAGCGTTCCCATAGTCCGTGTATCTCGATACGACGGATATAATTGGCTTGTTGTTCCATAATATTCAAGTTTAATCAAGGCAAATATAAACAAATCATACGATAAAAGACTACCTTTGCAACCGTTTTCTCTATTTGATTGTTAATGATATCAGAGATATGGTAAAATAAATAGTATCAACATGGACAAAAGTAAGAACCTGTATGGTCATTTGTTTGCGCTTACAGCAAACATTATGTGGGGATTAATGTCTCCCATCGGTAAGTCGGCTCTTCAAGAGTTTTCTCCAATTTCTGTAACTACGTTCCGCATGGTGGGGGCAGCAGCCGCTTTCTGGATCCTTTCCATGTTTTGCAAACAGGAACATGTGAATCATCAAGATATGCTGAAAATCTTCTTTGCTTCACTGTTTGCACTAGTATTCAATCAAGGAGTGTTCATCTTCGGGCTTTCTATGACTTCTCCTATTGATGCTTCTATCGTAACTACCACTCTACCGATTGTAACAATGGTTGTAGCGGCCATTTACTTGAAAGAACCTATTACCAATAAGAAAGTACTGGGGATTTTTGTAGGTGCGATGGGAGCACTTATTCTCATTATGAGCAGCCAGGCAGGAAGCAACGGAAATGGAAGCCTGATTGGTGACTTACTTTGTCTCGTTGCACAAATCAGTTTCTCCATATACCTGACTGTATTCAAGGGATTGTCTCAACGATATTCGGCAGTAACGATTAATAAATGGATGTTCATATATGCTTCAATGTGTTACATTCCGTTCTCCTATTATGATATTTCTACGATTCAATGGACTTCTGTTTCCACTGTCGCCATTCTACAGGTACTTTATGTCGTATTAGGAGGTAGTTTCCTCGCATATCTCTGCATTATGACTGCGCAGAGGCTGCTCCGTCCTACGGTAGTCAGTATGTACAATTATATGCAACCCATCGTGGCTACGATTGCAGCAATCGCGATGGGTATCGGAAGTTTCGGCTGGGAGAAAGGGATTGCTATCGCACTTGTATTCCTGGGAGTATATATTGTAACTCAAAGTAAATCGAGAGCTGATCTTGAAAAAGCAGAAAAGCCTCATTAATAGTACAAGCGGGTAGAAAGACTGACGTTTCCTACCCGCTTATGCTAAATGTATTCTTTAAGAATCAGAATCTTATTATCATTTAAAGTCTCATTTCAAATCCTCAAAATAAGTATCGAGCAAGCTTCTTGCAGCTATAAACGAAGTCAGGTTACCTTTCAATACCTGCTGTTCTTTTTCTAAGAGCATCGCTTCAATCTTCGGATTATGATAAAAGCTGTCACGAAGTTGTTCATTGATGCTTTCATACATCCAGTATTTACTTTGTTCGTTGCGGCGATATTCAAAATAGCCGTTTTCTTTCACAAAGTCAATGTATTCGTAAATCATGTCCCAGACCTCCTTCACTCCCAGGTTATAAAAACCGGAGTAAGTCAATACTTTGGGAATCCATCCGGATTCAGGTGCAGGAAACAGATGCAATGCATTACGGAATTGAGTGGCAGCCAACTTGGCACGTTCCAGATTATCTCCATCGGCCTTATTGATAACGATACCATCCGCCATCTCCATAATACCACGCTTAATCCCTTGCAGTTCATCGCCCGTACCGGACAACTGAATCAACAGGAAAAAATCAACCATCGAGTGAACAGCCGTTTCGCTTTGTCCCACTCCTACGGTCTCCACAAAAATCTTATCGAATCCGGCAGCTTCACAAAGAATAATCGTCTCACGTGTTTTGCGTGCCACTCCTCCCAAAGAACCGGCTGACGGACTAGGGCGGATAAACGATTTAGGATGCACGGAAAGCTGCTCCATACGCGTTTTATCCCCTAAGATACTGCCTTTACTACGCTCACTACTAGGGTCGATGGCCAATACCGCCAGTTTGCCCCCCTTTTCGAGTACATGCAGACCGAATACATCTATCGACGTACTCTTTCCTGCACCGGGAACGCCGCTGATACCAATCCGAATCGAATTACCGGAAAATGGCAGACACTTCTCTATGATTTCCTGTGAAACAGCCTGATGTTCAGGCTTTACGCTTTCAACCAATGTCACAGCCTGACTCAATATGGTGACATCACCTTTTACGATACCTTCTACAAACTCTGCTACTGAAAGTTGGCGTTTCTTAGGTTTCCGCTTTAAGTAGGGATTCACAGATGAGGGTTGCTCAATGCCTTTATTGACAACAAGCCCCTTATATTCTTCACTATTTTCAGGATGTTCCATAATCATAGGATTTAGCGTTTGATATTGATTTCAACTTTCGGGCGTAACGGATCATTTGTTATCATCAGGATACGTAAATGATGCTTCTTATTACCTACGTCACGCTTACGAATAGTTACTTTGAGCTTCGTCATTCCATCCGGAGGAAGGACTGTCTTCTTCAGGCTCACTCCTACCGATGAATTGAATACCTGCAACTTACTGATGACTAACGGAGTCTTTCCGGAATTGGCTATCAATATATCATGGCTTACCTTATTCTTCTTTATCAACGGGATACTAAGATCAATATCCGTTTCCGAAATGTGCATGGCAGGAGCGTTCAAAGAATCTTTTTCCGTCATACGAGAGAAGTCGGGAAGAAGAATGGCCGAAACCGGTATTTCATTATCTTCGCTCACCTTATCACCGGAGAAACGAGAAAGGTAGACAGAAGTCTGTGTCAATCCGTAATCTTTTAGCTGGCTCGCATCCAGCGTCAGTTTGATAGTTCCTTTCTTGCCTTTCAACAAGACTTTGGGTTCCGCTTCCATTTTCAGATAAGGAGGCAGATGCATCAATACCGGTTCGTAAGGACGATCCGAAAGATTGGCGATATCAAAGGTCAATGAAGGCTGCTGTCCGCGATAGACATCGGGGAAAGCAAACTCATCACGATCTAAACGAATATTTCCAATTGTATAAGGAAGTAGCTTTGTATAATCTTTTATTTCCTGCACTACTTCACCGGTAAACTTCAGATAGACCAAGCTCGGACTGGCATTGCTATATATTCCTATCGACTTTTCAAAATGTCCTAACGCTTTTGCGTCAAAAGAAGCTTTTACTACTCCTTTTCCTCCCGGGGCAATCGGTTCTTTGGTCCAGTCGGCCACGGCACAGGCACAAGAGGTTGTGACGTTGGTCAGTACCAATGGCTGGTTTCCCGTGTTAGTGATGGTATATTCCACTGTCACCGGACGTTTCCACTCAATTTGTCCGAAGTTATGTGTCTCTTTATTTGAAGAGATACGAGGTTGGGCAACGGCTGCCAAAGCGACAGTAAGTAAAGATAATATAGATAGTAAACTACGTTTCATGCGATATTTTTTATTTTGGTGCACAAATGTAGGGGTTTTAGATGAGTTTTTCACCACAGATTACACAGATTAACACAGATTGGGAAAAGACTTTACTTAATAGCAGTCCTTGTAAGCCCCTGTTTATAAGAAAAAAGTTCCTCACCGACGAAGGATGCCTTCCTCGGTGAGGAACACCCTCTTCATCGGTGAGGAACGCCTCGCTCGTCGGTGAGAATAAAAATCCCCTGCCGGAACTATTTAATAATAATTGTCATCGAAGCAGAATGCGAAGCGTATTCCGGTGCATAAGCACACTGCATAGTTGCCAAACCAGTTTCGTAAGTTCCTGCACGACTGACACGGTAACTATATTCCAACACGTATACACCCTTTCCTAAATGATCGAAGAAGAAATTAGTCGATGCATCTTTGATGTCTACGTAATAGCCAAGCCCGTTGTTCCAACGATAACCGGAGATACTGCCGATCGGTTCGAAACAAGCGCCCCGCTGATCTTTCAACTGTACAAAGTCCATCGGACGGTCTACGCGGATGCTCAAACGGGAAACGACTTTATCACCTACCTGAAGAACCGTTTTGGCAGTAATAGGCTGTAATTGAGGCACGTTATTCATCGTACGCTCCACATACAACTGTTTCTCAACATTCAGGTCGCCGCCCTGTTGTTTCACATCACTGACAGGAGATTCAAATTCTGCATACACAGCTCCCCAAGCAATACCCGGATTTCTCTTTTCCACTTCAATCTTGCGGGCATCCACCACATTCTTCTGTGTGAAAGAACGTTTGATATATCCCAATCCAGGAACAGTCGTTTTACTTGGACTAACAGTTTCCAGCACTTCATTAGCAATCACAATCCGTACATCTCCCTGATTGTCGAGTAAATTAGCGCCCTTCATCAGCAATGCAAATACCGCATCGGCAGTAGCTACCGGAGAATTCCACTGTTGTGTCTGCTTTTGCTTCAACAACCAAAGTTTCATTTCTTCCACTGTATCGGTATTGCCACCTGTCTGTTCCAGCGCTTCCATCACATCTACATGAGCCTGCATCTGCATTCCGCCCCATGTATATGGATTCTCGTTGAAAGCAAAGAACATTCCCTGTTCATCTGTCTTCGTCAGATGTTCTTTCAGAGAAGCGACAAATTCCTGCGCTTCCTTCTTGCGTCCGGCTTTATCAAGCACAATGGCGGCAATCGCTTTTGTATCCATCGAAGGAGAAGTCAGCAATTCTCCTACCTTAGAAAGATAATAGGTATAAGCCGCTTTATTGGCTGCGGGTACCTGCTCTCCCGAAATAGCGATGAGATACAAATATTGCAGAATACTGCCCGAAACGCCAGTAAACTTCACACCGTCTTTCTGTGCTTTCAGGATTTCCTTATACTCGTCCAAAGCTGATTGATGAAGGTAAGCGAAAGCCTTCTGTTGCAAGGAAAGAGCCGATCCGCTTAATTTCTCACCTGTCAGCATAGCCAGACGGGCATTCAGTTCGGCGATATAGGTAGTTACAGATCGACTCCCGTTCATTCCTTTATACCAGGACCATGCCCCATTTGAGTTCTGTAACTCCTGCAATCGAGTCAAAGCTGCGATATTATTACTACGGATGTTATTCAAATCAAACAAGGTGGCGATGCGCTCTTTCTGTTGCTCTTCCGTCTGTGCTTCGAGTACCCAGGGAGACTCGGACAAAATGATATTCTTCACTTCCTGATTCTTTTGCAGATTGCTCAAGAACGTTTCTTTCGTACCTCCTTGCAGTTTCCAACTTTCAAATACCGCTTTGATCTTCGGCTGACTGTTCATGATAAACGAAGCCAATGTATTGGCATAGTAGGCAGTAGCCCAGGAAATAGCGTTATTACTTGTCGGAAGACTCAATGAAGGCAATGCCTGAACGGCATACCAAGCCGGGTTTCCTGTAAATTCAACAGTTAGTTTACGATCTGTGGCTGTTTTACTTTGTTGATTGAACAGATGATCGAGTGAGAAAGTACGGGTTTCTTCTCCACGCACTGGCATTGGAAGTGTCTCCACCAAATGCTCTTTATTGCTAAGAACCGGAAGCAACTGTTGTTCTCCATCGCTGAAAGTACCACTGTCGGCAATCATCCGGCATCCCACTATTTCGTATTTATCACTAACGATAAACTGGAAGTCCACACCCATTGTCTTTCCGGCAGCAAGGCTGAATTTCTGTTTTTGTGTACTGATAACCTTCTCTGTCATCGGGTCAAAAAGGACCAGACTGACCGTTCCGGCTTGCGGCTTACCAGTCATATTAGAGATAGAAGCTGCCAGAGAAGTCTTATCACCCACACGCACAAAACGAGGGAGATTAGGAGTCAGCATAAATTCTTTGCTTGTGGTAGCTTCGCCATCCAATGTTCCCGTCAACATTCCCTTTGTATGAGAATATCCACGGAAGTTCCAACGCGTCAGACTTTCAGGCATCGTGAATGAGAAAGAGATCTCTCCCTGTTCATTGGTGCGAAGTTGAGGATAGAAGAATGCTGTTTCTGCTAAATTGGTACGCAAGTCAGCAGATGCTTCGGGAAGCATTTCGTTGTCAGATGCCTCATCCGCTTTTTCTCCCGTGGGTATCATTTCCGATTGAAATTCAACATTAGTCATGGCATCAGCAGCCATAGCCGATTTCATCTTTGGCGCATTACTCCTTAAAGTTGCAACGTCCAATGTCGAAACGCTACCTGTCACCGTCAACTTTCTCGTCGAGCCATATCCTCTCACTATTACTTCACCCAAATCTCTTCCATTATTATAATAGTCCGATAGCATCACAAAATGGTCATACTCCAGTGATGGCACTTTGAGACTCTTCGTATTCCACCAGTAGTTGAATGAATTATTGCCGGAATATCCACTCATCCAGTTAGAATATGGGACAATCTGGTTATAATAGATTTGGAAATTCTGTTGCCGATTCCATATTTTATCCAAGGAAGCATCATACATCGTTGCCAGCATTTCCGCGTTAGCAGCTTGTCCTTGCGGCGTTTTAATCGTCAGCTTCCATTCTTCCTTTTGTCCCGGACGCAATTTATCACGGAACACTTCCCACTTCATAGTCAGTGTCTTATCAGGAATCCGTTTGGTCAGCCGCACCTGTTCCTGATAAACCTGTCCGTCCCTCACCATACAGAGATTCACAAAGACACCATCCCCATAACTTTCCCGATATGGATACTCGAAACGTACAATCGTATCTGACAAATTCAACGTCTTGCTCTCCAGCAATTTATCACCGGAAAATACGTTCATCATCACATAAGCATCTTTTTTCGACGTACCGAAACAGAACACGGCCGGATGGGCAGCATCAAATTCCGTATTTGCACCATAGAACCACATCGTCGTTTCTACAGGCGGACGTTTGTCCTCAACAGAGAAAAGAATCGTGTTGGTGTCAGCAGTCACTTCCTTGCCCTGATTATCTTTCACTGATGCTTTCAGCACATAAGGTCCCGATGGAAGATTCTTCCAGTCGAGCGTCATGTCTTCATTAGAAGTAAAGGTTCCCGTTGCAACCGGTTTCTCTTCCAACTGCTTAAAGTCCTTGTCTTTGGCAGGGTACAAGTAATAATTCCCCTTCACCTCCACAGGTTGTCCATTCAGGTTCTGCACTTTAAACATTGTTTCGAAGGGTTGATCCTTGCAAGTCTTATCTTGCAATTCCACCTGCAAAATCAACGAACGGTTTCCTGCCGAAATCACGTCCGTAGAAGATTGTGTTTCACCTGCCACATTGGTAACAGTGGCCTCAATGGAATAACGATAATATACCTTATCATTATTCTTATAAGAGTCACTTTCCTGCAAACGAACCGGTATCGTGAATTCTCCATTCTCATTGGCCATCACTTCACCGGAAGCAATCTGCACAGATTCCGCAAACCGCCAAAGGCTGTATGCAGAACGCTTTACCGTATATTTCACCAGAAGATCCTGAAGCAGCACACCACTATAAGATTGTACCTTACCCTTCACCTGTACCTCATCACCCAGTTTGTAACTTCCTTGTTGCTTTTCAAAAGTGATATCAAATGTCGGACGTTTATAATCTTCTACCCGAATGCCTGTATGGCCTCTTCCCGCTTTCAAAGAAAACATTCCGTTCAGACAGGCCGAAGGCAATGCGAAATCGGTGGTAAACGAACCGAACTCATTGGTACGTACCGACTTCTGCCCTACTTCCTGATTGTTTACATCCAATAAAGTCACCGTATATTCCTTGTTCGGAAGTACATTCGCCGTATCCGATTGTTGAGAATAAGCAATTCCCTTCACATACACAGTCTGTCCGGGACGATACAAAGAACGGTCGGTCAATAAAGTCATATTTTCAGTCACTTTATCTTCGTCGCCGTAATATCCGTAACTTCCTGCATAAATGCCTTGTTTCGGCATTGCCGTATCCGTCCCCTTGGAAGCTTTCAGATAGCGGTATTCGGATTTCCAGGGAAATACGACCTTACCCTCTTCGTTTGTCGTAAACTCCTGCAACACTTTTTCGTCATTACTGTACATCGTCACTTTCGCATGGGGAATAGGATGCCCTGTCTGTCCATCCAGCGTCACCACTTGATACTGTTTGTCCGGCAAACGGCACGTCAGCACTTTGAAACGTGTTACATCAAACTTGCTTTCACTATCTCTCTTCGCACGAATATCCGGTATGATACGCATCACGTAAGATCCAAGTTCAGGAGCTTTGAATGTAAACACAGTGTCCTGCGTCTGATAATCTTTCGGACGAAGCACAGCGTAATGTTGTTCCTTTATCAGTTTCTTCGCCTGATAAAGACGGACAGTGAAACCATCCAGATTTTTGTGTGAGACCCTTAATTCTATCTCTTCGTTCGGAAAAGCCAAATCGGATGCATTAACATTCAAATAAGGAGCCAATATCTCTTCCCGAAGATTTTTCAAAGCATTGATTCTGCGATAGCCTGAATAAAGGCGGATTGCCTCATCGCAAAGCTGCAATGCATTGAGCTGCTGTTGTTTTCCAATAGTATATCGGGCTTCTGCCAAATAGACTTCGGCACAGATGGGTTCGGAAGCATACTTGTTTTTCAATCTGTTCAAAGCTTTCAGATAAGTATCTTCCGTCAGTACCGGAAGTTCGCCCTTAGCCTGCAGAGGTCGAATATTCCGATCAGCATTCCATCTCCATTCCAGGTAGTTAAGTGCTGTCAACACATAACCTTCTTTTAATCCGGTTGCTTTATAAGCGGAAATCATATTCCCATAAATAGCTATTATATCTTGTTTGACCGGATTCACAGTACCGTCATTAGTAATCCTGTTACCCAATTCTTCCACCCGTTGCAGTGCTTCAATGCTACGGGAAGCCAATAAATGATACATATCATGGTGATAGTATTCGCTCGTTTCCCCCAATTCTACAAAAGGAATATAGCCGCGTGAGGACGTTTTGAGCAGCAATACAGAATCGGCCAATGCCTCCTTTATATTTGTCCGCACTTTTTCGATGAACATATTGGCTGTCCATTCACGCATATCGGTAGCAGGTGTCTGGTCTACGATTTCTGTCCGTTGGCGGAGTTGCCACTGGTTGCTGGCTGCATAATCTGCATAGATTCCCGCTATCAAAGAGTGTAGGATGGCGCGATCCATTGGTTGGTCAGTCTGTTTCACCCATTGTTCCAGTCCTTTCAAATCAGCGTAAAGACTGTCGGGATTCAACATTTCCCGATATTTCATCCGCCACGTATATGCTTTGAGCATTTGTGGAGAGTTTTTCTCTTTTTCCCCTTTCTGATAAATCTCATCAGACAGTTTTATCACAGTCTTAGGCAAGCTCTTTTTCTCCGCTTGCTCCACTTCTTTCCATAATTTGTCGAAAGTTTGTGCCTGTACCGCCGGAATCACTCCCAACCATAGCAGCACCATCATACAAATCTGCTTTACTTTCATAATCTTTCTAGTTTAAGTTTGCTATAAGTCTCACTCTTATAAATAACAAAGTAAGGAAATAAAGTTTAAAGATTTGTACTTTTTAGCTTAAAAAAAGCTTTTATCAAGCTATCAGCCCCATACCATATTGTATAAACATTAGCCTATTAATCAACTCGCTCTGGAATAAAATAAAAAGTCCAAAAACTGCCACTCGGTTTATTATTTAATTGAAAAGTTTATCTTCTGCAATAAGATTCACCTATCTCTTACAAGTTCATAAATGCAAAAGTATCTTGCACCTTACACTAAACCAGCGATAGTCAACTGATATACAAGTATTTGAAGCAGTGCAAGATACCGTTGCAGATGCGTGCAAGATAGAGGTATCTTACACACTGTCTCGTTTATAAGAATCCGGGCATATTCATAGAAGACACTCAATAATTTGCAGCACCTCTACATAAAATGGCTTGTTCATGCCGGTGAACAAGCTGTTTTATGCCTTGAGACCAACAGTTTCAAGTAATGAAACTACCAGTTTCACACCGGAAAACTAAGTGTTTAATACCTTGAAACTAAGTGTTTCAAGCGTATGAAACAAACTGTTCACAAGCTTGAAACTGATTTTCCCCTATGGAGAAGCCAATCGAAACCTTACGGAATACAATTAATTCATCCGTATCTATTATCTCGTTCAGCCTGTTATTCCAGATAATATTACGCCAGTTATCAGACACAAATACATCATCTTTCATGTATTAGTACCAGACAAATCAGCATACAACTTACTATAAATCAACTATTAAGCACTTATTACAGGTATAATTGTAGGGTGAGAGTAAAAATTACCCTCACCCTACAATCACAGTTACCCTCACCCTTTGTAACATCGATGAACAAAGGCTTTCAAGTGATTCGGTGAGGGTATGATAGTAAAATCAGCCAAACTCGCATGTGATACATTCCAGCCCAAGTGGCAAAAGACAGTGTACCCAAACACAGAAATTAAAGGAGGAACTGACACTGAAACAGATCCCCCGCCACAGTTGTTAGCTAAAACAACTCTATATAAAATTTTAGATATAAAAAATGGGGATATCGTATTTAATAACGTATCCCCACTCTAAACTTAGTTAATGTACTTGTTCTCATTTCTCAATTCTGTACCCCCATGAAAGCATTTCATTACGACCTACTTCACTAAGGATTTTTCTAACTAAAGAACCCATTTTCTTTGCCATAATCTTTAAACCTTTTAAATTACTAATTCCTGAAAACTAAAAAATAAAACTTACTTGTTTGGTTTGGTATTAATTGTTGAATATCCCCAAACATGTACATCGGCTTCGCCGATCTTTCTAAACAATCTTTTTAAACTTTTCATTTTGTTATCCTCCTAATTACATGTTTTACAACACAAAAATACAGCCTTTGTTTATACATTGATCTAAAAAAGAGAGAAATTTATGTTTTATAGCATATTTCTTGATTTGCATCAATTAATTTATTTGTTATAAAGCAGAATTGTAATATACGCTGCAATAAATATGAAAAAAAGGCACAGATGAAATATCATCCGTGCCTTCACTATGGTCACCTATTATATAATAGGAGAATATTTATATAAAGAGAAATACGTTATTTCATTGGAGTTTGCTCCAAAGTTGCCACCAGGAAGTCATAGAACTTCTGTACGGTAGGAATCAACGCTCTTTCGTCCGGTGAATGCGGTGAACGCAAAGTCGGACCAAAAGAAATCATGTCCAATCCCGGAATAATAGCACCGATAATACCACATTCCAAGCCAGCGTGAATCACTTTCACTGCAGGTTCTACACCAAACTGTTGTTTATAGGATGACTTCATCGCATGCAAAATCGGAGAATTTACATCAGGTTGCCAACCGGAATATCCGCCTGTCATCTCTACCTTCATCCCTGCCATAGAGAAACAAGACTCCAGGCTGGTAGTCAGATATTCTTTCATGCTATCGCTTGAACTGCGAGCCAGAATCTTAATGGCTGCCTTTCCTTCACCAATCGTTATAATAGCAAGGTTGGAAGAAGTTTCTACCGTATCTGGAACAGTAGGGATCATACGTGTCACACCGTTCTGACAAGCAAAGATTGCATCAATCAGATTGTCCTGAATTTCTTCAGGTACTTCACCGGCAGGAAGTTCTACACGTTCAGCCGTAAAACTGATCGGAGTTTCAATAGCTGAATATTCTTCGTTGAACAGGTTTTCGCAGTATTTCACCAAGCCCAGCAGTTCTTCTTCATTTTCAGCCGGAATGGTAATAACCGCATGTGCTTCACGTGGGATAGCATTACGCATATTACCACCTTCCCAGCTAGCCAAACGGGCTTCATAGCTGGCAACCGCTTCACGAACGAAACGAACCAGCAACTTATTGGCATTGGCACGTCCTTCATTGATTTCCAATCCCGAATGTCCGCCGCGTAATCCTTTCAAAGTAACTTTCACTGCGATATCTCCTGCTTCGGGAGCTACTTCCTTATATTCCAGGGTAGCAGTTACGTCCATACCTCCGGCACAACCGATATACAATTCACCTTCATCTTCGGAATCCAGATTCAAAAGGATTTCACCGTTCAGGGTACCCGGCTTCAAGCCAAATGCACCGTACATGCCGGTTTCTTCGTCTTTAGTGACAAGAGCTTCCAGAGGGCCGTGTTTCAGGTCTTTTGCTTCCAGCACGGCCATGATGGCAGCTACTCCCAGTCCGTTGTCCGCACCCAAAGTAGTACCTTTTGCCTTTACCCAGTCACCGTCTATATAAGTTTCAATCAGATCTTTTTCAAAATCGTGTACAGTATCGTTGTTCTTCTGCGGAACCATATCCATGTGCGCCTGAAGAATTACACCTTTCCGGTTTTCCATACCCGGAGTCGCCGGTTTACGGATAATTACATTACCTGCTTCGTCTACAAAAGACTCCAGACCCAAACCTTTTCCAAAACCTAGAAGAAATTCTGTTATTTTTTCCATGTGTCCTGACGGACGAGGAATCTGTGTCAACGAATAAAAATGCTTCCACACGTTTTGTGGAGCTAAAGAAAGAATGGTACTCATAATAAATATTTTAAAACGATTTTAAATCTAATAATTAAACAGTGCCAAGTTATGGAAAAGTTTTCAGATGGCAAAGGACGTCAGCAAAAACATTTAAGAATACACACTTTTAGCTAAAATTTCACCCTCGATGTCTGTTAGTGAACGACAGGGCAGCAAAGCCATAGATACCCAACAGAACAACCAGAAAGGTTTGAATACCATGCACAATCAGGGCAAAGATTCCGGCATCCGTCACATTTACCCCATAAAGCATCATCATAGAAATGATAGCGAAATGCCACGGTCCCGCCCCGTTGGGAGTAGGCACAATCACGGCAAACGTACCACCTACAAACATGACCAATGCTGCTAGAATTCCTAAATGTGCCGTAAAGGCGAAACAATAGAATGTGAAATAGAAATGGAGAAAATAACACGCCCAAATGGCCAGTGTATAAAAAATAAAGAGAGGAATGTTGCGTACTCCCTTTAAAGACATAATCCCCTCCCATATATTAAGTACAAAGCCTTTCACCCGTTCATAGAAGAACAGCGTTTTTCTTAAATAATAAAGAAGGATCGCCACACCGATAAAACAAAACAGGATGATATAAAACCATACCGAAGTCAGGAGATGAACAAGAGAAGGGATTTTTGTTCCGGTCTGTTGAAGAAAGGTAACGAATATCGGTAATTGAAGCAAGACTGTGATGCCTGTGATGAGAAGAATCGTCAATGTATCGACCAATCGCTCCGTAACGACTGTTCCCAACGACTTGGCAAACGAGACGTTATCATATTTCGCCAAGACCCCGCAGCGGCTCACTTCCCCGATCCGGGGAACTACCAGACTGGCGGCATAAGAAATGAAGATAGCATTCACGCAATCGCTCTTTTTCGGGAAAGCGTCCAACGGTTCCAGTGTCTGCCTCCACCGCCATCCACGAAAGACTTGCGCGAACACCCCGAACACTAATGAGAAGAGCATCCACCACCAATTTGTACCGTGTAATAATACATCGCCCGCTTTTGTAAAATCAAAGTCGCGATACACCCAGAATAAGATAAAGCCGCCTAAAACAACCGGTAATATCAGTTTCAGCGTCTTTTTTAATAGTTTCTTCATCCTTAATTCTTCATTAGCTTCGCTGACACATCATTTATTTTTTAATAAATAGTGGTACGTTCTTCATTTAAAAGAATTACCTTTGTCGACTGCAAAAGTAATTATTTAGTTGGTAAATGAAATTAGTAAAGCCTAAAAAGTTTCTCGGACAACACTTTCTGAAAGATCTGAAAGTTGCGCAAGATATTGCCGATACTGTCGACACCTTCCCTGAACTGCCTATTTTGGAGGTGGGACCGGGCATGGGAGTATTGACCCAGTTTTTGGTGAAAAAAGACCGGTTGATAAAGGTCGTAGAAGTTGACTATGAGTCGGTTGCCTATCTTCGCGAAGCTTATCCGTCGTTGGAGGACCACATCATCGAAGATGACTTTCTGAAAATGAACCTTCACCGGCTATTCGACGGCACACCTTTCGTACTGACCGGTAATTATCCGTATAACATCTCCAGCCAGATCTTTTTCAAGATGCTAGACAACAAAGATATCGTCCCCTGCTGTACGGGAATGATTCAAAAAGAGGTAGCCGAACGTATTGCAGCCGGACCGGGCAGCAAGACTTACGGTATCCTTAGCGTATTGATTCAGGCATGGTATAAAGTGGAATACCTATTCACAGTGAGTGAGCACGTGTTTAATCCGCCTCCCAAAGTGAAAAGTGCTGTTATCCGCATGACGCGCAACGAAACTAAAGAATTGGGATGTGACGAGAAACTGTTCAAACAGGTAGTGAAAACGACTTTCAACCAACGACGCAAAACATTGCGCAACTCTATTAAACCTATTTTAGGCAAAGATTGTCCACTCACGGAGAACATCTTATTTAATAAACGTCCGGAACAACTATCGGTAGCAGAATTTATCGACCTGACCAATAAAGTGGAAGAAGCATTAAAGACGGCAGGCAACAACCTATAACCGATCTACGGGCAGCAGTAAGCAGAGAACTGGATTTTGTAATTCGTAATTTGTAATTGACAACGATGAACGAGGAATACATTGACAACGTTAAACACCTTATTGAGCAAAAAGATGCCGATACGGTAAAAGGGCTTCTCATCGACCTCCATCCGGCCGACATTGCCGAATTGTGCAATGACCTGAATCCGGAAGAGGCTAAATTCATCTATCGCCTGCTCGATAATGAAATTGCCGCCGACGTGCTTGTCGAAATGGACGAAGACGCTCGTAAAGAACTGCTCGAAATGCTTCCTTCGGAGACAATCGCCAAACGCTTCGTTGACTACATGGATACGGACGATGCCGTAGACCTGATGCGTGAACTCGATGAAGATAAGCAGGAAGAGGTTCTTTCGCACATCGAGGACATTGAACAGGCAGGTGACATTGTCGACTTGTTGAAATACGACGAAAATACCGCCGGTGGTTTGATGGGTACGGAAATGGTACTCGTCAACGAGAACTGGAGTATGCCCGAATGTCTGAAAGAGATGCGTCAACAGGCGGAAGAGCTGGACGAAATCTATTATGTATATGTCATCGACGATGACGAACGTCTGCGAGGTATCTTCCCGCTCAAAAAGATGATTACTTCCCCTTCTGTATCGAAAGTGAAACACGTGATGCAGAAAGATCCGATTTCGGTACACGTAGATACTCCCATTGACGAGGTAGTACAGGCGATTGAGAAGTATGACTTGGTGGCTATCCCTGTTGTCGACAGTATCGGTCGGCTTGTGGGACAAATCACCGTCGACGACGTCATGGATGAAGTCCGTGAGCAGTCGGAACGTGACTATCAGTTGGCATCCGGTCTTTCGCAGGACGTAGAAACAGACGATAATGTATTGAGACAGACCACCGCCCGCCTCCCCTGGCTATTAATCGGTATGATCGGCGGAATCGGCAACTCTATGATATTGGGTAATTTCGACTCCACCTTTGCTGCCCATCCCGAAATGGCACTGTACATCCCGCTAATCGGTGGTACAGGAGGAAATGTCGGAACACAATCTTCGGCAATCATCGTACAGGGTCTGGCAAACAGCTCGCTGGACGCTAAAAATACCTTCAAGCAGATTACCAAGGAATCGGTAGTAGCTTTAATTAATGCCACTATTATCTCCTTATTAGTATACACCTACAACTTTATCAGGTTCGGCGCAACGGCTACGGTCACCTATTCCGTATCCATCAGCTTGTTTGCCGTGGTAATGTTCGCTTCTATTTTCGGGACACTGGTACCGATGACGCTGGAGAAGTTCAAAATCGATCCAGCCATTGCAACAGGTCCGTTTATAGCCATTACAAATGACATCATCGGAATGATGTTGTACATGGGAATAACCGTTTTATTATCATAAAAACACGATAAACAAAAAAAAATAAGCAAAATAGTATGAAGTAATCGTTTTATTTCATTAATTTGTGACCCAAAACTAATATACAATGATGGACGCTCATGACACTAATCAACCCTTGAACCAAGGGGAATTAGAAGAAGAAAAGAAAACAGTCGAGGTTTCTGAAGCTATTACAGAGACTCCGGCTGAAGATGTTACTGCCGAAGTTCAACCTGAAGCAGCTCCTAAACCTGCCACTAAGGAAGATGTACTAAACCAGCTAAAAGAGCTTGCGCAAGATGCTGAAAATGCGAACAAGCAGGATATTGACAATCTGAAACAATCATTCTACAAGTTACATAATGCCGAGTTGGAAGCTGCTAAGGTACAGTTTACAGACAACGGTGGAAACATTGAAGATTTTGTTGCCGAAGAGGACCCGACGGAAGAAGAATTCAAACGCCTGATGGGGGTTATCAAGGAAAAACGCAGTAAACAGGTTGCCGAGCTGGAACGCCAAAAGGAAGAAAACCTGCAAGTGAAACTTTCCATTATTGAAGAACTGAAAGAATTGGTGGAATCCGGAGATGACGCCAACAAATCTTATACGGAGTTCAAGAAGCTGCAACAGCAATGGAATGATACGAAACTGGTGCCGCAAGGTAAAGTGAATGAACTTTGGAAAAACTATCAATTATATGTAGAGAAGTTCTACGATTTATTGAAACTGAACAATGAGTTCCGCGAATACGACTTCAAAAAGAATCTGGAAATCAAAACGCATCTCTGCGAAGCTGCCGAAAAGTTGGCTGACGAGGAAGATGTTGTTTCCGCTTTCCACCAACTTCAGAAGTTACATCAGGAGTTCCGCGATACAGGTCCGGTAGCCAAAGAACTGCGTGATGAAATATGGAACCGGTTCAAAGCAGCTTCTACCGCTGTCAACCGCCGCCATCAGCAGCACTTCGAATCGTTGAAAGAAGCCGAACAGCATAATTTGGATCAAAAAACCGTCATCTGCGAAATCGTTGAAGCGATTGAGTATGATGAACTGAAAACATTCTCTGCCTGGGAAAACAAGACCCAGGAAGTGATTGCCTTGCAAAACAAATGGAAAACTATCGGTTTTGCGCCCCAAAAGATGAATGTGAAGATCTTCGAGCGTTTCCGCCATGCCTGCGATGATTTCTTCAAGAAGAAAGGAGAATTCTTCAAGAGCCTGAAAGAAGGAATGAACGAGAATCTGGAAAAGAAGAAAGCGCTCTGCGAAAAAGCGGAAGCCTTGAAAGATAGTACAGACTGGAAAGTAACTGCCGATGCACTGACCAAACTTCAAAAAGAATGGAAGACCATCGGACCGGTTGCCAAGAAACACTCGGATGCTATCTGGAAACGGTTTATCACAGCTTGCGACTACTTCTTCGAACAAAAGAACAAAGCTACTTCTTCACAACGTTCTGTAGAAACAGAGAATATGGAAAAGAAGAAAGCGTTGATCGAGAAGTTATCCGCTATTGATGAAAGCATGGATACCGAAGAAGCAAGTACATTGGTTCGGGATTTAATGAAAGAGTGGAACTCTATCGGTCATGTGCCGTTCAAAGAAAAAGATAAGTTATACAAGCAGTATCACGGAATCATCGATCAGTTATTCGACCGCTTTAACATCAATGCTTCCAACAAGAAGTTAAGTAACTTCCGTTCGAATATCAGCAATATCCAGGGAAGCGGTACTCAATCTCTGTACAGAGAACGTGAAAAGCTGGTACGTACTTATGAGAATATGAAGAATGAGCTTCAGACTTATGAGAACAATCTAGGCTTCCTGACTTCTACTTCTAAGAAAGGCAGCAGCCTGCTGACTGAATTGAACCGCAAGGTAGATAAGTTGAAAGCAGACTTGGAACTGGTATTACAAAAGATCAAAGTAATCGATGAATCAATAAAAGCAGAAGAATAAGAGTTCTGCCCGATTTAGAAAAATTAGAAACAGGTTTTATACTCACTTGAGCTATAAAACCTGTTTTTCTTTTCTACTAAACAAGACGACAGCCAGTTTAAGGATTTATTCTTTATCAATCAACCGCACGGCTTTTCATAAGATTAGCGTTTTTCGAACTATCAACGTGCATTCGTGTCACCGAATTAGCCACCGAATTAGCGTCAACTTTTTTCGGATGGTATTTGTCAAAGCACAAAAAAACCCGCTAAAATTGCATTTTTAGCGGGTTTTTGTCAGTAAAAAGCTGGTGTTTTGTTGGGCTACCTGGATTCGAACCAGGAATGACAGGACCAGAATCTGTAGTGTTACCATTACACCATAGCCCAATAATTTCCGTTTGCGGGTGCAAAGATACAAATATTTTGGGAATTCAAAACAATTCTGATATTTTTTTTGCAAAAATGTCCAAATAAGCTTTCCAAACAAAAGTATCTCCACTAAAAAACACAAAAATTGAGGGATAACTTTCTTGTATCCAATAAATCAGCGTATATTTGTCAAAAATATCACGTTTATAATCAGAAACAAAGGGTTGCCTTTTTTTGTTATAAACAAATAGAGAACATGAATTATTAATCTCAATTACAGGAATGAACGATACTAAAGTATTAATTGAAAAAATAAAAGAAGGAATTCAAGAGAAAAAAGGTAAAAAGATAATCGTTGCCGATTTAACCAGCATAGAAGATACCATCTGTAAATATTTCGTTATCTGTCAGGGAAATTCTCCCAGTCAAGTGAGTGCTATTGTAGATTCAATCAAGGAATTTACACGCAAAGGTGCGGATAGCAAACCTTATGCAATCGATGGACTCCGGAATGCTGAATGGGTGGCAATGGACTATGCCGATGTACTGGTACACGTCTTTTTACCGGAGACAAGAGATTTTTATAATCTTGAACACCTTTGGGCAGATGCCAAACTTACTCAAATCCCCGATCTAGACTAATTAATGATTATGGACAATAATAATAGCAATAATAACAATAGCAATAAACCTAACAATAAGGTTAATATGCCGAAGTTCAACCTGAACTGGATGTATATGATTATTGCCCTTATGCTTCTCGGCCTCTGGTGGGGCAGTGATTCAAAGGGAGCTGGAAGTAAAGCTGTAACTTACAGTGAATTTCAGGACTACGTAAAAAAGGGCTATGTAAACAAAGTATTGGGTTATGAAGATAAGTCAATCGAAGCTTTTCTTAAACCGACTGCTGTAGGGGCTGTTTTTGGAGCGGACTCTACCAAAGTGGGACGTAACCCTATCATTACAAGTAGAACGCCATCTACCGATAAACTGGAAGAGTTTTTGCAGGCAGAAAAGGAAGCCGGTCATTTTGACGGTTCTTCCGACTATCCGCCCAAATCGGATATTTTTCCCGCAATCCTGATCCAGATACTCCCGCTTGTCTTGCTTGTAGCGTTATGGATCTTCTTCATGCGCCGTATGAGCGGAGGTGGCAGTGGTGGCCCTGGCGGTGTATTTAACGTAGGAAAATCAAAAGCCCAGCTTTTTGAAAAAGGTGGAGCCATCAAGATTACATTTAAGGATGTAGCGGGTTTGGCAGAAGCGAAACAAGAGGTAGAGGAAATTGTAGAGTTCTTGAAGGAACCGCAGAAATATACGGATTTGGGAGGTAAGATACCCAAAGGAGCATTGCTGGTAGGCCCTCCGGGAACCGGTAAAACTTTGCTTGCCAAAGCTGTGGCGGGTGAAGCTAATGTTCCTTTCTTCTCACTGGCAGGTTCTGACTTCGTGGAAATGTTTGTGGGTGTAGGTGCATCCCGTGTTCGCGACTTGTTTAAACAGGCCAAAGAGAAAGCTCCTTGTATCGTCTTTATTGATGAGATTGATGCCGTAGGACGTGCTCGTGGCAAAAATCCTGCAATGGGAGGAAATGACGAACGCGAAAACACATTGAACCAGTTATTGACAGAGATGGACGGTTTCGGTTCCAACAGCGGTGTAATTATCCTTGCTGCTACTAACCGTGTAGACGTACTTGATAAAGCATTGCTCCGTGCAGGACGTTTTGACCGTCAGATACATGTGGATCTGCCCGACTTGAATGAACGTAAAGAAGTATTTGGTGTGCATTTGCGCCCGATCAAAATAGACGATAGTGTTGATGTAGACTTGCTGGCTCGCCAAACTCCGGGATTCTCGGGTGCGGATATCGCCAATGTCTGCAATGAAGCTGCATTGATCGCTGCCCGCCACGGAAAGAAATTTGTAGGCAAGCAAGACTTTCTGGATGCGGTAGACCGCATCATCGGTGGTCTGGAAAAGAAAACCAAGATTACTACGGAAGCTGAAAGACGTTCCATCGCTTTGCATGAAGCAGGACACGCCTCTATCTCCTGGTTATTGGAATATGCCAATCCGTTGATTAAGGTAACTATCGTTCCCCGCGGACGTGCATTAGGAGCTGCCTGGTATCTGCCGGAAGAACGTCAGATTACTACTAAGGAGCAAATGTTGGATGAAATGTGTGCTACTTTAGGAGGACGCGCCGCTGAAGATTTATTCCTCGGCCGCATTTCAACTGGTGCCATGAACGACTTGGAAAGAGTGACTAAACAGGCATACGGTATGATTGCTTATTTAGGTATGAGCGACAAGCTGCCGAATTTATGTTATTACAACAACGATGAATATTCTTTCAACCGTCCATACAGCGAAAAGACAGCCGAACTAATTGACGAAGAAGTCAAGAGAATGGTGAACGAGCAGTATGACCGCGCCAAGAGAATTCTGTCAGAGCACAAAGAAGGTCACAACGAACTGACGCAATTACTGATTGACAAAGAGGTAATCTTTGCGGAAGACGTTGAACGTATCTTCGGCAAACGCCCCTGGGCTTCGCGTTCGGAAGAAATCATGGCTGCTAAAGAAAGCCAGGATGCCGCAAGAGCTGAAAGGGAACTTGCCCAAAAGTTAAAAGAAGAAGAAAAAGAAATCAAAGAAGAAGAAGCTGAAAATACTGCAGAGGAGCAAGCTCCCATTGACACCAAAGTTGCCGCAGCAGGTAACAAGGTTACAGTGGAAGGCAAAGTTACCGTAGAGGGTAAGTCCAATGGAGAAGAACAAGCTAACGGGTCCAAATAATTAAAACGAATAGATTTTGATTAACAATTTCATAAAACGAGCTATTACGGGTGTACTCTTCGTTGCCATCTTGGTAGGGTGCATCCTTTATGACGCATTCAGTTTTGGCATTCTGTTTACCGTTATCAGTGCACTGACTATTTATGAGTTTGCACAGTTGGTAAATATGCGCGCAGAAGGAGTCAAGATAAACAAGACCATTAATATGCTCGGCGGGGCTTATTTATTCCTCGCAATCATGGGATTCTGCATTGATGCAGCCGATTCGAAAATATTCATCCCGTATGTGCTTTTATTGCTTTACATGATGATTAGCGAGTTGTATCTGAAAAAGGAGAACCCGGTACTTAACTGGGCTTATTCGATGCTTAGCCAACTTTATATCGGTCTGCCTTTTGCTTTGCTGAATGTATTGGCTTTCCATAATGATCCGGCATCGGAATTCAGTAGCATAAGCTATAATCCGATTCTACCGTTATCCATCTTTATTTTCCTTTGGCTGAATGATACGGGTGCTTATTGCATCGGGTCACTGATAGGCAAACACCGACTCTTTGAACGCATCTCTCCCAAGAAATCATGGGAAGGTTCTATCGGCGGCGGAGTTGTAGCAATCGGAGTGTCTTTTATACTTGCTCACTACTTCCCATTTATGTCAATGATGGAATGGGCAGGACTGGCATTGGTAGTGGTTATATTCGGTACATGGGGCGACCTGACGGAGTCATTGCTAAAACGCCAATTGCACGTAAAGGATTCGGGAAATATTCTTCCGGGACATGGAGGGATGCTCGATCGGTTTGACAGTTCTTTGATGGCCATACCGGCAGCAGTCGTTTACTTATATGCATTAACATGGTTCTAACAGGAGTTTTTCTCATCGATTAGAATTGCACACAATACAAAAGGTCGGGAACTTCGATAGAAGTATCCCGACCTTTTTCACACACAGTAAATCATAGTTAGGTTATCGGATCGAAGAAGTGGAGTGTACATCCTTCGCAGCTTCCGGCACACCTACCGGATGTTCCAGATCAAGAACGATCACTCTTCCTTCTCCATGTTCTCTTGAATTTATAGTCACTTTAAAACCTTTCATTGTTGATTCGGCATCTTTTTCCGTTGGGAAGAACTTTTCCAAATTATAAGAAACTCGTCCCCATCCCCAATAGTCAGTCACATCCTCATACGTATTATAACGCAGTTCCAAATGTACGTAACCATCTTCAGCTACATTCAATGTTCCCGGTTCTGATGGTTCTCCCGTTTCTATCTTATTTTGCACAAGGCTGATACGATGTTTCTCCGAGCGAGGCAGCTCCTGACGGAAAATAACATTCAGGAATTTTCCTCCCAACCACATGTCACCCTGATAAATCAGGATAGGATCATTGCCGAATTCCACCGCTTCTTCCTCTGTGGTCATATCTTCCACTTCCTTTGTCAACAATTCCTGTACACCTTCCATTTTCACCTGAACTCCTTTTCCTCCTTCCATGTCATACAAAGGATTGAAAAAGGCCACTACACGTTCACCGTCTACCGGTTTAAACCAAGGTATGGAAGTAGCAACCGGATCAATCAATCCCCAACGATCACCTTCCAAATAATAACCTCCTCCACCGGTTGCCCGAACGGTCGCCCAATCCCAACTGAAATCTCCGATAGAATAACCATCATCATCACATGATTGCAACATTGGCACTAATGCCAATAACAACATTCCTAAAAGCCACTTAAATTTTTTCATATCTTTTTCCTTTCTTTTTTTAGTCTTCTGCTTAATAAATAAAAAAGCCGTGCAATTACTGCATCGGCTTTACGTTTATTCAGAAAAAGAAAGTTATTTTTTCAACAAGCGCAGCATTTCACGAGCTGCATGACAGGGAGCACCGGCAGGTCCCAACCGTTCCGCCACATATTCATATCCCAAAAGCATTTCATTTCTATATGCTTCATTTTCAATGATATTTTTCAATTCATTTTGCATATTCTTCACGGTCATCGTATCCGCCACCAACTCTTTTACCACTTCACGGTCGGCAATCAGATTAACCAACGAAATAAATTTCACGGTCAAGATATGACGCCGCAAGAAGGAAACCACTTTCCCTATCGGAGTGTAATAACAAACGACTTGGGGAACACGGAACAATGCCGTCTCAAGAGTAGCCGTGCCTGAAGTGACCAACGCCACATCTGCGTGTTGCAACAAACGATAGGTTTGATCGAAAATGATTTTCACTTTCGACTCTCCTACATATTTTTTATAATATTCAGGAGCAATGGCAGGAGCACCCGCCAGAACAAGCTGATAATCGGGAAAAGCAGAAGCAGCCTTCAACATATCTGGTAGATTATCTTTGATTTCCTGTTTCCGGCTACCTGCAAGAAGAGCTATTACCGGTTTTTCTTCCAGTTGATTCTCCGCAATAAACTGATCCTTATTTTTCGGATGAGCTTTCTGATAAGCCACCACCTCATCCACGGTAGGATTTCCAACATAGTGGATGGGGTATTGATGCTTTCCTTCGAAGAACTCTACTTCAAAAGGAAGAATGGAGAAAAGTTCGTCTACATCTCGTTTTATATTCTTGATGCGATACTCTTTCCAGGCCCATATCTTCGGAGAAATATAATAATAAACCGGGATCTGTGTCTTTGCATGGACAAACTTGGCTATATCCAGATTGAATCCCGGATAGTCCACCAGAATAACAACATCCGGTTGCCAGGAAACAATATCTCCTTTACAACGCTTCATATTTGCAAAGATAGTGCGCAGATGGAGCAACACGGGAATAAAACCCATGTATGCCAGTTCTTTATAATGCTTCACCATCGTTCCTCCGACGGCAGCCATCAAATCACCTCCGAAAAACCGGAAATCAGCCTGCGGATCTTCTGCCTTTAAGGCAGCCATCAGATGAGAAGCGTGCAAGTCGCCGGAAGCTTCGCCGACAATCAGATAATACTTCATGATAGTTGATAGTTAACTAAACCATTTGTTAAGTTCATCCATAAAGTGATAAGCTGTCACATCAACCGTGGTCGGAGTGATAGCAACATAGCCATTTGCCAAAGCCCAATGATCGTTCCTCTCATTTTCAAGTTCGTGATCGGTAAATTCACCGGTCAACCAGAAATAATTCGGATCGTTCAGACGGGGACAGGCAGCCCATTCGTTCGTCCAACGACCTTTTGCCTGTTCACAGATTTTGATTCCTTTGATATCGGTCGTATCCGGGAAGTTTACGTTCAGACAGGTTAAAGGAGGAAGTCCTTTTTCCAGTACCATGGCGGCAATACTGCGAATATAAGGTCCGGTAGCTTCAAAATCGGCATCGGGTGCATGATTGCACAAAGAGAAGCCTATAGAAGGGATTCCATTCAAACAGCCTTCGAATACCACTCCCATTGTGCCGGAATAATGCACGTTAGTGGCAGAGTTGTCTCCATGATTGATACCGCCGACTACCAAGTCCGGTGTCCGGTCGAGCACTGTGTTCCGTGCCAATTTGATACAATCGGTCGGTGTTCCCGAACATTTATAAACAGTTAAACCTACTTCTTTCTTTACTAACTGGTAATGAACAGGCTGCGTCACCGTCAGCGCACAACCACTGCCCGAGCGCGGAGCATCAGGTGCCATTACCACAATATCTCCCAAAGGGCGAAGAAACTTCACCAGTTCATTAATCCCTTTAGCCATCACGCCATCGTCATTTGAAACAAGTATCAACGGCTTTTCATTTTCCATATCTTCAATCCTTTCCTTTTTTATATTCGCACAAAAGTAACAAAAAGAAGCCGTACCGCCAAACACCTCCCTACATCAGATCGAAAAGTCTCTTTCCGCCCCACTCCTACCCGTTTACAAATCTTAATCTTCTGCAAGCGAGCAAAAAAAGAAATAGATATCCAATATAAATATGTATATTTGCAAGCTCGTTAAAGAGAAAAGAAGATGATGAACCTGTTGAAGTTTTGTAACCGTTTCGTCCGACAGTTATTAACAAAACAGGCGACTTATCAACAGAAATTGCAAAGTTTCTCTTTTTTCGTAGGCGCTCTAAGGATTTATCACTTATTTCGCTGCCAATAAATTTAGAGAATATGGGAAAAATTATTGCTTTGGCCAATCAAAAAGGCGGTGTAGGAAAGACAACGACTACGATTAATCTCGCAGCTTCACTTGCTACACTGGAAAAAAAGGTACTCGTAGTAGATGCCGACCCGCAAGCTAATGCCTCTTCCGGCTTGGGAGTAGACATCAAGCAGTCGGAATGCACTATCTATGAATGTATTATTGACAGAGCCAACGTACAGGACGCTATCCTTGATACGGAGATTGATTCTTTGAAAGTAATCTCTTCGCACATCAATCTCGTAGGAGCAGAGATTGAAATGCTGAACCTCCCAAACCGAGAAAAGATACTAAAAGAAGTACTCACGCCTTTGAAGAAAGAATATGACTATATTCTGATAGACTGTTCTCCTTCATTAGGACTAATCACGATCAACGCCCTAACGGCAGCCGACTCCGTGATTATCCCCGTTCAAGCTGAATATTTTGCTCTTGAAGGTATTAGCAAATTGTTGAATACCATCAAAATCATCAAGTCGAAACTGAATCCGGCTTTAGAAATCGAAGGTTTCTTACTGACAATGTATGACTCTCGTCTGCGTCAGGCTAATCAGATTTACGATGAAGTGAAACGTCATTTCCAGGAACTGGTATTCAACACCGTTATTCAACGAAATGTGAAATTGAGCGAGGCTCCCAGCTACGGTGTCCCGACCATCCTTTACGATGCGGAATCTACCGGCGCCAAAAATCACCTGGCCCTTGCTAAAGAGATTATCAACCGAAATAAATAAAAGAAAGAAGAAGATATGGCAACACAAAAAAGAAATGCATTAGGACGTGGTCTCGACGCCTTGCTCTCAATGGATGATGTGAAAACCGAAGGGTCTTCTTCCATTAATGAAATAGAGCTGGCAAAGATTACTGTCAATCCCAACCAGCCCCGCCGTGAGTTTGACGAAACAGCATTGCAGGAACTGGCTGATTCCATTGCGGAAATCGGTATCATCCAACCTATCACTTTACGCAAACTCTCGGACGATGAGTATCAGATCATCGCGGGAGAGCGTCGTTATCGTGCATCACAAAGAGCAGGACTGAAAACAATCCCTGCTTATATACGCACTGCCGACGACGAAAACATGATGGAAATGGCGCTGATTGAAAATATCCAGCGTGAAGACCTGAATGCCGTAGAAATCGCACTTGCCTACCAGCATCTGCTCGATCAGTACCAACTGACACAGGAACGTCTTAGCGAACGTATCGGAAAGAAACGAACGACGATCGCCAACTACCTGCGCTTACTGAAATTGCCGGCTCCAATACAGATGGCCCTGCAAAACAAGCAGCTGGACATGGGACATGCCCGTGCGCTGATTTCATTAGGCGACCCTAAACTACAAGTTAAAATATTCGAAGAAATACAAGAACACGGATATTCAGTCCGCAAAGTAGAAGAAATTGTTAAATCATTAAGCGAAGGAGAAGCTGTGAAAAGCGGCACACGGAAAATAACACCCAAACGTGGCAAACTTCCTGAAGAATTCAACTTATTGAAGCAACAACTCTCCGGCTTTTTCAACACCAAGGTACAACTCACCTGCTCTGAAAAGGGAAAAGGCAAGATCAGTATTCCTTTCGGGAACGAGGAGGAACTGGAACGTATCATGGAAATCTTCGATACGCTAAAGAAGTAAATGACAAGAAAAAGTAAGAAATATCAGTTACTAGTCAGCGCCCTGCTTCTCTGTTTTTTACAGGTGGCAGGGATTGATGTGTATGCACAATCCACTGTTACTCCGGCACGGAAAGATACAACAATCATACAGCGCGAAGCGCCGAAAGCCCGTGCACGAAGGCATCGTGATCCGATAATACAGGACTCGGTGAAGAAGGATTCTATCCAAATCATACCATCCAAAGAACTTCCGGCCATCGACAGTTTGTCAGCTGCTAAAATACAGATAGCGGATAGCTTGGATGCAGCCAACAAGAAAGAGCTGAAAAAGATAGAGCAACCTGCCTCCATTGTTGTAAAGACCGACACTGTGCCGCCACCTGCTCAAGATATTAACAAGAAAATATTTATCCCAAATCCGACCAAAGCAACGTGGCTGGCAGTCGTATTCCCCGGTGGAGGACAGATTTACAACCGTAAATACTGGAAATTACCTATTATATATGGAGGATTTGCTGGTTGTGCTTACGCCTTAAGTTGGAACGGTAAGATGTACAAAGACTATTCGCAAGCCTATCTGGACATTATGGACAGCAATCCGAATACGAAAAGTTACGAAGATTTGTTGCCCCCGAACTCCACTTATAATGAGGAGCAGCTAAAAAACACACTAAAAAGAAGAAAAGATATGTTCCGTCGTTATCGGGACCTTAGTATATTTGCATTTATCGGAGTTTACCTGATCTCTATCATCGACGCTTATGTAGATGCGGAGTTATCCAACTTCGATATAACCCCCGACTTGAGTATGAAAGTAGAGCCGGCCGTTATTGATAATAACAACCAGTTCCGCTCCAACAGTTTTAAAAACAAGTCGGTTGGTCTGCAATGCGTATTACGATTTTAAAAAACACAATTTAGATTGATCTTATTATTGAAGCATGAAGAAATTAGTTAACTATTGTTCGATTATTTTTCTTTTACTAGTGGCCACGTCGCAGGTAAAAGCGCAAAGTGTAGATGTAGTGATTCGTGAAAATGGAACTGAACGCAAAGAAAGCATCGACCTGCCTAAAAGTATGACTTATCCACTTGACAGTCTATTGAATGACTGGAAAGCTAAAAATTATATTGATTTAGGCAAGGATTGCAGTACGGCTGAAATCAATCCTTTATTCAGTGACTCTGTCTATATCGACCGCTTGTCACGCATCCCGGCCATCATGGAAATGCCTTATAATGATATTATCCGCAAATTCATCGATATGTATGCAGGACGCTTGCGCAATCAGGTTTCTTTCATGCTAAGTGCCTGCAACTTCTATATGCCGATCTTTGAAGAAGCACTGGATGCATACGGACTTCCACTGGAACTAAGATATCTGCCGATTATCGAATCTGCGTTGAACCCATCAGCCGTATCACGTGCAGGTGCTTCCGGTCTGTGGCAATTTATGATCGGTACAGGTAAGATCTATGGTTTGGAATCAAACAGCCTGGTAGATGAACGCCGTGACCCGATTAAAGCGACTTGGGCTGCCGCACGTTACCTCAAAGAAATGTATGATATCTATGGAGACTGGAACCTGGTAATTGCTGCTTATAACTGTGGCCCCGGTACAATCAATAAGGCAATCCGCCGTGCCAATGGCGAAACTGATTATTGGAAAATCTACAATTATCTGCCTAAAGAAACACGTGGCTATGTGCCTGCCTTTATCGCTGCCAACTATGTGATGACTTACTACTGCGATCACAATATCTGCCCGATGGAAACTAATATTCCGGCAAGTACTGACACAGTGCAAGTAAACAAAAATCTGCACTTCGAACAAATCGCTGACCTTTGTAATGTACCTCTGGATCAGATCAAGAGTCTGAATCCGCAATATAAGAAGCAAATGATTCCGGGTGACAGCAAACCTTATACGTTAAGACTGCCTATTGACGCGATCAGTACTTTTATCGATAAGCAAGATACGATTTATACGCATCGTGCCGATGAGTTGTTCCGCAACCGGAAAACCGTTGCTGTAAAGGATATTACACCTGCAACCCGCAAAACGACATCAGCAGTTGCCGGTAAGGGAAATCTGACCTATTATACAATAAAAAGTGGAGACACTTTATCCACTATTGCCAGAAAGTATGGTGTCACAATTAAGGATATACAAAGGTGGAATGGAATGTCTAGCACTAAAATTGCAGCAGGAAAACGATTGAAAATATACAAATAAATAACTTCCTGCTTGCATCGTTCGGAAATTTGCTTATTTTTGCAGAACTAAGCAAGTGAAAGGATAACAATTATGGATAATCTGGCCCCCAAAGAAATAGCTGACGAAGAGATGATTAATCAGGCGTTCCACGAACTACTGAATGATTATCTCAATACTAAGCATCGCAAAAAAGTTGAAATCATTACGAAGGCTTTCAACTTTGCCAATCAGGCGCATAAAGGTATCAAACGCCGTTCGGGCGAACCTTATATTATGCACCCGATTGCCGTTGCCAGCATTGTATGCAATGAAATAGGTCTCGGTTCCACTTCTATATGTGCAGCCTTGCTGCATGATGTGGTAGAGGACACTGATTACACAGTGGAAGACATCGAGAATATCTTTGGTCCGAAGATCGCCCAGATTGTGGACGGACTGACTAAAATATCCGGTGGAATCTTCGGTGACCGCGCTTCGGCACAGGCAGAGAACTTCAAGAAGTTGCTGCTCACCATGTCGAACGACATCCGGGTCATTCTTATCAAGATAGCAGACCGCTTGCACAACATGCGTACCCTTGGTTCCATGTTACCCAACAAGCAATATAAGATTGCAGGCGAAACGCTTTACATCTATGCTCCACTTGCCAACCGCTTGGGGCTTTATAAGATAAAAACGGAGCTTGAGAATCTAAGCTTCAAATATGAACATCCCGAAGAATATGCGGAAATAGAAGAGAAGTTGAATGCTACTGCCGCTGAACGTGACAAGGTTTTCAACGACTTCACGGCCCCGATTCGTACCCAACTGGATAAGATGGGATTGAAATACCGGATACTTGCCCGTGTAAAATCAATCTATTCCATCTGGAACAAGATGCAGACCAAACATGTTCCTTTCGAAGAAATATACGATTTACTGGCTGTTCGAATCATCTTCGAACCACGTAATGAAGAAGAAGAGCTCAATGACTGTTTCGATATCTACGTTTCTATCTCCAAGATATACAAACCCCACCCGGACCGTTTGCGCGATTGGGTCAGCCATCCTAAAGCTAATGGTTATCAGGCATTGCACGTCACTCTGATGGGTAACAACGGACAATGGATTGAAGTCCAGATTCGTAGTGAACGGATGAATGACGTTGCCGAACAAGGTTTCGCAGCCCACTGGAAATACAAAGAAGGAGGAGGCAGCGAGGATGAAGGTGAATTGGAAAAATGGTTAAGAACGATTAAGGAGATATTAGATGATCCGCAACCGGATGCCATTGACTTTCTGGATACCATTAAGCTAAATTTATTTGCTTCTGAAATATTCGTGTTCACTCCTAAAGGCGAACTGAAGACTATGCCGCAGAACTCTACGGCTCTCGACTTTGCATTTTCCCTGCACACGGATATTGGTAGCCATTGTATTGGCGCCAAAGTCAATCATAAATTAGTGCCGTTGAGCCACAAATTGCAAAGTGGTGACCAAGTTGAAATCCTTACTTCAAAATCGCAACGCGTACAACCGCAATGGGAAGTTTTTGCAACCACTGCCCGTGCCCGCGCCAAGATAGCAGCCATTCTCCGCAAAGAGCGTAAAGCAAACCAGAAGATAGGAGAAGAAATCCTTAGTGAGTTTCTGAAAAAGGAGGAAGTCCGTCCGGAAGAAGCTGCTATCGAAAAGCTACGCAAACTGCATAATGCCAAGAATGAGGAAGAACTGCTGGCTGCCATTGGCAGTAAAGCAATCGTTTTGGGAGAAGCGGACAAGAATGAACTGAAAGAAAAGCAAACCAGTAACTGGAAGAAATATCTGACTTTCTCTTTCGGCAATAGCAAAGAGAAGCAGGAAGAGAAAGAACCGCAGGAAAAAGAAAAAATCAACCCGAAAGAGGTGCTCAAACTGACGGAAGAAAGTTTGCAGAAGAAATATATCATGGCCGAATGTTGCCATCCTATTCCCGGTGACGATGTATTGGGATATGTGGATGAAAACGACCGGATCATTATTCACAAGCGCCAATGCCCTGTTGCTGCCAAATTGAAGAGTAGCTATGGCAACCGCATATTAGCGACCGAATGGGATACACACAAAGAACTGTCTTTCCTGGTATATATATATATAAAAGGTATAGATAATATGGGACTTTTGAATGAAGTCACTCAAGTTATCTCCAGACAGCTCAATGTAAATATCCGTAAGCTGACCATCGAAACCGAAGATGGCATCTTTGAAGGAAAAATTCAGTTGTGGGTACATGATGTAGATGATGTAAAAACCATCTGCAACAATCTGAAGAAAATACAGAATATCAAACAGGTGAGCCGTGTAGAAGAATAGCTTTCAAACGGTAAATAAGAAAACGATGAACGGTGAATAAGTTGCAGTATCATGCAAATTGTTCGCCGTTCATTTTGTTATGAGGTTTCTTGCCTATCGAATCCATGATCGATTAGCATTTATTTATTCCCGTCCATCCAATTCGCGTTTAATAGCCAAAAGCTCTTCTTTTATCGCTTTCAGCTTATTTACAATCTCATAATTACGAACCGTAGCTTCTTTATTATCCTTCAAACGTTGCCGGGCACCGGGAAGTGTCATGCCCTTTTCTTTTACCAAATGATAGATAAGACCGATCGTTTCTACGTCTTCTTTGCGGTACTGACGTATTCCTCTTCCCGCTGTCTTAGGAGAGATTTGCGGAAATTCCTTTTCCCAAAAACGGAGCAATGACGGATTGACTCCGAACATGTCGGCAACCTCCCCTATTGAATAATATAGCTTCAATTCTTTGTCTGTATTAAGCATAACACTCCTGTTTTAAGATTTTAATCGAATACTTTACCATGATTGGCTGCCAACTGAATCATCTTTTCATAATCTTCGGCACTCAAATCCATGAAATAATAATTGACCGGATTCACTACCTGCCCTTTCACGTGCACTTCATAATGCAGATGCGGACCGGTACTTTTTCCTGTACTACCCACTTTTCCGATAATCTCACCACGTACCACTTTCTTTCCGACTTTCGTATTAAATCCCTGCAAGTGAGCATACCGAGTGAGATACCCGAAGCCATGATCTATCTCAATGGTATTACCATATCCGGTTTCCCATCCCACTTTCACCACTGTTCCGTTTCCGGTAGCATATACATCCGTTCCCGGATGAGCAGAGAAGTCCATGCCTGCATGGAACTTTGTCGTACCATAAATAGGATCGATACGTGTACCATAACCGGATGCTGTCTGACGAAGATCCTTATTCGAAATAGGCTGTATGGCCGGAATACATTTCAGCATCTCATCATGGTTCTTACACATATCAATCACATCATCGAAAGATTTCGACTGGATATAAAGCCTTTTGGAAAGCACGTCCAATTTTTGAGTCGTGTTCACCACCAGCTTGGCATTCGCCAAATCCATCAGTTCTTCGTAACGGTTCGTCCCGCCATAACCTGCCTGACGAATAGCCGGAGAAACAGGATCTGCCTGTAAAATCACTCGATACAGATTATCGTCACGTTGCTGAATATCCTGAAGCACCCCCATAGCGTCGTCCAAACGCCGGGAAAGCACATTGTACTGCGCCAAAAGACGGCTGTTTTCAATTCTTAATTCCTTCTCCGACGGAGAACCAAAAATCAAAAGCAATACAATAAAGCAACCTGCTCCCAACCCCATTCCATAGAAAAGCCGACGCAGGATACTAAGCGCACGCTGCCGTACGGTAGGGTAAATTCGATCATAAGTCTGGGTCTGTGGATTATAGATGTAGTATACTTTGCGCATCTTTTTGGAAATATTTCGCTTGTTAATACGGCAAAAGTAATAAAAACAAGCTATCTTTGCACAGTTTTTACGAATTTATGAGTTGTGATTTATGATTTATTGGGGATTCTTCCCCTCTCTCATATCCCACAGCCCATAATTCATAATTCATAAATCATAATTCTTCATTATATGTTGACTGCAAAAGAGATCAGAGATTCATTCAAGAATTTCTTTGAGTCGAAAGGACACCACATCGTTCCCTCGGCTCCGATGGTGATTAAAGATGACCCTACCCTGATGTTTACGAACGCGGGTATGAACCAGTTTAAAGATATTATTTTGGGTAACCATCCGGCGAAATACCAAAGAGTCGCGGACTCGCAAAAATGTTTGCGTGTAAGCGGAAAGCATAATGACCTGGAAGAAGTAGGACACGATACGTACCACCACACCATGTTTGAAATGCTTGGTAACTGGTCGTTCGGCGATTACTTCAAGAAAGAAGCGATCAGCTGGGCGTGGGAATATCTGGTAGAAGTCTTGAAACTGAATCCGGAACATCTCTATGCAACCGTATTTGAAGGAAGTCCCGAAGAAGGATTGAGCCGTGACGACGAAGCTGCTTCTTATTGGGAACAGTTCTTGCCAAAGGATCACATCATCAACGGTAACAAACACGACAACTTCTGGGAAATGGGTGATACAGGACCTTGCGGACCTTGTTCCGAAATCCATATCGACCTCCGTCCTGCTGAAGAACGCGCCAAGATCTCCGGTCGCGACCTCGTGAACCACGATCATCCGCAGGTAATTGAAATCTGGAATCTCGTATTCATGCAATACAACCGCAAAGCAGATGGCAGCCTTGAGCCGCTTCCTGCAAAGGTTATTGACACCGGTATGGGATTCGAACGCCTTTGTATGGCTTTACAAGGAAAAACATCCAACTACGATACAGACGTATTCCAGCCAATGCTGAAAGCTATTGCAGCTATGTCGGGTACAGAATACGGAAAAGATAAGCAGCAGGACATCGCCATGCGTGTAATTGCCGACCATATCCGTACTATTGCATTCTCTATCACAGACGGTCAGTTGCCTTCTAACGCGAAAGCTGGTTATGTGATCCGCCGTATCCTTCGCCGTGCTGTTCGTTACGGATATACTTTCCTCGGACAGAAACAGGCATTTATGTATAAGTTGCTTCCTGTATTGATTGATAATATGGGAGAAGCTTATCCTGAGCTGGTTGCACAAAAGACACTGATTGAAAAAGTAATCAAGGAAGAAGAAGAATCATTCCTCCGCACTTTGGAAACTGGTATCCGTCTATTGGATAAGACAATGGAAGATACCAAAGCCAATGGAAAAACTGAAATCAGCGGTAAAGATGCCTTTACTTTATATGATACATTCGGTTTCCCGCTCGACTTGACAGAGCTGATTCTCCGTGAAAACGGAATGACTGTCAACATTGAAGAGTTCAATGAAGAAATGCAGCAACAGAAACAGCGTGCACGTAATGCCGCCGCCATCGAAACAGGTGACTGGATTGTACTGAAAGAAGGGACTACTGAATTCGTTGGTTACGATTACACTGAATACGAGGCTTCTATCCTTCGTTACCGTCAGATCAAACAAAAGAACCAGACATTGTATCAGATTGTACTCGACTATACTCCATTCTATGCAGAAAGTGGTGGTCAGGTCGGTGATACCGGTGTATTGGTAAGCGAGTTCGAAACGATTGAAGTGGTCGATACAAAGAAAGAGAATAATCTTCCGATACATATTACCAAAAAGTTACCCGATCATCCGGAAGCTCCGATGATGGCTTGTGTAGATACCGACAAACGTGCTGCCTGCGCAGCTAATCACTCGGCGACCCACTTGCTGGATGCTGCTTTACGTGAAGTATTGGGTGAACACATCGAACAGAAAGGTTCATTGGTTACACCGGATTCATTACGTTTCGACTTCTCTCACTTCCAGAAAGTGACCGATGAAGAAATCCGTAAAGTTGAACATATCGTCAATGCAAGAATCCGCGCTAATATCCCATTGAAAGAATATCGCAATATTCCTATCGAGGAAGCTAAGGAGTTGGGGGCTATCGCTCTTTTTGGTGAAAAGTATGGCGACAGAGTTCGTGTGATCCAGTTCGGCACTTCTATCGAGTTCTGCGGTGGTACACACGTAGCTGCAACCGGAAATATCGGTATGGTAAAAATCATCTCCGAAAGTTCTGTTGCTGCCGGCGTTCGCCGTATTGAAGCTTATACTGGAGCACGCGTGGAAGAAATGCTGGATACAATACAAGATACACTTAACGACTTGAAGGCTCTCTTCAACAATGCTCCTGATTTGGGTATTGCAATCCGCAAATATCTGGATGAAAATGCAGGATTGAAGAAGCAGGTGGAAGACTTCATGAAAGAAAAAGAAGCAGCGCTGAAGGAAAGACTGTTGAAGAATATACAAGAAATTCACGGCATCAAAGTGGTTAAGTTCTGTGCTCCGCTACCGGCAGAAGTAGTGAAGAATATCGCTTTCCAACTTCGTGGTGAGATTACAGAAAACTTGTTCTTCGTTGCCGGAAATATAGATAACGGAAAACCGATGCTGACAGTCATGCTTAGCGACAATCTGGTTGCGAGTGGTCTGAAAGCTGGCAATTTAGTGAAAGAAGCTGCCAAACTAATTCAAGGCGGTGGCGGTGGTCAGCCTCACTTTGCAACCGCAGGAGGTAAAAACACTGACGGACTACCGGCAGCTGTTGAAAAAGTACTGGAGCTAGCAGGAATCTAAAAGTAAATGAAAAGGAGTCTAATAAAAAGATAATAGGCTGGTTTTACATAAAGATTTAAAATTAGGCGCAGATTACGCGAATTACACGGATTTTTTATTCTTAAAACCGTGTAATCTACGAAATCCGCGCCTAAATATTACACTAATCGAGGCACCGATAAGCACTGTCCGGCACCGAGGAATATCGACCGGATGTAGAAGTCTATTTGTCTCTCTTAAAAAATATTAAGCCTATAATTTAGGCTTGTCACAGTTTTTTTCTACCTTTGTGACCAGATTAATTATTTTTCTTATCCTTCAAATAAATAAAATAAGTAATCACTAATACCTAAAGAATGATGAGAACACCTGCTTATCTATGCCTGCTGTTAACCTGCATGCTCATTTCTTGTACCCCTACGCAAGAAAAACACGAAATAGATTACACATCTTATGTAAATCCATTTATCGGAACAGACTTCACTGGAAACACTTATCCTGGTGCCCAAGCTCCTTTCGGCATGGTGCAACTTAGCCCGGACAACGGACTCCCCGGATGGGACCGTATCTCCGGTTATTTCTATCCGGACAGTACGATTGCCGGTTTCAGCCACACACATCTTTCCGGCACTGGAGCGGGAGATTTGTATGACATCTCTTTCATGCCTGTCACTCTTCCCTACAAAGAAGCGGAAGCACCACTTGGCATCCATTCTAAATTCTCCCACAAGGATGAAAGTGCTCATGCCGGTTATTATCAAGTACGCCTGACTGATTATAACATCAACGTCGAACTGACTGCCACCGAGCGTTGTGGTATCCAACGTTATACGTTTCCGGAAGCCCAATCTACTATCTTCTTAAATCTGAAGAAAGCCATGAACTGGGATTTTACCAACGATTCTCATATCGAAGTCGTAGACTCCGTCACCATTCAAGGTTACCGTTTCTCCAACGGCTGGGCACGCGATCAACACATCTATTTCCGCACCCGATTCTCCAGGCCTTTTGAGAAAATGGAACTGGACACAACTGCCATCATCAAAGACAACAAACGTATCGGTACCGCTGTTATCGCCCGCTTCGATTTCAATACCCAAAAGGATGAACAGATATTGGTAAACACTGCCATTTCCGGTGTCAGCATGGAAGGAGCAGCCAAAAACCTGCAAGCTGAAGTCCCCGAAAATGACTTCGACAAATACTTGACGGAAACAAAAGCAAACTGGAACCGCCAGCTCGGAAAGATTGAAATAAAAAGTGATAATGAGAACGATAAAGTAAACTTCTATACCGCTCTCTATCACTCAATGATTGCTCCAACTATTTACAGTGATGTAGACGGAGCTTACTACGGCCCCGATAAGAAAATACACCAAGCCGACGGCTGGGTTAATTATAGCACCTTCTCCCTATGGGATACATACCGTGCTGCCCACCCGCTCTTTACTTATACCGAACCCGAACGTGTAAACGACATGGTGAAATCCTTCATCGCCTTCTACGAACAGAATGGCCACCTACCGGTGTGGAACTTCTACGGAAGTGAAACAGACATGATGATCGGTTATCATGCTGTTCCTGTTATTGTAGACGCCTATCTGAAAGGAATCGGCGACTTCGACGCAAAGAAAGCCTTGGATGCTTGCATAGCAACGGCTAATCTGGATAATTACCGCGGCATCGGACTCTACAAAGAATTAGGATACATACCTTACAACGTAACAGACCACTACAACGCAGAAAACTGGTCGTTATCCAAAACACTGGAATACACTTTCGATGACTATTGCATTGCCGAAATGGCGAAGAAGATGGGCAAACAAGACATTGCGGACGAATTTTACAAACGTTCTCAAAACTACAAGAATGTATATAACCCCGCTACTTCTTTCATGCAGCCACGTGACGACAAAGGCATCTTTATCAAGGACTTCAAGGCCGATGACTATACACCACACATTTGCGAAAGCAACGGATGGCAATACTTTTGGTCTGTACAGCATGATATAAACGGACTGATCGACCTTGTAGGAGGTAAAAACCGGTTTGCCGAAAAACTGGACAGTATGTTCACCTATCATCCGGCAGCAGATGACGAACTACCTATCTTCAGCACGGGCATGATAGGACAATATGCGCATGGCAATGAACCGAGCCATCACGTTATTTATCTGTTCAATGCTATAGGACACGAAAATCGCACACAAGAATATGTGGCCAAAGTGATGAACGAGCTCTACAAGAACGAACCTGCCGGTCTTTGTGGCAACGAAGATTGCGGACAGATGTCAGCATGGTATGTATTCAGTGCGATGGGATTCTACCCCGTCAATCCCGTCAGTGGAAAATATGAGATAGGTACTCCCCTATTCCCGGAAATGCAATTACATCTGGCAAATGGAAAGACTTTCACCGTATTGGCCCCCAAAGTAAACAAAGAAAATATCTATATCCAATCCATCAAAATAGATGGAAAACCGTATGACAAAACATATCTTACTCACGAGCAAATCATGAGTGGAGCAACTGTCGAATTCGAAATGAGTAACACCCCTAAAGCAATTGGAGTCATATTCGAAGATAAAAACCCATAAACGAAACATGAACTTAGTCCATCGAGAGAATGAATGAAAACTTTGATGTAACCTATAAAGCACTATTTCGCCGGTACTATCCCAGCCTGATTTTCTATGCAACCCGTTTGGTGGGAGAAGAAGAAGCAGAGGATGTAGTGCAGGACGTATTTGTAGAATTATGGAAGCGGAAAGACCACATAGAGATAGGCGACCAAATCCAGGCCTTTCTCTATCGTGCCGTTTACACCCGTGCCCTTAATGTCTTGAAACACCGCAGTGTGGAAGACGGTTATTGTGTTGCCATGGAAGAAATCAACCAAAGACGCGCAGAATTCTATCAACCGGACAACAACGAAGTGATTCGGAGGATCGAAGACAAGGAACTCCGCAAGGAAATTCATGATGCAATTAATGAGCTCCCTGACAAATGCAAAGAGGTTTTCAAACTTAGCTATCTGCATGATATGAAAAACAAGGAAATAGCCGATATTCTCGGAGTTTCACTCCGCACGGTGGAAGCCCATATGTATAAGGCTTTAAAATACTTGCGTGGCCGACTCGATCCTCTTTGGGCGATTCTTTTCTTATTTTTATGGCGATTATAATAAGTGTTTTTGCGTTTTGAATTGTATTACTAATATGAAGGAAAAGAAAATGAGTAATCTGAGTGAAGAAATAATAAACAGATATCTGACAGGACAGTGTTCTGAAGAAGAGCTTATCGAGGTCAATGCCTGGATGAAGGAATCGGAAGAAAATGCCCGCCAGCTCTTTCGTATGGAAGAAATTTATCATTTGGGTAAATTCGACCAGTACACTGATGAACAACGGATACTTCGTGCGGAAAAACAACTCTATAAAAAGCTGGACGAAGAGAAAGGTAAACAGAGCAAAATACTAAGCATGCATCGCTGGATGAAATATGCCGCAGTGATTGCTGTGATGTTGGTCATGGGTGGTGGAGTCGGATATTGGTTCTATCAAAACGGAAACAATCAACAAATGATGGTTGCAGTAGCCAGCGAAGGCATTGTTAAGGAGGTAGTCTTGCCGGATGGTAGCAAGGTTTGGCTGAACAATGCAGCAACCTTGAAATATCCACGTGAGTTCTCCGAAAAGGAACGCAATGTCTACCTGGAAGGAGAAGCTTATTTTGAGGTCACCAAAAACCGCCATAAGCCATTCACCGTTCAAAGTGATGCAATACGCGTACGCGTATTGGGAACTACGTTCAATTTAAAATCCGATAAGCGTTGCCGGATAGCGGAGGCGACACTTATTGAAGGTGAGATTGAAGTAAAAGGCAATAAGGAAGAGGGGCAGATTATCCTCACTCCGGGACAACGTGCGGAACTGAACAAAAATAATGGACGATTGACCGTGAAACAAGTGGATGCCAAGTTGGATGCTGTTTGGCACGATAATCTGATTCCATTCCAAAAAGCAGATATCTTCACCATCACCAAAGCGCTGGAGCGTTTCTATGATGTGAAAATCATTCTATCTCCTGACATTCAGACGGGTAAAACTTACTCCGGTGTACTGAAAAGGAAATCGAATATCGAGTCAGTGTTAAAATCATTGCAAAACTCTATACCTATTGATTATAAAATTGTCGGAAACAATATCTTCATTTCTCCCAAATAAGAAGTAAAAGATGAACCGGCTAAAACTTAAAAGCTATTAATACCATGAAATTAAAAACATTCCTAATAGTAGGATGTTTAGGAGGTTTATTCACACTTAGCTCCTGTACAGCCCCCACTAATGTAAAAGACTATAGTGCTTACGTCAACCCTTTCATCGGTACCGGTGGACATGGTCATACCTTCCCCGGAGCGGTAGTTCCCCACGGGATGATTCAGCCCAGTCCGGACACCCGGATCGATGGTTGGGATGCTTGTTCCGGTTATTATTATGCCGACTCTACCATCAATGGCTTCTCACACACACACGTCAGCGGTACAGGTTGTTGCGACTATGGAGATGTCTTGCTCATGCCAACCGTAGGTAAACAACAATATCGAACAACCGATCCCCAAAGCCAGCGACTGGCATACGCTTCCTCTTTCTCGCACAAGAATGAGATTGCAGAACCAGGATATTATTCTGTCTTTCTCGATACTTATCAGGTGAAAGCTGAAATTTCATCCACCAAACGAGGAGCAATCCATCGCTATACTTTTCCCGAAAACACCGAATCCGGATTTATCATCGACCTGGATTACAGCCTACAACGACAGACTAACTCCGAGATGGAAATAGAAGTAATAAGCGATACGGAAATCTGTGGACATAAGAAAACAACTTATTGGGCTTTCGACCAATATATCAACTTTTACGCTAAATTTTCCAAACCATTCTCTTATACGCTCGTTACGGACTCTATCACCATGGATAATGGTAAACGACTTCCTGTCTGCAAAGCATTATTGCATTTCAACACCAGTAAAGACGAGCAGGTTCTTGTTAAAGTAGGTGTGTCCGCTGTTGATATTGCCGGTGCACGGAAGAACGTTGAATCAGAAATTCCCGGATGGGATTTCGAAAAAGTACGTAAAGACGCACGTACGGCATGGAATGAATATCTTTCCAAAATTGATATTACAACTTCCGATAAAGAAGATAAAGCCATCTTCTACACGGCCCTCTATCACACGGGAATCAGTCCAAATCTGTTCACTGATGCAGACGGACGTTATTTAGGAATGGATCTTGAAGTACATCAAGGAGACACCCTTAATCCGATATACACTGTCTTTTCTTTATGGGATACTTTCCGTGCGCTACATCCGCTAATGACTATCATTGATCCCGATCTGAATAATCACTTTATCAATTCGTTAATTAAGAAACATCAGGAAGGTGGGATATACCCCATGTGGGACTTGGCTTCCAATTACACCGGCACTATGATTGGCTATCATGCTGTTCCGGTCATCGTGGATGCCTACATGAAAGGGTATCGCAATTTTGATACCAAAGAGGCTTATAAAGCCTGCCTGCGTGCCGCTGAATATGACACTACCGGCATCAAATGTCCGGATTTGGTATTGCCTCATCTCATGCCTAAAGCAAAATATTATAAGAATGCCATCGGATATATCCCTTGTGACCGCGAAAACGAATCAGTGGCCAAAGCTCTGGAATATGCGTATGATGACTGGTGTATCTCTATCTTTGCAGAAGCGATGAGTGATTTTGAATCCAAAGCAAAGTATGAACGCTTCGCCAAGGCTTACGAATTCTATTTCGACAAATCAATCCGCTTCATGCGTGGACTGGACTCAAAAGGTGAATGGCGTACTCCATTCAATCCACGCGCATCTACTCACCGCAGCGATGATTATTGTGAAGGAACAGCTTGGCAATGGACTTGGTTTGTGCCGCATGATGTAGAAGGATTAGTCAATCTGATGGGTGGAGAAGATGCTTTTGTCCAGAAACTCGATTCCTTATTCTCGGCCGATTCATCACTTGAAGGTGAGACAACCTCATCAGATATCAGCGGACTGATCGGGCAATATGCACATGGAAACGAACCAAGTCACCATGTGATCCATCTATATAACTACGTTAACCACCCTTGGAGAACTCAAGAGTTGGTAGATAGTGTTTACCGGAGCCAGTATGCCAACAGTATAGAGGGTCTTTCGGGTAATGAGGACTGCGGTCAGATGTCTGCCTGGTATATACTCAACTCTATGGGATTCTATCAAGTATGTCCCGGCAAGCCGGTATATTCCATCGGACGTCCTGCCTTCGACAAAGCAGTTATCAATCTGCCTGAAGGAAAGACTTTCAGTATTGTAGTAAAGAATAATGGGAAAAAGAATAAATACATTGAAAGTGTATTGCTGAACGGTAAGGCTCTAAACATTCCATTCTTTAACCATCAGGATATTGCGAATGGAGGAACGATGGAAATCAAGATGACCGATCATCCTACGAAATGGGGAGTCCTCTCTCCGGCTCTCTCCTCAAAAGAAGAGGAATGAGTTGGTACTACTGGCTGTTCAAATTGAATAAAAAAACAAAACCTTGAAAAATAAATTGGCTCAATTGATTTCTGATTCGATTGAGCCATAAATAATAAATAAGACCATGAAAAAGTATCTCCTATTAGTATGTGCATTAAGTTGTATCGTCTTTGCAAAAGCCAAAGACTGGACGCAGTATGTCAATCCGCTTATGGGTTCTCAATCTAGTTTCGAGTTATCAACAGGTAATACTTATCCGGCCATTGCCCGTCCGTGGGGGATGAATTTCTGGACTCCACAGACAGGAAAGATGGGAGACGGATGGCAATACACTTATACAGCTAATAAGATTCGTGGATTTAAACAAACACATCAACCCAGTCCGTGGATTAACGATTACGGACAATTCTCTATTATGCCTATAGTAGGCAAACCGGAATTCAATGAAGAAAAGCGTGCCAGTTGGTTTGCCCACAAAGGAGAAACTGCCACTCCTTATTATTATAAAGTATATCTTGCAGAGCATGATGTAGTGACAGAAATGGCTCCAACCGAGCGTGCCGTTCTTTTCCGTTTCACTTTTCCGGAAAACGATCATTCGTATGTTGTAGTGGATGCCTTTGATAAGGGATCGTATATTAAGGTTATTCCGGAAGAAAACAAGATTATCGGTTATACAACTCGCAACAGCGGTGGAGTTCCCGAAAACTTTAAAAATTACTTTATTATTGAATTCGACAAGCCTTTCACTTATAAAGCTACGGTAGCCAATGGCAATCTGCAGGAAAATGTTACCGAACAGACAACAGAGCATGCCGGAGCCATTATTGGTTTCCAAACACATAAAGGCGAACAAGTACATGCAAGGATTGCTTCTTCTTTCATCAGTTTTGAACAGGCAGCTTTGAATATGAAAGAGTTGGGCAAAGATAATATTGAACAGCTAGCCAAGAAAGGAAAAGAAGCGTGGAACCAAGTGTTAGGCAAAATAGAAGTAGAAGGAGGCAATCTCGATCAATATCGCACATTCTATTCTTGTTTATATCGTTCATTGCTCTTCCCACGCAAATTCTACGAACTGGATGCTGCCGGACAACCGGTTCATTACAGTCCTTATAATGGGCAAGTATTACCGGGATATATGTATACCGACACAGGCTTTTGGGATACTTTCCGTTGCCTATTCCCGTTATTGAACCTAATGTACCCGTCAGTCAACAAGGAAATGCAGGAAGGTCTGATCAATACATATAAAGAGAGCGGTTTCTTCCCGGAATGGGCAAGTCCGGGGCACAGAGGCTGTATGGTTGGTAACAATTCTGCTTCTGTCTTAGTGGATGCTTACATGAAAGGAGTGAAAGTGGACGATATAAAAACATTGTATGAAGGGCTGATTCACGGAACGGAGAATGTACATCCACAAGTATCATCAACAGGACGTTTGGGATATGAATATTACAATAGACTGGGTTACGTGCCTTATGATGTAAAAATCAATGAGAACGCCGCACGCACGTTGGAATATGCATACAATGACTGGTGTATCTACCAACTGGCAAAGGAACTTAAACGTCCGAAAAAAGAGATTAATCTTTTCGCAAAACGTGCCATGAACTACAAGAATCTTTTCGATAAGGAATCTAAGTTAATGCGTGGACGCAACGAAGATGGTACATTCCAATCTCCTTTCTCTCCGCTGAAATGGGGGGACGCCTTTACGGAAGGAAATAGCTGGCACTATACTTGGTCTGTATTCCACGATCCTCAAGGATTGATTGACTTGATGGGTGGAAAAGAGATGTTTATCACCATGATGGATTCTGTTTTTGCCGTACCTCCTATTTTTGATGATAGCTACTACGGCCAAGTGATTCATGAAATCCGTGAAATGACTGTGATGAATATGGGTAACTATGCACATGGCAATCAACCGATTCAGCACATGATTTATTTATATGACTATGCAGGACAACCTTGGAAAGCCCAATACTGGTTGCGTCAAGTAATGGATCGTATGTACTCTCCTACTCCGGACGGCTATTGTGGCGATGAAGACAACGGACAAACTTCTGCCTGGTATGTATTCTCGGCATTAGGTTTCTATCCTGTTTGTCCGGGAACGGATGAATATATTATAGGTGCTCCGTTATTCAAGAAAGCTACACTTCATTTTGAGAATGGCAATAGTTTGGTTATTGATGCTCCGAATAATAGTAAGAAGAATTTTTATGTCAATTCGATGAATGTCAATGGTGCTGATTACACTAAAAATTATCTCCGACACGAAAATTTGCTCAAGGGAGGTACAATCAGTGTTGAAATGAGCAATCAACCTAATCAGAATAGAGGAACTAAAGAAGAAGATATGCCCTATTCTTTCTCTAAGCAACAATAATCCTTGCGAGATAATTTACCCTAATCTTGGTTTGAGTCTTTCAGTATTGCACCGAAATGAACCAAATGAACATTTATTGAAACGCAGATTAACGCAGATTTTCGCAAAGAATAAAAAAGTTCTCAAACATGGCGCAGCCTTCTAATAATCTGCAAAAACATCTATCATAGTATCATTCATTTTAATAATCTTCTAATTATCAAAGGAATAAGTATGATAGATAACTTTTAGAAAATGCATCTATCATACTTTTATTGCAAAAAACGGGTATCTATCACACCCATACTATATCTATTTAGTGTAGCATTAGGTGAGAGTATCCATTTAAAGGCATAAGAATGCACACTTTATAGGATGATAACCTGTATTGACAACTTAATAATCTATTGGAAGCGGCTGTCTTTCTATAGTTCACATGTGCAGGCTGTACAGCCCACGTATGTAAACCGTGCAGCCCACACATGCGGACTGTACAGCACACATACGTGGGCTATAAACTTATCGCCATTACATTTACATTATTAAGCCACGATAATCAGATTTATATGGCTCCCTTGTGACAAAAACAAGCTATCTTACACCTATTATGACCCTTATATGGCTATTTTGCACAATGATAGATAACCTGTTTTTACTGGTAAAAGTATGATAGATGCATTTTCTAAAAGCTATCTATCATACTTATTCCTTTGATAATTAAAAGATTATTGAAATAAATGATACTATGATAGATATTTTATTTCACTATGTAGCATTTAATTCAAATATTTAGGAACATGAGCAAACGTTAGACTTAGAAAAGTTAGCGCCTGCCCGTTCTTTGAAAAAGCAATTAAAAAGAGGCTGACTCAAAAACAATCTTGAGACAGCCTCTCGAATACAAACTTTAACCTATATTCTTTTTAGACTCAATACTACTTAAAGACGTATATTTCATAAAGCTCACATCCCCAAGAAGCCAAAAGATCAAATTTCACATACCGTGCAGTTATAGATTCAATGAATTGATAGTAATCGGCATTCTCATCAGCAGTAGCTACTTTTCCTAGATAATTCCATGTGTTTCCATCAGAAGAAACTGATAATTGTACATTTTGAGGAGCATAATAATATATATAATCAAGACCTACTCCAGTGATTGTTTTTTCCTCTCCCATATCGAGTGTAAATGAAATATCTCCATCAGAACATATACCTTCATAGTTACCTTTGGTTTCACCATCAATAAGCGAACCGCCACCATCGTTTTGATAAAAATCACTACTATCTTCCACATCTACAGACCAACCCTGTTTGGCCCATTCTATCCAACCGGAAGGCCGTTTGTAAGATATGTGTTCAAATCCTCTTATATATTTATTTATATTCAAGGTGAAAGAACTTCTTTTCTCATCCTGCACGAAGACCGGATCTTCACATTCAAAAACAGCTGTGATATTTAATGTGTTTGACGAGTCGTCCGATGTACGCAACAAAAAGTCATTAGTAATCTCCCAAGTAATATCTCCTGATGTCTTTTCACCAGCAGGAATTATAATTTCTGCAGGAGTAATACTAATGTCTTTCAGGTATTCGTCATCCACTCCTTCCGTTGTAAGTTTCACCTTTACATCTTTCCGAGCAGGACGATCCAATTGTACACTGAATGTATATAGATTCCGCTCCGTGTCCTTAAATTCTCCGTTGAAATAAGTATGTTCGAATGTAGTTTTATTACCGACTTTTCCTTCCAAGAAACCTGTAGCTACATACGCCTCTTTCTTTATCAAAGCTTTTGCCTCCAAGGTAATAGATGGCATTTTATATCCTTGCACAGTAGCTCTCACTCCTAAATTATAGGTAGCTTCATCGTAATTAGATTGAAAAACATCCATATTTTTTATACCCAAAGTAACACTGGCATCCGTATAGCCTGCCGGAATTATCAATTTGGTATCACTTAACTCAACATCTTCTCCGATTGGCTCAAAAGTAACTATTGCGTCCTCGGGTGAAGCGTTAAAACGAAAGGTGAATATTACGGGTTTATCGAATTCTAATATACCCTCATTATTATAGGTGGCATTCACTGTTATTTCCGAGCCTTCTCCGTCTTCCGCCACAAGAGAAAAATTGTTATCCGGATAGGTAGCCAGACTTGGAGTTTCATCTTCGCCGCATCCAGAAAGGGCTGTCAGCAAACCGACTGCCAATAATAAGAAAAATCTATAAAGTGTTCTCATTTCTACAATTGTTTTTTAATTTATTGCAAATCATCGGGATATTGGTAAGGTGTGGCATCATTGTCTTTGTAGAACACGGTAGGTGCTTGTAACGGAGAACCATACAGAGTTCTCACATCAGACAGACGCCGGAATACATTGCCATAATTTTCCGGCTTCGGTGAAAAGCCCATAAACCATCCAGAACCTTGGTTTATCAGTCTTTGTCCCTGTAAATCGCCACCTGTACCTCTAACAAACTCCATGGATTGACCGGAACATTCTTTGGATGTCAGGTCCCCATACGGAACTTGAGAAGGATCTCTACCATAATCACCAACTACAATATCTATCCAGTTTTTAATAGTTACTCCATCAACAACGGTTGCCTTCGAACTATACATTCTTCTTAATGCATATACTGCTACGATTTTATCAGGCATTGCTTGTTTAGTTTCGTAGCATAAACGTGCCGCAGCCTCCTCACTAGGCTCTGTTAATGCTGGATTATTCGGATCATAAGCACCTTCATATTCGTCATCAAAACATACCCCGTCCAGATTATATGCTTTGCAATACTGAGCTAGTTCTCGTGCAAAGTCTTTGGCACCTTGTTTAGAAAGTTGCGCCACTCCTGTTATATCCCCGTTACTAAGTATTCCTAATACTATTTTAGTTCCACGTTTACGAAGTGGTTGCAAAAATTTCTCATTATTATCTAGCAAATATTGTATGTAAGCATTACATTTTAAATAAGGGCGTTGGGCTTGTGCGTCCCAGTTGATATTGGCAGCAAATGGAGATACTACATCCCACAGCAATTTTCCGTTTTCCAGTTGAAAAGAAAGAGCATTCAGTGGATTTGTACCATCAAAGAAGACAAATGACTTTACTACATCTTCCTCTTTGTAAGTGTTTCCTAACTTTCTCATATCTTTTATCAAATAGATACAATGACCAGCTTTCTCATCTTTTATGGTAATGTCGCTACTTACGTGGGTAAGAGCTATAGGTAAAGCATAGGTTTTATCTTCTTTCAAAGTGCCGTCCGCCTGAATGGTGATGTCAGTCTGAGCAGATTTTGTTTGAGCATCTACTATGAGCTTCCCGTCATTCTTAAAAGAAACCAGGTGCACAGGATACAATTCAAAATCGGTTTCATGCTCTTTATTATAAGTATCCAAATAATCTGCATCAATAATTACTTGAGCAGAAGTACTGGTACTCGTCATTTTACTAAGACTCATTTTTACAGAAGTAGTATAAGTATCTTTGTATAGATCCACTACGTTAGAAGACAAATTGGACTTTCCGTCACGCAAGTATCCATTGTTTTCATAAATGCCGGTATATGCTGACTCATCTATTGCTTTATTTATGACAAGATCATCATCACAGGAGGTAAGGCAAGTTATGCCGCCTGCAAATATGGCAACCATCAACCCTGTTATCAGATATTTTTGTTTCATAATAATATTCTTTTTAATTAAAAGGATTAATATATTTGAGGAAGTTCTACAGGAACCCATATCGGATCTTTACTCGCTGTGATATCATTTCCATTGCCAGTACGATCTATAACAACCTTTCCAGACCCCTCATTAAATTTCCAGTAGGCTACAAGTCCTTCACTGGCAGGATTTACTTTATAAGGATTATCTGCAATTTGCTCTGCAGTTCTTTCTACGCTCCAAATACGAACCTCTGAAATTTCTCCCGGAAGCCAGCGGGTACCATCAAAAGAACGACCTATATAGCAATTCTTAGTTAAATTAACCGTACTATTTGCTGACTGGTCTTTATACACCGCCACACCATTCTTATAATAGATTCGGTTTTTATTGACAGTGTTATACACAACAGCTATGTGTACCCATTCGTCTACCGGAAGTCCAATACCTGGTGCGTGATTTGCTGGAGGAAAACTTCCACCTGGCACAAATGCCTGAAGTTGATCACGTGGACGGTCACCATCACCGATACGTATAAGGAAATTACCTTCAATTCCAAAAACAGAACTTAGTGCATTATCACGTTTGGCCACCCAGTCATCACTTCGTACCAATGCTTCCACTGTAATAGTAGTCATCTTGCTTACATCACTATTCCATTTTATCGGAAAATAGTTTTCTTTAATATTAGCTACAACATTAATAAGAGCAGCGCCTTTGATAATAAAATAAGTGGTACGGGCACTCTCAAGAAGTCCAATTCCAGATACATTTGTGATTGTAACAGGCAACACATAACGTCTTGAGTCGTCCAATTGATTCAAATTAACGAAATTCACTATGATATCATCTCCGGAAATTCCTCCGGGTTGAATCGTAACATTCTTCACAGGGATATCATAAAACGCTTCGGGAAGTGCTGTAGCATTATCCCCATAACATAGATTATAGGTAGCTGTTAAAGATGGTTTGGCATCAAAGCTGACTTGGATTTCGTTGTCGACAGGAGCAGCAAGCCGATAAGTAATTTTACGACTGTCAAACAATACATCTTCTTTAATCAGTAAATCTTCAGTTACGGGTACCGAACTTATATAAAGCTTATTGTCATAATGATGTTCATCATTAATATCCGTATCCTTGCAGCTGCTTACCGTAAATGCAGTAAGTGCTATAAATGCTAATTGATAAATATGCAATTTCATATTGTATTTCTATTTATTAGGATTCATTATATGAATAGTTTCACGTACTGTTCCATAAGTATTATTGTAATAATCCTTTTGGATATTGATGATAAAAATACCAGTGCAGGTATAATCTGGTGATGCCTGTACAATCCATTGAGCTGTACCTTGTGCAGCCAATACTTTATTTCCATTTGCATCCCGTGTATCCCAATAACCAATTATCATATCCTTATCTTCCTGTTGAGGAAACTGTGTACAGGCAATAAAACGATCTTTTGGAACAAGATCCGCATTCGTTCCTGCTACGTCTATGCCTGCTTGAATAGCCATAAAAACATTTAATGTCAGATCCTCCATGTTTTTGGAAGAAGCGGTTTTCAGTATCAGATGATTGTATTTATCCAGCATATCCATGTTTTCTGGAGCCAAATACTGCACATAACCGTAAAAAACCAATGTTTTGTCGGTATGCTTAATCCGCCAATCCAACACTCTGCTGAAGAAGTTTTGCTGACGTGCCTTGTATTGTTGTAACACATCTTCTTGCATACCCACCATTGAAAGTCCTGTATAGTCAATTAGGATACCATCATATCCATAATTGTCACATAGAACCAGCATAGCATCCGTACGTTCATTCAGATACCTTTGTGCATCTTCTTCCGTCAATTCGGAATTATCTTTTGCCTTATTGTTCCATTCTTGTTCTAAACTCTCATAATTAATGCAGGAAAGCGTGCGGATATTCTTCTCGCGTATTTTTACCATTTCGGCTTGTGTTTCAGACGAGAGCTTTTCTGGATTATTCAAACAGATAAAATCCACACTGTCCAGTATAGCGGTGAGACGTTCGGTTTGATTGATTGGATTAGTTTCCGGATTGTCAAAAGAGACAAAGACTAACTTATGTTCTCCATCCTTGTAGCGTTTCAGATCTCTGATATAGTCAGCATACAGTTGCGGGTTTTGCTCTTCAAATGTAGGGTAATGGATGTTAATGCTTTCTGGGTCTGTCCAGCCTTCGCATGAGGAATACATCATCCCCCACACCATCAATATTGCTGTAAACAAACTGTTTTTTACTATTCTTTTCATATATATTATCACTTAAAGATTTTAATCACATTATTTTCATCCAAGTTCTCTAAGTACTTGGTAAATTCTAAATATAGGTTATTCAAGGAGATATCAGATATTTCTTACTTTTTTCGAAAAAAAGAGAAAATGGACTAAGTGTTTATTATATTAGCATTGTTTTATTAACAAAGGAAGGGAAAGTCGACACTCTTCTTTTTGAGTTTAATAAAATGTATAACCATTAAATTAAATGTATGGAAAGCAAACATTCGCTTCGAAAGTCGAAGTTATTTCGAGCTTTATTGATTCTTTTGTTGATAGCAGTTCCTGTACAATGGGCTGCGGCACAGTTGACCTTATCAACTCCCCGTACAACTTTAGGAACTGTAATTAAACAAATTCAATCACAATCAAAGTACCAATTTTTCTACAATGACAAGCTATCAACTGTCACAGTTGAACCTTTAAAAGTAAAAGATGCTTCTTTAGAGCAAGTTTTAAACACACTTTTGAAAAATAAAGATATCTCTTATAAAATAGAAGAGAATATAATTTATTTATCAGAAAAAGAAAATTCCGATTCACTACAACAACAAAGCGGGAAAGAACGTACTATAACCGGACAAGTTGTAGATGCTAAAGGAGAACCATTGATTGGTGTTAGCATTTTAGTGAAAGGAACAACAGACGGAGCTATTACCGATTTGGATGGTAACTACAAAATTGTGACAAAAAGCAATAACCCAGTTATTGTTTATTCTTATATCGGATATAAGACACAAGAAATCCCTTTGAAAGGACAGACAGCCATTAATATTACGATGATGGATGATACCCAAGTGATTGACGAGGTAGTTGTTACAGCTTTGGGTATTAAGCGTTCAGAGAAAGCTTTGAGTTATAATGTCACACAGGTCGATGCAGAATCAGCTTTAGCTGTAAAAGATGCGAACTTTATTAATTCACTGAACGGAAAGGTTGCGGGTTTAAATATCAACTCTTCTTCTTCTGGTATTGGTGGTGCAAGTAAAGTTGTTATGCGTGGCTCCAGGGGTATCGAACAATCGTCTAATGCTCTTTATGTTATCGACGGTATTCCAATGTATAACCTGAGCGCTTCTGGTGGTTCTGAAGAGATGCAATCGCAAGGCTCTACAGAAGCTATAGCTGATATAAACCCAGATGACATTGAATCAATGTCAGTTTTGTCTGGTGCTGCTGCTGCCGCATTGTATGGTAGCAATGCATCTAATGGTGCTATTGTGATTACAACCAAAAAAGGAAAAGTGGGTCGTGTAGCCTTGACCGTATCTAGTAATACAGAAATGTTATCTCCATTCGTCATGCCACAGTTTCAGAATCGCTATGGAACTTCTGGAACAGATGCTAGTTGGGGTAAAAGATTGAATGAAGCTAATTACCGCGGATACGATCCTGCAAGTGATTATTTTCAGACTGGGCTTATTGGAACAGAATCTGTAACACTTTCTACTGGTACTGAACACAATCAGACATATCTTTCTGCCGCAGCCGTTAATTCGCGTGGCATTATTCCAAATAACAAATACGACCGCTATAACTTTACATTCCGGAACACCACTCTTTTTCTAGAAGATAAGATGAAACTGGATGTTGGTGCTCAATATATTATGCAGAAAGACCGTAATATGGTGAATCAAGGTATTTATGCAAACCCATTGTCTTCTGCTTACCTGTTTCCGCGTGGAAATGACTGGGAAGATTACAAAATGTACGAACGTTATGATTTAGAGCGTAATATGTATACGCAATATTGGCCTCAAGGAGGGGGATCGTTCCGTTTACAAAATCCTTACTGGATTAATTATCGTAACTTGCGTGAAAATGACAAAGATCGTTATATGTTGAGTGCAGCTTTAAGTTACGATATTCTAAGTTGGTTGAACGTAGCTGGACGTGTACGTCTAGATAATTCATACAACACATATACACAAAAATACTATGCCTCTACCATCGCAACTATTGCTGAAGGTGAAAATGGTTTTTATGGTGTAACAAACACTCGTGACAAGCAAACATATGCAGACTTATTGTTGAATATAAATAAAACATTTGGCGAGGATTGGAGTTTAACAGCTAATATCGGAGCATCTTATTCAGACAATCGTTCTGAAGCTCTTGCCGTTAGTGGACCAATTGCAGCGAATGGACTTCCTAACTTTTTCACAGTTGCTCAATTGGATAAAGAAACTGGGAAACGTGAAGAAACTGGTTATCGTGAACAAACACAATCTATATTTGCATCTGCAGAAGTTGGTTATAGAAGTACTTACTACTTGACTCTTACCGGACGTAATGATTGGCCAAGTCAATTAGCGGGACCGAACTCAAAACAGTCTTCTTTTTTCTACCCGTCAGTAGGAGGCTCTGTTGTTTTGTCTGAACTTTTCAAATTACCTGAAAGTATTTCATACTTAAAACTACGTGCTTCTTGGGCATCCGTAGGTCTACCATTTGGACGCTTCCTTGCTTATCCAACTTTTTCATGGAATACTTCAACAGGAGCATACTCTTCTCAGTCTGCATATCCATTGTATGATTTGAAACCGGAACGTACAGATTCTTGGGAAGTAGGTCTTACTGCACGTTTCCTTAAACATTTCAATTTTGATGTTTCATTCTATAATACCAAGACTTACAATCAAACCATGGATGCAAAGCTTTCTCCAACAGGAGGCTATAGTACATTCTATGCGCAGACTGGTAACGTACGTAACCGTGGTGTAGAACTTTCACTTGGTTACAAGAATACATGGAACAAGTTTTCATGGAGTTCTAACTACACATTCAGTGCCAATAAAAACAAGATTTTAAGCCTGATTGATGGTTACATAAACCCTGTAACCGGTGAAGAAATAACAAAAGACCGTATGGATGTAGGTGGTTTATCAAAGGCACGGTTCATTCTAAAAGTAGGTGGATCTTTAGGTGATCTCTACTCACAGTCTGACTTGCTTCGAGATTCAAATAATAAGATTTATGTAAATGCCGATGGAAATGTAGCAGTGAATGACAAAGCTGATGATATTTATTTAGGATCTGTTTTTCCAAAAGCTAATATGGCATGGCGCAATGACTTTCAATATGGTAACTGGGGACTTGGCTTCCTTCTTACTGCCCGTTTGGGAGGAGTCGTTTACTCTGCGACTCAAGCCGTTCTTGACTCCTATGGTGTATCCGAAGCTACAGCAGCAGCTCGTGATAATGGTGGAGTCGTGATAAACGGCAACGATATGATTGACGCGCAAAAGTGGTATACAGTGGTTGGTGCCGACAGCGGTATTCCTCAATATTACACTTATAGTGCTACCAATTTACGTCTGCAAGAAGCTTCTGTCAGCTACACTATCCCAAGAAAGAAATTGAAAAATATTATGGATATCACTCTTTCGCTGGTAGGTCGTAACTTGTGGATGATTTATTGCAAGGCTCCTTTCGATCCTGAATCTGTAGCCACTACAGGTAACTATTACCAGGGAATTGATTACTTTATGATGCCTAGCCTTCGTAGCGTAGGATTCAATTTGAAACTTAAATTCTAAAAACGGAAAAGATGAAGAAAAATACAATAATACAGTTTATAGTCACTGGTATGTTTCTTTTCGGTGCAACTGCATGTACAGGAAACTTTGAAGATTACAATAAAAATCCTCATGAACCAGACCAAAATGACATGGGAGTAGATTGGTATTTGGTAAGATCATTAGCTCTTAATTTACAAGATTTGATGATGCCAGAACAAGAGAACTTTTCTCAATATGTAGACTGTTTGATGGCAGGAGCATTTTCGGGATATGTAGCAGACTCCAATTTGGGTACAGGTTGGTCTGGTCGTTACGCAACTTATAATCCTTCAGACGATTGGAAAAAAATTCCATTCAATGATTTTTATTCAAAGTTTTATCCTGATTACTTCAATTTGAAAAATCAAAGCGATGATGAACTTTTCTTATCGTTGGCCGAGTTATATCGTATCGTCGTAATGTTACGTGTAACAGATACATATGGTCCCATCCCTTATTCAAAAGTAGGTGCAGCTAATGCGATCAAATCCCCTTATGATTCTCAGCAAGCTGTCTATGCCAAAATGCTAGAAGATTTGGATAATATTATTACAGTATTAGGAAAGTTTGGCAACCAAAGCTTCAGCTCAAGTGCTGATAGAATTTATAATGGCAATACATCAGCATGGTATAAGTTTGCCAACTCTTTGAAGCTAAGAATGGCGATGCGTACTTGCTATGTAGCAGGATTTAACGTGAATGGAAAAACATCACAGCAATTGGCTGAAGAAGCTGTAGCAGCAGGTGTTATGACTGCTGCAACTGATGGCGCTTATCGTAAAGTTGCCGATCATAATCCATGGCAACGTTTTATGGTACTATGGTCAGATGCACGAATTTCAGCGGATTTAACCTGCTACATGAATGCATACAACGATCCTCGTCGCGAAGCATATTATGATAAAAGTACTTTTGGCACCGTGTCGGGAAATGCATATACTGGAGAAGAAAGTTATGTAGGTTTACGTCGGGGTATTCTGCAAGGACAATATAACTCCTGGTCACAAGGCTCTTCTTGTATGAAAGTCACTACGAGTGATAATATAGTTGTGTTCCGTGCATCAGAAGTCGCTTTCTTGCGTGCTGAAGGAGCTCTTCGTAACTGGAACATGGGAGGAACAGCTAAAGACTTCTATGAGGAAGGAATCCGTTTGTCGTTTGAAGAAAACGGAATTACCAGTGGAGTCGAAAATTATCTTGCAAGTACGGGAAAAGTAGAAGCATATAAAGATCCACTGAAAGGACAAAGTGCCCAAACTTATGATTACTCTGGAGCTATTAATACAAATGTAACTGTGGCATGGTCTGGAGGTGATTTTGAAAAAAGCTTAGAACAGATTATTACTCAAAAATGGATTGCAAACTTTCCAAATGGTATGGAATCATGGACTGAGTACCGTCGTACAGGCTATCCTAAATTAATGCCAATGGCAGCAAATGCAAGTGGAGGAATTGTTAATGATGCGGAAGGTGCACGACGCATGCCATATCCAACTGATGAATATCGTGAAAATAGAGAAAGCGTAGAAGCAGCAGTTGCGACATTGACACAAGAGTCCAAGACTAAAAGAGGAGATACGATGGCAACTCACGTATGGTGGGACTGTAAATAAATCAACCAATGAGTAACAAAAAATAAAAATATATACCAAGTACTTAGTATATTAAATTATACAAATAAAATTACCTTAATTATAGCATATATGAGAAGAAAAATAAAATATCTCATGCCTGTAATGCTGGCATGTTCTATGATGCAGTTCTCGTGTTCTGACTGGACAGATCCAGAAAGCATCAATATACATACTCCTTCTATGGAGGAACAAAATCCGGAACTTTATGCTCAATACCTGGAATCTCTCAACAACTTTAAAGCAACAGACCATCAGGTAGTAATTGTTTCAGTTAATAATGTAAGTACTGTAACAACCTCACGCAGTCAACATCTTACTGATATGCCTGACAGTCTCGACTATATTTGTCTAAACAATACAATGGAAGTAAATCAGGCAAATATATCTGAGATGAAGGAAGTACGTCGATTGGGTACAAAAGTATTGGGATTAGTTGATTTCGATGCTATAGAAAGTGCATGGAAAAAGATTCTTGAAGAAGAAGCAGCCAACGCTGTACCTAATCCCGAATCTGATGAAACAGAAAATGGAGAAGAAGGAGAAGAGACTGTCGACGATGCAACACGTTTTATTGAATACTGCAAAAGTGAGGTCACTAAACAAATCGCCGCAAGTAACGCTTTAGATGTAGATGGAATTGTAGTGAATTATACAGGCTTCGACCTCAATTCGCTTGTTGAAGAGAATGAAATTGCCGCTGAAACAGCACGTCAAGGAGCATTCTTTGACGCGGTAGCTAACTGGAAAGTTGCGAATACTAATAAGGACTTGCTTTTCAAAGGTTACCCGCAGAACGTTATTGGTAAAAGTCTGCTTTCTGATTGTAAATACATCATTGTCAATGCGCATGGAGCAAAAAACCAATACGAGATGTCTTATCTCATACTCATGGCATCAGCAAAAAACGTACCAACCGACCGCTTCATCATGGGAGTAACAACGCCTTATCTTACCAATTCGGGGAGTTACAATGGTGAACTCGGAGATGGCTCATCTGCCATCATTGGAGCTGCTCAATGGGCAGTGGCAAAGACGCCTGACTACACCAAAGCTGGAATTTCAATTGATGCAGCGGAAAAAGACTATTTTAATGCCAGCAATGTATACCCAACCTTAAAAGAAGCTATAAGTATATTGAGTCCAACCGTTAAATAAAAAACTGCCTTATGAAATTAAACAATTTAATATTTACAGCTCTTGCCGGTTTCTCAATAATTCTTGCCGGTTGCCAGAACAACGATGAAAATGAACAGCATTATGACAATAAACTCTTCATTTCGGCATCGAACTTTACTAAGGAAATACTGTTCAAAGCTGGTGATACAAATGTAGAAACTGGTCTTTCAGTAGCCATAGCAAAGCCTGAAGAACATGATATCAAAGTGACTATGTCACCTGCTCCCGAACTTTTATCAACTTATAAACTGGCATATTACGATGAAACTGCAGTACTTCTTTCTGAAGAACATTATTCAATGCCAGAAACTTCGACTACCATCAAATCAGGTAGTATAGTTAGTCCAGAATTGCCTATTGAATTCATTAATACAGGAGAACTTGATATCAAAACCACTTATGTGCTTCCAGTCACTATTAAATCAGTGGAAGGAATCGGCGTTTTGCAAAGTGCTAAGACATATTATTATGTATTCCGCGGAGCATCACTTATTAATGTGGTATGTAATATCAGTCGTAATCGTGCTTATCCGGACTTCAAGAATGACTCCAAATTCAATAATCTAACGGAGAATACGATGGAGATACTGTTCAAGGCCAATTCATTCCCTAATACTCTGAACACGTTGATGGGTATCGAAAGCAATTATTTGCTCCGTATCGGTGACGCAACCATTCCGAATAACCAACTTCAAGTAGCTACTTCTGTTAACAATTGTACAAGCGCAGACCTTCAACTTGAAAGTGGCAAGTGGTATCATGTAGCTGTCGCATTCAATAAAGGTAATGTCAAAGTATATATCAATGGCGTAGAAAAGCTTTCCGGTTCAACGGGAAAGAGTTCTGTTAGTCTTGGTGCTAAACATACCAATGAGGAAGACGGCTCACGTTGTTTCTGGGTAGGTTATTCCTATAAAGATGACCGCTATTTTGATGGCGTCGTTTCCGAAGTACGAATCTGGAATCGTGCATTAACAGCAGAAGAAATTCAGGCAACAAATCACTTCTACACAATAGAACCTGAATCGGAAGGGCTCATTGCATATTGGAAATTCGACGAAGGTTCGGGTACAGTAGCTAAAGATTACAGCGTGAGTGGCTATGATTTGACAATCGAAAAAGAACCTAAATGGGAATCTGTTTCATTGCCTCAATAATAAATCATTTAACTAAGAATTGAATATGAATATGATAAACAATATCAAATATGCTTTCCTGCCAGTGGTGATGTTCACTATGGCAACTTTCACATCTTGTGAGGAAGATATTGAAATAGGAAACAAGATAGATGAATCTTCTTATTTGGCATCGACTCAACTGAGCGGATTATTATTGGACGAAAATACGAACAAAAACAGTTCGGTAATCGAGCTCCGAAATAATGAATATAGCACTAATGTGGTATTCCGTCTTTCTAAACTACCTCAAAAAGGAGTAGATGTTCAAATAGCTGTCGAGGAATCATATGCAGCTATATATAATACTACCCATGAAACGGATTTCGAAGTGTTTCCTGCTGCTAATGTAAAAATCGCAAATGATGGTACTTTTGTACTTGCCCCTGATGATAAAGTTACCCCAAGCGTGAAAGTTACACTGACTGCGTTTGATGGAATGGAAGAGGATAAAACTTACATAGTACCTTTAACAGTAACATCTTCTACTGAAGGAGTAACATTTACTGAAACTTCCAAGCATATGGTACTTCTCGTCCAGGATTATCGCAACAAACCTAATACTAACAAAGGAGAAGATGCGGTACAAACAGTTCTTTATTTCGAAGTTAATGATACTAACCCGCTCAATGCCCTTGAGTTTCTGACTGAAAGTGGTAAATATTTTTTCGACCATGTTGTACTTTTTGCAGCTAATATCAATTGGGATCCAGAGAAACAACGAGTGTATTTAGCGAACAATGAAAATGTTCAATTCTTACTCGACAATAATGATAAGTATCTACAACCATTGCGTAAAGCTGGTATGAAAATTATTATTAGCATTCTGGGTAATCACGACGAAGCTGGTGTCGCTCAACTTTCGGATATGGGAGCTCGGGAATTCGCCCGGGAACTGGCAGCCTACTGCCGTGCCTATAATTTGGACGGCGTCGCTTTCGATGATGAATATTCGAACTCACCAGACCTTTCAAACCCATGGCTTGCAAGACCATCAGCTTATGCGGGTTCACGATTAATGTATGAATGTAAAGCTGTCATGCCGGAAAAAATTGTCTCGCTCTATAACCTTGGCAACATGTATTCAAGTAGTCTCCAAGTTATCGATGGTATCGAACCTGGTCAATATTGCGATTATGCTGTAGCTGACTATGGTGGTGCTGCTGGACCAGGTACCGGTATGACATTGAAACAGTGTGCTGGTATGTCAATAGAACTAAGACGAGGCAGTGGCAACTCAAGTGAATCTACAGCGCGTTCTAGAAAAGAAGCTGGTTATGGGTACTACATGTTCTTCGCACTTGACCCATCATTATATAGTTCACAAGTATATAGATGCCAATCCGTTTGTAAAGGTTTGTACGATGAAACATTAATTTATCCAAGTTACTATTATAAAAAGAATAGTACACAACGTGAAGCTATTAACTGATTAATGTATATTTTACCTTAAAAAGAATAGATATGAAATTATTTAAGAATTTAATGATAGTGTTATCGGCATCCCTCCTACTATGGGGTTGTTCTGATGATGATGAATCAATCAATAGTGGTAATTCAACAATCTCACTATCGACCAATATACTCCAAGTGGATAAAAATGGAGGGGATGCTACAGTAACTGTAACAAGCTCCGACAACTGGCGGCTGTCAGGAATATGTGATTGGGCACATCCGTCAGTAACTTCAGGTAAAGATGGTGATGTAGTTACTTTTACCATCGACCCTAACAAATTAGATGAAAAGCGTACTGCAACCTTCAAGTTTTTCACAGGTTCTTCAGTTGTGCCACTGCAAGTAGAGTCTCAACCTGCATATATAATGGATTTACTTTCTGACGAAGCTCTTTCTATTGCTAAAGAGAAAAGTACTGTGAGAATTCAACTTAATACCAATGTGACCGACCCAACGATAACATATAGTGACGGTGGTGAAGAATGGCTGACATTTGATAGACGTAATGAATTTGGCGGTAAAGTAACTTTATCATTCACTGCTGCCGAGAACAAGACATATAAAGATCGTAGTACAAAAATTACAATCTCAAGCCCACTCGTTACTGAGAGTGTCAATGTAGATATTAATCAAAAACAAACAGATGCAATTATCACCGAAAGTAACACTTTAACATATGATCTAACAGCACGCACTATCTCTTTAAAAGTGAAATACAACGTCAATTACGCTATTTCCATAACAAAAGGGAAGGATTGGATCACTGATCAATCAATTTCCGAACCACAAAAAGGTGATGATGGTTTGACTACGGTTACTGTTACTTATAAACTATCCGCATCACCAGCTTCGCGTGGAGGTACAATTCATATTGCCCAAACCAGTGGTACATTAGTAAAAGATATTGCTATTGTTCAAAAAGATCCGGACGCCAGCCCTGTGGAAATTCCAGATGCCGTTCTTCGAGCACTTTGTATATCTAACGGTTGGGCTCTCCCTATTGATGATACCAAATGTATTATTCTTGAAGAAGGATTAAACGCAACTTCATTCTCTAACACCTCATACTCTAACCAGATTAAAGATTTAACCGGAATAGAGTATTTCCCTAACCTGACTTCATTACGTTTAGGTTATTGTTCAAACATGAAAAAGCTTGATATTTCAGGTTTACATAAGGTATCATCACTCACATTTAATAGCCCTACTATTTGTGAAGAGTATAATTTGGGAGATAATCCAATTACTAGTTTCAATGCAGGAGGTAGCTATGTTTATTCGGAGGCAGAAAATCTTAAAGTCATCAGTAGTAAACTTGAGTCTTTGGATTTAAGTCTTGTTTCCTGGTATGCAAGTTATGATAATGTTACATCAATTGATGCTTCGGAATGTCCAGCATTAACAACCTTAAACGCCAATCGTAGCAGCAAAATTAAGACTCTTTATTTAAAGACTGGTCAAGTGATACCAAAATTAACTAAGAATGATGCGACTACTATTGTTTACAAATAATTTATATATAGAGAAATAATTTATAGAATAATCCCTTTATTTACTCTTTCCAAATCTGTGAATAGAGTCAAATAAAGGGATTATTGCTACCTATTTTTTCTAATGCTAGCTCTTATCTTAAAATACTCTTTTCATCTATAAGCAAACCACAACCAGTACTCAAAGACTTTTTTGAATCCAACAATATTGAAATCAACTGATTATATAATCAATGCAACCTTAAAACCCTGAATCATATAAAGATTAAGAGTCATTCAAAAAAAAACTATTCCACCTGCTCTTTCGGATAATTCACCAAATACAATGTCTTCGTCGCCCGAGTAAAAGCTGTATACAACCACCGGAAATAATCCGGAGTCAAGTACTCATCCGTCATATACCCCTGATCTAAAAATACATTCTGCCACTGTCCGCCTTGCGCTTTATGACAGGTTATTGCGTATGCATATTTCACCTGCAAAGCATTGTAATGCGGATCAGCTTTCATCTTTTTCATCCGGTCTCTTTTGTTTGGAATATCTATATAATCCTCAAGTACCGTATAGAACAATCGGTCATTGTCTTCTTTCGGCAATGCGGGTGAGTCCGAATGTAAAGTGTCTAATAATAGATTCGCATCCAATTCAAAATCATTCTGGTCAGGAAAGCGGAGAGTAACTTCGGCAAAACGAAAACCGTATATTTCACGAGTTCGACGAACACGTCGGACAACTGCAATTTCTCCATTAGCGATAAAATCCATCTCCTTATATTTCTCTGTCCAATAGTAATTATTTTTGGCTATCATCAACATATCTCCTGTGTTCAATTCATCTTCACGCCAAAGAATTTGTGCACGTATTCCATTATTATATAAGTTCGCACGTTTATTAGATCGACAGACAACAATCGTTTCATCCATACCATCATGATCGTAACAATTAGTCAGTTCTTCTATCAGTTCAATTCCGGGTACCAGTTTAATATCAGGAAAACCTGTTATTTTTATTTTAGGTAAAGAATAACAATCATCCTCCGCTATCAGTTGCCTCAACTGCGTGGCATTCCACAATATTCCGGATTCTTGCACCTGGCGAACCACTTGGGTAAGATCAATCTCACGTACTTCAAGTCCATAACCTTTCAATGCATCAGCAAAAAGCGCAGGACTCAACTCCTCACCTACCGGGGGAAGCTGTGCTGTATCTCCCATCAACAAGAGTCGGCAACCTTGTCCCGAATACACAAATTGTACCAAATCATCCAATAAACGTCCTGTTCCAAACATACTGCCCGACAGTCCTTCGTTTGAAATCATGGAAGCCTCGTCGACAATAAACAATGTATTGGTAGCTAAATTGTCATTGATCGAAAAGTTACTAAGCTCATTAGAAAAAGATTGTTGTCTATATATTTTTTTATGAATAGTAAAAGCCGGATGTCCTGCATACGCTGAAAAAACTTTTGCCGCACGTCCTGTAGGAGCCAACAATACAGATTTCTGCTGCAGCTGATCCATCGTTTTCACCAATGCCCCTACCAACGATGTTTTACCAGTACCAGCATAGCCTCTTAAGATAAAGACTTCATCTGCCAGTGTGGACAGCAGAAACTCTGAAAGAGATTTTACAGCAATTTCCTGCTCTAAAGTTGGCTGATAAGGAAAATTTTCCTTAATTTGCCTTTCTAAATAGTTATTTATCATTTTTGTACGAGAAAAAAGTTCGAGGAACTATCGTATTTAAATTTATTTATTCTATTTTTGCGATGCGAATATAACAACTAAAAACATAATTTATCATGAAAACAGTATTTAATATTGTATTGGTGCTTTGTGCTGCTGCACTGATTTACATCTGTTACACCAGCATTATGGGTCCTATCAATTTTGAAAACGCAAAAAAAGAAAGAGAAAAAGCAGTCATTGCCCGTTTGATCGACATCCGTAAGGCACAGCAGGAATACCGTTCGCTGCACCGCGGAATGTATGCACCCAAATTAGACACACTGATTGATTTCGTTAAAAATCAAAAATTGCCGTTCGTTATGAAGATGGGAATGTTAACTGACAAGCAATTGGAAGACGGACTGACTGAAAAGAAAGCCATGGCTATCATCGAAAAAGCAAAGAAAACCGGCAGATACGATGAAGTTAAGAAATGGGGACTTGAAAACTTCAAACGTGACACTATGTGGGTAGCTGTATTGGATACTATCTATCCAAAAGGATTCAATGCCGACTCTATGAAATATATTCCTCACGGAAATGGTGCTCAATTCGAAATGAACGTGAAAAATGACACTGCCAAGTCTGGTGCTCCAGTATATTTGTTCGAAGTGAAAGCTCCATACGAAACTTATTTGAGCGGACTTGACAAACAAGAAATCATCAACCTAAAAGACCTGGATTCTAAATTAGGCAAATATAGCGGCTTGATGGTAGGTTCTATCGATACTCCAAACAATGGTGCTGGTAACTGGGAATAATGATTGATTTTACTAAATCAAAACAATATACTTTATCCATCCGTCTTAGTACGGATGGATTTTCTTTTTCTATCTATAACCCGATTCATGACGATTCGCTTTCAATAATAGAGAAAGAGATAGACACATCTCTATCCCTTACAGCCAATCTAAAGGCGGTCTTTCACGAATCGGACTTCCTAAATCATCCTTACAAACGGGTAAATATAATGATGGCAAGCAAGCGTTTTACAATTGCGCCATTAGACTTATTTGAGGAGGGACAGGCGGAACTTCTGTTTTATCATAATCATCAAAAAAGAGAAAACGAAACGGTGCTCTATAATATTCTAAGAAAGAATAATGTAGCTGTCATCTTCGGCATAGACAAAAGCGCACAGACCTTTTTGAATGAACAATATCCCGAAGCTCGTTTCTATTCTCAATCTACTCCATTCATCGATTATTTTTCTGTAAAAAGCAGATTGGGAAACAGTAAGAAGATGTATGCTTCTGTACGCAAAGACGGCATTGACATCTATTGTTTTGAACGAGGACATCTGCTTCTGGCCAATTCCTTTGAATGTACGCACACAGAAGACCGTATTTACTATTTATTGTACGCCTGGAAACAACTGGAGTTTAATCAGGAACGGGATGAGTTACACCTAACCGGAATACTTCCGGAGAAAGACGTTTTAATGAGTGAATTGAAAAAGTTTATCCTACAGGTATTCATCATGAATCCTGCAACTAATATTGACATGCAAGCCTTATTAACATGCGAGTAATCAGCGGTATTTACAAACGAAGAAGATTTGACGTGCCTCGAACATTTAAAGCACGCCCTACGACAGATTTCGCCAAAGAAAATCTGTTTAATGTACTCAATAACTATATCGATTTTGAAGAAGGAATAACAGCTCTTGATTTGTTTGCCGGGACAGGAAGCATCAGTATCGAACTGGTATCCCGTGGATGCGACCGTGTTATCAGCATTGAGAAAGATCCTGCACATCACTCATTCATCTGCAAAATCATGAAAGAGGTGCAGACAGACAAATGTCTGCCGATACGCGGAGATGTATTCAAGTTTATCAAGAATGGCCGCGAACAGTTCGACTTCATTTTTGCCGATCCTCCCTACGCTTTAAAAGAGTTGGAAACAATCCCCGAATTAATCTTTCAGAATAATCTTCTCAAAGAAGGAGGATTATTGGTACTGGAGCATGGAAAAGATAATAATTTCGAAGAAAATCCACATTTCCTTGAGAGAAGGGTGTATGGAAGTGTGAACTTCTCACTATTCAGATAAGATCCAAATACTATTTCATCCTTATTAAAGTAGCGGAGCCAATAAACGCACGATAGACTCCGCAGCTTTTTGTCTCCACGAACGTCTGCCCCAATTCTTCAAAAAGATCTGTGTACTTTCGCGCTGGTCCTGAAGAAATATTTCTTTCATTTCAAGGGCAGTTTCTACGTCATACATAAAAGCATTCACCTCAAAGTTATGCTCAAAGCTACGGAAGTCAACATTGGTAGAGCCTACAGTGGAAAGCATATCATCTGAAACCATCAGCTTAGAATGTAGAAAACCTTTCTTATAAAAATAGACTTTAACACCTGCCTGCATCACATCTGCCAAATAAGAACGCGATCCAAGATGAGTTATCCAGTTATCTGCACGTTCCGGTAACATCAAGCGTATATCCACCCCAGACAATGCTGCTGTTTGCATAGCTGCTAATATTGGTTCTGTAGGCAAAAAATAAGGTGTTTGCATATAGAAATATTTTTTTGCACTGGTAATGGCAACAGTCAATCCCTGCATGATTTCTTTCCATGGCCCGATAGGCTCACTCGTGGCAATTTGCACTAAAGAACTTCCGTAAGAGTCAATCTTCGGAAAATAACGGGAAGCGGTTATCAACGTACGGTCTACAAAATACCAATCAAGCAAAAAAGCTGTTTGTAAACCATGCACTGCCTTGCCTTCCAACATGATATGCGTATCGCGCCAAATCCCCCAAGAAAAGCCACGCATATAACGTTCTGCCAGGTTCATTCCCCCAACGAAGCCCACGCGTCCGTCAATAACGACAATCTTTCTATGGTTGCGGTAATTCACCCTACTGGTAAATAAAGGAAAACGTACTTTCAAAAAGCTCCTGACTTCGATACCGGCATTGCGCATTTCTTCAAAAAAACGGTTAGGCACATGCCAGCAACCTACATCATCATAGATAACCCGTACTTCAACCCCGTGAGAAGCTTTTTCTATCAGCACATCCCTGACCATACGCCCGATAGCGTCATCTTCAAAGATGTAATATTCCATGTGGATATGCTGCTTCGCTTTTTGCAGTTCACGCAACAATGATTGAAGTTTGGTATATCCTTCGGTATAGACTGCCACACGGTTCCCCTCAAATGGAAACGCTTGATTCGTTTGCTGGAAAAGCTGAATAAGACGGGAGTATTCATAAGGAACGTCCGAACAATCCTGTGCGAGATATTCGGCCATTGGTTTCTTCAATAAGCGGTCGTAGCTTTTTTGCCCAATGATACGTTCGCGACGTTGACTCCGCCCAAAGAAAAAATAAAAGACAAGTCCGACAATAGGAAGGAAAAGCAATATGAGTATCCATGCCATGGTTTTAACCGGATTCCGGTTGTCAAGAATGATGATGACAATCGTACCGATAATGGCTCCAAAATAAAGAATATCAAAAGCCACTGTTGCTATCTGGCTAAGCATATAGTTCCAATCAATCATAGGAATCTCCTTTCATACGGATACTAAACAACAAATATAGAGTAAATTCTCGGATTAACAAAGAAGTCCCGGCAACAACATTGAATCGTTGTGCCGGGACTTCCTGTTTTTATTTAAACCTATTACTCTGCTTTAGTGTGGTCTGCCACCTCCAAAGCCACCACGCGGGCCACGAGGTCCACCACCATCAAAACCACCATGACGCATATTGCCGCGAGCTTCTTTATTTCCAAAAACATTCAGACGATAAGAGAAACGAAGCATGCAATAGCTATTAATTCCATTATATTCAGAAACAGAACGCATATCGGCTGTTAACGAACGGCTGATATTAGATTGCTGCCGCAGAATATCATATACTTCAAAACTGATGGTTGCGGCATTACCTTTCAGGAAGTTTTGGGCAATCTGTGCATTCCAAATAAGTTCATTCTTATTCATACTGGCATCACGATAACCACGACGAGCGTTATTAGTGATATTGGTAGACAACGTCATACTCCAAGGTAAAGAGATATTAGTACTTGCACCATAACCAAATGTATAGGGTTCTTGATTGTTTTCCGGACGCAGTTGATTTCGCTCAAAGTTATAGTTGATTGAACCATTCAAGGTAAATTCAAACCAGTCGTTACGGAAAGTTCCATTCAAATTCTCTCCGAAAGTCAGTGTCGTACTAGTGTTCTTGTCATTTATTTTAGTATCGTCATTAAAAAGATAAGAAACCGCATTGGTATAATTAGCACGGGAGAAAGAATTTATGGTAAACCGCTTATCTCTCAATGCAGTATTGAATCCAAACATTCCCATCGCATTCCAGTTTCCGTTGATATTCTCCGGTTTAACAGTCACTCCACCAGTACTCTGATTATAAGTAGTGGCATTAGTAATGCTATTTTGAGTCATATTCAAGTTTGCATGAGCCATCATGCCACGCTGTTTATCTGCATTATAAGTATTATAAAACAAACGCATAGAATGAGAGAAAGAAGGTTTCAATCCCGGATTACCCTTACGAATATTCAACGGATTAGAGTCATCAGTTACATCAAGCAAATTTTCCATACTCGGCTGGCTTGCACGTCCCCGATAGGTAAAGCGCAACTGGCTGACTTTAGAAAATCTGTAACGAAAATCAACGTTAGGAGCAAAATTGAACACATTTCTTTTTACCACAGTATCTACTTCGGCCTTCTTATAATCCAATCTGGTGTTCTGCGGTTGCAAAGATACTCCAAAGTTCAATCTATATTTCTCGCGGATAATATTAAGTCCTGCATTAATATCATGGTTATAATATTTATATTGAGCATACTTACTCAAATCTCTATCTTTATTCTCTTCATATCCTACAGGCAGGCCATCACCAAAATTCCAAAACCAATCCTGTCCTTTATCTGCATCAGGAATCAAGCTGTAGGTACTTCTGTCACTTTCACTATATTTATATTGAAATTTATAACGGAACTGTAAGAAGGTAGCTCTCGCAATCGGTTCGCTATAAGTCAGTTCGGCAGTATAATCATAATTCTTGGTTGGAGAAGTAGTATATTGTTTACGCTCATCATCTTCTTTTTTTGCATTATCATCAAAATAACGCGTCAATGATTCACTAAACTGTTCGCTGTCATTATCTCCATAACTAAATGTACCACGGAAAGTGATGTTTCGTCCCTGATTATTCAATCTACGATTCACTTGCAAAGAAGCATTTGCAGAGAGATTCTGCCCTTCAGATTTTGATTCACTATTACTGGCGTTGACACGAATAGCTTCTAAAGGATCATCCGTACTTCCCCAGAAAATCTTATTCAAAAACTCATTAGGATTAGACACCAAATTAAATGGATCTCCATTAAAAGTACCCGATTCGGAAATAGAATAACTATTAGACTTTCCATAAGAAACGTTCGGACGGAAAATGATATTTGTCAATGTGTCCGGTTTCCACTCCAACCGAAAGTCTGCATTAAAGTTCGTATTCTTATTGCGGCCCTTACTGTTCGAATTTGAATAAGAATTTCCATTTTGCAGGAAACGTTCCGAGTAGTTTGTAGATGTTGCATCCCGATCACTGAAATTATAACGGGCACTACCTCCCAGTTCCAATTTTTCAGTCTGGGTAGCAAAGTTAGCCCCTAACATCTTGGTAGCAGTCAAACCATTGCTGTTCCGGAAACGAGGTCCGCCACCTCCACCGGAGAATCCCTGATCGTTCACATTATTAGCAGAACCGATTAAAGAGAATTGGCTATTATCGACAAAACGATTCAACATCAAGTTGCTTCCGTAACGATCTTCTGTACCACCGGCAACACTTGCATTACCAAACCAACCTTGATTCATACCTTTCTTCACTTTCAGGTCAAGAACAGTTTCTTCTTCTCCGTCATCTATTCCGGTAACACGTGCCAAGTCTGATTTTTTATCGTATGTTTTCAGTTTGTCGATCATGTTGACCGGTAAGTTCTTCAACCCGGTTTTCACATCACCGCCAAAGAACTCTTTACCATCCACCATAATCTTCTTTACTTCTTTACCATTGATTTTGACGTTACCGTCATCGTCTATTTCTGCTCCCGGAAGTTTCTTCACCAACTCTTCGAGCATCGCCCCTTCGGGAGTACGGTAAGCTGTTGAGTTATATTCCAGCGTATCTTCTTTCACGACCACCTGCGGAGCTTCGGCAGTAATCACCGCTTCCTTCAGCATGACAGCATCCGGCTCCAATGTAATGGTTCCCAATTTTTTATCAGTGGCGTTAGCAGATAATTGTACCGGTACGAGCTTGGTTTGGAATCCAATATAGGAAACTTTCAACACATATTTTCCGGCTTTTACTTTGGGGAGAGTAAACCATCCCTGGTTACTACTGGCTATACCGGCGGCATAAGCGCTATCGGGTAATGACAACAATTGAACTGTAGCCTGCGCTGCGGGCTCTTTAGTATCGGATTCCACCACACGTCCCGAAACGGTAATAACCTTATTCTGTGCAAAAATTGAGAAGGTGCATAGCAACATCAGCACCACCCCTGCTGAAAATCTTTTCATTTACCTTATTTACGATTATATTAGTAGCAATAACAATGTCTTTTTGACAAATCGAATCGTAAAAGGTTTAATTGAAAAGAAAATTATCTTTTAAAGAATCGATCAACAAGCGCTTTTTTCAGACCAAACTCCAGACAAAGCACATTAAAAACCAGAAAAGTAAGGAAAGAGGAAGTATCGACGTTTATCACATCTCCTTGCATAACACGCCACAACATACCACCAAAGACGAACAAGAATGTCAAAAAGATAGCATTACGAACAGCCGAATTCCGGATTTGCTCCGTTTCACGGCTTTCATTCTTACTCAATGCAAAGATTATCAACAAGCATCCTGCCATCATCAACAACTTTGTACATTCTTTATAAAACAGCAAATTAGTATCAGTTACTACTCCCTGCATCACCAAAATAAAAGGGATAAACAGAGCTACCAACAAGACAACATATCCTAAAGGACGACAATATACAGGTAATAATGCTTTCATGATTAAACGTTTTAATGAGACAAAAGTAAGTAAAAAAAGATATTTTATATACATTTGCAGAGTAAAAAAGCAAAAGAATCATGAGTAAACAAGAAGTTATTCTCTGCGAAAGCTTGGAAACGAGCCTCGGTCGTGCCATTGAGCTATGTCCGCATGACAAATTATTCGTCCTCACAGACGAGCATACCCAGCGTCTTTGTCTCCCCTCTCTAAAGGAATCGGGGCTGTTAAAAGATGCTGTAGAAATCTGTATCGGAGCAGAAGATGTGCATAAAACTCTGGAAACACTCGCTTCCGTCTGGATGGCATTAAGCACTCAAGGGGCTACCCGCCACTCTTTACTTATCAATCTTGGAGGAGGGATGGTGACAGATCTCGGAGGTTTTGCCGCAGCTACATTCAAACGGGGCATTTCCTATATCAATATACCAACCACTCTGCTCGCTATGGTGGACGCATCAGTAGGGGGTAAAACAGGAATCAACTTCAACGGACTGAAAAATGAAATCGGTGCTTTCGCTCCGGCAAACAGTGTATTGATTGAAACTGAATTCCTACGCACATTGGACACACACAATTTCTTCTCCGGATATGCTGAAATGTTGAAGCACGGTTTGATTAGCAATACGGCACATTGGGCAGAATTGCTCAATTTCGATTCCTCTAGTATTGATTATGCAGCTCTCAAACAATTGGTAGGTCAATCGGTACAAGTGAAAGAAGATATTGTAGAACAGGATCCCTTCGAACATGGAATCCGCAAAGCATTAAATCTGGGACACACCGTAGGACATGCGTTCGAAAGTATGGCACTGGCAGAAAACCGTCCTGTATTACATGGATATGCAGTAGCTTGGGGAATTGTGTGCGAACTGTATCTTTCTCATCTCAAAGTAGGTTTCCCGAAAGAGAAAATGCGGCAAACGATCCAGTTTATCAAGGATAATTATGGTGTATTTACTTTCGACTGCAAGAAATATGACCAACTGTATGCATTTATGACGCATGATAAAAAGAATACTTCAGGTACTATCAATTTCACCTTACTAAAAGATATTGGAGACATTTGCATCAATCAGACTGCCGATAAGGACACTATCTTCGAAATGCTCGACTTCTATCGCGAATGTATGGGAATTTAATCCATCCTACATCAGATATACCACATAGTAAAAGGGAATGAAATAGACTTCATTCCCTTTCTCTTCCCAATCCCTATAGATATTATTGCCTATTGTGAGGCAATTGTCCGCACTATTGTTCTAAGTTACTCATTCGATATTGTGAAAGCGACATTCCTGTATGCTTTCTAAAAAAACGTCCAAGCGACGATTGATTCGCAAAGTTCGTTTTAATCGCTATTTCCTGAATGTTCAGGCTTGTGTTTTTCAACAAAGCCTTGATTTCTAATATGATGTATTCAACAATCCAGTCTTTAGCAGACTTCCCGCTTGTCTCCTTAATTACCATAGTCAGGTATTTGGAAGTAATACACAGTTTATCCGCATAAAAAGCCACATCCTTATTCTCCTTAAAATGCTTCATGATAAGCCCAAAGAATTTATTAGCCAACTCTTCTTTACGGGTATCCCTGCGGGCAGTCATCAAGGTCGATTCCTTTTGATAAGCATTGAACAGTTCCAGATACAGATACCTCAACAAATGAATAATCAGCTCACGCCTATATATATCTTGAGAGGTAACTTTATCTTTTATCATACCCAGATAATTATACATCCGGGGAATATCGCGTTCCGTCTGCGGATACCAGTAATGAGTCCGCATATAGAAAAAGAAATGCGGAGAAAATCTGGGCACACCACTTAACGCATCACTAAACAGTGAAGTAGATATAACCATCGTAACGGTCGAGAAATCTTCACTTGGCTCACTAAATGAGACAAATTGTCCGGGTAATAATATAATCAATTCCTCCGGTTGTATCCAATGTACATCTTCATGCACTGTAATTTTGGCCTTTCCACCTAAACAATATATAATCAAAGCTGATTGATTATTAGAAGGATAAGAAGTCAAAGGAAGATACTTCAGATTTTGATAAAATTTAAAATCGTCACCCAGGACGTATATCTCTAATGTCTCTCTATTTTTAATGTCTAACATTTAACACCTTTCTAAACTAAGTCTTTTTACAAATGTATAACTTCCTAATTTACCACGCACCAAAAATGGAAATATAGTATCATACTAAGGAAGTCAAACACCTTTTATTTACATTAATTTATAAACAAACTATCTGATTGTTAGTTCATTTATCATTTTCCTATTTCGTTTTATTATAGACTGACCTGTTTTTTATAGTGTTTTTAGGACAAGAAAAGGATTAATGCTTTCAAATGAAAAATAAGTAGATTGTTTTCTAATTCAAGCAAAATTAAAGAAATGTACTTTTATATCACATAAGAGGCAATCAAAAGAACTACTAACTCATTGAGATAAAGATTTGCATGACCACAAGAAAGACTAATAATCAGAATAATAGCTATAAATCGGCACAATTCATACTAGAAAAATCAACGGATTATTTGCTAATTAAAAATTAATCTGTACTTTTGCATCCGCAATTCGGGGTGTAGCTCAGCCCGGTTAGAGTACGCGTCTGGGGGCATTGAAATGAGTAAAAGATTTTCATTATACAATCATATATAAAACAAGGAGTTAGATAGTTATCTAGCTCCTTTATTTTTATACCGATTAAAATTCGATTAAAGTTTTCGGGATATTTAGTCCAAACTAAAGCAAATTGCAGTATAAACTCTCTTTTGCGTTCTTCGTGTTTTTATCACATTAAATACTTTACCACAGAGTCCCAATTGGGAAACCGTTCAGAACCGAACAGTATAAGCTCACCTTTAAAATCGGCAGCACCATTCTTTTTCCTGTCATCTATTAAATAGTCCCCTGCATTCAAGTTTTTATGGTGCGACAAAATCAAACGTTTATAGCATACTTCACCCAAATAACGCTTCACCCATTCTAACTTATCAGACCATGCACTTGGGTTATCCCATGGAGCTGTTGATAAAATGTAAATGTCGTATTTGTCTTTCAAACGGTTCATGGCATCTATTGCCCCCTCATTGGGCTGCATTTTTGCAAATATATTAGGTACTTCATCATAGCACCCCACATATCGGCTTTTTAACTCCTCATTTAAGGCGTCTATGCCCGATTGGAAGTTTACCAATACATTATCCATATCTACATATAAAACTTTCTTATTTGAGCACCGTTCGAGGTACTCCAACGCTTCTTTATATGTTTCCAACTTCCAATGTGCCTTACCATTCAAACGGGTTACATCCATATTATCTTTTAAGTCTTGTATTTTAACCTTTGTAGCCAAACGATTAGTAGAGACACGTTCAATAAACGCTTTATAATCTTCACCCTCTTCTTTAGTCAGACATTTTAAAGCCTCCAGTAACCTGTCATCAACCCCTTCCGCTTTTAAATCCTCAAATGTTATGGAAGTATCTTCTACAACATCATGCAACAATGCTACTATCTTTTCATCCTCTGTTTGACAGTGTAAAGCAACTCTGACTGGATGCAATATATACGGACTGCCACCTTTGTCTAACTGTCCAATATGAGCCTTATAGGCAATATTTAAAGCTTTATCCAACATAAACGACTATTTAGAATCTTAAAATTATGAATTTCATCCGAATAACCATATTTACTAATCATAAAAATCGTAAATCACCTTATTTTTAGGTTGAATGAGAAGCACAGGAATTAAAACCACAGAAATAGCACAAGTAAAACTAACAGCTGGATTTATCTGTTTTTTGGCTTTAATAAGAATAGCCTTGCCACCAATGGTTTCAAAATACAAATCATAGCTTCCCTTTTTTAACCGCTTTGAATCAATTATATCTAGAACATCTGTTGTTATATATCCCGCCCTCAAATTATTTCTCACAACTTTTCTATCTTTTCCTACAACCTTTATCTTACCATAGTTTACAACTTTATACTCTATATCATTAGGATTAAAAGTTGTCTTAAAGAAAGCCTTATCTTTAAAAAGTTTCCCTCCTTCTCGTGTAGCATATCTTATATTGTCTTGCGAGGAATACTCTTTAAAAAGAATATCATCTAAGAAATATTCCCCTATTTTCACTATTTTAATCGCACCTGTTGATTCAACACATCCAATACAATCAACTTTTCGCGAAAGTTCTTTTAATTTTAATTTCTCAAACAAACTCTTATTTTCTAAGATTTTATTTAAAACAAAAGCTTTAACACTATCATTAAATTCATTTTTTGCAGTATAGGAGCAAAGTTTTTCATAAGTATCTTTTCTCAATTGTAATTCTTCCTTTTCTCTCTTTTCTTTCTCCCTTTCCTTCGCCTGTTTTTCCATTGACGCCTGTAATTCAGGAGTATTTTTCAATGGATAAACCGACAAACTTCCCGAACCACCTATATGAATCTCAATCAATTTTTCCTTTTCAAAATAATCATCTTGTAATTGCCCAAAGTTACTCAAAAAATCGCTCAACTTTGTGCGGGTCATTACCACTACTTTAGACATACTATCAATTTCAAATCCAGTATATGTGTACCAACCATTTTTAGTTCCTTTATAACTAATGCTCAACATATACCTCATAAAACCATATTTAAAATCAATCCCATAAGTACTTTGGGAGCTTGAATAGCTAATTTCAAATGTTTCTCCCCCATATATGGGTTTACCTGTATAGGGGTTAGGACAAAGATAATTAGAATATTTAAACGACTTTACAGAGGTTGACTTTTGAGCTAACATAGAGAAACTCATTACTACACTCATTAAAAACAACAAAATTCTTTTCATAATACCAAAGATTTGATTTCCCTAGCCCCAACAAGAAAGGTTTGTATAAAAAAGAAAGCGTGAGGCTGTTAGGATTATCTGTTTTAGAGGTTCTGGACAAACCTATCACACGAGATAAAACGACACCCCACGCTAAACTGTATATATCATTTGAGTATGTATATACGGCTAGCATGAACGTTTGTATCGCCAATCCCCGTGTGATTCGAAATTGTCCAGATTTCTAAAAACGGGATAAAGCTAAACGCTTCCATAATTAACTATGTCCACCAAACAGGGGCAAACCTGTATGATGCGACAAATATAGTCAAAATTCCACGTCCTACAAACGTTTTTCGGGGTGTCATGGAACAAATTTATATAAAACTTGATACCTAACAAGGATTTTAGGGAAGAACTTCGATGAGGCTCCCCAAACCTCTGATATCACTTTTGCCAATGAGACGTCGCTATTAGCCTCATCACTAAAACCATTACCTATCCATCCATTACCAATCTACTCCAATCCATTCTATTTTAATCCTATATGACATTCTTATATTACCACCTGTCCTCTACTCCTACCCCTAGCTTGTTACATCATTTACGGGTATCATCCAACTAATGTGAACACCCTCCCCCCCCATTCTTTTTTATGATAACTTGGAAATGGAATATCGACTCTTAGCAATAGCCTCATCACATACTTAATCATAGAGACTCGTTTTTGAGCGATATTAACCATTTTATCCCCTAACCGAGTAAATTACACTATTAAGGAATAAAAGTGGCAATACGCTTCCAATAGAGATGAAAGAAGATATATACGCAGGACAATAGCCTGCGTATATTGACGAAAGAGGACTTTGATATATTTCATATATCCAGTCCTCCTTTTATTTTTATGACCTCTCATAATAGTCTTTTATAGAAAAGTTACCCCTAATCAAACACTATTTCCCAACCATTAGAAGTTTATCTTGCATAGAACCTAATAGAGAGCTTATTTAACCGAAGCACTATCTTCCCGCACATTATAAGCATCGGGGGAGTTTTCGAACTTATCCGTTAGATATGCCTCAATCTTATCTGTCAGTTCTTGCATCAACTCTGTTTTTCCCATAGTACCACTAAAGTGCTTCATAGCTCCTCTAATTTTATCCTGTATTCTTTTATGATATTGTCTATCCTGTCCATCCTTTTTATTGCCATTCGATTCGCCAAGACTCCGCTCTCTGACAGAAAAACGCCCTTTTACAAAAGAAGGAAGCTCAACAACACTATAAGCAATACAAATACACCACTCCTCAAAATCACTCAGCGTTTTTATCTGTTCAAAAGACACATCTAAAAGCTTATCCGATATTATACCTATTTCATCATAGGAGTAGAGCCACTCGGATACCAACCTCCAAAATATATCTTTATCATACAAGTCTTTCGCTTTTAACTGATGACCGAACATCCGCCTGATTGCCTTTTTACCAAAACATATCTCGTATCTTAATAAATTCCGTTCCACACTTGTAGAGAAAGCACCGGAAGTATTCTTCTGATTTTTCCTTTTCTTACGCACTTCTTTGGACTTATCATAGAAGCGTAACAATACCCCATTAGAAGGGAAATAGGTAGTTCCTTTCCACTTATTAGGGCAACATTCCCCCAAACTTTGCATTTTAGAGATATAAAATTCAGGGGGATGAGACATTTCAAAGTTTTCAGCCATATCCACCCGTTCCACATCAGCCTTTATCATAGGAACACCCAAATCCTTGCCCAACTGCTTGATAGCCTTTTCAACTTGTGACAAGGTTAAAGAATCAAGATTAGTACCTCTGAAATATTTAGAGAGGCTCCCACTGACTTTGACGCATTTTTCCGTCACAGAAACACGTAACCCTTTTATATGTCCGCTACCACCTTCAACTTGCTTGTACTCGCTGGTTTGGTCAATCTTATTAAAGACAGACCTCCAATCGTACTTATCGCCTATATCCTCTTTTAGAAGTTTTAAAACTACTGTGTCATACATAACTGATTATTTTAAATGTATACAAATACCACTACTTTTATAGGTTATTATAGATATACTTGGAAGCCAACTCCGATTCTTTGCGTTTTATAAACTCATCTTTCGTTTCCTGTTTCCGAGCTGTCAGCCATTCTACAATTTCATCACGTTTGAATACCAATTTACGCCCATTAGCGCCGGAACGATGACACGGTATCTCTTTTGTGCGAGTCCACTTATAAATCGTATGCTTTGCATAGCCTGTCAATTCACAACAAATACCAAGACCAAATATCTCCGGATAATCTTCTATCCGTTTTAATGGTCTACTAGACGTCTGCGACTCACTTTTAGGGGTATCACAGACCATACCCAACATACTACAAACAATATCCCGTAATGACATTATCGGAGCCAATACCAAATACTCCCATTCTTTCCGCAAAAACTCCATGTCATGATAAAAACATGCACTTTCTACCGCATCCTGATGATGTTCATTTATAAAGCCATACTTTGCAATAGATTCATATAAATAATCTACTGACAGTGCAATTTTACCAGACTTCAACAAATAATTTTCTTCATGATAAATATCATCTAACTCTTGAGGTGTTATTTGTAATTTACTTCGATTAAAAGCAGCTACCCTTTCTTCATAAACGGATATAAAATAACTATCCTTCCAGTTAGCAACCATATCATCTATGTCTTTCAATACTTGCCGAAGTTTACCTTTATCCCCATTAGTTAAATTTTCAACATAAAGATAGAACCTCTTCTCCGATAATGCCGTTACTTCCCCCTTAAGGAGTTTATCTATTAATTTTCCCAAGGGTGTTTTTAGCGTTAAAATCATATCAAATAAGATTTAATAAATTATTATAATAACATTGCAACTCTATCCAAAACATTCTGTGACAAACTATCCAAATATGTCATGGTGGTTTTAATGTCACGATGTCCCAATACTGCGCTAATTGTTTCGCGGGAAACGTCATTACCCTGCAACGTCATAGCCATCGTATGACGACTCACATAGGTGGTAAGGTTCTTCTCAATACCTAATGTCTTACCTAATTTCTTCAGGTTATTATTAAGTCGTTGATAACGGGTACGTATATGGTCATACAGTTGCTCTCCGTCATAATCTTTCGTTATTATAGGCAAAAGATAATTTCCCACTAAAGAAGTATTTTGTTTAAACCACTCCAATATATCTTTCAAGGCAGGGGTAACAGGTATTATTAACGGCTTCATGTTCTTGACATTCTTCGTCTTTTCCCGTTTATAAACAATATGTTCTATCCCTTCCGATACAACTATATTTTCAGTCGTAAGCTTTGCCATATCAACAAAACTCATCCCATAACAATAATAGGAAAATAAAAACAGCATACGGGCACGCTCCAATACAAAATTCGTTTGGGGCGAATTCTTTAAAAGTTCCAAATCCTTTGGCTGTAAATAGCGTTTCTCCGTTTCTTCCTCCAAACAACCTATTTCAAAACCATTTTTACCGAATGGATAGGTTTTCGATGAGGCTTCATGCTCCTTTATCGCCCTGTTCATAACCGCCCGTAATGTTTTAAGGTAATATTTACGGGTATTGCCACAGCACCCGTCTTTTTCCATTTCCAAATTAAAACGATTGATATATTTTATATCCAATTCTGAAAATACCCGTTCCTTAATCTTCGGGTCATACTTTGCCAACATACGCAGAGTTCGCTCATACACCTTTGCATTTCCAATATGTTTTGTAGCTTTCAAATTCTCGACCTGCCTCATAAAGTAGTCATAAACCTTCCCCTGCCTTGACATACCCAAAAATTCCGATTCAAACTGATTCAAAGTCCAATCTACACGCTCTTCCAAAAACTTCCTTAGGATAGTATTTTTTCGGTCTTCATAATGACTCAACAACCCATTATATAATTCATAATTAGGATTGACACGCTTATCATTCTTAAAGCGGCAAGTATCTTCATTCCACTGCCCCTCTAATGCTGATAATTTTAAATCAATGTACTTGAGCTTACCTTTTTTAGACACTCTCAAACATACAGGATAGCTCCCGTCTTTTCTTTTGTTGCTTTTGTACAACACAAATTTAACTGTTGCCATATTATTATTTTTTATCCTCCCGACAAACATTATTTATAAATATTACAACACAAATATATACATCAAAAAATAGATTTATCAGAAACAAAAACAATCATTAACATGTAAATTTTCACACCACCTCACCATGTTTATCTTCTTTATCAAAGCTGTTAAACAATTTACTAAGGTTCAACTTATTAATTAGAAACACAGAACCGATATATTGTTCTATTTTTTCATAAAATAAAGAATAAACACATCTCATATAATTACAAATTTCCATTTAGCGAATCTATAATTCCTCTGTGAAACTTTTCAAAATTACGGAACATAAAGTTACGAAATATAACTACAGACGTCACCTATTAATTGTCATTTATATACATATATATACATAAATTAAAAAAACAGTAATGAGATTCTGATGAGAAAATTCGATTAAAGTTTTATTAAAGTTTTTCGGTTAATTGATATGATTTAGTCCCACAACTCAGCTATTTGCATAAACTGGAAAATGCAATATGGAATTAAATATTAAGTCCATAACATCTTTTTATTCTGCCTCTACCAACAAACAAAACAACCCCACAATCTACTAATAACCAGCCGATAGCATTAAATAGTAAATTTATAATAGAAGAAATTTCACGCTATTTATTTGCTAATTAAAAATTAATCCGTACTTTTGCATCCGCAATTCGGGGTGTAGCTCAGCCCGGTTAGAGTACGCGTCTGGGGGGCGTGTGGTCGCTGGTTCGAATCCAGTCACCCCGACTGGTTAAAGAGGTTAGAAACCGAATGGGTTCTAACCTCTTTTTATTTTAGAAAACAATGAAAGAAGATCCTAGACATATCCATATCAGTGAATACAGTTATCCTCTTCCGGATGAACGTATTGCTAAATTCCCGTTGCCTACCCGCGACCAGTCCAAACTCTTAATATACCGTCGTGGAGAAGTTAGTGAAGATGTTTTCACTTCTTTGCCGGAATATCTGCCGCAAGGCAGTCTGATGATATTCAATAATACAAAAGTCATTCAGGCACGCCTCCATTTTCGAAAAGAGACGGGAGCACTGATCGAAGTGTTTTGTCTTGAACCGATTCAGCCAAACGATTATGTCTTGAATTTCCAACAGACAGCACATGCCGCCTGGCTTTGTATGATCGGCAATCTGAAGAAATGGAAAGACGGACAATTGAAACGCGAAATGACCGTCAAAGGATTCCCTATTACCCTGACCGCTACCCGAGGAGAATGTAAAGGAACCAGCCATTGGGTAGATTTTGCATGGGATAATCCGGAAGTGACGTTTGCCGATATCCTTGAAGTATTCGGAGAACTTCCTATTCCTCCTTACTTAAACCGGGATACGGAAGAAAGTGACAAGGAAACTTATCAGACTGTTTATTCTAAGATTAAAGGTTCGGTAGCTGCGCCTACGGCGGGATTACATTTCACTCCACGAGTATTGGATGCACTTCAAGAAAAAGGGATTGATCTTGAAGAATTAACTCTACATGTAGGAGCAGGCACATTCAAACCTGTAAAAAGTGAAGAAATCGAAGGTCACGAGATGCACACGGAATATATATCGGTCAACCGGAGTACCATCAAAAAACTGATTGACCATGACGGTTGTGCTATTGCAGTAGGAACTACTTCTGTACGGACTCTGGAAAGCCTGTATCACATTGGAGTTACATTGGCTGAAAATCCGTATGCTACGGAAGAAGAACTACGTGTCAAACAATGGCAGCCTTATGAAAAGTACGACCAGATTCCTCCCGTTGTTGCGCTGCAAAAGATATTAGGATATCTCGACAGGAATGGTTTGGAAACCCTTCACACCAGTACACAGATTATCATAGCACCGGGATACAACTATAAAATAGTGAAAGCGATGGTTACTAATTTCCATCAGCCGAAAAGTACCTTGTTGCTTTTGGTTTCAGCTTTTGTAAAAGGGAATTGGCGCACTATTTATGATTATGCACTGGCGCATGATTTCCGGTTCCTAAGTTATGGAGATTCTTCTTTATTAATACCATAAGATATTCTCCTCTCTGAAAGATTTTACGCAATATAAAAGACACTATGCCAAGCGATAATAACCAAGAAATGTTCCCTATCGTAGACGAACAGGGAAATATCACCGGAGCCGCCACTCGCGGAGAATGTCACAGCGGTAGCAAACTGCTTCATCCGGTAGTTCACCTTCACGTATTCAATGCCCAAGGAGACATCTACTTACAGAAACGTCCCGAATGGAAAGACATTCAACCGGGGAAATGGGATACGGCTGTGGGCGGACATATTGATTTGGGCGAAAGCGTAGAAATCGCCCTAAAGAGAGAAGTCCGTGAAGAATTGGGCATCACAGACTTCACTCCCGAGCTTCTCACCAGTTATGTTTTTGAATCCAGCCGTGAAAAAGAGCTTGTTTTTGTCCACAAAACCGTTTATGAGGAAGAAATCCATCCCAGCGACGAACTGGACGGTGGACGATTTTGGAAGATCGAAGAAATAAAAGAAAATCTGGGTAAAGGAATCTTCACTCCCAACTTCGAAGAAGAGCTGAAAAAAGTCTCTCTTATTCCTTCTCTATCCAAGTAATAATCTTTTCAGAGAACGGACTTTCTTTCGGAGACACAACTCCCGCCCAATGTCCGTTCTCATCAATCATAAACTTCTGAAAGTTCCACTGAACCGGTGCGTTTTCTTTCCCATTCTGTTTTTTCTCCGTCAACCATTGGTAAAGAGGAGCCATATCTTTTCCTTTAACGGAAATCTTAGCCATCATCGGAAAAGTAACATCATAGTTCAAAGAACAGAACTTGGCTATTTCTTCATTACTACCCGGTTCTTGTCCCATAAAGTTATTCGCCGGAAAACCGATAACAACAAAGTCTTTTTCTTTATATTTCTCATATAGTTTCTCCAGTTGAGCATACTGGGGCGTCAGCCCACACTTAGATGCCACGTTGACTACCAGCACTTTCTTACCTTTCAGTGAAGAAAGAGGAAAGTCCTTACCATCAATAGTTTTCACTGTAAAATCATAAAAAGACTTGTTTTGCGCTTCCGAAGAAATTGCAAACAACAGGCTTACCATCATCAAGACGAATGTTTTCATGTTGAATATACATTTAGTTTGTTTTTATATTAAACGAGTAAACTGAAAGAAATGTTTGTTCAGCAGTGAAACAAGAACAATGATTTTACATCTTTCAATTCCCCAATCCGCCACTTCACCCCACAATCTTTCCGCTTCATTTATTTTTAGTGATAACGGATGAAGATAGGTAGTAATTTTGTATCGTGAAATAATAATACAACGAAAGTCATGTTTACAGCTATTGTACGTTTTTCAATCAAGAAGAAACTATTTGTAGGACTCACTACTCTCTTCCTGTTTATCGGAGGTATCTATGCGATGCTGACACTACCTATTGATGCCGTGCCCGACATTACCAATAATCAGGTACAAATAGTGACCGTATCCCCTACACTCGCGCCACAAGAGGTGGAACAACTCATCACTATGCCTATCGAAATAGCGATGAGCAATATTATGAATGTCGAAGATATCCGTTCTGTCAGCCGCTTCGGGCTATCGGTCGTAACGGTCGTTTTTAAAGAAAGTGTTCCCACACTCGATGCACGGCAGTTGATAAATGAACAAATACAAAGCGTAACAAGCGAGATTCCCTCCGAACTCGGAACACCGGAAATGATGCCCATCACCACCGGTCTGGGAGAGATTTACCAGTATATATTGAAGGTAGCTCCCGGATATGAAAAGAAATATGACGCAATGGAACTCCGCACCATTCAAGACTGGATGGTGAAACGTCAGTTGTCCGGTATCCCCGGTATAGTAGAAATCAATAGTTTCGGCGGTTACCTGAAACAATATGAAGTAGCCGTCGACCCGGACGCCCTTTTTTCTTTGAATATCACTATCGGCGAGGTGTTCGAAGCACTTAGCAGCAACAACCAAAATACCGGCGGAAGCTACATTGAGAAGATAAAGAACGCCTACTATATCCGGTCGGAAGGTATGATTACCCGCATCAAGGATATTGAACAGATTGTAGTGACCAACCGAAATGGGATTCCGGTACATATCAGTGATGTAGGAGTTGTCCGCTTCGGCTCTCCAAAGCGTTTCGGTGCCATGACAAAGGATGGTGAGGGCGAGTGTGTCGGCGGAATTGCCATGATGCTGAAAGGTGCCAACGCAAATGTAGTGACTCAAGAACTCGAAAAACGGGTAGAAAAAATACAGCAGCTATTACCCGAAGGAGTCAGTATAGAACCTTACTTGAACCGTTCGGAACTGGTAAACCGGAACATCTCTACGGTTGTCAACAACCTGATTGAAGGAGCGGTTATCGTCTTCCTTGTACTCATCCTCTTCCTCGGCAACCTCCGTGCCGGACTGATTGTAGCATCCGTCATCCCGCTGGCAATGCTCTTCGCTTTTATCATGATGCGTGTATTCAATGTCACCGCCAATCTGATGAGTCTTGGCGCCATTGACTTTGGTATTGTAGTAGATGGCTCTATCGTTATCTTGGAAGGTATCCTCGCCCACATTTACGGAAAACAATTCCGAGGCCGCACACTGACCCGCAAAGAGATGGACAAAGAAGTGGAAAAAGGAGCTTCCGGCGTTGCACGTTCGGCCACTTTTGCAGTGTTGATTATCCTTATCGTCTTCTTCCCCATCCTTACATTGAACGGGATTGAAGGGAAATATTTCACTCCTATGGCTAAAACACTTGTGTTCTGCATTATCGGAGCCTTAATTCTTTCACTGACTTATGTTCCTATGATGGCCTCCCTCTTTCTGAAGCATACCATTGTTGTGAAACCCACCCTTGCCGACCGCTTCTTCGAGAAACTGAACAAGATCTACCAGCACACCCTGCGAGCCTGTCTTCATCACAAATGGCGTACCGTCATCGTAGCCTTCTCCGTGCTGATCGGTTCACTTTTTCTCTTTACCCGCCTGGGAGCAGAGTTCATTCCTACTTTGGACGAAGGAGATTTTGCCATGCAAATGACACTACCCGCAGGAAGTTCGCTGACCGAAAGTATCGAAGTATCCCGCTTGGCAGAAAAAGCATTAATGGATAAATTCCCTGAAATCAAACATGTTGTAGCCAAAATAGGAACGGCAGAAGTTCCCACTGACCCGATGGCAGTGGAAGATGCCGATGTGATGATTATCATGAAACCATTCAAAGAATGGACAAGTGCCGGAAGCCGTGCAGAAATGGTGGATAAAATGAAAGACGCACTTGCTCCGCTCTCCGAACGTGCCGAATTCAACTTCTCGCAACCGATACAGCTTCGCTTCAACGAGCTGATGACGGGAGCAAAAGCAGATATTGCCATCAAATTATATGGAGAAGACACGCACGAATTATATGAAAGAGCCAAAGAAGCAGCTACCTTTGTAGAAAAAGTGCCGGGAGCAGCGGATGTCATCGTTGAGCAGACGATGGGATTACCTCAATTGGTAGTGAAATACAACCGTGGCAAAATAGCCCGTTACGGCATCAACATACAAGAGCTTAACACCATTATCCGAACTGCCTATGCCGGAGAGTCAGCAGGTGTAATCTTTGAAAACGAGCGGAGATTCGATCTCGTGGTCCGGCTTGACCAGGAGAAAGTGGCCGACTTGAATCTTGATAAGTTGTTTGTACGCACTTCGGAAGGAATTCAAATCCCTGTTGGAGAGGTAGCAAGCATCGACCTTGTCAGTGGACCACTGCAAATCAACCGGGATGCAACCAAACGGCGCATCGTCATCGGTGTCAATGTGCGTGACGCAGACATCCAGCAAGTTGTCGCCAATATTCAAGAGACATTGAACAAGAACATCAAACTGAAGCCGGGATATTACTTCGAATACGGCGGCCAGTTCGAAAACTTGCAAAATGCCATCAATACCTTACTGGTGGTCATCCCCGTAGCATTAATGCTCATTCTATTGATTCTGTTCTTCGCATTCAAGAACATCACCTATACCCTGATGGTATTCTCAACCGTCCCCCTATCGCTCATCGGTGGTATCGCCGCACTTTGGCTACGCGGACTTCCGTTTAGCATATCGGCCGGAGTAGGATTCATCGCTTTATTCGGGGTGGCAGTATTGAATGGTATCCTGATGGTAAATCACTTCAACGAATTTCGTAAACAAAATACCTATTCCATGACTACAAACCAGATTATCAAAAGAGGGACTCCACACTTGCTCCGTCCTGTATTCCTGACAGGACTGGTTGCATCTCTGGGATTCGTCCCGATGGCAATAGCCACTTCAGCCGGCGCAGAAGTACAACGTCCGTTGGCAACAGTGGTCATCGGTGGCTTGATTATTTCTACCGTACTGACTTTACTCATCATTCCGGTGTTTTACAAAATTGTAAATTCATTTGCTACTTGGAGACGTCCGGGAATCAAACTACGCTGGCCTTTCGGGGGATTGTGTCTCCTGTTCTTGTTTCTTCCCGCGTTCGTTTCCGCTCAACAGACACAAACAGTCAGTCTCGAACAGGCGATAGAAATAGCCAAACAAAATCATCCTCGCCTGAAAATAGCCAATAATGCTATTCAACAAGCCAAAGCCACTCGCGGAGAAGTGATAGAAGCAACGCCTACCTCGTTCAGCTATTCCTGGGGTCAACTTAACGGAGAAAACAAAAAAGACAAGGAACTGGCTTTCGAGCAAAGCCTGGGCTCTCTTCTAACGCCATTCTACAAGAATGCGTTAGTCAACCGTCAGGTAAAAACGAACACCTATTATCGGCAGATGGTAGAGAAAGAAATCACAGCAGAAGTGAAAAGGGCGTGGGCCTACTACCAATATGCCACTAATCTCTGTTCAATGTATCGAGATCAGGATAAAATGGCAGAAGAACTGCAGCGCATCGGAGAATTACGATACCAACAAGGAGAGATTACCTTGCTAGAGAAAAATATGATGACCACCATAGCTGCCGATCTGCATAACCGCTGGTTCCAAGCAAAAGAAGAAGAGAAAATGGCATTGGCACGTTTCCAATGGAGTTGCTACTCCAACGATCCCATTGTTCCGGTGGATTCCACTTTATCCTTATTCTATACCGGCATTTCGGATGGAAACCTGTCGGGAGCACATACTGCCTACTTTCAAAGCCAGGCAGATGAAGCGAAAGCAATGCTCCGTGTAGAGCAGAGCCATTTCTTTCCTGAAATCAGTGTGGGGTATACACGTCAGGACATTCTCCCACTTAAGAATCTGAATGCCTGGATGATCGGGGTTTCTTTCCCCATCTACTTCCTGCCACAAAAGAGCAAAGTGAAGCAGGCACGGCTAACTGCCACTTCAGCGCAAATACAGGCAGATGCCAACATCCGGGAGTTAAGAAATAAGACACTCGAACTGGAAGCATCCCTCCGCAGATATAACGAGAGTTTACGATATTATACCTCATCGGCCTTGAAAGAAGCGGACGAACTGACAAAGGCAGCCAACCTGCAATTGCAGCAGAGCGAAACAGGCATTGCCGAATATATACAGTCGATTACCACCGCCAGAGAGATACGCAGAGGCTATATTGAAACAGTCTACCAATACAATATTGCTGCACTGGAATATGAACTTTTCAAGTAAGTGGAAAATCGAGACATTGAATGACATACATCACCCAGAATAATTATTATAAAACATAAGATATGAAAAAGATAGTTTATCCCATCCTTTTACTAGTTCTAACGGCTTGCAAAGGAAACCAGCAAACTACAAATAACGAATCCGCCGCAATTCCCGTTGCCGAAACGATAGCAGATACCATCGCACAACCCGAAGTGGATGCCATCACTTCAGCTACCTCAAAGCCTAATCAGGTTTCGTTCAACGGACGAATCGTTCTTCCTCCTCAACGTCAGGCAACCATTGCTTTGACCATGGGAGGCATTGTAAAAAAGGCTTCTCTGCTTCCAGGGCAATGGGTGGCTGCAAACAGTGTAATCGCCACGTTAGAGAATCCGGAGTTCATCACCCTGCAACAAACTTATCTGGACAGTCACGCACAGACCGAATATCTCTTAGCCGAATACGAACGGCAAAAAAATCTGTCTGCCGAACAAGCAGCTTCTCAAAAGAAATTCCAGCAAAGTAAAGCGGACTTTCTCTCCATGAAGAGTCGCCAGGACGCCGCTGCTGCACAACTTTCTCTTTTAGGCGTTCAAACGGAGGCATTACTTAAGAACGGAATACAACCGCTACTGGAAGTCAAAGCCCCCATTAGTGGATATGCCGCTAATGTAGCGATGAATATCGGCAAATATATCAATCCGGGAGAAGCACTTTGCGAACTTATCGATAAAAGCAGCCCGATGCTTTGCCTGACTACTTACGAGAAAGATCTTGCAGACATACAAGTCGGCAGCCCGGTACAGTTTCGTGTAAACGGAATGGGGACACAAACCTTTCACGGTATCGTGATTTCCATCGGACAAAAAGTAGACGAAACCAATCGTTCGCTCGAAGTGTATGCTTCCATCAAGGAGGAAAATGTACAATTCCGCCCCGGTATGTATGTCACGGCACACATTCAGAAACAATAATTGACCAACTGTGACAACAGCATTGACATTTTATAACCGGTAACTCATAATTTACCACTATCTTTGTTGTATGATAGCCAAAGCAATAAAAAAAGATAAATATATACTTTCCACAGTCATCATCTCCTTAGCGGTTGCCGTACTGATTCATTTTCCTGAATCAGTATCTCTTTTCGACCGTTTCGAAAGTCATTCCTTATTCCCGGGGATGAAGTTTATAGATGTGGCAAACGAAATACTGTTTACCTTTCTGTCACTATTGTTACTTTTTGCCATCAATACCCGTTTGTTTCATTTCAATCAGGCTTCCATTAAAATTACAGGGACAAAGATTTTGCTTTCCTTTATCGTGACATGGATATTGAGTAACTTGTCAGGACAGTTTTTTGTTTTCCTTCACAGAACGTTTGATATTCCGGCCATCGATGCCATGGTACATCATTATTTGCATCCATTGCGGGATTTTATTGTGGCATGTCTCGTCACCAGTAGTTGCTGCATCCTTCATCTTATATTCAAGCAGCAACTGGTACTTATCGAGAACGAACAGCTTCAGGCAGAGAATCTCCGCAATCAGTATGAAGTACTGAAGAATCAGCTGAACCCACACATGCTGTTCAACTCGCTGAATACCCTGCGTTCGCTGGTACGCGAAAATCAGGATAAAGCGCAGGATTACATTCAGGAACTCTCCCGGGTACTAAGGTATACTTTGCAAAGTAATGAGTCACAATGTGTCAGTCTCCGGGAAGAAATGGAATTTGTTTCCGCTTATATATTTCTATTAAAGATGCGTTTTGAGAACAATCTACAATTCGACATACAGATAAGCAATGCCTACGAAGAATATCTCCTCCCTCCAATGGCGGTGCAAGTGTTGATTGAGAATGCAGTAAAGCACAACGAAATCAGCAACCGGAAGCCGTTGACCATTCATATCACGACGGACGATAACGGCAATTTGTCTATCAGCAACGACATTCAGCCCAAATGGACTGCAACTTCCGGAACCGGTATCGGACTTGCCAACCTTGCCAAACGATACAGGCTCTTGTTTAAACGGGATATACAAATAACGGAGGACAGAGAGTTTACAGTTTGTATTCCTTTGATTGAAAAATCACAACTAGAACAATAACCACCATGAAGATTGTCATTATAGAAGACGAAAAAGCAGCAGTACGAAATCTGACTTCACTGCTTAATGAAATAAAACCGAATGGAGAAATCGTGACCATACTGGATAGTATCAGTTCCACTATCGAATGGTTCAGTTCTCATCCGATGCCGGAACTGGTATTCATGGATATTCACCTGGCAGATGGTTCCGCCTTCGAGATATTCAATCATATCAATATTACTTGTCCGATTATCTTTACAACTGCCTATGATGAATATGCATTACGCGCATTCAAAGTAAACAGCATCGACTACTTATTAAAACCCATCGGTAAGGAAGACATAGAACACGCTTTCGATAAGCTGCAAGGTTTACAGGATGCTGCTGACAAACACCTGTTTCCTTTTCCACAACAGGAGAATGAGCTACTGAAACTGATACATTCACTCCAAAAGCAGGAAAACTATAAAAGTCATTTCCTTATTCCTACCAAAGGAGACAAACTATTGCCTGTCTCTGTAGATATGATACAATTGTTTTATATTAAGGACTGTCAGGTCAAGGTAGTCTTAACCGATGAAACCGAATACTGTTTTTCTCAAACATTAGATGAACTTACGGAGTGTCTCAATCCTTCTCTTTTCTTTCGGGCTAACCGCCAATATCTTATTTCGCGAGAAGCTATCAAAGATATTGACTTATGGTTCAACAGCCGACTGTCCATCAACTTGTATTATTCAGGAATCAAAGAAAAAATACTTGTCAGTAAAGCCCGAGTAGCAGAATTTAAAGAGTGGTTCTCTAAGAGAAAGCGTTGATTCCGAGGCTTTGCCTTCTTAGAACAAATAGCAAAACAAAGTGTTTCGTGCCGTGAAACGATTGGTTTCAACGCTTGAAACAAAGAGTTTCAAGCCGCAAAACACTTTGTTTCAAGCCTATGAAACTGCAGTTTCCCGCCTTGAAACCAAAAGTATCCCCTGTTGAAACTTCTATTTACATACCAGCTTATGTTTATATGCAGGCATGTTCATTTCAAACGGTGATAGATGAAGATTAGGTGATAGATGGAGAACAACCTATCACCGCCCTGAAAGCTCGATGAACAAGGTGTTTCAGAAGGATGGTGATAGATTGAAAGATGATTTCCATTTTTATGTATGGAAAGTTAGAATATGTGCCATCATTCAATGACAGCTGCAAAGCCACCATTTCTAACCATCTTTATAGTTAGCTGCTCCCCGGCTTTCACCTGGGATGACTTGCAACGATAATCCATCGCCTGACGTCCTGCGTTGATACCATCCTCAAAAGATATCATTTGATAAGAGCGATCTTTATTCAAGAAATCTAACTTTATGGTAAACTCACGTTCCTTTTTACCATTATTAGTCATTCCTCCTATAAACCACTTATCGCCTTTCCGTTTTGCTACAATGACGTATTCACCCGCTTTAGCTTCCAATGCCACAGTCTCGTCCCATGTTACGGGAACTTGTGTGATGAAACGGGTACAATCTTCATTACGATAATAAAGAGTAGGATTATCTGCCAACATCTGCAGACCACTCTCAAAAACCACAAAGAGTGCCAACTGATAAGCACGTGTTCCGATACTTGCAGCATTAGGACGTTCCGACCGATACACATTAGGCTGCATACTAATCATCGCCCCGGGAGTATAATCCATCGGACCGACAGCATTACGCATAAATGGTAAATACAAACTATTATCCGGATAACAACCGCCCATTTGTTCCATGCCACGCACTCCTTCGTAAGACAGCACATTCGGATATTTATATTCCAGTCCGGCAGGTTTGAAAGAGCCATGAAAATCGACAAACAAATGATGTTTGGCTGCTTCCCGGGCTACCCGTTCGTAATAGTTGACCATCCACTGATCGCTTCTGTCCATAAAATCAATCTTAAGTCCTTTTACTCCCCATTCATTGAAAGTCTTGAAGAGATCAAAATTGTTTTCTACCGTCAACCATGTCAACCAAAGCACAATCCCTACATTTTTTTCTTTGCCATAACGAATCAACTCGTGCAAGTCTACTTTGGGATTAGGCGTATAAGGATCACGCGTACTTTTAGCCCAGCCTTCATCCATAATGATATATGGAATACCAAATTTAGAAGCAAAATCAATGTAATACTTATAAGTATCCAAGTTATAACCGGAAACAAAATCCACATCCGGTCCGTAAGGAGAAGCGTCATTCCACCATTCCCAGCTTACCTGTCCCGGCTTAATCCATGAAATATCCTGAAGTTGATTCTTTTCAGCCAGTTTATAAGTCATTGTGTTCTCAATCAACTGCTTATCATTTTTACTTATCACAAAGTAACGCCAAGGATAATTTCTCGTACCTTTTGTTTTAGCAATGTAATCAGCTTCTTGAGTAATCTTCACACTACGATCACTGTTTTCGGCAAACGCAAGCGGAGCTTTAGGAAAAACAGAAATTGCTCCGTTCGTGCCCGTTCCTTTGAGAAACATACATGGATAATCAGCCAGATCCGACTCGCTGATTAATATTTTATAGTCTTTTTGTGTGTCAATCAATACCGGCAAAACAGCTATCCGTTCTTCAGGCTTCCACGCATTACTTTGAACATGTGTGTAAGGTTCCTCATAAGCTGTATGGAAGCCTCCCGGTTGTTGCAAGTGAAGAAGATAATCCGACGGGAAGTTGATAGCAAACTCTTCGTTCATTACTTCAACATCACCTTTTTGTGAGGTAATAAACCGGTAAGCAACTCCATCGTCAAAAGCACGGAATTCTACTGAATAATCTTTAAAGGTCAGTAGCAATTGATTATAACGATTATTGACTTTCGAATATTTCAAAGGAACAATAGGAGTTAATTGCTCGTCGACACTCCATTGCTTCTGACGACGCAACTTAGGGTTCTGTCCCAACACTTGATTTTTCAGAACCAACAAAAGAGAATTGTCTTTCAACAATACATCTCCGTTATAATCTATACTATAATAGATTTTATCCGAGAGATTCAAGGACACTTTCAGCTCTCCATTGGGAGAAACCAACTCTAACCGGTTCTGCGCATGAAGTAGTGAAACTAAGCACAAACACACAACTAACAGAATATATCTTCTCATGATTTAGATATTTAATTAATAATCGTTTTACATTGGCAAATGTAATAAAAACATCACTTCGTACTATCAAGCGGACTGGGTAATACTCCTTCAAAAGTCATTTTCACTGGTTTAATATACCCGTTTTCATCAAAATACATTCGATCAATACAAGTTGCACGACTATTTGCTGCTGTTTCACCTAACGGACGACGATGATAAACAATATACCATTCATCTTCTCCGGCTCCTTTTATCACCGAATGATGTCCTGCTCCGGTAGCTACCGAAAGATCCTGTTCCAGGATTTTACCAACCCTTTTGAACGGACCAAAGGGAGAATCTGAAATGGAATATGCTACACTATAGTTCGGGAGTCCCCAGCCACCTTCCGACCACATGAAATAATATTTTCCATTACGTTTCAACATAAATGGTCCTTCTACATAGTTTTCCGGAGTGACTTCCTTATACATCGTTCCGTCCTCAAAAGGAACAATACTCAATAAGTCAGGAGCCATTTTCACCATATTACAATGTCCCCAGCCACCATAATACATGTAATATTGCCCGTCATCATCCTTGAATACAAACTGATCGATAGGTTGAGCCCCATGAACGATCTTATCAATCAGCGGCTTACCCAAAGCATCCTTAAAAGGTCCGGCAGGACTATCTGACGTAGCAACACCAATCCCTCCTACTTCATTATTATTCTGAATATCATTAGCTCCGAAAAACAAATAATACTTATCATTCGCTGAAAGCACCGCTGGCGCCCAAAGAGCACGACGAAGCCAACTGATATTCTCTTTTGATATGACTTTCGGATGCTTTGTCCAGTTCACCAAGTCTTTAGACGAAAAGGCATCCATAAAGGTTTGTTCATCATAAGGTGCCGAATACGTAGGATAGATCCAATATTCATCTCCAAACACGACTCCTTCGGGATCGGCATACCAACCTTTAAAAACAGGATTACCACTCTTTTTCTTTTCTGAAAAATTTGCCTGATATTTCATTGTCTTTCCAGGCAACGACAAAGAAGGAGCTACCGCTTCATCCGATACCGCACGCTTATAGTTCGGTTTACTGCTCATGACAAAACGTAGTTTCACGCCATCACGTATATCCTCATATTTCAAATAAGACTTGTCATACTTCTTGCCGTTCACATACAATTCCTTTACATACACATTCTTCGGCGACCAATTATCTGCTACCATTTCAATCACCTTTCCGTTACTCATCCGAACAGTTATTGCCTCAACGCAAGGAGAACCGATGTTATACATATTGCTTGAAGGAGCCACCGGGTAAAAGCCTATGCAATTGAACATATACCAAGCCGACATCTGTCCGCAATCGTCATTGCCACTTAATGCATCCGGAGTATCGCCATAGAAACGGTCAGCAATCGTCCGTACCCACTTCTGACATTTCCAAGGTTCTTTCAAGTAATTATAAAGATACGCTACATGATGGCAAGGTTCATTTCCATGCCAATAGGCTCCGATACGGCCTTGAATATCATGTGCTCCCGGAATGTCATCCGGCAACTCTACTGTGAACAGTTCGTCCAACCGGTTGCGGAACCAGTTTTCGCCAGCTTCGTTGATATATCCTTGTACATCTTGTGGTACGTACCAGGTATATTGTACAGTAAAGCCTTCCGTAATATCCCCCCATCCATTTACAGATCCGGGGCCCTGATAAGCTACCGGAGTAAACGGTGTACGCCAGTTTCCCTGACTGTCCTTGCCACGCATATACTTCGTTTCCGGATCAATCAAAGTCTGATAAGAGAGTGCACGATTCAAGAAATAACGATAATCATCCTCTTTACCCAAAGCCTTGGCAGCCTGTGCCATACAATAATCATCATACGCATATTCCAATGTTTTAGATACTGATTCCGCCTCTTTATCGAAAGGCACATATCCCATCATACGATACTCCGGCAAACAGTCATAATTCGGATTCATCGCCGTGGTCTTCATAGCCTCATACGCACGTTCGTAATCGAACCCTTTTACTCCCTTCACAATCATGTCAGCCAATACGGAAACTGCATGATAACCAATCATACACCAAGTCTCATTTCCATAAAACGACCAGACAGGCAGCATTTTCTCCACACTTTTATCATAATGAGCCAACATGGAATTGGCAATATCGGCATTCACTTCCTGCTGCACCAGATTGAACCAGGGATGCAAAGCCCGGTAGGTATCCCAAAGAGAGAATACCGTATAGTTGGTAAATCCTTCGGCTTTCTCTATATTTTTATCTAATCCTCGAAACTGCCCGTCTACATCCTGAAAGATGAACGGATGCAAAGCCGCATGATAAGCCGACGTATAGAATGTTCTTTTCGTTTTACGGTCGGCAGTAAGGGTATATTTTCCAAGTTCTTTTTCCCACAGTGCTTCTCCTTTAGCTTTCAGTTCATCGAAAGCGAGTCCGGCAAGTTCCGCCATATTGTTCTTTGCCCCGTTTGTGCTGACCGATGAAATAGCAGTTTTTACAATCACTTCCTCTCCGGCTTTCGTATCAAAAGAGATGCAAGCCATCAAATTCTTTCCCCAGGCTTCATAGCTGCTACGAAACCGGGAGGTATTGTAAATCACCGGTTTCTTATTCTGCATAAAGCGCAAACCGGTCAACTTTTTAGAGAAAGTAGCCGTGAAATAAATATGCCGTTCCGGTCCCCAGCCTTTTACCAGTTTATATCCGGTGATGGTGGAATCATTTTCCATGCGCAGATTCGCCCATTCACAAGATTGCCATAAAGTATGGTTCATATCGATCATAATAAAAGCTTTATCCGATTGAGGATAGGTGAAGCGAAACATACCACTACGTACTCCTGACGTCATTTCAGCCTTTACTCCATAATCTGACAGCTCCACCGCATAATAATTAGGTGATGCCCATTCCTTCTCATGAGAATAACGTGAACGGTATCCCTTTTCCGGCTCCTCACGTGTCCCTGGATCCAGTTTCATCTCTCCTGTTCCGGGAATAAACAGAAAGTCTCCCAAATCAGGTATACCAGTCCCGCTTAAATGAGTCAGGCTGAATCCCAACAAGGTGGAATGATTATATTTATAACCAGAAGCCGCATCATAGTATTTACTATCTGTGTCCGGACTCATCTGAATTCCTCCGAAAGGAATCTGCGCACCCGGATACACATTACCATAACCATCTGTTCCCACAAATGGATTCACATAATCAATCAGTTTCTCGGTTTGAGCCATGCCCGGCAAAATACTCACCAGACACGACCAAACCAAAAACAATCTCTTTTTACCCAATCTACTAGCCATATTTATTCTTATTGTGCTTGTACATCTCCTACCGCAACTTGATATTCGTGCCACAGTTCATCAATATTATATTCATTCCCTAAAATATGTTTGATAGCACCATCAAACGACCAAGGCACCACCTCCAACGTACTGCGATTGAACTTACGCAAGAATTCAGGGTCTTTGTTATCACGCAGCCAGACAAAGAAATAACCGGCCGTACGATAACCGTCCATATAGTTCCCACCTTTTGGACGGGCATTAGGACCATCGAAACCACCGTTTGCCACACGTACAGCATCGGCCATGCCTTCAATAAATGCCCAGAAAACACGGTTAGTCCCATAAGAACCAATTCCTTGCGGTTCCAGCTGATAGGCATGTGTCAGTTCGTGCAGCAATACTCCGCGCGTTTCGAAAAACAGCTTTGCCGTATCATTCTTCGCAAATGATTTCTCAATATGCCGCGTGCTATAGAAGATTGTGACATCACCATTACCACCACCTTTAGCAGAAACGCCTTCAATATCTTCCAACGTATAATGTATCTTGTTCACTGTCGGAATACTATCATCCGGAGAATTATAAAGGGTAGCCAATACCTCACGTGCCTGGGCCTTGATATACGATTCCGCATCGGGGATAATCCGGTGATAGACATCAGAACCTTTCGTTTCCGGTGCTTTATCTTCAAACAGGATAGTGCCCACATTATATTTTCCCCATGTGTCAGTCACAACTTCAGCCTGATTCTTTGAAGTTGCAGAACAAGCTCCCATAGCGATTAGCATACAGGTAACATAGATCAAGTTTCTCTTTTTCATATCTTTATTTTATTATTTATTGATTCCATCGGTTAACGAGTAAGGTTTGTCTCCTTTCGCCAGACCACGACGTTTGTTGGGCGATGCGGACATCTTAAACTCCAATACTCCACCTTTTAATATATCCTCGTGTGTAATGTACATCTTATCATATACTTTCCCGTTCAGTTTCAGAGACTGAACATAACGCTTCTTGTCACTGACGTCCGGTGCTTTGATCTCCAATGTATTGCCATTGGGAAGTTTCAACTTCAGATAAGGCAAATACGGGGCTCCCAGTACATACTCGTCTGTTCCGGGACAAACCGGATAGAAACCCATTACGGAGAAAAGATACCAAGCAGACATCTGTCCGCAGTCGTCATTGCCACCCAGTCCGTTGATGTCATTACGATACATCTTATTCAGGATTTCACGCAACCAGTACTGTGTTTTCCAAGGTTCAGAGGTCCATGCATAGAGATAAGGAATATGATGGCTGGGTTCATTGCCATGCACATATCCGCCAACCAGGCATTCTTCCGTTATATCTTCGTTGTGCTCATAATACTTTTCCGGCAGATGCATGGAGAACAGCTTATCCAGTTTGTCTACAAACACTCTCTCCCCTCCCATCAGGTCCATCATGCCAAATACGTCATGGGGCACATGGAAAGAGAAGTTCCAGGAATTTCCCTCAATGAACCCCTCACCATAGGTCTGCAACACATCAAAGTCCTTCTTGAATGAACCGCCACTAAATCGGGGACGGGCAAAACCAATCGTCGTGTCATAGATATTACGGTAGTTCAAAGCACGCTTCCGATACGTTTCGGCAATCTCTTTCTTTCCGGATTTTAAGGCAGTCTGATAGATGGTCCAGTCATCATACGCATATTCCAACGTGGAGGAAGCTGCCGTACCGCTTTTGTCCAACGGGATATAGCCCAGTTTCATATAGTCCGCCACTCCTTCGTAATAAGGTACAGTAGAAGTACTGACCATTGCGTCCAAAGCCTCGTCTACATTGGAAAAAATTCCTTTAGTTATGGCATCCGCCAACACCGATACGGCATGGTAGCCACTCATACACCAGTTCTCATTACCCATCAGACTCCAGACAGGCAACATCCTGTGCACACTTTGCTGTTCATGCTTAATCATTGACTCCACCATGTCCACACTACGTTCCGGCTTCACTAGATTCAGGAACGGATGTTCCGCACGGTAGGTATCCCAGAGTGAAAATATCGTGTAGTTGGTGAAGCCTTTTGCCTGATGGATATTGTGATCCAAGCCACGATAAGATCCGTCTACGTCCATATAGACCGATGGATTAATCATCGTATGATAAAGCGAAGTGTAGAGCATTGCTTTCTGGTCTGCAGTTCCTTCCGCCTCAAAATGATCGAGTTCATTGTTCCAGTCCGTTCGGGCGGCTTCTGCCAGTTCTTCAAAGCTTTTTCTGGAAGCTTCGGCATGTAGATTCTTGATAGCTCCCTCGGTACTGACAGCCGACAATGCCACCTTTACGACCAGTTCGGATTCTTTGACTGTATCAAAGTTGAAGTAAGCCACAATCTTGCGTCCTGTAATCTCCGGAAAATTCTTTTCCATATTGAAACGACGCCAGAAGCCATTATAACGCACTTTTTCTTTGTCCTTATACCCATATTCCCTTATAGGTTGTGAAAGAGAAATTGCAAAATAAGTATAGTTGGTTCTTGCCCATCCGTTTGTTATGCGATAGCCCGTAAGCAAGGTATCATTTTCAACCCGCAGGTTTGCCCATAGTACCTTACCGTCATAATTATAGATACCATGTACCAAGTCCAGAATCAGATGACCGTCTTTTCCTTTCGGGAAGGTATATTTATGTATACCCACACGTTGCGTTGCAGTCAACTGCGCCTTAATGCCATAATCATCCAGCATCACTTCATAATATCCGGGAGCAGCTTTTTCCGTGGCATGGCTGAAACGGGAACGGTATCCTTCGTCCGGGTAATCCGCCCTGCCGGGATTCAGTTTCAGTTCACCTACGGCAGGCATCAGTAAAATATCGCCCAGGTCCGAATGTCCGGTTCCGCTAAGGTGTGTATGGCTAAAACCCACAATTGTCTTATCACGATATTGATAACCGGCGCAATACTCATAGGCGTTCTTCTGATAGGCTCCGTTTACGTTATGTGGAATTGTGTCTGTATCCGGGCTCAACTGTACCCATCCGAAAGGTGTGCAAGCACCGGGAAAGGTATGCCCCATACCATTAGTACCAATTATCGGATTCACATAATCCACTGGTTGTTGAGCCATGGCGGACGATACTGTAACCGCCGCCATAGCCATTATCCCTAATCTCTTCTTTATACCCATATCCAGTTAGTTTTAGTCGCGAGAGAAAGAATACGGATAATCTGATTCATTCACACCTCTTCCCATATTGGGTTTATTATCCATATTAAATAGCAGTCGCCCGCCCTTTAATAAATCAAAATGGTTCAAATAGTTCTTCGTATAGTTCTTGCCATTATAGTTCAATGAACGGATATAACGGTTTTCATCACTGTTCTTGGGAGCAGAGATTTCCAGCTTCTTCCCGTTTTCCAATGTAATAGTTGTCTTTTTGAAATAGGGAGCTCCCAGCACATATTCATTGCTGCCCGGACATACCGGATAGAAGCCTAAGGCCGTAAAGACATACCAGGCGGAGGTCTGTCCGTTATCCTCATCACCACAATAGCCATCCGGGGTAGCAAAGTACAGGCGGGTCATCACCTCACGCAACCAGTATTGTGCTTTCCAGGGTTCGCCGGCATAATTATACAGGTAAATCATGTGTTGGATAGGTTGATTACCATGCGCGTAATTCCCCATATTGGCAATTTCCATTTCGCGGATTTCATGAATGACTCCACCGTAGTAACTGTCGTCGAATACCGGTGGAAGGCTGAATACGGAATCGAGCATACTGACAAACATCTTCTTACCGCCCATCAGGTCGACCAGTCCTTGTACGTCATGGAACACCGACCAGGTATAGTGCCAGCTATTTCCTTCGGTAAAGGCATCTCCCCATTTAAACGGATTGAAAGGAGACTGGAACGTACCGTCGGCATTCTTTCCACGCATCAGTTTCGTTTCCGGGTCAAACAGGTTGCGATAGTTCTGACTTCTTTTTTTATAAACTTCCAGTTCCTCGGCAGGACGTCCCAGTTTCTCGCCCATACGATAGATACACCAGTCATCATAAGCATATTCCAGCGTACGTGCAGCACTCTCATTGATCTTTACATCGTATGGTACGTAACCCATTTTATTATAATATTCATATCCACGACGTCCGGTAGTGGAAACTCGCGGATGTACACTGTTGGCACCTTTCAGTAAGCCTTCGTACATTTTTTCTGCATCCGCTTTGGTTACATTCTTCATAAAGGCATCCGCCACTACTGAAGCAGAGTTGTTGCCAACCATACACCCTCTGTGTCCCGGACTAGCCCATTCGGGAAAAAAGCCGCTTTCCTGATAAGTATTCAACAAACCTTCCTGCATTTTTTCTCCCATGGAAGGATATACAAGGTTCACAAACGGAAACAGGCAACGGAAGGTATCCCAGAATCCGGTATCGGTAAACATATAGCCCGGACGGACTTCGCCGTTGTAAGGACTGTAATGAACTGTTTCGCCCTGCGCATTTACTTCATAGAACATACGGGGGAAAAGCACGGAACGATACAGACAGGAGTAGAATGTACGCATACGGTTTTCATCATTGTCTTCTATCTTGATGCGTCCCAGCACGTCGTTCCAAGCCTTACGCCCTGCTTCCTTCGTCTGCTCGAAGGTTTTCTTGCCGATTTCCTTCAAGTTCAGTTCTGCCTGTTCGGGGCTGATGAACGAGGAAGCGACCTTGGCATGCACCTGTTCGCCTTTCTTCGTGGAAAAACCGATAGCTGCTCCCACATGATTGGACTGCAACTCCAGATGTTTTTCTACCGTATGATAGTCTGCCCAGACTTTATTGAACGTGAAAGGTTTGTCGAACTCTATCACGAAATAGTTCTTAAAGTTCCGTGGAACGCCGCCGCTGTTGCGTGTCGTATATCCCACGATTTTGTTTTCTTCGGGGATCACCTTCACATACGAACCGCGATCAAAAGCATCTATCACGATATACGCATCTTTCGTTTCGGGAAAAGTGAACCGGAAATAAGCACAACGTTCTGTCGGAGCAATTTCCGTTGTCAGATTATATTCTGACAAATAAACACTATAATAATAAGGAGTTGCCTTCTCTGCCTTATGCGAGAACCAGCAGGCACGCTGCTCCTGATCAATTCTCAATCGTCCCGTCATTGGCATGATTGAAAACTGTCCGTAGTCATTGATCCAGGGACTAGGCTGGTGGGTTTGCTTGAAGCCACGGATTTTATCCGAAGCGTAAGTATATGCCCAGCCATCACCCATTTTGCCAGTCTGCGGCATCCAGAAATTCATCCCCCACGGCAATGCGATAGCAGGATATGTATTCCCATTGGATAACGAGATTTTAGAGTCGGTTCCCATCAAAGGATTCACGTAGTCGACAGGTTGTTTCTGCGCGAAAAGGAAATAAGTGCCCAATAACAGGGCACCTCCGAGAGACAAGAGTTTCTTTTTATTCATGGTTTGTGAATTAAGTATAATATTATATATTACTTTATTCGGTGATATTCATAAGCGAGCACGAAAAGAAATCTATTTATTGTTCATATTTAATCAACTGTAAGAACCATTTCACCTCATCCTCATTTAGTTTTTGAACATCTTTCAACAGGGCAGGCAAGTTTTTATAACTCTTCCAAAACTCAGCAGACAAATCATCCAAATTCTCTGGTGTGTAACGTATAGCCTCCTTGATGCTGCCCAATTTGCAAAAGTCCGGTTGAAAAACAATATAAGAATTACGATATTTCAATTTCTCCATCGCCTTAGCTACACGTTTGGCAGCACCAAATAATCCATCCAAATTGACTTCGGAAACAGGATATTCAATTGCAACCACTTTTTCTCTATTACAATCTTTCTGCGGAATATCTACCAACAGAGCGAATTCTTCATTCAGGTAAACGAAATCTTGTTTCTGTCCGTCTACTGTCACACTTTCAGGTATAGCCGAAGCAAGAACCTTTACCTGATAAGAACGTTGTGCAGGCATTTCCTTATAAGAACCTTTACGCGGACTAATAGTTAGCGTCAGTTTTGAGCCCGTCTTTTCAGAGTGAATAGCAGTCGTAGCAAATTCCTTCTGATAATTTTTATCATCGCCATTGTCCTCGTACAATGTAAATTCAGAAGAAGTCTTACCCGGAATAACATTCAAAACAATCGTTTCATCCTTACCGTTCAGATTCATCACTTTATCGTTGTACATCGGCAGTACCGCACCTGCTTTAATATAAATGGGGTATTCGTCAAGAGCGAAATAACGAGTCAATACTTGTCCCCCTTGCAACGTCTTTCCGGAAGCAAATTCATACCATTGTCCCTCCGGAAGCCATACTTTCACTTCGGTATAACCATCCTTCATAGGTGAAGTTGCAGGAGCTACCATTACATCATTACCAAACATATATTGATTGCGGTAATCATAAGCTTCTTGCGTTTCCGGATAATCATAATACATTGGGCGACAGAGTGACAGTCCTGTTTCATAAGCCTCACGAGCCATTGTGTAAATATAAGGTACCATATTATAACGCTGGCGAATGATGCCACGCAAAATATCAGATACCTCATTACTAAATACCCAAGGCTCTTTTGTCAAACCAGCAATCTTCGTACTATGTGAACGTAAAATAGGACTAAAAGCGCCAAATTGCATCCAACGAACATACAATTCCGGATCAATATGGTCTACACCCTGGTGACCTCCTATATCATGACTCCAATAACCATAAAGTACATTACTGGCAGTAGAGTTGAAGTAAGTCTGGTAATCGAGACTAGCCCAGGAAATAAATGTATCACCCGAAAAGCCCACCTGATAACGATGATTTCCAAGTCCTCCCCAACGATGATAAATCAATGGACGCGTCTGACGTTCACGCTCCATTTGGGAGAAAAATATATAATTCAGCCACCAAGTATTACTTAGATTTTTCACTTCTTTATCAAATGGTTCCTGCTGCCAATCCAGCCACCAAAAATCTATTCCGGCATTGTTCATAGGCATTAGAACATTCTTGAACATACTTTTTATGAAACTCTTTTTTGAAGATATCCAAGGTATTTCCTGTTTAGTAGCCGGATCCACTCCATTATCACGCGCCACAGCTTCATATTGTTCTTCGTAACTACGGACTCCTTCTGCAGGATGCAGGTTAAGGGTAACACGTAGTCCATTGTCAGCTTTCAAATCTTTAAGGAGTTTACGATAATCAGGAAACAACTCTTTGTTCCATGTCCATCCGGTCCAACTCCCCCGTCCCTTATCTGTATAATGCCAGTCCATATCTATTACAAGCACATCCAAAGGAATATTATAGTTTTCAAAATTCTTGCATAATTCTCGCAATTCATGATCACTATACATCCAATAACGACTCCACCAATAACCGAAAGCATAACGGGGAGGAAGAGGCATACGGCCGGCAAAAAGAGTATAGTCTTTCAATGCAGCTTTATAATCATGTCCATAAGCCATAAAATACCAGTCTTGAGCCCCCTCAACATGTTCACGAGTCTTCACCCAATTCCAGTTATCCGCATCACCATCGAAAAGAAAATTGTTGGAGTCATCTAAGCAAGTCCACCCGTCTTTAGCAAGAAGCCCATCTTCCAAATCCGCTTTGTGCCCCCAACACTTATCCCCGTCCCATCCGTCAAGTGTACGAGTCGTGCCTTTCAGATTATACTGTTGCTTCATACCTGGCTTCCAAACGAAAGCAGGTGTCAACCCTTTCATCGAAGAAATCTGAAGATTCTCGGCAGTGAAAGCACCACTATTTTTTTTATAACGCAGTTTCATTTTAGAGGTAGAAAGCTCAATCCATGCACCTTTCTTTAGTTTGAATTTAACTGCCGGATAATTACGTTCTACAGCCAAGAAAGAGTGTTGATTAATGAATTTACCATCAGGAGCATACTCCATACGAATTGTACCGTCAGAAATGACTGTAAAACGTACATTCGTATCCTCATAGGCAACGTTATTCGATTTTTCTTGTGCACCCAAGGAAATTGAAAAGAAAGTTATCAAAAAGAACAAGTAAAAGTTCTTCATCTGCTTGAATTTTGAATAATGAATAATTGGTTTGGTTTAGAATATTAAGGCATCTCTTCCACTTTTCATGCAAAAATACAAAAAAAGAAAGAAGAGATGTTTGAATTTACACAGAATCAATCTCTGGTAACATGAATGACAGCCGTTTTCACACTGCCTTCTTCGGCTAAAGCAGTAGAAATAGACAGATCAATAGGAGTTGCAGTGATGCTAATAACAACATCATAGGTACCTGTTTGTGTAAAGCCAGCTTTTGTCAAGTAGTCTTTTAATTGAACTTTACTTATGGTCATACTCAACACATTAAGTTCTTCTTCAACTGTCACCTCGTTGTTCAAGACTTCTGTGACAATATTCTCTGTATCAGAATCACTGGCTTTAGTAAATGCTACCGTATAAGTGGCATTACCTACATCTACCCAACGGAAAGCTATAAATTGAGGAGTGGTAAGATCTGTCATGTCCAACGTATACTCATCGGCCTCTATAATTAAACTTTTAGGTGAAGGAACACCGGCCCCATCTTCGTCAACGCAAGACTGAAAGCCCACAAATAGTAGTAAAGATACTACCAAACGATATAAATGTTTCATTGTAATCAAGATTTATAGTATTCAAGTTTTGAAGCCGGAATTCTTCCGGCTTCCATTCTTTTATTAGTTTGCAGGAACAAACTCTGTATGCATATCTTTCACATCCAAACAGAAAGTAAACTTGTAACGACCACTTACAGTAGGAACCCACTTGAGGTCACCGCCATCTTTTTCCAGACGATACTTTGTCAAGTCATGATTTGTTAACGGATCGGTAGCGGCCTCCGGAGCAAAGAAGAACGGATCTTCACCCCAACTTGAACCTCCAAGACTGATTTTTATTTCACCGCCAGCATTGAACTCACCTGTCCAAGAATACAGGTGTGGATTACGAGCATTCTCTATTTTGAAAAGACCATCACCACTATTAAGAGTCCAACCAACAGAACAACCATTACCTACCATATACATTGTTTCAGGAACAGGTAGTTCTAAAATTTCCATCATACGGCAATCATTATAATCGTTATTAGTGTCCACAATGAAAGTGCGACGTCCTGTTTCTGTATTAGTAAATTCTGTAATTTCACCCTCATTCAAATAGACCATATGAAGACCATCTCCACTATTACCGTAGGCAGGATAATCTCCACCTGCTACTGTAATAAAATGATACGCACAAGGAGTCACATCAAATGTACCCTCATAAATACCGGTTCCCATGTTGCGTTGTCCTAGCCGTTGAGTTGAGACTTTACCCTCATTATCTGTCATGTGAATGTAAATATAAGTAGGATACTTCTCATAACCCGACACAGTAAATTCTACCGTGGACGATTCCGGCTTTATGTATTTGTCCGCATTATGAACGGTACAAACGACTTGTGCAGTAACTTTAACCTCTTGCCCCGGCAACACCCAAGTACCAATAATAGCATTAAGTTCATCATGCGTGAAACTCTTTTTCCGATCAGTATCCAATTCATAAAAATCGGTATTATTTGCACTTTTATTTGCCGTAGCATACAAACGTAACGAGTAGGTCACTAAGTCAGTCTCATTGACCGGACTACTAGCGGCATCCCAAGTAAAGGTTATCGCAGTTTCGTCTTCCTTTCCTTTATCCAACACCAGCTTATCGGTAGAAGCTACAATATGCATCTCGTCAGGCTGTTCGTCCAGCGTGAAGTACTCTGGATCTTCATTACAGGCTGTCGCCACTCCTAATATGCTGCACAACCCCATTATTTGATAGAATATCTTCTTCATAATTTTTTACTTCATTAAATAATTGATTGTTATTCACTATTCGAGCCAGAACGGAGTTTGCACCAAATTCGGGTTCTTCTCATATTCATCAATAAAGACTGGCATCCAATAGTAACATCTTTTCCATACACGAGTCTGATAAACGGTACGTTTGAAGAAAGTCTCATTGGTAGTTCCCTCTGAATTCATACCATAATCATCACCAATCATTTCCGGTGTATTTTCCACATCTTTCCAACGACGAAGATCGTACCAGCGATTGTTCTCCAAACAAAGTTCTACACGACGTTCAGCTTTGACAACTTTACGCACAGCTGCTTGCGTGTTCTCTATATGTATAAAATTCTCATCCAAGTCAGAGACAGCGTCAAATGTGTACTGACGCACACCTGCCCGTTCTCTTACCTTATTTAAATATTTTAAGCACAATTCACGGGCAGCACTTGTATCATAGGCCTCATTATTAGCTTCGGCATAATCCAAATAAGTGAAAGCCAACCGATAAGTGAAACCTTGACGACTAGTATATACACCTGTTTTTTTGTTATCGGTCATACAAAGACTCTTACGAACCAAATAACCATTTTGAGGAGCATCATGAGGCGAGCTGGTACGAATATTGTCTTTTCCGTTGTAGAAGAAGTCATACGGACGCTTCGCACATTCTTGCCAAGATCCATGGAAAGAAACAGCATTATAAAAACGAGGTTCGCGGTTGCAATACATCTTATAGATTCCGGCAGCAGTTATTTCTCCCTCTTTACCGGTACCATAAGACCAGCTAGTATTACGTTTATCTACATTTTCCGAGAATCCCTTTTCTGAATAAGATTCATCCTCAAGAATAGGTAATCCCCTTCTTGTGAAAAATGCATCAACCAATCCTTGATAGACTCCTTGACCACCACCGCCACTGAATTCACGTGTGGAAGCTCCATAAAGGAAAAAATCAAAGTAACCGTTTCCTTTTGTTACCGGGAAAGTAATTTCTCGGTTTCCTTCACTCCATTTCTTGATATGGACATTATAGGTAGACATGAATGGATCGTTCTCACCGGTAGGACCTGTTTCAACATACAGTTTGTATCCTGCTTTTTCCGCTTCATCAATACAAAGCTTGCAAGCCTCGGCTGCTTTTACCCATTTGTTGGGATCGTAAGTCGGATTGAATACCAGTTCCCCCGCTTTATTACGATAATCTTTGTACCATTCATTACCATTAACCAGAGGGCTAGCAGCAAACAATAACATACGAGAACGAACAGTCAGTGCCATAATCTTATTGATACGACCATATTTAGAAGGATCATCGTAGATAGCAGGCAGTGCATTTGCGGCCTCCAACATTTGTTGATCACAATAATCTACTACTTCATCAAAAGGACTTTGTCCAATCATCAAATCAGACAAGGTGAAATCACTAGGGGTGATATAATCCGGTTTAAAAGGAATAGCACCATAGTTTTCAGCCAACTGCCACCAAGCATAAGCAGTTAGGAACTTAACTTCCATCTTCATATTATCTATTTCACTCTGTGGCAAATCACTATCCGGCAAAGCATAGGCACGTTGTTGAAAAATATATCCGTGACGGATATATTGCGGCATCATACGCCAAAAATCGCCATCCCATGTCGAATTGACAGTCCATTCACCAAAGATTTTAGGAATGGTGGTTTTACCATCCCATTGCTCCCAGCGCTTTGAAGGAGTCAGGTCATCAGCAAACACTTCGTAACCATCTTTCCAGATACGCCATTTATCAGGCTCATGAATTGTGTTGTACACAAAAGCCAACCATTGATACACCTTATCTCTATTGGAAAACACCATTTCGATGTCCAGTTCCGTGTCAGGTTCTTTATCAAGATAATCTGCACACGAAGTATTTGTCGTAAGCAGCGAAGCCGCCATAAGACCCGCTACCATATATTTTGAAAAATTGAGATGTCTCATAAAATTGTTTTTGAGGTTTAGTTTAGAAATTAATATCAATACCAAACAAAATAGAACGGTTCATCGGATATTTCAAACCATTATTAGTACCAAGTTCCGGATCCCACAATTTGAAAGGAGAGAAACATAAGAGGTTGTTACCGCTGACAAATACGCGCGCCCCCTTAGAGTAAATTTTTTCCATCCATTTCTTCGGGAAAGTATATCCGATTTCTACAGTTTTCAAACGTAAGAAACTCATATCCTTCTTCCACCAAGTAGAAGCACGATAGTTGTTCTTGTTAGGACCATATGTAAGGCGAGGCCAAAAAGCATACGGATCTTGATTATCATCCGTCCAACGATCATCCAGATTTTCAGAATAAGCATTCCCCTGCACAGTTGTACCACTACCTGGCAAGAAGATGGTTGAATTACCAATCACACGATGAGCGTCGGCAGTACCTTGAAAGAAGAAATTAAAATCTATGTTCTTATAAGCTATAACACCGCCAAAACCGTAAACGATACGCGGATCTTCCGTTCCGCCAATATAACCTTCGTCTTCTTCAGTAATTTTACCGTCTCCATTCATATCAACATATTTAATGTCACCCGGATAAAGTTTGTCAGCACCCACCTCTTGTTTTGGAATACCGAATTTCAATGAACCATCAGACTCAAAATCGTCTGCAGTGAACAAACGTTCAGCGGTAAGCCCCCAAAGTTCATTCATAGAGCGCCCTGTCTGTCCGCGATAAGTACCAATTTTAGAAGGAGCCTCGTCATACTCGTCTACACGATTCTTGGCAAAAGTAAAATTCCCATAGAAAGATGTAAACCAGTCTTTATTAAGTTGCTTGTGCAAATTAATCGAAACCTCCATACCGCCATTCGTTACTTTTCCATAGTTAGCCCAAGGATTTGTGATAAAACCTGTTTGTGTAGGAATAATACGACGTTGCATAAAGATATTCTTACGTTTTTCACGGAAAACATCTACTGTAATATCCAACGCGTTCCACAAACCAACTTCCAGACCAAGATTTGATTTAGTAGCTGTTTCCCAAGTCAGATTTGTCACACCAATCTCGCCTTCTGTAATACCTTTATCGTAGTTCTTTTGTCCTGTAGTCCCCCAAGTATATCCGCTGGCATCTGTTTTTAGTGTAGTCAAATAAGCAAAACGACGACCACCAATATTATCGTTACCTGCTTGTCCCATACTAGCACGGAATTTAATCTTATCAAAAGTGTTTTTCAAAGGCTCCATCCACGGTTCTTCACTCATCAACCAACCTAATGCTACGGAAGGAAAGAAACCGAAACGATGACCTTTGGCGAAATTTTCCGAACCATTATAACCGAAGTTGAATTCAGCTACATAACGGCTATCGTATGTATAAGACAAACGTCCTGCAAACCCTTGTTTACGATAATCCTGAATAGAACCGTCGTCATAAGCCTGTTGATTATAAAGAAGCAAAGCATCAATATCGTTCTTTCCGAACTTACGGCTATAATTCAAGTTAAACTCAAAATAAACATTGGTATTACCATATTCAGTGCCGGTTTCACTACCCATTGATTCATCGCCCACATCATACGACGTATACACCAAATTACCTTCTGCATCACGCCCTGTCGCCGGATGTACGGTAGGAGTATTGCTGGTACGCGACCTCCTGCTACTGTTCCAACGGTCGAAACTGAAGATACCTTTAGCTTTCAATCCCGGCGTAATCTGTCTCAAGTCTTGTTCTACAGAAAATAAAGTCTGAATCTTGGACGAGGTAGTGAAGTCATACCCTCCCTGCGTCGCAGTCCTCCACGGGTTAGCTCTATTCATTTCACGAGGAATGGAACCGTCGCTATAACGTGCCGGGTGCACAAAAGGTAAAGTCTCGAAAGCTTCGGAAAAAGCTTGGTCTGTGCTGCAACGTTGTTTCCTGAAACGATTCAGAAAACCACCAATATTTACACGCATCAAGGTAGTTTTGGTTACGTTCATATCAATATTCGAACGCATATTGAACTGATTATTGTCCGTAGAATTATCTACCGGCAATGTTTTATCTTGTTGCAGAATACCCGACTCATTAAAATATGAAGCTACGATACAGTAACGCAAGAAATCAGAACCACCACTTACCTCCAAATTACCTTTGGTTGTGTAAGCATAATCTTTTGTAATTGCATCAATCCAGTTTACGTTCGGATAAAGATCGGGATCATATCCGCTACGGGTACGATCAATACGCGTTTGATCAAAAGGTAATATCGCTCCATCCTGTGCAGCCAGTTGGTTGAGTAACGTCATATAATCCGGTGCATCCAAAAAATCTGGGAATTTGGTAGGTTGATTAATAGAATGTTCTACGTGTACTCTTACCTGGGGTGCACCAATTTGACCGTGTTTCGTTGTGATGACGATTACACCATTAGCACCACGTACACCATACATGGCACTAGCCGACGCATCTTTCAAAATAGAAAAACTTTCAATCTCGGCTACATCTACGTTATTAAGATCTCGTGCAATACCATCCACCAAGATCAATGGAGAATTACTGCCCGAAAAAGAACTAATACCACGAATCCAGAAGTTAGAATCATCATACCCCGGTTCACCACTACGCTGAATAGCAATTACACCACTTAACTTACCCGCTAAGTTGTTACTTAATGTACGACTTGTACCAAATTGCAGTTGCTGTGGTTGAATCGTCTCAATAGAACCGATGATAGACGCTTTCTTCTGGCTACCATAACCGGTAATTACAACTTCCTCCAACTCCGAAGCGTCTTCCTCCAGAACTACATTGAGTAACTTCGATCCATTTAACGAAACAGATTTCTTCTTAAATCCAATATAAGAAAACTCCAATGTAGAATTTTTGGCCGGAACGGTTATTTGAAACAAACCGTCAACATCTGTCACTGCCCCCGAAGGGTTTGCAACATTAGCTACAACAATCGTTACTCCCGGCAATGGATTCTTATCCTTATCAGTAACCATTCCCGTTACACGAACTCCTTTCTGCTGTTGCACTTCCAAAGTACTCTCTACGGAAGCTTCCCGCAAAGATGCAGCCATACCATCAGTTGGCAAACTCCAAACCGGGACAGCTAGAGAAGCAAAAAAGAATGTTCCCAAAATGCTTTGAATTACATTTTTCATACTTTAATGTATAATTAAGGTTAATATTAATTTTAAGTTTAACATATAAATAAGATCTTTTGAGTCCTGCGTTTTACAGGATATGAGTATATTCAAATATTAAATCAAACTACCTTCCAGTTCTTAATAAATGAGGAGCGATGCGCATTGGCATCGGAGTATAAGAAGGCGGTGTATAAGGAGATAAATTTCCTCCTACTCCAAATTCTTCTGCTGCTCCCGGTTCCATTATACGGAGATCGATAAGCGGCGGAACCGTATTATCATCCTTGATGAACAACATGCCGTCGCCCGTCCCGTCATGTCCACCACTAATAGTAGGCACTGCACCCCATGGATTACGCATGACGAAAAGCATCGTATCATCCACAGGCAAAGACACGGTATAAGCATGTGCAGAAACAGTTTTATACTTACCGTCGACAGGAACATCGCTTTTAGTGAATCCTCCTACCACCAGTTTTCCTCTCTTCAGTGAAACCGACACGGCACGTTGCAGCTCGGCAGGAGTTAATTTTTCCGGAGCAAAAGCAAAACTGGAGCCATTACCGGTGATGATAGCTGCTGCATATTCCGAACCGATACCGCCAATGTCCGACGTGTTTCTAAACGCTTGAAACCACTTGATGACTGCCTTTTCAAGAACTGTAGACCATGTGGGCTGACCGCTCTTGCCGGAACTTGCGCCCAAACTTCCACTCGTACCCACGAACAGATTACTTACTCCGACTTCGATCTGCTGTCCTTTCGGATCGTACAGCTTCACCGTAAATGTCTGGTTGCCATTATTCTTAATAATATTCTTGATAAATCCCGGATAAACGTAAGACAAAGAACCCATCACCGCACACAAACAGCAGTCACCAATGGAATGTTGGTTTACATCTGCCGGACAAGGTTCGCCAAAAGGATAAAGATTGGAGACTTGGAAACCAGCCCAACTCAATCCGGCAAAAGGATCCGGTTCTTTATTCGGATCTTTCAACCACAGCAATTTTTCCTGCGTAACGGACAAATCCGACTCGGCATGCTGAGTACCCATCACATTATCCGGACTATACGTACTTCCGGAAGATTTCGACATCAAATCATCAATGTCTCCAACGAAAGCAGATGCTGCCAATGACAACTCTGCGAGTTGAGTAGAACTTGCCCCATGATTACTTTGTATGCTCAATCTATAATATCTATATTCTTCTTCATTTTCTACAGCATACGTTTTCGTCTGTTTTCGTTCTGCGAAAGTCTGATCTTTCTGAGTGTCCAGTACTACCCATTTTTGATTGTCAGAAGAACCGGATAATGTCCACGATTTCGGATCTGCTTCCGGAGAATCAGCTGCCGATGTAAGTGAATAGGATTTTACTGAGACACTACTGTTTCCATTCCAATTTATATTCACATTACTATGATAAGTAACGTACTTTGTGTCTAAATCATTATCTACTAACTTTCCAACTTCCGACCCAACAGGTGCATCCGAATATTGAGTCCAAAGAGTTCCGCCACAAGGCATACTGGAATTATTGGCATCTAATGCCCAATAAGTCTGAAAGAAAGCTCTTCCTTTTCCTTGTTCATCATCATCTGAACAGCTAGCAGCACAAAACGACAATAATAAAATTGAAAATAGAAATCCACTCTTCATAAGAAAAGAATCGGTGTTCATCTTCCACCGCAACGATTTCGCGTGATGTTTTTTCATTCTAAATACATTCATTTTACTTGTTTATTAAGGTTACTAAATACATTTGTATTCTTAACTATGCATATATTTTTCTTGTTAACGAAAGCAAAATAAGTTCTTTTTCACCTATTACATATACTCTGGCGTGACAAAATGAAGACAAAATTTCGTTGACAAAGAAGCGCACAACAAGCACAATAAGAGCACAAAATAAAATCCTCATATTCAACACATTAAGCACCACTAAGCAGAATAAGAGAACAATAAGAGAACACAAGAGAAAAGTATTAATTCAAATCTGTATTCTCTTTTCAAACCCGAACAAAATGGGGTAAGGTACCGACTCCACTATTAATAGACGTAAAAAGACTAGCTATAATAATAAACGACTTGCCTAAGAATATATAACTTGCCGGCAGATATTTTTCCAAATACCTGCCGACGAGAAAATCAATTCTGTTTTTTTTCCCATACAGCTAAACGAGCATACAGTTCTACAAGTGCACCCTGATGTAGAATCTGCCATTTATTGCCACCGTCTTCTGTCGGAATATCTCCACTTAAACCACTCAAATCCTCATTATTAATCAATCCATTATTATGATGTGCTTTGCCAAACCAGGCGTGTAACATCGTACTATGTATATCTTCCAAATACAATGAGTTCTTGTCAATGGAGTAGAGTTCGAAAAATCCACGACACATAATAGTATTAAACCATGCGTGTCCGGGCGACAGGACTTTAAAATCACGTTTCAAAATATCCGAATGAAACTGTTTAAACCACTTATTGTGACAAGCTTCCGCTATTTGTTTTGCTAAATTCAAATAAGAATTCTCTTGCGTTATTTTATAAAGAAGACAAGCCAACTGCAAAGGCTGACCAGAATTATAAGAATACTTATTCTTCTCTATGTTACCTACCTGAGTGGGATCATCATCTTTAGGAGAAGCGTTATCATAATACAAATGATCACTAGGATCATACATATAAGTCTGCAACCAGTTAAAACACTCTTTTGCTTTATCCAAATAAATTTGTTTGTTAGTTAACTGATATAAAATACAACTCAATACCCCTGTCGGAGCTGTAGAACAAGTATTCTTCGACCTACTAGGTTCGTTCAATTCTCTCCAATGTACTCCGCCACCACAAGTTTCATCCCACCCATACTGTGCCAAATAATTCCACACAGCCTCAGCCTGAGTCAAATAACGTTTATCTCTAGTAATAATATACCATTCCGCCATATCAAGTCCAATCCATACATTATCATCATAAAAACGCTCGTTGCCAGCTGCCGGATACACACTATATGCAGTACGTCCACGATCTGCTATCCAAAAAGCCTGAATACCACTGAACATATCATTGTCCAAAGACTCATAGTGCCGTTCCTGCCCCGTACCAAGAGAAGCTTCTCTCATTGCCACAAACGCAGACAATCCACTACCTTGTCCCCATACAAGTGCGTCTCCATCCCAATAACCGTCAGCCTTAGGATACCATGTCTGCCAACACGTCCGAGGCCCCTTGTGATAATAATACTCTATAACCTTTGTCATCAAGGTATGAGCACAATCAAACATTTTCATTTGTGCATATTCAAAGGTTGCCGCTTCCTGACTTTTACTCTCCGACCGCAAACCATTGACTCCCACTAAAGTGACCGCTACCTCATACGTTCCCTCTGAAGGTACTTGTAGCAAATAATTTGCTCCGTTTTTGTATTTGACATCATTACCATTTAATAAAACAATGCTCCATTCCTGCGTCTTTCCGGTGTCTATCCTCCGATAAGCTATTTCTATCTGGAGATCTTTCACATAGGTTTTCCTCACAAAATTCACAACCAGCTCTTTCTCCCTATTTGTATTCAACACTTCCAGTTGCTCCACCGGATCAATTTTTTGGAGAAAGTTTTCCTCTTCTTTACTATCTCCACTACACGACTGCATGGTAGTCCCAACCACAAATAGAACTATCAATATACCAATTATCTTTTCCATATATTTTTTCATTTATTATTTCCCAACGAGGTGGTAGCCTGTTTACAATCCGACTTCAATACCTTCTGTCAGATTACCACTAGCCAGTCGAATACCTTGTTTAGTTATCACCTTGACAATTGCCATCCCTTTATTCTCCAGTTCTCTTTTTCCTGTTTTTCCAACCAGTTTCACCATGACTTTGTTACCATTACGTTCTGCTGTAAACTGTTGTAAACTATAATCACCTTTTTGGTATGACCAGCCGTCTCCAGCATCCCAATACATACTTCCGGAAGCCTTGCCTTGCTCATCCAAACAGACCAAAAGCGTCAAAGGATCCAGTGAATTTTCAGTGGTATTCTGTATTATCTTGCCGGTAGGAATGATAGAACCACCACGAATCTTTAATTTTGCCTGATATTTACCATCCTTATCCCCGTCTACTAGTGACAAATCCTCCCATATTCCTTTAGGAAGCGCCGTTTTTTTAGCAAATGAAGGGATTACCAACAGGTCATCACCAACCAGAAATGCTTTTTCTTCCGCTCTTAACGAAAGATCTTTTGGATCAGCAAAGAATATCGGACGCATGATAGGCATACCTGTTGTGGAAGCCTCATGCAAAAGAGTATAATAATAAGGTAGCAAAATATATCTGCGTTCCAAAGCAATACGGGAAACCTCTTCTATTTCTTTTCCAAAAGCCCAAGGCTCTTTATTGTTGGTTCCGGCACAAGCATGACCGCGAGAAAAAGGGTAAAAAGCTCCCAGTGCAATCCAATTTCCAAACAAATCGGCATCTGCATGGAACAAGAAGCCACCAATGTCAGCACCACTCATAGGTTGTCCCGACAGTCCCAATGTTAACGACATAGGTACAGACATCTCCATATGCTCGCGACTGGAACCATTGTCACCTGTCCATGTTGCGGCATAACGCTGCCCTCCCAAGAAATTAGAACGAGTCAGAATAAAAGGACGTTTCTTAGGTTGCGCGGCTAACATTCCTTCTCTTGATGACTTAACCATTAAGAACCCGTAAACATTATGATATTGCAAATGAGTTCCGGCAGGAATTCCATTTCCACCTCTATGCAAATTATCTTCCGGCATCGTTCCGGTAGGTGTATTACTCACTTGCGGTTCGTTCACATCGTTCCAAACCCCATCTACGCCTTGCGCCATAAAGTCTTTATAAAGTCCGCCCCACCACTGGCAAACTTTAGGATCTGTGAAATCCGGCCATGCCACTTTCCCCGGCCATGCATCACCGTTATATTCTTTTCCATCGGCAGTTTTTACCCAAACATCATTTGCTGTTCCCGAATCATAGACAGAATAACCTGTTTCAGCTTTAGCTCCCGGATCAATCATCCATACCGAATGGAACCCACGCAGATGCAAGTCTCGATTTACAGCTTTTGGATCAGGAAAACCTTGCGGGTTAAATGTGAATATACGATAACCATCCATATAATCAATGTCCATCCAAATTACATCACACGGAATACGCTTGTAACGAAGCGTATCGGCTATTTCTATTACACGACTGTCAGGCGTATAAGAAAAACGGCATTGCTGATAGCCTAAAGCCCAGCGCGGAACCATCGGCATAGTACCGGTTAGTTCGGATAATCCTCGAACAACAGCCTGCGGTGATTCTCTGTCAATGATAAATACACGAAAAAGCTCCCCTTCACTTCTTAATTCTATTTTCTCATCTGTACTGCTTAATTCAGCTTTCCAAGTAGTATCAAACAAAATACCAAAGGCGGTTCCATCCTTCCTGACTCCCATCATCCATGGATGTGACTGATACAAACGCGTTCCATTATCAACTCCGTATGCTCCGGAATCGGTATTCCACAGTTTTATGGTTTTTCCGTTTCTTAAAAGAGATCCGGTAACTTCTCCGCCTCCGTAGATACTCGTACCTTCCGGTATGATTAATGATGCATTCGCTTTACCGTCAGTCAGTGAAAAATCGGGAACCAGCTCCCACCCGGAAGAAAGTGCCCCCTGTTCGCGAGGTTCTTTTTCAATTGCAAAAGAAGGTACTTTCTTGGCATCAAAGCCATCAGGTACAAATTTGGCAATTCCATTTCCTACCATAACGCTACGCGCGACATTTACCTTCCTCGTAGAGGCATTAATTGACAAAGACAATGTTACGAGCAAACTAATTGCTACAGTTTTAATGCAGTTTTGTTTCATGATTTCTTAATTAATGATTCTGTTGAATACTTATCCTTCAATGGCTAAGTACAAAGCGAATTAAACACTTTTTCACTCATTAATCATCCTCTGAAATGACAAAATGCTGGCAAAATCACATTGGTCAAAAGACACATAACATGTACAATGGGAGCACATTATAAACAAGACATTTACAATGTGTTACAATATATTGTGTATAATGAGCGCACAATATAAAGTACAAGAAAACTACGGATTCTTATGCTGTTCTCGATAATCCTTAGGTGTCATACCGAATTTTCTAGCAAATTCTTTGTAAAAATAGGAACGACTTGATATCCCCACATCAGCAATAACGTCCTGAATAGAAAGATCTTCCTCTCTTAAAAGGCGCGCAGCTTTCTCCATCCGATAGTTTTTAATCAGATCGCTAGGAGCAATGGGAGATATTTCCTTAAACTTACGATAAAACTGGCGCGGACTCATTGCCATACGATCGGCTATCAATGTTGAACCCAATTCTTCCTCTTCAAGATTCTGTTCAATCACTTGTAAAAGTTTACGGATAAAATCAGCCTGTTCTGCTGTAGTACACACTATTTGCCCTGCCAATTCACCCAAATCTTCCAAATAAATTTGTTTGGCTTCCCGCTTACCATAAATAGCTTTATGAACATCTTCTTTCAGAAAGAGAATATCATAGGGTAGTACAATATAGGAATCGGACCATTTAATCAATTCGCGTTGAATAACCGAACTTGCTTTCCATGTCAGCAAAGGAATAAAAGCTGTTTTCGATAAAGCCGAGCGATTCTTTCCAACATATTCCATAAACGTACTTTCCTCTTCCGCATACATAGCCATATCAACTAAAAAAACAGCAGGAACCGAACGATGAATTTCCTCAAATGCCACCTGTACACTTTTCACCGAATGTATCAAATATTCTTCAGAAAGTAATCCTGTTATCAACCAAACCATTTCTTCACGATCTTCTAATAAAAGAATCGTTTTCTTTTCACTCGATTGATTTTCAATTAATGTGGCGGGATCGAAAATAAGCATCAGGCTATGTTGACCACTGTCAGATTCTACATAACGAACAACTGTATGAAGTTGCTCTAAAGCTGATTGCACAAAACAAAGCATCAACTGAATACCGAAAAACCGATCAATATCTTCTTTATTAAACACAGAGGAAGGAGTTCCGGTCAGTTGTTGTTGTAGTTCTTTAAGCACATCAACCGTACCAGATATTATTAACGACATCTTGCCGTTTTCTTCCTGCACACTAACCGTAATTCTGCCTGACGATGTTTTCTGACAAACAAACTGATAACAATAATAAAGAATACAACGTAAAGCATTTTTATAGACCGGAAAAGTAAAATTCGCAGGAATCAGAGATTGTACCAAAGTAACATCTACTCCTTCTGACTTCAACGTGCGAAGTACTTCCATAGATAACTCCTGTATACACATACGGGCAGACAAAACAAAGGTAGTAGGATAAAAATGCTTCAGTTTCTCTGAATAAAGCGTCTCTGGCCGGAAAAGAGCACTCATCGCTGTTTCACGTATTAACTCCACTTGCTTACGACGTTGTTCATAAGAGGTGTTTTCTGCACGTAGCTGATCGCAAGCATGGTAAATGAGGGTAAAACTATCCAATAAGTCACGATTATAACTACTACTTTCCAGCACCTTTTTATTATTTTCCGTATTGAGCAACCGTTTCAGTATACGTTCATGAAGGATATATTTACGAAGTAAATGAAACAAATAAACCACAAAGAGCACTATTAATAAAATATAAAGGAGATAAGCCCATAGCGACTGATACCACGGTGGAAGAATATGTATGGGAATGGAAAAGAATTTATACTCCGTATCGAACACGTCTTTCTTATAACGGACTTTAAAAATATAATCACCCGCAGGCACATCAGTATATGAAGCCTCATTGATGCTGCTGAATGAAGTCCATTGGTTATCATATCCTTCCAGGATGAATGAATATTCCACTTCTTTCCCGGTCAAATAATCAGGTACGGTAAAAGAAAGAGAGAAAGAAGTTTCCGCTCCTTCCAATTGCAGACTTTTTCCATCTTCCGTATAATAATCACCTAAATTTACTGCTGTCCGCCCAAGCCACAACCGACGTAACACAATATCCGGATAAAACTCAGGGGCAGCCGCCACTTTACGATCCAGATAAAGCAGTCCATCAATTCCTCCAAAGAAAAGACTGCCTGTATAAGGACACTGATAATAGGCATCATCACTAAACTCTCCTATTTGCACACCGGCACTGTAATAATAATCATGCGACGAGCCATTTTTCGGATTATATTTGATGAGTCCGCGATTGGTACCCAGCCAAAGGAAGCCATTGCCATCTTCCTGTATACCATGTATCATATCATTAAGAAGTCCCTGCTCCCTACCGATATAAGTAGCTTCTATCTTCTTTCCACAAAATGAAAGACAAACCAAACCAGAAGTTGTTCCTACATACATTTTACCATCTTCAGTGCGGTACAAACTTAATATATCGTCTACCGACTTGCGCAGCTTTTCTTTCAAAGAGATGACTTGATATTCTTCCGTTCGTTTATCGAAACGAACAAGTCCTTTTCCACGACTACCTAACCATAAGATAGAATCCCCTTCCGCCAACATGGGATAAAACATCATAATCTCCCGTTGCTCATGAAAAAAATGATAACGTTTTTGCTGACGTACATTAATAGTCCCTCCTTTCTTTTCAAGCACCATTTTATAAAAACCATCCACCGCCGTTACAGCATATAACACACTATCATTTTCTTCATAAATATCATGTATCTCAATAACAGGTCGACCGGAAGAATATTCTACCGAATGCACAGCATCATCTCTGAATGAATAATAAAATAATCCCGGATTTCCTGCCCCTATCCAGAAGCCATCCATATAGCGACTTTGGGCCAGTTTATAAACGTGAAACTCATGATTCCATTTAATATATGATGACATTACCTGTTTCTCTCCAGGAGAATAAACCATAGCCCTCCCAAGAGGATTTCCTACTGCTTCATGATAATCAGGCAAATGTAAAAGCCCATCTCCCTTTGTTCCAAACCATAATCCTCCATATTCATCTGTCAGTATCGAACGTACTTGTCTACTCAAATTAGGTGACATACGATTCAACATCAAATTGGTAGCGATCGAATATTTTTTGGCGTACATCACAGCTCCCTGCCCGTCCGATGCAATCCAAAGCAACCCTTGACGCGGTTCCCTATAAATTCCATAGATTCGGATATTACGATTGACGATCTCTTCTTCATACTTTTTAGAAGTACGTAAACGAATCAATCCATTAGCACGAAATCCAATGATAATATCTTCATAAAAGGGAACAATCCCTGTTATTACTCCATATTTCTGAACGAGTGATGAAAGATTACGAATATAAATCTTGGATTTACGAGAGATATCATACATATATAAATCTCTGTCACAATCTACGAAACAAAAAATACCATTCTGATAGAAAATATCTTCAATTGCTTTCGAATGGAACTTGTTTGTTGAGATAGATAATTTCACCGACAAACTATCCGTATCAAACCTATTGAGTGAGTAATTAAGAATTTGTCCCGTACTAGGTGGAAATACCCAAAGCCCCCCATCATCGGTCACAAATGCACGTCGTTCCATACTATCCACTGGTAAAACAGAAGTTTGTACCCGGATAAAACGTTGATGATGCGTATTATAATAGTAAATTCCGTCTCCGGTAAGTATCCAAGTGTTTCCCTGATTATTAGAATGAACATAATAATCACCTGAAAAATCATAGTTGGCTACCACTTGCCTCGCCTTTTGCGAGAAGCGGTTTACTCCCAAATGGGTAGAAATCCATAAGCAACTGTTATCTGCCTGCGAAATGGAATGAATCACGTTATTGCTCAACGTTTTGCTTTCTGAAAAATCAGAGCGAAACACTTCCATCGTCTTTCCATCCCAACAGTTCACTCCATCATACGTGCCAAACCACATCAGCCCCACATTATCTTGAAAAAGACAAAGCACTGCACTATTGGATAAGCCTTGTTGATAATCTACTTTTGAAAAGAAATAAGTATCATTGTCAGCTATAGCAGCCAATGATCTCATCATTATAAATAATGCTATCAGTTTTATTTTCATGTCGTACGTTTATCAATAAGCTGTTCAAAACCTGTTAGGCCTCTTGCTGATACTGTTACGGACATTAGTAACATTACTGGCAACACTTGTACCGTTTGCATGTTTTTCAATTTGTTAGTTCCTTCCTAGTCTCAACAGAAGTGTATACACAAAAGAAGCGCGAGACCGCTAAACTTATATCCAAGTGCAGGTTCTGGACTACCTCTGTGTTGAATACAAGCAAAAACAGCTCACGCCCTTGACTGTATATCAGCACCTAGGTGCAACATACAAACCAAAGGGAGAACGTTTTGTTTATTTCCTCAACACAGCTCGAATTGTCCAGATTCGCACTTGAGAAAAAGCACTAAACGCTTCCTTATAATAAAAACGTCCTAAAGGACAGTACAAATATACTACAATTTTCCTTTAATTATCCTTTTCACATATCAAATCTACATATATAAGCCGTTTATTTATCATTGATTATAAGATCTATAAACCTTTGTATATCACTAACCTCCTTATACTATATCTATTCTAACGAAGTAGAGAAGTAAGCTATATAGATTAGTTTCCTCTCAATACTGCTTACTTCTCATGTAATCTATTAATAGAAAAGTTGCTCTTGATTAAGTCCAAACTTTCTTTTTATTAACAGTAAAGTTGCTTTTCAGTAAGCGTCTCCGCGATTCTATATAGTGTATTAAAATAAAAAGGCTAATGATCCCTTTTTAGTCATTAGCCTTTTCCC